>ERZ1106963.1133-NODE-1133-length-34727-cov-33.522035_pt1 | contig 34727 bp, 35 predicted proteins | sample MGYA00403681_ERZ1106963 | MGnify/ENA primary metagenome ERZ1106963 (study PRJEB35170, sample SAMEA104062407) | human gut metagenome | biome: human gut; feature: human-associated habitat; material: faeces | place: Denmark | collected 2012-05-03 ...
CCGTTCTCCCTGCATGGCTTTCCTGCCCCCTTCCGGCGGCGTTTTCCGGCTCTCCTTCTCAGGGTCATCGCCGGGTATCCCATGCAGACGGTCATGCGGTTTTCAAGGTCCAACGGGCAAAACGGCAACAAAAAAGCCGTCACAAAACAGACCAGCCCTGCCTTCGCTTTTTCTGGAAGGTCATGCTAGTCGGTTATGTAACGGCTGAAAGCCAAGATGTTCAATCCCGCAGGGTCTGAACGAATATGTAAAAATATGTTATATTCAATTGTTGGGATAGATTACCACAAAAATCGAGCCGTGTCAACAAAAAGTTTTGAAAACGCGTTGCTTTTGGCAACTTGCAAGAAAAGGCAAGGGAAACTTTGGCAAAAAGAGAGAGGGCTGGACGGTGCCAGCCCTCTTGACAAGGTTTTGGAAATCAGAATCAGGTTATCGCACCATGGTTTCAAACCGCTTCTGCAGCCGTTCAAACGTTTCGTCATCCACGGGAAGGAGCACATGAAACTCCATCTTGCCCTTGTCGTTGATTTCCGAGTGGACATCCAGCGGACCGGGCATCTCCTCGTCATACAACATCCGCAGGCACATCCCCAGCTGACGGTCGGATTTTGCTAAAATTTCGTGCATTGCTGTTTCCTTTCCGTGTTAATCCAAATGATTCTTTTTTCTGTAGTCCTTATGGGATTCGTAGATTTCGGAGGCAGAAATTCGATTAATTGTGCCGCATTCCGTGCAAGCCCAAGTGTCATTACTGTCATCAAAACCATTTTGGTAATTTAATAATGCACCACAATAATCGCACCACCAGTCCACATTAGAAAAACGTCCGCTCATATGTAAGTCCTCCCAATTTTATTTTTATTAAATATATACCAGTGTGGGAATGCTTTCAATTAGTAAAAGCCTGAAAATTTAAGTTCTTTTTTGTGCACTGCTCATAATAGAAACTCGGCTGTGCCGCTCACTGTTTTGAAAAATCCTGAGCGTCTACATTGGTTTCATCAATTTGGGAACTTTCCTTGATAGCCGTTTGAAGAGAGTGCTCCTTATTATCAAGACTCTGTTTCATTTTCCAGCTGTTAAGGATAAAATATAAAGTGATTGAAGCACAAAGCATACCTGCTGCGCCTTGTAAGCGGCCTTGCAGAAGGCCGCGGCCTTCTGCATAAGCATAAAAGTTTTGGAGCCCTTCTTGCATACTGCCGTTTCCCAAAATTTTGAGAATGTGTGTGATTTGTGCACAGGTTTTTCCATCACTTGCCAACAAGACGGAAACTGGAATACGCTCCATAATGTTTGCCTCACTTCCATAACTAAGATTGTTACCATTTGATGTCAATACGCTCTAAATCCCTTGACCACTTTCAGTATATATGATAAGCTTACAAACGTCAATATGATGAAGCCAATTCTAATACAGATAATTTATGTAGAAAGCAGGAGAAAAATTTAAATGAATACTAATTATTGCTGCGAGACATCGAATGAGACGCAGTTATTAGCCAGAATTTGGAATGAGCGCCTCGGAAAGCTTATCAAGAAGAACTTTGGGACACAGAAAGAATTTGCGCAAAAATTTAAAGAAACCTTTGGGGTGGGCAATCAAGCAGATGTCAGCAGGTGGATAAACGTAGGAACTTTATCAGCGAAAGGAAAAATGATTGGTTTTCCAGAATACCCAACTATGAAAAAAATTGCGACTTTTTTCAATGTGACCGTTGGCTACCTTACAGGAGAAACTGACTATGAAACATTTGAGATGGAACGAACTTGTAAATATTTGGGAATCATTGAGGGAACCGGGAACGTCATTAAATATATTACAGGTTCTTCGCATGACTGCATTGAGTGGGGAAAGCAAGCGGGAACATATCAACGCATTATCAACAATCTCTTAATTGCTGAGCAGTTTCCAACGTTCATTAGGGACTTAAAAGAGCTGGATGCGGCTTACTATGACGATACTCAACGTTATGAGGAATTAAAACGAACATACGGAGAAACGTTACTAAATGAAGTTGCCGAATTGCAATGTGATAAAAAAATTGATTATGAGTATGATCCATCGGCACCGAAGCTAACTAATATTCAAATTGAAGCATGGAATGCGTTGAAAAAAGATGAGGACAAGAGTTACGATAATTCCTTCAAACTAAAATTAGCGCGTTATGAATTGCATGAAGATTTTGAACGACTTATTGATTCGCTGTATCCTAGATAAAACAAAAGGAGCAGATACACCATGCTTCCATAGTGTACCTGCTATATAATAAGGCGGTGTCTATTCAGTTGTCCAAATCCCTGCCATGAATCGTAGTTGTGGATGTACATTTGATGCTTGGTCTAAACAGGCAAGATTTCAGCTGCTGTTTTGGGCTCGAACCCGACCGGTTTCCCGGCTTTGCATAAAAATCCGATACCTGTTTTAAGGGGCTGATTTTGGCTCTGCACATTTTTGCACACTTTTTGCACACCGGAACGGCTGGATAACGGATGCAAGAGGGAACAACAGATGCAAAGAATGCAGCAGATGCAAAACATAAATTTACGATAAAACGATAAAAATAACGAATTGACGCAATTTTGAAAATTGACGATTGTTGCACGTTGGTTTCTCTTAATCAGTGGGCCCAGGGTTCGAGTCCCTGGAGGTGCACCAAATTTTGAACGTCAAATCGTAAGATTTGGCGTTCTTTTTTGTTATGTAACCCCGAAAAATCGGGGTCTGCACGGTCAATGCACGGTTTTTGCACGGTCGGCTTTTTCGTAGGAATCCTTTGCAGGGGCTGGAATTACTTTGAAATGCGTGGTAAATTTTGCATCAAGTCAACAGAGCCAGACGGAGCTGCGCCTTTACTTCGGGGTCTGCGTTCTTCAGAAGTTCCAGCAGAGCAGTCATAGAGATGGTCGGTTCCCCTGCGGCGCGTACAACCTGCGGGCTGGGGCTTTTCTGTTTAGTATAGAACCCTTCCTCAAATTTCCTGCCCAGCTCTACACGGGAGGACTGCTGGATACGGGCGTAGGTGTTCACCAGCATATCTGCCGTGGCGTGTCCTGTGGTGCCCTGAACGGCTTTCACATCGCCGCCGGAGATCATCAGCTGATAGGTTGCACTAGAGTGCCGCAGACCGTGGAACACGATACGCGGGAACTCCGGGTGTGCATCCTGCCATTTCAGGAACTTTTTGCGGATGAGTACCGGCTCCACCGCCAGACCGTTGGGCAGACGGAACAGCATTCCGCTGTCGTGGTAGCGTGTCGGGTCTTTTCTCTCGTCTGTCGCCAGCTGATTCAGCCACTTCTTCAATTCTTCTTTTAGTGCAGAGGTCATGAAGATGGTGCGGCAGGAGGATGCGGTTTTGGTGCTTTTCAGGATGAGGGAAGTGGTGCTGCGCTCCAACTTGTCCGGGAACACCTTGATGATGCAGCCATCGTCCACTTGGTTCAGGGCTTCTTTTCGCACTCGCTGCATGGACTTGTTGATACGGAATGTTCCGATACCGTCCGCAGCATCAAAGTCGATATCCTCTGGGGTCAGACCTACGATCTCGCCCTCTCGCAGTGCGCCCACCAGTGTGAGGTGGACTGCCAGATGCAGGATGGGGTCATCCATACTGTCCAGAGCCGCCCGCATTTCCTCTACCGTCCAGATGGTACGCTCCTGCGTGGACTTCTTGGGGCTGTCCACGGGAACAGGACTTTTGACAAGAATACCCCACTCTACGGCATACTGGAAGGCTGTACCCAGCAGCCGATGCACCTCATGGATGGTAGTGCCGGAAAGGAACCGCTGCTTCTGCTTTTCAGTCAGTTCCTGCTTCTTTCCCTCGACATACGAACCGCAGGGCGTTTTGCTCAGGGTCGTGTAGAGGTTCTCCATGTGGTAGGGCTTGAGCTTCTGCATCTCCATGCTGCCAATATAGGGAACGATAAGGTTCTGGATGGTGGAAAGGTTGGATTCGTAGGTTTTGGGTGCCCACTTGTGCTTGCTGCACTGCTTGGGCAGCCAATCCATGAGGAACTCTGCCACCGTCACCGAGGACGGTATCAGGAATGTGCCAGCTGCCAGTTCATGCTCGATTTGCTTCTTTCGGTTTGTTGCCTCCTCCTTTGTGGGAAAACTCTCCCATTTGTCGCAGCTCTTGCCGTGCTCATCTTCGTAGGTGTATCGGACGCTGTAAGAGTTGCCGCGCTTCGTAATATATGCCATAGATTTGCCTCCTTATCAAGCTGCCCGATTGAGCCACGCATCGAAGCTGTCCTTCGGTACACGGATGCTTCCGCCTACCCGCAGGACACGGAATTCGGTGGTGCTGTTGCACAGGTTGTAAGCAGAGCGCAGACTGATGGCCAGCATTCGTGCGATCTCTTCCACCGTGTACACTAGCTTTGTGGTTGCCGGGCTGTCAGTCGGAGACTTGACGGCATTGGTTTGAGTGACCACCTCCATTGTAGTGGGATTCGAGTCCTTTTGCAAGAACTTATTCGTATAATTTTCGGATTTCACAGTTTCGGTCATGTCAGGCCGATTCAAATTCATAGGCAAGCCTCCATATCCTTGTAGCCGGGTGACTTCTACACCCAGCAATTTTTGCTTTCCGACAGGTTGGGTTTTATCCGATCAAAAGTTTCAGTCGTTCCAGCTTTTCCTGTGCGTTCTCTTTGCGCAAACTGACCCCAATGCAGGAGATCGGAACGCACATTTCCAATAGGCGGTCATAGATGCGGGCATGGGCGGTATCTTGTGGGTGGCGTATTTCATCCAGCGTCAGGTTGGTGGTGACGATCAGTGGCTTCTGGCTGCGGTATCTGCTGTCCACGATGCTGTAGATCTGTTCCAGTGCGTACTCGGTACCACGCTCCATGCCGAAGTCGTCAATGATGAGCAGGGGATAGCGGCAGAGCCTGTCCACAACATCGTTCCGCCCGGAAAAGCTGCTGTTCAACTCGTTCAGGATTCGGGCGAAGTTTGTCATACGCACAGGCACCTCCTGCTCCATCAGAGCGTTTGCAATGCACCCGGCAAGGAAACTCTTGCCTGTGCCCACACCGCCCCAGAGGAGCAGCCCAAGGTTCTCTGCGCGCATGGTCTGCCATTGTTCCACATAGCAGCGTGCATCTCAAATCTTTTGACAGCTTGGAAAGCGGATAAACTACATAAATGCACCCCTGTGCATCGATCCAGTTATTCTTTTGAGAAAGCGTAGCCCGGTCAAGCAGCAGGGTATAGAGCAGTTTTGCCGTGTGACTCAGGTCTGTATCCAGCAGAAAGCGGGCATAAGGCAGATATTGCGGCAGTGGCATATTGGGTTTCAAGTAATCCGAAATGGCATTCACCTCCATTTTTATATCCGAATTAGTGCTAGACCGTTTGAGAGTTTTGGTTTCTATCATTGTTCAGACGATCTTTTACCGTCTGAAGATACCGACTGGCACGGTCGATAAAAATCAGCAGTTTATCATTGTTCTTTGGTTCGGTAAGAATATCCGGGTATTCACGAAAGCACATTTCCCACCGCCGGACAAAATCCTCCTGCGCTCCCTGAATCTCGCACATCATGGCTTCGCCATCTGCCAAACGGCGAGGTGAATAGATGCTCTTAACGGCATCCTTGAGATTCTGTTTTTCTTCCTTGTTGAGTCCTTTCTTATGCCCCTGAATGTCTTGCTTGAAGGTCGTTATAAACTCATTGCCCTTTGAAGGCGAAGAATACGAACCCGTGATACTGGAATCCCGTTCGCCTTTAGGCTTACGAAGCTCTGCCACAACTTCGGGACGCTTTTCCTTTGGAACCTTTGCAATCGAGGAAATTTCACGGTCGGTTGCCCGGATCTTTCCACTCAGGATTTCTTTCTGCGCTCCGGGTACTGCCTCTTCCGCAGCTTCCACACCTTTTGCAAATTGCTCTGCACGGTAAACATAACTTTCGGATGTTCCATGTTCCGCAGCGACCTTCGACCGTGAACCGTGCTTTGTGCGGTCTGGTTCATTTTGAACCAGACCACTTTCAGATGCCAAAGTATACTGATTGCCGTGAAACGATTTGATTTGCTTTTCCGCTTCTGCCTGCTTTCCGATCAGGAACTTTTTCTGTTCTGGGGTCAGGTTTCGCCGCCAAGCTGATTTTTACAGATCCATACGAGTGCTTCATAACGGCTGGAAAATTCTTTTTCGATGACTTCAAATGGAATAAATGGATATTTCCGAAGAATTTGATAGCGTGTATGTCCATCCACAATATAGCCGTTCCACGTGATGATCGGATTCAGTACACGTTCTTCTTTTAGGATGTTCATTTCCAGTTGGTGGGTTTCCTCAAACGACGGAGGGTTGATTTGATTCTGGAACTCCGGATCGATTTTAAGCTGGCTCAGTTTTGTCATAGGCAAACCATCCTTTCTGAAATGAAATAGAATATCATTGTTCTTACGCCGTTCTCTCTGCATGGTGTTCCTGCCCCCTTCCAGCGGCGTTTTCCGGCTCGTCCTCATAGGGTCTCTTCGCCGGGTATTCCATGCAGACGGTCATGTGATTTTCAAGGTTCAATGAAGGCTCTGAAATTAGATTAACACATTCATACAAGATTTTTTAGGCGGTCGTACCTCCGGTTTTTGGTTATAAAAAAGCGGAAGTAGTGCTTCCGGTTTTCTGCTGCAAACTATTGAGAAAATTGTATCACATCGTAAATTTTATTTTTAGGAACTGGTAGTTCCGGTTTTTAAGGAATATGAAATGAATTTTAAGACAAAATCGGAACTACTGGTTCTGGTTTTTCGTATCAACGTGATTTCAAATTTTGGGTGCCGTTCTCCCTGCATGGCTTTCCTGCCCCCTTCCGGCGGCGTTTTCCGGCTCTCCCTTGCGGGGTCATGGCCGGGTATCCCATGCAGACGGTCATTCGGTTCTCAAGGTTCGACGAAGGGTTTGTAGAAAGCATATCACAATGAAGCAGAAATTTTTAGGAAGCATTCCTTCCGGTTTTCAGTGTATTTTAGGAGAAACCTAAGGAAAAACCGGAAGGAATGCTTCCGCTTCTTGGAAAATGCTCTGGATAGAGCATACCATAAAGTCACTCGATTTTTTAGGACCTATTAGTTCCGCTTTTTACTTTCAAAACCGGAAGTAATAGTTCCGGTTTGATGTGATATTGGATGAATCAACGCCGATTTTCATAGAACAAATTTTTCTCCAAGAAAATTTGCTCATTCGGCATCAGCGAGGATACACGGTCAGCGCAATTTTTTGCTGAACATCGGGTTTGGGCGAAGCCCAACAAGTATTTTGAAGCTGGATTTGTAAAAAATCAGGTTCAAAACTTGCGAGGTGGTACCGGCTCGCCCTGCTTGCGGCGGTTGCAAATGCGAAAAATTTTTCTTGCAGAAAATAACCGTCCGCTTCAAGTTGAACTTGAAAACGGACGGTCCTGATTGCAAAATGATTTTCAAATTTGGAAAGCACGTTGAGAGGTTTCATAGCATCCGCAAGCAGTGTCTTCGTATATACAAAGACCGTTTTGCGTTGCAAAATACTTGTTGGGGAACACCCAAGCCCTTGAACTGCATCCGATGGATGCAGGCTGTACATTTTTGCAAAACGTTCTTTCGGTGCTCCGTATGAAGCACGGAAAACGAACCCATTGAGGGACAAAAGCATCAGATAGGGTCGGCAGACTCACCGGCTTCAATTTTTCCAAGGTACCGCCACAGGGTCGTGCGGCTGATGCCCAGCTGCCGGGCGGCGGCGGCGCGGTTGCCGCCGTGGGCGGCTACCGTCTGCTGCACCACCTCGCCGATGATGCTTTCCAGCGTGCGGGAGGTGTCGGTGCTGACCACCGCCGCCGGGTGCGCTGCCGGGGCGCTGCGCAGGCTGCGCTCCTTGGAGAGCAGGTCTGCCACGCTGCTGCTGCGGATGTAGGGGCCGTTCGTCAGGGTGGCAAGGGAGCGCAGAAGGTTTTTGAACTGGGTGTAGTTGTTCGGCCACGGGTACTGCCGCAGCATCTCGATGGCGCGGGGCTCAAAGCCGGAGAGCTGCTTGCCCAGCTCCAGATTCAGGCTGTTCAGGTACAAACTGGAAAGGGACGGGATCTCGTCCGACCGGCTGCGCAGCGGGGGCAGCTCCAGCGTCAGTGCGCCCAGCCGCTCGATGAACCGGCGGGTGACCGGCGAGACCGGTTCCTCCGGCCGCACCGAGCGGGAGAACAGCAGCCGCACCCGGCGGGCAAGGCCGGTCTCCTCGATAGCAGCCAGCAGCTCGGTGCTCCACTGCTCCGGGATGGACTCAAAGTTCTGGAAGTAGACCGTGTTGCCGTTGGCGTTCAGGGGCGAGTTATAGTGGTTGAGCAGAAAATCCCATGATTTATCGTTCATCAAAGCGCAGTTTGCCACCACGAGGGGGCGGTTCACCAGTGCGCTGTGCAGATAGAGGTAGCGGGCGATCTGCTCTTTGCCGGTGCCCGGCTCGCCGCAGATGAACAGGGGCTGGCGCACGGCAGCAAGGGCGTTGATCTCGGCGTCCTGCGTGCCCATGGCACCGCTCAGGCTGTAAAAGCTGTTGGAGAAAAGATACTCGCACTCGCCTTGGTTCAGCGACCGCAGCCCCGGGCGGCTGGAATGCAGCGGGATGCGGGAGGGCACGCAGTAGAACAGGTACCGCTGCACGTTGTTCATCAGCAGCACCTGTGCTGTGATGCTGTACAGCTGGCTGCGCTCGGTGTAATAGAACTTTAAGCTGCCCGTGGCGGGGATCTCCCGCAGATGGGTCTGCAAACAGCGGTGCAGCTCCGGGGAGATGTCCTTCATATTATTTATAGAACAGGCTGCCGTCCGGCTCCATCACCACGACCCTGCCGCCCTGCTCCTGCGTGATGCTGCGCAAAAACAGGTTCTCCTGCCGCAGCTGGCCGAACCATGTGCTGATGTTCACCGCCTGATCGATGGCGCTGTGCAGGCTTTCGATGCCGGAGGTGATCAGGAAGGCGTCAAAGCCCATCTCCCGGGCAATGGTGTGGGTGACCATATCACAGACCACCATCCGGTAGCCGCCCTGCTTGAGCCGCTCCAAGGTGTGGCGCACCTCCTCGGCACTGCGGACGGTGAGGATGTCCAAATCAAAGTTCAGCAGGCTGCAAAGGGTGTGGGCGGGTTCGGTGATGCTGGGAAAGCCCACGATGGCGTACAGGCTGGTGTAGTTCTCTGCCAGTTTCATGGTGCGCAGCACATCATACACCGAGATATGGATATCCACCACCGGCAGGTCGGTCACCTGCCGGATCAGGGTGGCGGTGCCGCCGCGGGAGATGATGCAGTCGTAGCTGTTGGGGGCCATGCGCTGCACGATGGCCTGTCCCTCTTCCAGATCGCCGGTGTACACCTCCAGCTCAACGTTGGGGTAGGCCTGCGCCGCCTGCTCCATGGCGGTGCGCATTCCGTCGTAGGGGGCAATGCCCAGAATGCGGGTGTGAGTCTCGACCATAAAACGTCCCTCCGTGTTTCTCTTTGAAACTATTATAAACGGTCTGGTTCAAAAAGAAAACAGAATATGGTTTCAAAATAGAACGTTTTTGCCAACAAAACAAAAAGAAAATTGAAAACGTGCTAAAATGAAACGATTTTCCCGCTTGCGCCGGGTGCATTCCCGCGGCGGATACGGCATAATGAAAGCACAAAAACAAGTGAGGGGGCACGAACAATGCTTCGCCTGCTGATGATTGCAGATGATTTTACGGGTGCGCTGGATACCGGCGTACAGCTTGCGGCACACGGCATCCCCACGCAGGTCGTGGTGGGTCAGGCAGACCTTTCCGCGTGCAGCAGCACCGTGCTGGTGGTGGATACCGAAACGCGGCATCTGCCCGCCGCAAAGGCTGCAAAGGCCGTTGAAGAGCTGACCCGCAGCGCGGTGGAAAACGGCGTGGGCTGCATCTATAAAAAGACGGATTCCGCCCTGCGCGGCAACATCGGCGCAGAGCTTGCCGCCCTGCTCAAAGCAAGCGGCGCACGCAATTTGCCCTTTCTGCCGGCCTTCCCGCAGATCGGACGCACCACAAAAAAAGGCGTCCACTACATCGACGGTGTGCCGGTGAACGAAAGCCCCTTCGGCATCGACCCCTTCGAACCGGTGCGCTGTGCCGAGGTGACAAAGCTGATCCATTTGCAGACTGAGATCCCCGCACAGAACCTGCGCCCCGGTGAGACGGCAGCGGACAAGACCGGCATTCTGGTGTATGACGCTGCAACCGCCGCAGATCTGGAAACCGCCGGGCGGCAGCTGTTCCAGAATGGAACACCCCCGGTGCTGGCAGGCTGTGCAGGCTTTGCCGCCTTTCTGCCGGAGCTGCTGGGGCTTTCGGACGGCAGCGTGGTCGAGACCCCGCAGCTGGACCCCCGGCTGCTGGTGCTCTGCGGCAGCGTGAACCCCATCACCCTGCGGCAGATGGACACCGCCGAAAAGGCAGGCTTTGCCCGCCTGCGGCTGACCCCCCGGCAGAAGCTGGAGCCCGGCTACTGGGCAAGCGCCGACGGCAAGGCTGCGCTGGCAGAAATTGAACAGATGCTGGCAGCAAACCCCCGCTGCATCATCGAGACGAATGACGCCGGGGGCAACCAGCTTACCGCCGATTACGCCGCCGCCCGGGGCATTGACTTGGACGGCATGCGGGTGGGCATTTCCGGCAGCGTCGGGCAGATGTTCGGGGCGCTGTTCGGCAGCGAACATCTGGGTACGCTGCTGCTCACCGGCGGCGACACCCTGCTGCAATGTATGAACAGCGTGGGCGCACGGGAGCTGGAACCGGTGTGCGAACTGGAAAGCGGCATCGTGCTGGCGCGGTTCACCTATCAGGGGCGCACCCGCTACGTCATTACCAAGTCCGGCGGCTTTGGGCAGGAGGATCTGCTGGTGGAGCTGGCAGACCGCATTGCAAAGCATTGAGAACAGAAGCAGACAGCCCTTTGCGGCTGGAACAGAAGATAAATGTAACAGAAGGAGAACGACCATGACCTATGCAAAACTGCCCGGCCTGACCTGGGACGGCACCGTGTACGAGAACGAGGAGATGGGCACACTGGAAGCCCTGCTGCCCACCGGCGGCTGGCCCACCGCCCACGCACCTGCCATGGTGGAGCTGCCCAACGGTGACCTGCTCTGCTGCTGGTTCGCCGGTACTTATGAGGGCAGCGCAGATGTGCACATCATCTGCTCGGTGCTGCCGCATGACGGTACCAAGTGGCTGGAGCCGGTGAATATCTCCGGCGACCCCACCCGCAGCGAGCAGAACCCCTCGCTGTTCTACGGCCCGGACAACGCCGTGTGGGCGATGTACACCGCCCAGCTGGACCGCGTAGAGGGTAAGGACAATATGCAGTTCACCGCTGTGGTGCGCTGCCAGAAGAGCACCGACGGCGGCAAAACATGGGGCGCTTACACCACCGTGTTCCCGGAGGAAGGCACCTTCTGCCGCCAGCCCATTCAGGTGCTGTCCAACGGCCGCTGGATCTTTGCCAACTGGCTGTGCACCGACTCTGCCGAGGGTCTTTCCGGCGACCCCACCGCCTTCCGCATCTCGGACGATGAGGGCAAGACTTGGCGCATGGTCATGATGCCCGGCAGCAACGGCCACGTCCACGCCAATGTCATCGAGCTGGAGCCGGGGCATCTGGTGGCGTTTATGCGCAACCGCGAGGCCTACCGCATCCACCGCAGCGAGTCCTTTGACTGGGGCGAGACTTGGACGGTGCCCGCACCCACCCCGCTGCCCAACAACAACTCCAGCATCAGCGCGGTCAAGCTGCAGAGCGGCCGCATCGCCATTGCCTATAACCCCACCTGCACCCCGAACCCTGTGCCCGGCAAGGCTGCATGGCCCGGCCTGCGCTGCCCGGTGGCGGTGGCGCTCTCCGAGGACGGCGGCCTGACCTTCCCCATCATCCGCTGGATGGAGCGCGGCGAGGGCTACATGGGCGATGAGAACAAGACCAACAACAAGCAGTACGAGTACCCCTACCTGATGCAGGGACGGGACGGCATGCTGCATCTGGCCTACGCTGCCCGCACCCGGCAGGGCATCAAGTACGTCCGCTTCTCGGAGCAGGACGTTCTGGGCGCAAAGCGGGAGACCGTGGGTCTGTATAACCCCACCGCAGCGCAGAGCCGCTGAAAAAGCTTTTCGGAATTTCTATCCTTTTTATAGATCAGAACATCATTCAGGAGGTTGATCAGTATGTTGACCCAGTACAATCTTAAAATGCCGCACGCAGTTTATGGCGGCGAGAACGCCATGGACAATATCACCGCCATCATCAAGGCGCGCGGCGCAAAAAAGGTAGCCATGTTCACCGATAAGGGCATTGAGGGCGCAGGCCTGTTTGCCCTGCCGGAAGAGGCTGTCAAGGCCTCCGGCGCAGAGTACTATGTGCTGGACGAGCTGCCCCCGGAGCCCAGCTACATGGCTGTGCAGAAGCTGGTGGACGAGTTCAAGGTCTCCGGTGCAGACCTCATCGTGGCCTGCGGCGGCGGCTCCGTGATGGACGCTGCCAAGCTGGCAAGCGTGCTGGTGACCGATGCCTACGGTGTGAAGGAGCTGCTGGATAACCCCGGCATGGCACAGAAGTGCGTGCCCATTGTGCTGATCCCCACCACCGCCGGTACCGGCGCCGAGGTCACCCCCAACGCCATCGTGGCGGTGCCCGAAAAGGAGCTGAAGGTGGGCATCGTCAACGAGAACATGATCGCGGACTACGTCATTCTGGACGCCCACATGATCAAGAACCTGCCCCGCAAGATCGCGGCCGCTACCGGCGTGGATGCGCTGGCACACTGCATCGAGTGCTTTACCAGCAACAAGGCCAACCCCTTCAGCGATCTGTACGCACTGGAAGGCTTGGACCTGATCCTGAACAACATCGAAAAAGCCTGCGATGACCCCGAGGCCATGGCAGAGAAGAACCGGATGCAGATCGCAGCCTACTACGGCGGTCTGGCCATCACCGCTTCCGGCACCACCGCTGTGCACGCACTGAGCTACCCGCTGGGCGGCAAGTACCACATTGCACACGGCGTGTCCAACGCCATCCTGCTGGCACCGGTCATGCGCTTCAACAGCGAGCACCCCGCCGTGCGCGAGCGTCTGGCTGCCGCCTATGACCGCTGCTGCCACGAGGAAAAGACCTGCACCACCGTGGAGGAAAAGACTGCATGGATGATCGCCCGTCTGGAGCACATCGTCAAGCATCTGGATATCCCCACCAGCCTCAAGGAGTTTGGCGTGCCTGCCGAGGATCTGGAAGGTCTGGTCAACGCCGGTATGCAGGTACAGCGCCTGCTGGTGAACAATATGCGCCCCGTTACCGCCGACGACGCACGCAAGCTGTATCAGGAAATCATGTAACAGAAAAGGAGTAAAGACTTATGAAGACCAGCGATATCAAGGGCATCATCCCTCCCGTAATCACCCCCATGAACAACGACCCTGAGCAGACGGTCAACCATCAGGCTCTGCGCGAGCAGGTGGAGCGCCTGCTGGCAGGCGGCGTGCACGGCATCTTCCCCATGGGCACCAACGGCGAAGCCTACGCCCTGTCCTTCCAGGAGAAGGAAGAGATCCTTGCCACTGTCATCGATCAGGTAAAGGGCCGCGTACCGGTCTACGCAGGCACCGGCTGCATCACCACCGCCGAGACCATCCGCCTGAGCAAGCGTGCCGAGGAGCTGGGCGCAGACGCACTGTCCATCATCACCCCCAGCTTTGCACTGGCCTCCCAGAAGGAGCTGTACGACCACTACACCGCCGTGGCAAAGGCCGTCAACCTGCCCATCATCCTGTACAACATCCCCGCCCGCACTGGCAACAAGCTGCTGCCCGAGACCGTGCAGGCTCTGTGCCGTGATGTGGAGAACATCGTAGGCGCAAAGGATTCCAGCGGCGATATCGAGAACCTGAAGGCCTACATCCGCCTGACCCGCGAGCTGGATAAGGAAGTTGCCATTCTGGCCGGTAACGACGGCGCCATCCTGACCTGCCTGAAAGAGGGCGGCGCAGGCGGCATTGCAGGCCGCGCCAACATCTGGCCGGAGACCGTTGCCAAGATCTACGATTGCTTCAAGGCCGGAGATCTGGAGGGCGCACAGGCTGCACAGGACGCCATTGCCATCCTGCAGCAGACCTTCAAGTACGGCAACCCCAACACCATCATCAAGACCGCCGTTGCCCTGCAGGGTCACCCCGTTGGCAAGTGCCGCGCACCCTTCAACTATGTGCCGGAAGAGGGCATGGAGGCCATCAAGAAGGTTCTGGCAGAGAACGAGGCCAAGGGTCTGCACTGAAACGCACTGAAGCAAGGAGAAGGCTGCTATGAATAAACCCATTGTCGGTATTACCATGGGCGATCCCGCCGGTTCCGGCCCGGAGATCACCATCAAGGCTCTGGCTGACCCGGAGCAGTACAGCTACTGCCGCCCCATCGTGGTGGGCGATGTGAAGGTGATGGAGCAGGCCAAGAAGTTCGTTGGCCGCGAGGACATCGTCATCCACCGCTGCGAGAAGGTGTCGGATGCCCTGTTCACCCCCGGCACCATCGACGTGCTGCATCTGGATCTGATCGAGGACATCAGCAAGTTTGAGATAGCAAAGGTCAGCGTGGAGGGCGGCAACGCAGCCTTCCAGTGCGTGAAAAAGGTCATTGAGCTGGCCATGGCGGGTGAGGTGGATGCCACCTGCACCAACGCCCTGAACAAGGAAGCCATGAACAAGGCACTGGAGTACTACCACGGCGAAAAGTCGGACGGTTACACCCACTTTGACGGCCACACCGAGATCTACGCCACCTACACCCACACCAAGAAGTACACCATGATGCTGGCCCATCACGACCTGCGCGTGGTGCACGTTTCCACCCACGTTTCCCTGCGGGAAGCCTGCGACCGGGTCAAGAAGGATCGCGTGCTGGAGGTCATCGAGATCGCCAACAAGGCCTGCAAGGATATGGGCATCGAGAACCCCCGCATCGCTGTGGCGGGTCTGAACCCCCACTGCGGCGAGAACGGCCTGTTCGGCCGGGAGGAGATCGAGGAGATCACCCCCGCCATCGAGGCTGCCAAGGCCGAGGGCATTACCGGCGTTGTGGGCCCCTGCCCGCCGGACAGCGTGTTCTCGCAGGCCATCGGCGGCTGGTACGACATTGTGGTGTGTATGTACCACGATCAGGGTCATATCCCCCTCAAGACCGTGGGCTTTGTCTACGACCGCGAAAAGCAGGAGTGGAAGGCCGTGGAGGGCGTCAACGTCACGCTGGGTCTGCCCATCATCCGCGCCAGCGTGGATCATGGCACCGACTTCTACCACGCCGGTAAGGGCAACGGCAACGAGCTGAGCCTTGTCAATGCCATCAAATATGCGGTCAAAATGACCGGCCGCGCCAACTAAGTTATCCCCATCCCAACCAATTCTTCATTTTCTTCCAGAGAGAGCCGCTGCACCCCGTACGGTGCGGCGGCTTTTTCTGGTTTTGGGGACGAACTCCCTCAGGGAGCGAACCCTCTCAGGCGCTTCCGTGCCAGATGAGGGGCAGCACCCGTTAGCCTTGCACGCCCTCTCAGGCGCTCCCGCGCCAGCTCTCCCAAGGGGAGAGCCAAGGTCTAAGGCTCGTTGCTAAAGTATTAGGTTCAATGAGGAAGTTTTCGGCAGTGCTCTTGGCTCTCCCTTTGGGAGAGCTGGCAAAGCCGTAGGCTTTGACTGAGAGGGCGCACGGCGATAGCCGTGACGGAAAGGGTGCCCTGTTTCAAAAAGCAACAAATCAGCCGAAACTAACCGCAATATGTTTCAAAAAGCGACACATTGCGGCAAAAGAATTGAACAAATTCTGAATATGTTTCAAAAAAGAACACAACGAGCCCAAAAATGATTGTGACGCACAGCGGAAAACTATATACTTTTAATCAAGAAAGCCGCATTGGAATTGTGCAAAGGGTCGGGCTCTTGCGCAACAGGGACTGCGGACACAAAAAAGGAGGAAACGTTCTATGACACTTCCCATGATCATTGCTCTGGCAGTGACTGTCCTCATGATCATCCTGATCATGGTGGATAAACTGCCCTTCGGTGCACCCCCGCTGCTGGCGCTGCTGCTGCTGGTGGTGTTCGGCGTTACCGACATCAAGACCGCCTTCGGCGGCTTCGCAAACCCCACCATCGTCATGCTGGCATCCTTCATGGCCATCATTGCGGCCCTGCAAAAGACCAGCTTCATCGTCAAGTTCAAGCAGACCATGTTCAACATGGCCAGCAAAGGCGGCTTTAAGGCCTACGTCCTGCTGATCCTCATCGTTATGCTGGGCTGCAGCCTGTTCGGCACCGGTTCCACCGCCTACTATGTGCTGGTCATCGGCCTGCTGTCCACTCTGCCCTACTCCAAGCAGCTGCCCCCGTCCAGGGTTCTGATGCCTGCGGGCTTTGCAGCAAACCACCCGCTGCTGCCCTTCAACACCGCTCTGCAGTACGGCATCGTGATCGCCGTTCTGGAAAGCGCAGGCGTTGCGGCAAACGTCAATCTGGTCAAGTTCTCTCTGGTCAACCTGTGCCTGTCCATCGGCTTCCTGGTGTGGTGCGTCCTGGCCTACAAGATCCTGCCGGATCACCCCATTGCCGAGGCCAAGGAAGAGGCTCTCCACGCCGGTGAGCAGAAGGTCGCCCTGACCAAGAATCAGGAGCTCATCACCTACTTCAGCTTTGTGCTCGCCGTTGTGGGCATGATCCTGCAGAGCAAGATCGGTGACGCAGGCTACGCCATCACCGGTCTGGCCGTGGGCATCATCCTGATCTCCGGCGTCATGGACTTCAACGAGATCCGCAACTCCATCAGCGCACCCATTATCCTGATGTCCGCAGGCGTCATCGGCATTGCCGATGCTCTGGGCAACACCGGCCTGACCAGTCTGGTCGGCGAGACCGTTGCCAAGATGCTGGGCACCAACGTCAACCCCTTCGTACTGATCTTCGCTTTCTGCATCCTGACCAGTGTGCTGGCCACCCTGACCGGTTCCACCATCGGCACCGTGTACGTCTTTGCTCCCATGGCCATTGCCACCTGCGTCAATCTGGGTCTGGACCCCACCGCAGCCGCTGCCGCTATCGTGGTCTCCGGCTGGTGCGGACACTTCCTGCCCATTGACGGTATGCCCGCCATGATTATGGGCGCCGGCGACTACAAGATCACCGAGTTCTGGAAGTTCACCATTCCGCAGTACTTCATCCGTCTGCTGGCGCTGACGGTGGGCGCTGTGCTGATCTTCCCCATGAAGTAACAGGAGAAACGTAAAATGAAAAACACGTTTGAGCTGGAGCACGTCGGCATCAACACCGACAACGCAGGCGAGGCCGAGCAGCTGGCGCTGCTGCTGTGCAAGCTGTTCAACTTGGAGCCCCGCCACGGACAGAAGTCCGAGTTTGCCGGTAACTATTTCGAGTGCATGAAGAGCCCCTTTCTGGGCAAGAACGGCCACATCGCAATGCGCACCCCCGACCTGAAGGCTGCGATGGAGGAGCTGGAGAAAAATGACTTCCGCTTCCGCATGGAGACTGCCGCCTATTTTGAGGACGGCCGCATCAAGAATGTGTATCTTGAGGGCGAGTACGGCGGTTTTGCCATCCACATCATGCAGAAATAACGCCAACTGACCGATCTTGTGCAGAACCGGGGATGGAGCAATCCGTTCCCGGTTCTGTGGTTCACGCCCCGCGAAAATTCAGAGGAGAAAAATTATGCTGGTTCCTGTATTGCTTTTTATCGTCGGTCTGCTGTTCCTGATCAAGGGCGGCGACTGGTTCGTGGACGGTGCTTCGGCACTGGCCCGGCGGTTCCACCTGCCGGAGCTGCTTATCGGCGCAACGGTGGTGTCCATCGGCACTACTCTGCCGGAGGTCATGGTGTCCACCATGTCCGCCGTGTCCGGCCATGGGGAGATCGCCTACGGCAACGCCATCGGCTCGGTCATCTGCAACTCTGCCCTGATCGCCGCCATCACCATCGCCGTCCGTCCGGGCAAGGTAGACCCCAAGACCCTGCGGGTGCCGGTAGCCTTCTTCTTTGCCGCAGCCGCCATCTACTGCGTGGCTGCCTACGCCATGGGCGAATTCACCCGCCCGCTGGGCTTTGTGATGCTGGCCATGTTCGTGGCCTACATGGTGGCAAACGTATTGCAGATGAAAAAAGCCCCTGCCGCCGCCGAAGCGGAGGCCGAGGCCGAAAATGCAGGGGAAGAGATGTCCCTTACCAAAACGCTGGTGCTGCTGGTGCTGGGCGCTGTGCTGATCGCACTGGGCGCAAACCTGCTGGTGGATAACGGCACCCTCATCGCACAGGCACTGGGCGTGCCGGAGTCGGTCATCGCGCTGACCTTTGTGGCGCTGGGCACCTCTCTGCCGGAGCTGGTCACCGCCATCACCTCGCTGGTCAAGGGCTGCAGCGATTTGTCCCTTGGCAACATCGTGGGCGCAAACGTGTTCAATCTGGTGCTGGTCAGCGGTATGTCCGTCACGCTGGCGCCCTTCACCGTGCCGCAGAGCTCTACTTTGTTCGGCATCAATTCCAGCCTTGTGCTGGAGATCCCGGTCATGCTGGCTGTCATGATGATCATGACCCTTCCCGCACTGAAGCGCGGCAAGCTGTCCCGTGCACAGGGCATTATTCTGCTGTGCATCTACGCTGCCTTCTGCGCTATCCAGTTTACCATGTGACATTCCCGGAGATACTTCCTTGCCCCCGGCCTGCTCTGTCAGGCCGGGGGTCTTCCGTTGTACCGGCAGGAAAGCAGTTTCATCATAGTGGTATCCTCCAAGACTTGATTTTTAGTGTGCGGCCACTCAAACCAATGCCGTCAAGCCGGTGAGGATAGGGCGATTTTATTTGTCGGAGAGTAAGTGCACGGTTTCTGCACGGATTTTGCACGGTTTCAAAACGTGCAGAAGGTGCTTTTCGTTGCAAAATCCGACAAAGGGTGCAGAAATTACTGGGTGAAAAATCACGTTGTCTTGATTAAAAATAACGATGACTCGAAACTTCCATAAATTGAGACGAACCGGCGGCTTGCTCTCTTAATCAGTGGGCCCAGGGTTCGAGTCCCTGGAGGTGCACCAGATTTTGAACGTCAAATCGTAAGATTTGACGTTCTTTTTTTATTGCTTCGCAAACGTGAATCTTTTATGCAAACAGAACTCTCGTCAATTCTCTGCGTTCGTCTGCGTCCATCAGCCGGATGGCTTCAAGGATCTCCTTGCCGGAGATTTTTGTTGCCGCCGGCTTTTCGTTTTGCCGGGGCTGAGGTGCTGCCGGGGTCAGGTCTTGCGAGGTCATCGCCGGGTATCCCATGCAGACGGTCATGCGGTTTTCGAGGCGCAACGGGCAAAACGGCAACAAAAAAGCCGTCACAAAACAGATCAGCCCTGCCCTCGCTTTTTCTGGAAGGTCATGCTAGTCGGTTATGTTAACGGCTGAAAGCCAATATGTTCAGCCCCGCAGGGTCTGAACGAATATGTAAAAATATGTTATGGATCTACACGCCCCAGTCTGCCGACGGCATCACCTTTGCTGCCGATGGCAAAGCAACTGTTACGGCAGAACAGTTTGAGCTGAATCTGTAACCTGATATTCCCTTCATTTCTCCTTCATTGAATACAGCCCCGCTTTGGCTTCTCCTTCGCCAAAGCGGGGCTGTGCTTGTTATGTCATTGCTCTTCCAGTCTGCCGTGGTCGCGGATGAACTGCGCTATCCCCTCGCGCTCGATCTCCTCATCGTCCACGATCAACAGCGTATGCAAAACGATCTCTCCTTCTTCATCATTTTCACAGCATAGAAGCAGCTGTTCGTGAATGTCGGCTGCTTTTGTGCTATACTGGGGTAAAAAAATGCAGGAGGCGTTTTGTTATGGCACTATGGATCAACGATGGTCTGCACGAGGCAGCGCAGGGCATCCGCTCGTTTTTACTGGTGGGACAGTCTAACATGGCAGGACGGGGCGATTTGACCCCGGAGAACACCATCACCGCCCCGGATTGCTTCATGCTGCGCATGGGGCGCTGGCAGCCCATGAGCGAGCCCATCAATGTGGACCGGGCGGTGGCAGAGGGGGCAGTTCCGCGCAGCGGCGCAAACCTTGCCGCAAGCTTTGCCGCGCAGCTGCAAAAAGAAACCGGGGCTAAAATCGGCTTGATTCCCTGCGCAGACGGCGGTACCCGCATCAGCCAGTGGCAACCGGGCGAGGTGCTGTTTGACCATGCAGTCTTTCAGGCAAAGCTGGCTATGCGCACCTCCGCGCTGACCGCGATCTTGTGGCATCAGGGCGAGAGCGACTGTCTTGCCCCGGAGCAGCTGGAAGCCTACCCGGAGCAGTTCTTGCGCACTATGCGGGCGTTCCGGGAAGAACTGGGCGATTTGCCCATCGTGGTGGGGGAACTGGGCTACCCGGAAAACGGTTTCCACGGAACCTCGGCAGAACTGCTGAAGGAGTTCAACCATCGTCTGCCGGAACTGGCCGCGCAGCTGCCGAAGTGTGCCGTAGTTTCCGCCGCTGACCTTACTGCCCGCCCGGACGGGCTGCATTTCACGACTGAAAGCTTGCGGACACTGGGTCTGCGCTATCTGGAAGCCTACAAGAGTCTGGTGTAAATGCCGGATTTCTTCAGGAAAGCAGTCGCTTTTCTGCTCAGATTGAAAAAAGCCGTAAAAAACGCTATACTTTCGCTCACGGAAGCAAAGGCGCTTGGTGAGAAGATCGCTAAGCGCCTTTTTTGCACCCTGCGGCGCGGCTTCCGCTTTACGGCTGGGTCAGCACCTCCGGGTCACCGGGCTTATAGATGTGAGTCTTGGTCAGGCGGCGCATGGTGTCCTCGTGGTTGCGGCTGGCGTAGGCGGTGTACAGGATATCCATCACGTTCAGCTGGGAAAGCCGGGAGGACATGGCACCGTTGCGGAATAGGCTCTCGTTGGCGGCCACATACAGCACATGGTCGGCCAGCTGCGCCACCTCGGAGGGGTAGTAGCGGGTCACCGCAATAACCGGTGCGCCGCCCGCCTTCATCTCCTTGATGCACTGGATCATCTCCATGGTCTGCCCGGAGTAGGAGAACACGATGCCCACATCCTGCGCGGTGGCGTTGCGCGCCTGCAAAAGCTGCGAGTGGGAGTCCTCGTTGACCACGCAGGGCTTGTCCAGCCGCAGAAATTTCAGGTAGGTGTCCTTTGCCACGCACAGCGAGGAGCCGATGCCGAACAACAGCACCGTGCGGGCGTTGGCGATCAGCTCCACGCACTGCTCCAGCTCATCCAGCAAAAGCAGCCGCTGGGTGTCCAGCAGGCTCTGGATGTTCCTGTGGGTCACCTTTTCCACGATCTCCTGCAAACTGTCCTGCGGGGTGATGTCCTTTTCCCGGTGGCTGCCGTTCTCCCCAAGGGTGGCAAGCTCCAGCGTCAGAGCGTGGCGCAGTTCCTTGTAGCCCTGAAAGCCGATGACCCGGCAGATGCGCACCACGCTGGAAGGGGAGGAGAAGGAGCGCCGCGCCAGCTCCCGGATGGTAAGGGTGGTGGTCTCGTCCGGGTTGTCCAGAATGAACTGCGCGATTTGCCGCTCGGTGCTGCTGAGGGAGGGCTGCACCTCCCGCAGGCGTAAAAGAACGTTCTGCATATAGATACCTCTGTTGTATTTCAGGATGGATTGAACAAGCTGCACAAAAAAGTCGTACTTGTAAGCAAAAATTTCAAAAACAATGCTTGCATAAAACATTGTACCACAAAATAGTCTTTTTGTGGACATTTTGTTTGAAAAAGTTTATACTTTAGTCACAATCACGCCGCAAGCGGTGCGGCGGAAACTGGAGGTGCAGGATATGGGTTTGAATCTGAGTGGGATGACCACCGAGACCCGCAACCCGCGCACGATGCAGCTGGACCAGATGTCCCCGCTGGAGATCGTGACTGTCATGAACGAGGAGGACGCCCGGGTACCGCTGGCCATTGCCAAGTGCCTGCCGCAGATCGCGCAGGCGGTCACATGGGCGGCAGAAGCCTTTGAAAAGGGCGGACGGCTGTTCTATATGGGCGCCGGTACCTCCGGCCGCTTAGGCGTGCTGGATGCCGCCGAGTGCCCGCCCACCTTCGGTGTGCCAAAGGAGATGGTGGTAGGGCTGATCGCCGGCGGCGAAAAAGCCTTTATCGAGGCCGTGGAGGGCGCAGAGGACAGCCGGGAGCTGGCTGTTGAGGATCTGAAAGCCCACGGCCTGACCGCAAATGACCTTGTGGTGGGCATTGCCGCCTCCGGCCGCACGCCCTATGTGCTGGGCGGTCTGGACTACGCCAAAAGCGTGGGCTGTCACACCGCCGCCATTGCCTGCAATATCGGCAGCGCCATCGGCAAGGCCGCAGAGCTTGCCATTGAGGTAAATTGCGGTCCCGAGGTGCTGACCGGCTCCACCCGGCTCAAGTCCGGCACGGCGCAGAAACTGATTTTGAACATGATCTCCACCGGTTCCATGGTGCGCACCGGCAAGGCCTACCAGAACCTGATGGTGGACGTGCAGCAGACCAACGAAAAGCTGCACACCCGCGCCGAGAATATCGTCATCGACGCCACCGGCGTGGAGCGGGAAAAAGCCCGCGCCGCCATTGATGCAGCGGGCGGCAGCGTAAAGACTGCCATCACCATGCTGCTGGCAGACTGCGATGCCAAGGAGGCCGCCCGGCGGCTGGAACGGGCACGCGGTCATGTGCGGGAGGCCATCCGGCTGGAAGTGCTGTAAGATATCTCTAAGTTCCTTAGCGGCAAAGGCCGCATCGGATATACACCTGTTTTAAAGGAGGACCCACTTATGACGAATGAAGAACTGGTCCGCGCGGCGCTGGAGAAAGTCGGCGGAAAGAGCAACGTTCTCACCGCAACCAACTGCATGACCCGTCTGCGGGTGCGCGTTAAAGATGACGCCAAGATCGACGACGAGGGCCTGAAGGCCATCGAGGGCGTGATGGGCATCGTGCACGACCGTACCGGCTATGTAGAGATTGTGGTCGGCCCCGGCAAGTGCCGCAAGTGCGCAGATATCTGCCGCGACATGGGCATCCCGGCGGACGCCGCCGCTTCCACCGCCAACGACTGGCAGACCAACAAGGCCGCTGTCAAGGCAGGGCAGAAGCAGAGCAAGGTCAAGGAGCTGTTCAAGACCTTTGGCGATATCTTTATCCCCCTGATCCCGGGCGTTGTGGCTTCCGGTCTGTGCGCCGGCATCAACTCCCTGATCGGTCAGGTGGTGCCGAACTACGCCGACATCCCCGCACTGGCCCTTATCAGCACCCTGCTGGGTCTGATGAACACCTGCTTCCTTGGCTACCTGACCGCATGGGTCGGCTACCGCGCAGCCGAAAAGTTCGGCGGCACCCCCATTCTGGGCGGTATGCTGGGCATGATCACCGGTCTGGACGGCATCAACAAGATCTCTTCCATTCTGGGTCTCTTCAACGAGGCCGTGCCGCTGGATTCCATCCTGCGTGCAGGCCGCGGCGGCGTGCTGGCCGTTGTGCTGGGCGCATGGTGCCTTGTCAAGATCGAGCGCTGGGTGCGCAAGTGGATGCCCGAATCTCTGGACATCGTGTTCACCCCGCTGATCACCATGATCCTGTGCCTCGTGCCCTATATCCTGGTCATCATGCCCGCTACCGGCTATGTTTCCACCGCGCTGTGCTGGGTGGTTGAAAAGCTGTGCATGAGCGATATCCTGATCGTGCGCATCATTGCCGGTTATGTTTCCACCGCTCTGTTCCTGCCCATGGTCGCTATGGGTATGCACCACGGTCTGGTCGCCCTGTACTCCGTGCAGCTGGAGAGCTTTGGCTACGTTACCCTGTACCCCGCGCTGGCTATGGCTGGTGCAGGTCAGGTGGGCGCTGCTGTCGCTATCTACTTCAAGGCTAAGAAGTGCGGCAACACCCGCCTGAAGAACGTTATCACCGGCGCACTGCCCGCAGGTCTGCTGGGCATCGGCGAGCCGCTGATCTACGGTGTCACCCTGCCCATGGGCAAGCCCTTCATCAGTGCCGGTCTGGGTGCCGGTTTCGGCGGTGCCTTCGTCATGGCCATGCAGGTGGCTGCTACTGCTTGGGGCCCCTCCGGTCTGCTGGCTCTGTTCGTCATGACCGCCGGCCCTCACGGTGTGGCTGCTTCCGTTGGCTGCTACGCAGTGGGTCTGGTCATCTGCTACATCATGGGCTTTATCGTGACCAATGCAATGGTCTCTGTTGAGGACGTTGCCAATGCTTAAAACACTCGGACGGTCAGTGTATCTGACGCAGTTTGAGGAACAGCGTGCGTCGCTTTCCGCTTTTGCGGCAGGCGGCGCGCCTGTTTTTATCTCACTGCATATCAGCGAAGAATTTGATGCCGCTTACTGCGCCCGCGTGCAGGAAATGTGCGATTTTCTCTCCGCGCAGGGCTGGCGCATTCTGGCAGACGTGTCGGAAAAGACCATCCGGCAGTTCGGCTGCGCCGACCTGACCGCGCTGGCAAAGCGGCTGCACCTGTGGGGTCTGCGGCTGGACTACGGCTTCTCGGTGGAGCAGATGTGTGCCCTTGCGCAGCAGCTGCCCGTTGCCGTCAACGCTTCTACCACCACCCCGGAGGTGGCGCGGCAGCTGGCGGCAGGCGGCGGCACGGTCATCGCCATGCACAACTTCTACCCCCGCCCGGAGACCGGCCTTGACCCGGAATTTCTGCGCGAGAGCACCACAGCTTTGCAGGCAGAGGGCTTGCAGGTGTACGGCTTTATCCCCGGCGACGCCCTGCTGCGTGGGCCGCTGTACGCGGGTCTGCCCACACTGGAAGCCCACCGCACCGCTGCCCCCTCGGCGGCCTTTGCGGACTTGGCACTGAACTACGGGCTGGACGGCATTTTTGCGGGCGACCCGGAGGTCAGCACCCGGGAGCAGGAGTATATCCGCCACTTCTGCACCACCGGCGAGCTCTGCCTGCCGGTCGCCCTGCGCCCCGGCTACGAGACGCTGTACGACCGCACCTTTACCTGCCGCCCGGATTCGCCCAAAACGCTTGTACGGTATCAGGAATCCCGGCTCTACTCCTGCTTTGGCAGCACCGTGCAGCCGGACAACTGTGTGGAACGCCGCCGCCGCTGCGTGACCATGGATAACATCGGCTACGGCCGCTATTCCGGCGAGATCCAGCTTGTGCGCGCCGACCTGCCCGCAGACGAAAAGGTGAACGTCATCGGTGAAGTGCCCGCAGAATATGACCTGCTGCTGGACTGCATTAAGCGCGGAAAAACCTTCCGCATGGTAAAAACATCATAAATCATAACACAACACCCCCGGACAGCTCTGCGTGCTGTCCGGGGGTGTTGTTATGGTTCCCTTCTGTGAAAAAGGGATTCTGAAAAATCCGCGTTTGCGCAGCAATGAAAGCCCCAGTGGGGCTTTTAAGCGGCAGAGCGGTCTGTGCAAGCAGATGGAGGGGCTTTGCCCCGACAAGCTCCGCAGACTTTTCAGAACCCCAAAATTCAAAATATATTTTCCGCTGAATATGCGCAAAGCAACGACGACGACCGCCGCCAGCGGCGGAAACAGGGAGGAGTTGTTGGGGCAGCGGCCAGCAAGACGCAAGTGCCGCCCAAGGCACGAAGCGGATGCTGGGTGCCGCAACCCGGAAAACGCGGCGCGCATTCAGATCGTCTTTTTCTTCGGATACACAAAGGCGTCGCGGCGGTACACTGCTACGAGATATGCCGCCATGAAGCACCAGATGATGGGCTCGCACAGGATAACGGCGTTGTAGGCGTAGCGCGGGATGAATACCAGCACAAAGATCACCTTGCCCACTAACTCGATGACGCTGGAAAACAGCGGCAGCACCTTCTGCCCAAGGCTCTGCAAAGCGTACCGGGTGCACAGCAGCACCCCCAGCACCGCGTAGAACGGCGCGTTCCACATCAGATACCGTGCACCGTTTTCCAGCACGAGGGGCGCGGTGGAGCCGGAGATCAGCTGCACCAGCTGCCGGGCAAAAAGCTGCATCAGCACCATGTTGGCCGCCATGATGACCACCGAGCACAGGTACATGGTGCGCATTCCCTTGCGCACCCGCTCCGGCTGAGCGGCGCCCCGGTTCTGCGAAACAAAGGTAGAGCCTGCGTTTGCCATGGAGATCAGCGGCATACTGGTAAAGGAGAACAGCTTGCGCGCGGCGGTGTGCCCTGCAATGGTCAGCGTGCCCAGCCCGTTGATGCCGTATTGCAGCACCACCGACCCCGCCGACACGATGCTGCTCATCAGCCCCATGGAGATACTCTGGCTGAACAGCTCCCAGTACAAATGCTGCCCCACCGCCCAGTGCTTGCGGGCGGGCAGCAGCAGCGGCACGCGGCGCATCACATACAGAATGCACAGCACCACCGAGATGCCCTGCGCAATGACGGTAGCCACCGCCGCGCCCTGCACGCCCATGCCCAGCCCGGCAATGAACCACAGATCCAGTGCCACGTTCAGCCCGGAGCTGATAAGCAAAAACACCAGCGGCATCACGCTGTTGCCGATGGCGCGCAGCAGTCCGGCGCACAGGTTATAAAGGAACATCACCAGCACGCCCAAATCTATTACGATGATGTACCGGTAGGCGTCCTCTAAAATCTCTGCGGGGGTGTCCAGCAGCTGCAAAAGCGGCCGCAGGCCGAAAAAGCCCGCCGTGGTAATGACAAAGCTTGCGCAAAGCCCGATGACCAGCGACCCGGCCACCGTCCTTTTGAGCAGATCCTCGTCCTGTGCCCCGTAGGAGCGTGCAGCCACGATGGAAAGCCCGTTGCCGATGCCGATGCCAAAGCCCACCAGCAGCTCGTAGATAGAGCCGCAGGAGCCGATGGCGGCCAGTGCGCTATCGCCCAGCACGTTGCCCACGATCATGGTATCCACGGTATTATACAGCTGCTGGAATAAATTGGACACCAGAATGGGCAGCATGAACAGAAAAAGATTCTTGAAAATAGGCCCGTGCAGCAGGTCTGCATTCCGGTTAAAAAGGTTTGTTTTCAGGGGTCGCGTCTGGGTCATAAGGTTCCTTTCTTCGCGCAAAAAGGAGGCCGTTGCACATTTTTTGTGTGCAGTGGCCTCTTTTGCGGTAAAACGATTTAAAAAAATTTTATTTGTGCAGTTGCGAAACACCGTAGGTGTTTCGCAACTGCTTTTTATAACTCCTGCTGCTCAAACCCGTTGACAGTCAGCACGGTCAGAGCGGTAAAGCCGGCGGCCTTGATGGCGGCGGCGGCTTCGTCAAAGCCGAAGGTCAGCGCAGCGGTGTCGTGGGCGTCGGCGGTGATGATCACCCTGCCGCCCAGCTTGTTCCACTCGCCCAGCAGCCATGCGCCGGGGTAGAAGTCCTTGCGGTAGCCCCGATATACGCCGCCGGTGTTCACTTCCAGAATGCAGTCGTTCTCCCGGGCGGCTTGCAGCGCCCTGAGCGCCGCTGCCTTGTAGCGGGGAGACTCCTCATCAAAGAAGCCGCCGTCCGCGTTCAGCTTTTTGACAAGGTCGATATGTCCCAGAATGTCCGGCTTTTTGGCGGCGATCTTTTCCACCTCGGCAAAATAGGCTTCCACCGCTGCCAGCGGGTCGCCGTCAAAATCGTTATTGATGCAGTCCCGCAGATCCTCGGGACGGAAATCGATCTCGTAGTATCTGCCGGTGTTTTTGCCGTACAGATGGTGCGCGCTGCCGATCCAGTAATCAAAGCCCTTGGGCGTGCCCTCGCTCAGCAGGTCCCACTCGATGCCGCACAGGATATCTACTTTGCCCCGGTACTCGTTTTTCAGCTTGGCAATGGTGGCGCGGTACTGCGCGGTGCGGCCGGGGGTCATGCAGTATTCGCGGTCAGGCTTTGTGTAGCTGTGGCCGCTGAACCCAAGGGTGGTCAGTCCTTGCGCACAGGCGGCACCCGCCATCTCCTGCAGGGTATTTTTGCCGTCACACAGGGTAGAGTGGCAATGTACGCTGGACTTTCTGTAATCTGCCATAGGCTTCTCACTGCATCCTTTCCTGCTTGACCTTGTGGTCGATGACATGGCGCTTTTCCAGCTCCCGGGTCACATCCTCTACGGTGATGCCCGCGCTGACCATCAGCACCAGCACATGATAGGCAAGGTCGCTGATCTCGTAGACCGTCTCGGCCTTGTCCTCTTTTTCGCCCGCAATGATGACCTCGGTGCACTCCTCGCCCACCTTTTTCAGGATCTTCTCCTTGCCCTTTTCAAACAGGTAGGTGGTGTAGCTGCCCGCGGTGGGGGTATCCTTGCGGCCTTTGATAAGCTCGTACAGCCCCTGCCAGCTGAACTGCTTCAGCTCCGGGGAGACGTATACCTCGTTGAAAAAGCAGCTTTCCGCTCCGGTATGACAGGCGGGGCCGTCTTTCACCACCTCTACCACCAGTGCGTCGGCATCGCAGTCGGCGGTAATGGACACCACCCGCTGCACATTGCCGCTGGTCTCGCCCTTGCGCCAGATCTCCTGACGGCTGCGGCTCCAGAATACGGTGCGCCCCTCGGCAATGGTCAGCGCCAGCGTTTCGGCGTTCATGTAGGCAAGGGTGAGCACCTGCTTTGTGTAGTGATCCTGCACGATGGCGGGAATCAGGCCTTTTTCATCAAATTTCAGTTCCATGACGGTTCTCCCTCCCCGGATGGGGATACTGTGTATTTTATCGTATTCAAGATAAAAATGCAAGGTGTTTCTGTGTTTTTTACAGCCGCATCTCCACGCCGTTGGCGTTCAGGTACTCCTTCAGCTCCCGGATACCCAGCAGCTTCTGGTGGAAGATGCCCGCCGCCAGCCCGGCGTCGATGCCCTTGTGGTGGAACAGCTCCAGAAAATCCTCTTTTTTGCCCGCGCCGCCGCTGGCAATGATGGGGATATTCACCCGGGCGGCCACCGCGTCCAGCATTTCAAGGTCGAAGCCGTTGCGCACGCCGTCGGTGTCGATGCTGTTCAGGCATATTTCGCCCGCGCCGTGGGCGGCGCACCAGCTGATCCAGTCCAGCGCATCCCGGCCGGTATCCTCGCGCCCGCCTTTGGCGAACACCCGGAACTGTCCGTTCACCCGCTTTACGTCTGCGGAAAGCACCACGCACTGGTCGCCGTAGCGCTGCGCGGCGGCGGGGATCAGCCCGGGGTCTTTCAGCGCGCCGGAGTTGACGCTTACCTTATCCGCGCCGCATTTCAGCACCCGGTCAAAATCCTCCAGCGTGTTGATGCCGCCGCCCACGGTCAGGGGGATAAAAATTTCTCCCGCCACTCGGGTCAGGATGTCGGTAAAGAGGGCGCGTCCCTCAAAGCTGGCGGTGATATCGTAAAACACCAGCTCGTCTGCCCCGGCGGCGTTGTACAGCCGTGCCATCTCCACCGGGTCGGCCACGTCCTTGATGCCCTCAAAGTTCGTGCCCTTGACCACCCGGCCGTCGCGCACGTCCAGACAGGGGATGATGCGTTTGGTTATCATAAAGCTCCCTCTTTCTCAGTCCTGCACCAGCTGCACGCAGCGGGCAAGGTCCAGCGCACCGGTGTACAGGCTTTTGCCCAGAATGGCCGCTGCCGTGCCCATCTGCTGCAATTCCAGCAGCTCTGCCTCGGAGGAGATGCCGCCGCTGGCGGTAAAAGCCACCCCGGGCACCTCTGCCGCAAGCTGACGGTACAGGCTCAGGTTTGTGCCCTGCATCGCGCCGTCACAGGCAATGTCGGTGTAGATGATGGCGGTGCAGCCGGCTTCTGCCAGCCGCTTACAGAAGGCCACGCCCGGCTCGGCGCTGACCTCCTTCCAGCCGTGGATGGCCACATAGCCGTCCTTGGCGTCCACGCCCACGGCAATTTTATCGCCGTATTTTTGCAGCATCCGGGCGGTAAAGGCAAAATCCGTCACCGCCACGCTGCCCAGAATGCAGCGCCCCACCCCGAGGGAAAGGTATTTTTCAATGCGCTCCTCGGTGCGGATGCCGCCGCCTACCTCGATGTACAAACCGCCCTGCTTTGCCAGCGCGGCAATGGTGTCGTAGTTGGAAAGGATGCCGTCCTTGGCACCGTCCAAGTCCACCACATGAAGATTTTTTGCCCCGGCGGCCACAAAGCTGCGTGCCTGTGCGCAGGGGTCCTGCCCGTAAACGGTCATGCGGTCGTAGTCGCCCTGTGTCAGGCGCACCACCTGCCCGCCGCGCAGGTCAATGGCTGGAAATAGCTGCATAGTTGTTTCTCCTTTAGAAACGAACCCTCTCAGGCGCTCCCGCGCCAGCTCTCCCGAAGGGAGAGCCAAGATTTAAGGCTCGTTGCTGAAGCTTTAGGTTCAATAAGAAAGTTTCCGGCAGTGCTCTTGGCTCTCCCTTTGGAGAGCTGTCACCGAAGGTGACTGAGAGGGCGTGCCCGCTTACAATTCGCTGAACGCCTTGAGGATCCGCAGCCCGGTATCGCCGCTCTTTTCCGGGTGGAACTGGGTGCCGTACACCCGCCCCGCCCGCACCGCGCCGGTGACCGGGATAGAATAATCGCTGACGGCAAGGGTGCTTTCGGCGCAGTTTTTGCCGTAGTAGCTGTGGACGTAGTACACATACTCGCCCTCGCGGATGTAGCGGAACAGCGGGTCGTCCTTTACGATGTGCAAGGCGTTCCAGCCCATCTGCGGTACTTTCAGACTTTTGTCCGTAAGGTCGGGCCCCAGCGGGCAGACCTCGCCTTTGATAAAGCCCAGCCCGGCGTGCTCGCCGTACTCGTAGCTTTTTTCAAACAGCAGTTGCATCCCAAGGCAGATGCCCAGCAAGGGCTTGTGCGCCGCCTGCTCCTTCAGCACCGGCACAAGGCCGGTGGCGGTAAGCTTTGCCATGGCATCCCCGAATGCGCCCACCCCCGGCAGGATAAGCCGGTCGGCGGCGCGGATGGCATCGGCGTCGGCGGTGACCACCGCCTGCAGCCCCAGCTGCTGCAAGCTGGAACGCAGGCTGAACAGATTGCCCACGCCGTAATCAAGAATGGCGATCATACCAGCAGTCCTTTCGTGGAGGGGATCTCGTCCCGGTGTGCCGCGTCGATGCGCACGGCTTCGGCCAGCGCGTGGCCCGCGCCCTTGAAGCAGGCTTCCAGAATGTGGTGAGTGTTCTCGCCCGCAAACTGCACAAAGTGGACGGTGGCGGGCACGCTGCGGGCAAAGCCGTACCAGAACTCCTTGGCGCACTCCACGTCAAAATCGCCCACCTTTTCGGTCTGGCAGCGGATGTCCCAGTTCAGGGTGCACCGCCCGGAAAGATCCACCGCGCACAGCACCAGTGCCTCGTCCATGGGCAGGTAGAAGCTGCCGTAGCGGCAGATGCCGCGCATCTCGCCCAGCGCCCGGGCAAAGGCCTGTCCCAGCGCAATGCCCACATCCTCGGTGGTGTGGTGGTAGTCCACCTGTACATCGCCGTGGCAGGTGAGCACCAGATCAAACCGCCCGTGCCGGGCAAACAGCTCCAGCATGTGGTTCAAAAAGCCGCATCCGGTGTCGATCTCGTAGCGGCCGGTGCCGTCCAGATCAAGGGTCAGCTCGATCTGGGTCTCGTTGGTGCTGCGTTCCAGCGTTACCATGCGCTCTGCCATTGTCACACCTCCAGTATTTTGTCCACAGCGTCCATCAGTGCCTGCATCTGCTCCGGCGTGCCGATGGTGATGCGCAGCCAGTTTTCAATGCGCGGCGCATCAAAATGCCGCACCAGAATGCCGTTTTTCTTTAACTCTTTGTATAGCACACCACCATTTATCCGTTCTGTGCTGGCAAATACAAAGTTTGCGCGGCTGTCCAGCACGGTAAAGCCCCGGTCGGTCAGCTGCTGCATCGTCCATGCGCGGGTGTCCATAATGGCGGCGCGGGTTTTCTCAAAGTAGGCAGTATCCTCCAGCGCAGCCTGCCCGGCTTTCAGGGTCAGGCGGTTGATGTTGTAGGGGTTCAGGCTGAACTTGACCCGGTTCAGGTCAGCAATCAGCGCCGCGCTGCCCATGGCAAGCCCAAGCCGCGCACCCGCCAGCTGCCGGGATTTGGAGAAGGTCTGCACCACCAGCAGGTTGTCGTATTGGTCAATTAAAGGCACACAGCTCTCGCCGCCAAAGTCCACATAGGCTTCGTCCACAATGACCACGCTGTCCGGGTTCGATCGCAAAATGCCCTCGATGGCCTCCCGGGGCAGGCACAGCCCGGTGGGGGCGTTGGGGTTTGCGATGACGATGGTCTCGTGCAGGCCGTGGTAATCGGCGGGGTCAAGGGTGAAGTCCTCTTTTAACGGAATGATATGGGTGGGGATGTGCAGCAGGCTGCACCACACGCCGTAGCAGCCGTAGGTGATATCCGCAAAGGCCAGCGGGTGGCGCTCGTCACAAAAGGCCCGCAGCGCAAAGAACAGGTTCTCGTCGCTGCCGTTGCCGGGCATGACCTGGGAAGGCTGCAAGCCGAAATGCGCCGCCGCCGTGCGCAGCAGCTGTGCACAGGCGGGGTCGGAGTAAAGGCGCAGCTTTTCCACCTCGGCTTCACTCACGGCTGCCACCACCCGGGGCGACGGCAGATAGGGGCTTTCGTTGGTATTCAGTTTGATGTACTGCTGATCCTGCGGCTGCTCCCCGGGCGTATAGGGGGTGACAGCGGACAGGGCAGGGGAAAGAAAACGGCTCATAATGGTTTCCTCTTTGGGTTCTGCATACCGTGCGCCCTCATCAGTCACCTTCGGTGACAGCTTCCCCCGACCGGGGAAAGCCTTCAGGACGCTGCCGGTTTCGGAAAAGCCTTCCCCCAGACGGGGGAAGGTGGATGCGAACGCAGTGAGCAGACGGATGAGGGTGCTTCCTTATTTATTTCTCATACCGTATGGTCACGCTGCGGGCGTGGGCGTGCAGACCCTCGCGCTCGGCAAAGTCTGCAATGCGGGGCGCAACGGCTTCCAGCGCGTCGCGGGTGTAGTAGATGAAGCTGGACTTCTTGACGAAATCGTCCACGCCCAGCGGGCTGGAAAAGCGTGCGGTGCCGCTGGTGGGCAGGGTGTGGTTGGGGCCTGCAAAGTAATCGCCCAGCGCTTCCGGCACGTTGCGGCCAAGGAAGATGCTGCCCGCGTTGCGGATCTCGTTCAGCACCCCAAAGGGGTCCTCCACGCAGACCTCCAAGTGCTCCGGCGCGATGATGTTGCAGGCCTCAATGGCCTTGTGCAGGTCGGTGCAGAGGATGATCTTGCCGTTGTCATCCACGCTGGCACGGGCAATGGCGGCGCGGGGCAACTGCGGAATTTGTACCTCCAGTTCTGCCTGTACCGCCTTGGCAAGGTCTGCGCTGTCGGTGACAAGCACCGGGCTTGCCAGCCTGTCGTGCTCGGCCTGACTTAACAGGTCTGCCGCCACCCACGCGGGGTCACAGCTGCCGTCTGCCAGCACCAGAATTTCGCTGGGGCCTGCGATCATATCAATGCCCACCTTGCCGAACACCTTGCGCTTGGCGGTGGCAACGTAGATGTTGCCGGGGCCAACGATCTTATCCACCGCCGGGATGCTCTGGGTGCCGTAGGCCAGCGCCGCCACGGCCTGTGCGCCGCCGGTCTTGAAAATTTTAGTTACTCCGGCGGTGGCGGCAGCGGCCAGAATGACCGGGTTCACCTTGCCGTCCTTCCCGGCGGGGGTGGTCATGACGATCTCGGACACCCCTGCCACCTTGGCGGGGATGACGTCCATGAGCACGGTGGAAGGGTACGCCGCCGTGCCGCCGGGCACATACACACCGGCCTTTTCAATGGGGGTATATTTCTGCCCCAGCACAATGCCGGGGCGGTCGTTCATCACAAAATTCTTGTGCACCTGCTGGCGGTGGAACTGCTCGATGTTCTCCGCCGCCTGCCGCAGGGTCTCGAGGAAATACGGGTCCATGCCCGCAAAGGCTTCGTCGATCTCAGCCTGCGTCACCTGTAAATTTTCGATTGTTGCTCCGTCAAATTTCAGGGTGTAGTCCTTCAGGGCGTCGTCGCCCCGGGCGCGCACGTCCGCAATGATGGCGTCCACCACGTCCTCTACGTTCTTTTCGGCGCGGATGTCCCGGTTCAGAATTTCTTCCGGCTTCAGCTCGTCAAAATTATACAGCTTGATCATTTCTTTTCCTCCTGCTTGTGCAAGGTGTCGCGCAGCTTTTCCAGCATGGCGTCCATCTGCCGGTGCTTGAACTGGTAGCTGGCCTTGTTGGCGATGAACCGCGCCGAGATGGGCATGAACTCGGTGACCACCTGCAAGCCGTTCTCCCGCAGGGTGGTGCCGGTCTCCACGATGTCCACAATGACATCCGAAAGCCCAAGGATGGGGGCCAGCTCGATGGAGCCGTTCAGCTTGATGATATCGATATCCCGCCCCATGGAGGCGTAGTAGCGCTTTGCAATGTTGACGAACTTGGTGGCCACCCGCACCGGGCGGCTGGGGTCGTCCCGGTAGCCCGCCGGGGCGGCTACGCACATCCGGCAGCGGCCAAGGCCGGTGTCCAGCAGCTCGTACACATCGGCGGCGGCTTCGGTTAGAATATCCTTGCCCACGATGCCTACATCGGCAGCGCCGTGCTCCACATAGATGGCCACGTCGCTGGGTTTGACCAGAAAATACCGGATGCCCGCCGCAGGGTTTTCCACCACCAGCTTGCGGGTGGCGTTGTAGTCCTCCGGGCAGCCGTAGC
>ERZ1106963.1144-NODE-1144-length-34368-cov-7.020459_pt1 | contig 34368 bp, 32 predicted proteins | sample MGYA00403681_ERZ1106963 | MGnify/ENA primary metagenome ERZ1106963 (study PRJEB35170, sample SAMEA104062407) | human gut metagenome | biome: human gut; feature: human-associated habitat; material: faeces | place: Denmark | collected 2012-05-03 ...
TGCCTTGCAAGCGTTCATCTGCCGCACCCATTCCATTTGGTTTTCGGCTTTCAGCTGTTCGGTCACGCCGTTGCGCTTCACCAGCTCCGGCACGATCAGCTCCATGCGGCTTCGTGCCGCTTCGTCAATCTTAGCGCAATACTGTCTTACGTACACCCAGCTATATCCGGGGTGCGTTTTTTATAATTCTGCGTTCTTCACGCGCGCGATGAGGGCTTTCTTCTTCTCCTCCGGCAAAAATGTGGCCTCGGCGGCGTAGACGAGCGTCTTTTTGAGATCGTCCGACGTAAAGCCCATGTCCTGCGTGCAGTGGCGGTACTCGTCCGGCAAATTCACAGCGGCAAGCGTCATGTTATCTGTATTGATGCAAAGCCGCAGCCCTGCGTCCAGGAGCTTTTTGGCCGGATGTGCGCGGTAGGACGGCTGCGTGTGGCACTGGATGTTGCTCGTCGGGCAGATCTCCAGCGTCACGCCGCGGGAAATTGCCTCGTCCCAGAGCGATGGGTCGTCAAAAATATGGTGCCCGTGCCCGATGCGCGTCACGCCGAACGAGAGCGCGTCCCGGACGGTATCGGGTCCCTGCGAGTCGCCTGCGTGGCACGTCGCCGGAACGTGCAGCTCGCGCGCCAAGTCAAATACGGGCCGGAAATTGCGCAGCGGCACAATGTCCTCCGCGCCCGCCAGATCTGCGCCGACTACGCCCTGTCCCAGAAAATCCTTCGCGAGGCGCACGGTCTCTAAATTTTCTTCCATGTTGACCGTCTCGGGTCCAATGCACATCGCGCACAGGAGAATCCCCGCATCGTAGTCCGGATGCTCGGCCAGCGCCTGCCTGCGCCCCTCCAGGACCGCTTCGACGGCCTGCCGCTGCGTGAGCCCCGCGCGCTTGTGAAGCTGCGGCGCAAAGCGGACCTCATCGTAAATGTGTCCCTGCCGGGCGAGTACGGATAACACATCCCTTGTCACGCGGACAATGCTTTCTTCCGTCTGCATCAGCTGCAGGGGAAGCTCGAAGCGCGCCAGATATGTGTTCACGTCTGCGCAGTCCGAGGTCCGGGCCAGCCAGCGCCGGAAATCATCTAACGTCGCGGCGGGAAGGGGAAGACCCTGCGCATTTGCTAAGTCCCACATCGTCTCGGGCGGAATGGCACCGTCTAAATGCAGATGCAGCTCGATCATCGGAAGGCTTGAAAGCTCCATATTCATCTCTCCTTTCTTTCATTGTACTGGGCGGGGGCTTTCCGCGTCAAGCCTGTTTTTCCTGAATATTTTTGTGGAGGGCTCTTTTTTCGTTTGTACGGTGTTGACAGAAAGGTAGAAAGTATGTACAATAAACGTGTATCTTCGGATACCGATTTTATCGAAATACACAAAATGGAGGAACCAAAATGAAAAAGATCATTGCGCTTCTGCTGGCTCTGGTCATGGTGTTCGCTCTGGTAGCCTGCGCTGCCAAGACCGACGCTCCCGCTGAGGAAACCAAGACCGAAGAACCCGCAGCCACCGAAACGACCACCACCGAAGAGACCGCTGAGCCCGCCGCGGAAGAGACCGCTGAGCCCGCTGCCGAAGAGGGCAAGGTTTATAACGTTGCGTACCTCGTCAACGGCAACCTCGGCGACAAGTCCTTCTTCGACTCTGCCGAAGCAGGTCTGGAAGAGCTGGAAGCGGCCGGCCGCATCGAGCTGACCACCATTGAGATGGGCGGCACCGACGAAGACCAGCCCACGTGGCTGTCCACGCTGTACGACGTCTCTGAAGACGGCGGCTACGACCTCATCGTCTGCGGCACCTATCAGATGCCCGACTACCTGAAGGAAGTTGCGACCCAGTATCCCGACCAGCTGTACGCCATCTTTGACGACACCACCTATGTCGGCGAGAACCAGAACGTTGTCAACATGTCCTATCGCCAGAACGACATGGGCTACCTGATCGGCGTCTACGCGGCCTGCATGACCGTTGACACCAGCATCCCCAACATCAACGAGGACGCAGTCGTCGGCTTCGTCGGCGGCGTTGACTCCCCGGTTATCAACGACTTCCTGATCGGCTTCATTGAGGGCGCACAGTCCGTCAACCCCGACATCAAGGTCGATACCCGCTACACCAACGACTATGTGGATACCGCCATCGCCAAGGAATATGGTCTGTCCATGATCAACGACAACAAGTGCGACATCATCTGGGGCGTCGCAGGTAACGCCGGCAACGGCGCGGCAGAAGCTGCTCTCGAGACCGGCAAGGCATGGTTCATCGGCGTTGACTCCGATCAGGAGCTGACGTTCTCCCCGGACCTGGCTGCCATCACGCTGACCTCGGGTCTGAAGAACATCGGCAACTCCCTCGTCTGGCTGTTCGACGAGTGGGACGCCGGCCGCACCTATTGGGGTCAGGTCGTTGAGCTCGGCATCGCGGAAGGCGGCGTCGGCATCGTGACCGACAAGAACTACGACAAGCTGGCCTCCGCCGAAACGAAGGCTGCCGTCGAGGCTGCGCAGAACGCAATCCTGAACGGCGAGGTCGTCGTTGACTCCGCTCTGACCAACCAGGAGCTTGCGACCCAGCTGCGTGACGCTGTTCGCCCGTAAGCGAAGCCTACAAGCTAAGATCCTTTGAGCTATCCGGGGGGAGCTCCCATGAGCTCCCCCTTCGGCGTTTTTCACAGCGTCAGCTGACAAGGGCACACGCGCTGGCTAGCCGGCCTGGAACGCCATCTGCTGCATTATCGTCCTTGACTTGCCATACTGCCTGCGGTGCACTTAAAAATCTTAAATGCGCCGCAGAACGCATGGAAGCACAATCGCGCGCTTGCGCAAGTACATAGAAACAGGAGGAACGCATCGTATGCCAGACGAGAAAACCGGCCGTTTGGACGAGGAACTGGTCGTCCAGATGAAAGGGATCACGAAGGTGTATCCCAACGGCGTCGCCGCCAACCAGGGCGTGGACTTTACCCTGCGAAAGGGCGAAATTCACGCGCTGATGGGCGAAAACGGCGCAGGTAAATCGACGCTTATGAAAATGCTCTTCGGCCTCGAGCAGCCGACGAGCGGCGAGATCTGGGTGAACGGGGAGAAGCTGAACCTCACTGCGCCCTCCGTCGCCATTGCGCACGGTATCGGCATGGTGCACCAGCACTTCATGCTCGTTCCGAGCCTGACGGTCGCGGAAAACATGGTGCTCGGCATGGCACCGAGAAAGGGCCTCTTCCTCGACCACCAGAAGGCCGTGGAGATCACGAAGGAATATGCCGAGCGCTTTAACCTGCATGTCGAGCCAGAGGCAAAGGTCGTTGACATTCCGGTCGGCATGAAGCAGAAGGTCGAAATTCTCAAGGCCCTCGTGCGCGGCGCGAAGATTTTGATCCTCGATGAGCCGACGGCGGTCCTGACCACGCAGGAGACGACCGAGCTTTTCAAGGAGCTCATTCACCTGAAAAATCAGGGCTATACCATCGTCTTCATTTCCCACAAGCTGAACGAGATCATGGAAATCACCGATCGGCTGACCATCATGCGAAACGGCCGCTCCATGGGCGTTTACAACACGTGCGACGTGACAAAAGAAGATATCTCCCGGCTGATGGTCGGGCGCGACGTTATTTTGAACGTGCAGAAGGACGAAGCCCGACCGACCGATACGGTCCTTCGCGTGCGCGATGTGGAATACGTCAACGAATGGCACAAGAAGGTGCTCGACAAGGTGTCCTTTGATGTGCGCAAGGGCGAGATCCTCGGCATTGCGGGCGTCGAGGGTAACGGCCAGAAGGAGCTGGTCGACATGCTCTTCGGCTTCAACACCCCGAACGCCGGAACCATCACGGTCGAGGGCGAGAATATCCTCAGCCTCACGCAGAGCAAAATTCGCGGCCTCGGCGTGTCCCTCGTTCCGGAGGACCGCATGCTCTTTGGCATTGCGGGCACGGCCAGCATCGAGGAAAATATCCTGTCTGACCGCTGCGCGGACAAGCGCTTCAATAAGGGCCCGCTGTTCAACATGAAGGCCATCCACGAAGAATCCGACCGGCTCATCCAGGAGTACACCGTCCTTTGCAAATCGAGAAAGCAGCAGGTCGGCATGCTCTCCGGCGGCAATATTCAGAAGGTCGTCGTTGCGCGTGAGTTCTCGAACGACCCTGTGCTGATTCTTGCCGACCAGCCCACGCGCGGCATTGACGTGGGCGCGACGGAATTTATCCGCAAAAAGCTCGTCGAGCTCTCGCGCTCTGGTATTGCGGTGCTGCTCGTCTCGGCGGACATCAACGAGGTCATGGAGCTGTCCGACAGCCTGATCGTCATGCAGGGAGGCCACATTGCGGCCTACTTTGAAGACACGAAGGAGCTCACCGACGATCAGATGGGCGAGTACATGCTTGGCCTTAAGCAGCAGTCGGCGGAGCAGATCAGGAGGGTTTGTCATGACTAAAAAACGCGAACTCATGTTCTCTATCGTGCGCGGGCTTCTTGCGATCCTCATCGCGCTGCTTGTTGCGACGCTGCTCATTTTCATCAGCGCAAACGGCGATAATTTCTCCGAGAAGCTCGCTTCGACCGGCGACGCGCTCAAGCAGATGCTCGTCGGACCGCTCTTCCGTATGGGCAAAAACGGAACGCGCTTTGAAACCAAGCGTCTGACCGACATTCTTGCCTCCATGATTCCGATCATCTTTACCGGTCTTTCGGTCTGCATCATGTTCTCCGCCAACCAGTTCAACCTCGGCGCGGAGGGCGGCATCATGCTCGGCGCATTCGTCACCGGCATGGCGGCAATCTATCTGCCGATGGCAGCGGGGCTGCACCCGATCGTCGCAATCCTGCTCGGCGGCCTTGCCGTCGGCGTGATGATGCTCCTGCCGGCTTTACTGAAAAGCAAGCTCGACGTGAGCGAGATGGTGTGCTCGCTGATGCTCAACTATATCGTCATGTACCTCATTAAGTTTGTTCTCAACACCTATCTTGCCGATAAGTCGAAGGGACAGATCCAGTCGTACGAATTTTTGGAAACGTCCAGGATCGCGCAGCTGGTCGACGACGGCTCGAAGCTCTCGGTCGGCTTCCTCATTGCCATTGCGGCGGTGATTCTCTGCGGTCTTTTCATGTACCGCACCCGCTGGGGCTACGCCATCCGCATGATCGGCATCAACCAGGCATTCTCGAAATATTCCGGCATGAAGGTCGGCACCATCATTGTCGTCTCGCAGCTGCTCGGCGGCTTCCTTGCCGGTGTCGGCGGCGGTATCGAGATGCTGGGCAGATACAAGACCTTCTCCTGGAGCTCTCTTCCCGGCTACGGCTGGACGGGCATTACCATTGCCATCCTTGCCGGCAACAATCCGTGGTTTGTTCCTCCCGCGGCGTTCTTTATGGCGTATCTTTCCAAGGGCTGCGACCTGATGGCAACGTATGCAAAAGTCCCCGCGCAGCTGATCGATATCATCCAGGGCGTGATCTTCCTGTTCTTCGCGGCAGAGCAGTTCCTGTCCAAATACCGGCAGAAGCTCGTCGTCAAGTCCGCCGAGGAGGAAATCGCGCGCAAGAAAGCGCTGGAGGAAGCAAAGGAAGGAGGCCGCGCAAATGCTTAGTTTTCTGAAAATGATGCTGACGCCGGAGTTCTTCTTCTCGATTCTGCGTATCTCCGCGCCGATTCTGTTCGCAACGCTCGGCGCAATCGTGGTAGAAAAGGCAGGCTTCTGCAACATCGGCTTAGAGGGCATCATGATGTTTGCCGCGCTGACCGGTTCTCTCGTCAGCTACTACGCAGGCAGCTGGTTCTGGGGCTTACTCGCCGCGCTCGCAATGGGCACGCTGATGGGTCTGATGATGGGCTTTTTCGCCTTCCAGCTGAAGACGGATATCACCCTCGTCGGCATTGCCGTCAACATGATGGGCTCGGGCGGCACGCTGTTTTTGTGCAAGGTCATCACGAACCTGACTGAGGGCAAGGCAATGGCGTCTTCGACGGGTCTGATCACCTCGACGCTCTGCGTCCCGAACATCACGATTCCCCTGCTGAACAAAATTCCGTTCCTGGGCGGCGTTCTTTCGGGGCACAGCCTGCTGACCTACCTCGCCTTCATCATCTGCGGCTTAACGTCCGTCATGCTCTATAAGACGAGCCTCGGCATGAACATCCGCGCCGTGGGCGAAAACCCGAACGCAGCGGCGTCTGTCGGCGTGTCGGTGCTGAAAATCAAGTATACCGCGATTGCCTACTCGGGTCTCATGGCTGGCTTCGGCGGCGCGTTCATGTCGATGTCCTACGCGCAGGGCTGGAGCCTGGACATGGTCGCAGGACGCGGCTTCATCGCGCTCGCGGCGCAGGCGATGGGCTCCGGCGAATGCCTCGGCGGCATGCTCTCCAGCCTGGTTTTCGGCTTTGCGCAGGCGCTCGGCATCAAGTTCTCGGCAAGAGGACTCGATTCGAACCTCGCCTCGCCGATTCCCTACGCGGTCACGATCATCGGCCTTGTGGTCTTTGCACTTGTGCGCCGCAGCCGCATTAAAAAGCAGCACGCGGCATCTCAATTATAAAAACAGCGCCCGCCCGTTCGGGCGGGCGCGTTCTGCTTTGTAGGAGCAAATGATTTCGCCGGCAGGCTTCCTCATATCTTGGATTTTCCTGCGCGGGACGATGTGGGCATCGTCCCCTACGGCATGTATTGATAGAACCTTGAAATTTTCCGGTTTTACGTTTGGAGGAGTTATGTCTGAATTGAAAAAAATTCCTGTTATTTTAGACGGCGACCCGGGCCATGACGACGCGATTGGCTGGACGCTGGCGCAGGGGAGCGGCCGGTTCAATATTCTGGCGGTTACGTCGTGCAGCGGAAACGTCGGCATTGAAAAAACGACCTACAACACGCTTCGCGTCTGTACGCTGCTTGGCATCGACGCGCCCATCGCCGAAGGCTGCCCGCACCCTCTGACAGCCGACGTGATGAACGCCCCGTCGGTACACGGAGAATCGGGCTTGGACGGTCCGGCACTTCCCGAACCTGCGATGGAGGTCTGCGGCCTCACGGCGGTCGAGCTCATGGCGAAGGTGCTGCGCGAGTCGCCCGAGCCGGTCACGATCATCCCCACAGGTCCGGAGACGAATGTAGCCGCGCTCCTGCTGGCGCATCCGGAGCTGAAACCCAAGATCAAGCAAATCTCTCTCATGGGCGGCGGCATTGCTTACGGCAACTGGACGCCCGCGGCGGAGTTCAACATTCTCGTCGACCCCGAGGCGGCGAAGATCGTCTTCGAGTCCGGTGTTCCCATCATTATGGCGGGGCTCGACGTGACGGAAAAGGCGCTCATCATGCCCGAGGACTTCGAGCGCATTCGGGCGCTTGGAAACCCCGTGAGCGATATTGTTGCAAAGTGGCTGGAATTTTTCTATATTTTCCACAAGTCCATCGGCTACGAAGGTGCGCCCATGCACGACCCGTGCGCGGTAATGGCGCTCATTCATCCGGAGGTCTTTACGATGAAGCCCATGCACGTCGAAATTGAGACGCATGGCGAATACTGCCGCGGCTGCACCGTGGGAGACCAGCTCGGCCTCTCGGGCAAAGCGCCGAACGCGCAGGTCATTCTGGACGTTGACCGCAAGGCCTTTGCCGACCGGCTGGTCGAATCGATGAAATTTTATGGGGAGGGCGCGAAATGAACAAATACCCTGTCTGGCTGGACTGCGACGTGGGCGTAGACGACGCGATCGCCATCATGGCGCTGCACGCGCTGGAAGAAACGGACCTTCTCGCCATCTCCACCGTGAGCGGCAACGTGCCGCTTTCATCGACGTTTTCCAATGCGCACCGGATGAACGGCCTTATGAAGACGAACTACCCGGTTTACAAGGGCGCGGACCGGCCTTTGATCGTCCAGCCGCAGTATGCCTACACGTTCCACGGGAAAAACGGCCTCGGAGACGTGGAGCTTCCGCTGCCGGAAGATGCCAAAATGCTGGATACGCCCGCATGGGACGCGCTGTATGCCTGCGCGAAGCAGCACCCGGGCGAGCTCCGGCTCATTGCCATCGGGCCTCTTACAAACGTCGCCATTGCGCTCACGAAATACCCGGAGCTCAAGACGCTGCTTCACACCATTCTTATCATGGGCGGCGCGGCAGTCGGCGGCAACGTGACCCCGGCGGCGGAGTTTAACATCTACGCGGACCCCGACGCAGCGCAGATCGTCTTCAAGTCCGGTGTTCCGATCGTAATGTGCGGTCTGGACGTGACGATGCAGGCAATGCTCCGCCCGGAGGACTGGGACGAGCTGGCGCAGACCGGCACCGAGGCCGGAAAATTCACCAAGGCCTGCGTGCAGAAGGCGTGGGCGTTCTGCAAATCGATCGGCCTTCCCGGCGTTGCAATGCACGACGCGTGCCCCGTGATGTACCTCGCGCATCCCGAGCTCTTCCGCGCGGAGGAGGCGGGCGTGTATGTTGAGACGAGAGGCTCCATCACGCGCGGCAAGACCGTGACCGATCTCTACAGCGACAAGCAGTTTGAGACGAAAAATGCCATGGTCGTCCTCGGTGTCGACCGGGACAAATTCATCGGGGTTTTAAAGGACTGCATCCGAAAAATCTGAAGAGCGACAAAAACCTGCCTGCTGAAGTTCTCAACAGGTAGGTTTCTTTTTTGAAAATCAAAGCGAGGCCGCGAGCGCTTCGGCCTTTTTGCAGGCTTCTTCCAGCGATGCTTTCCCGTCAAAGCCCGCTACGTCCATTCCGTCGGCCGCGACGCAGTGGTACCGGTCAAAGCCAAAGAATGTATGCAGCGCGTCTAAGTACCGGCTTCCCATTTCGAGGGGGTCGTCCGTGTAAAATCCGCCGCGCGCCGTCAGGAACACGAGATCCGTGCCGCGGCAAAGGCCAACAAGGCCTGTTTCATTTGCGCCGAACGTGATGCCGTCGAGGCTGACTTGCTCAATGTAGAGCTTCAGAAGCGCGGGGAAAGCCAAGTCCCAGAAGGGGGCGGCGATGACGACAAGATCGGCGTTTGCAAACTGCTTTGCGTACCGAAAGCGCGGGTGCGAGAAATCGCCTGTTTCCAGAAGACGCTGCCGCTGCTCAAAAAAATCTCCCATGAGCGGGGCCAGATTTTCCTCCGTCAGAACGAGGCGTTCGACCTCGCAGTCGGATGGCGCGGCGCTTAAAAATCGCTCCAGTATCTTTTTTGTGCGCGATTCCTCTTTTCGGATGCAGCAGTCAACGACCAGTAATTTTCTCATTTGCCGTCCCTCGTTTCCAGAAGATAAAAGGCCTCCAGCGCCGTGAGAATTTCCAGCCGCTCACCCTTCGCCGTGGCGCTCTCGCCGCCGACGTAATCGCCGATGGAGTCTGCCGTGTCCTCGCCGTAGAGAACGACGTTGTTGAGAATCGAAGCTGTCTTCATGCCGCGCAGGCGGCCGATCGTAAACAGCGCCGCCGTCTCCATGTCCGCGCCCAGAACGCCCTTTTTGGACCAATAGGCGCTCTCGGCTTCGTTTTCCTCATGATAAAAGCTCTCGTGGCTGTGGCAGATGCCCTCGTGCGTCACCGCGCCAAGCGTCTTGGCCGCCTCTACGCAGCAGCCATACAGCGTAAAATCTGCGACTGCCGGGTAAATTGCGGGCACATAGGCCTTCGACGCGCCGTCGTCCCGCACCGCGCCGGAGACGAGAACGAGCTCTCCGAGCCCGATACCCTTTTGCAGCGCGCCGCACGAGCCGATGCGAATCGCCGCCTGCACGCCGATGTTGTGGAGCTCTTCGACTGCGATCCCGGCGGAGCTGCCGCCGATGCCGGTTGAAAGCGCGAGCACGTCTACGCCCTTGTACCGCCCGCGCAGGCTGCGGAACTCGCGGTTATACGCCAGCTCCTGCACGTCCTCCAGCTCTTTTGCGATGCGGTCGAGTCTGGCCGGGTCGCCCGGGAGAATCGCGTAGCGAATGCCGAGCGTTTCATCAAGACAAATGTGCGCCTGTTTCATGATCGTCATCCTTTCGTGTTTGTTCGCTTGTTTCTTCCTATTTTACAGGATTCTAGTCCGGGAAACAAGTCCCGTGCGAGTCTTCGAGTGCATCCAGATGCAAAAACCGCCGGGCATACGCGCCCGCGCCCGTGTTTTTGAGGAACACGACGTTCAGCTCATGTACCCCTGTGAGCGGTGGGCAGAAAAAATGGCCGAACTGCGGCGCGCTCTTCACGACCGCCTCATATAAAAAGCTCACGCCGCAGCCTGATGCAACAAGCTCGCGGATAATTTTGAAGCTGCTGATGCACACGCGGCGCTCGAACGCCTCGACGGTATAGCCCTGCTGGGTAAGCTCGCGCTCCAGGATATTTCGTGTGCCCGAGCCGGGCTCTCGCAGAATGAGGCGCTCGGAGAAAAGCGTTTCAAGGTTGATGCTCCGTCCGCTCCACGGGTGATCCGCCGCGCAGATGCCGATATAGGGCTCTTCGCGCAGCAGAAAATGGTCGTACCGCCGCTTGTCAAAAATGCCCTCAAGCACGACAAAGTCCAGCGCGCCGGCCTCCAGCTGAGAAAGAAGGTGCGCGGTGTTGTCGACGGTAAAAAACAGCTCGTTCTCCGGGCACGCGAGAAACCGCCTGATTTCGGGAATTAAAATATAGTCTCCAATCGACTTTGTCGCTCCGATGCGAAGAAGCGTCTTGGGCTTTGCGGCAAGCAGGCGCGCCAACTCTGCGTCGTTATACTGGAGCTCCATCGCGTAGCGCTCTAAAATCTCGCCCTGCGCGGTTTTACGGAGCTTTCGCTCGTCGTAGGAAAAGGGCTTCACGCCGTATTGCGATTCTAAAGACTGAATCTGTTTCGTGACGGCGGGCTGCGTCAGATGCAGTTCAGCCGATGCGCGTCGATAATTCATCGTCCGACACAAGGTTAAAAATGTAAAAAGCTTTTGATCCATGGAATTCTCTCCTGATAACGAAACGGAATCATCATATTCCGTTTTATGATTTTATTTTATCATAAATCCGAGCTATAATGAAGCCGCAAAAGAGAAAAAACCATACATTGGAGGAGATTTTGATGAAAACCGTCACAAAGCTGCTGCCCGGCTGCGCGATCGCACTGGTGCTGGCCGCGATTGCAAAGGGGCTTGAAAGCTGGGAGGCTTCCGCCGGGCTGCACCTCATCGGCGCGTCCGTCATCGCGCTGTTTCTCGGCATGATTGTCAACCGCTTTTATAAGCCGAACGACACGACAAAGCCAGGTATCCGCTTTACATCCAAAAAAATTCTGAAGTTTGCCATCATCCTGCTCGGCGCGAGCCTTAATATTACGACCGTGCTGACTGTCGGAAAATTCTCGCTCACGGTCATGCTCTTTACGCTCGCGACCTGCTTCGGCCTCGGCTACTTCATCGGAAAAGCGCTGGGCCTCAACTGGAAGACCAGCAGCCTCATTAACGCAGGGACGGGCATCTGCGGCGGCTCTGCCATCGCGGCCATTGCGCCCGTCATCGATGCGACCGATATGGATGTTGCCTACGGATTATCCGCCACGTTCCTCTTTGATATGGTAATGGTCGTCGTCTTCCCGATTCTCGGCCGAAAGCTCGGGCTTTCCGATGCGGCATTCGGCCTCTGGGCGGGCACGGCGGTCAATGACACCTCGAGCGTTGTGGCTACCGGCTACGCTTTCAGCGAGGCTGCGGGCGATTTTGCGACCATGGTCAAGCTCACAAGAACCCTTGCTATCATCCCGACCGTCCTCGTCTTTGCCGCCATCAGCCTGCGGCTTAAACGCAAAGAGGCGCAAAGCGAGGGCGCGAGCGTGAAGGTCAACATGAAGTCCGTCTTCCCGTGGTTCATTCTGGGCTTCTTGGCCATGTCCGGCCTTACGAGCCTCGGCCTCATTCCGGCAGCTCTCGCCGCAGCGCTCAAGTCCGTCAGCAAGTTCCTCATGGTCGCGGCGCTGGCCGCCATCGGCCTCAACACCGACTTTAAAGCCCTCTGCAAGTCCGGCGCGAAGCCGATGCTCCACGGGTTTATCATCTCACTGCTTGTCGTTCTTGTTGCCATCGGGGTCGAGTACATGCTTGGCATTGCCCCTACGGGTACGCTTGCCTGAAGAATGCAAAACACTTCGCTTTTTACAGGAAAACTCCAAATTTGACGTAGGGGACGATTGAGCACATCGTCCCGGCAGAACAGGCCGTTTTAAGCTAAATCTGCGGCGAATTTGTAACTGCCCTTGGGGCGATGTGCTCAATCGCCCCCTACGCGCTGTTTGGGAACCGACGCAATTTTTGTGAAGTACACGTTTATCAGGACTTCTGGTTCTGAATCTCCGGCGGGAGCTGCTTTTCGTTCTGGATGATGACGAGGCTCAGGCCCAGCGCCAGAACGAGCGCGCCGACGGCCACAGAATTATAAGGCTGCGGCTCAAACGCGTAGCCCAGCATCAGGCACGCGGCGGCAATCAGGAAAAACACGACGCGCACCGCGTTGAGCAGCTTGTTCCGCCGCAGCAAAAAATCATAAAAATCGTCCAAATCGTCAAAGCAGTCCCCAGCTGTCCACGGCGCGAAGAACTTTCGTACAAAGCTTCCCATAGCTTTTTCATCTCCTATTCAAATTGCAATCAGTATACCATGGCGCACCCGCTTTGACAAGACAAGCCAGCCGGTTTCCCGGCTGGCTCATGTTTTCGGAAGGCTTGCATGTAAGGGCGCCCGAGGGCGCCGGATTGTCAGGTCGTGGAGTAGTTCCCGCAGCCGCAGCGGCGGCAGGAATTGCAGCTGTTGCACCCGCAGGAGCAGCCGGTGGACGTGCCTGCGACGGAGCCGGACGAGCAGGAATTGCACCCGCACCGGCGGCAGCCGCAGCCGCACGTGGTGTTCGAGGTGTTATTTCCGCTGCTGGTTCCGCCGACAGAGCCGGTCGAGCCATTGTTGCAGGTGCAGGTGCACGTGCAGCGGTTCGAGGTATTAGAATTGCTCGTTCCGCCCACCGAGCCGGAGTTCCGGCAGCAGGGGTTGCAGCAGGAATTGGCGACGAAGCTGGGGAACACGATACCGCCATAGACACTGTTATTACACATAACGTACGACCTCCCGAAATAAGTCTTGGAGATTGCCTCCGAAGTATCCTATGACGGAAGGTCGTATTTTGTGTCAGAATTCTGCTGGATTTGTCTGCGCGCCGCCTGCATCCACAATGTCGGGCGCGTCAGACGCTGTCCCGCGCACCTCGGGCACGATCGGGTCATGCAGCTCGAAGGGGGCGGCCCTCTTTTTGCGATTCATTTGCTTCACCTCAAGGCTAGTCTTTGAGGCGGGGCGTTTTTTATTCCTTTGTCTGTTCCAACCGGCGAAGGCGCTCGCAGAGCTCCTGAAAGCGGCCTGTGATTCGGCCAAAATTGTCCTTCTCGTGCGGAATCATGCAGCCCGAGCAGTCCTTGATCCCGCTCGGCGTGTACCGGAAATTGCCGCCGCAGTTACGTCCCAGCGCGTACAGCGGACAGTAGCAGAACAGACAGTTGAAGCGCTCGGGGTGCTTCGTTTCGTGGCACGGGAAGTATTCGCATGCGGTGTTCTGAAAAAAGGAATAGTGTTTATTCTGCCAGTGTTCCATTTTAACCCTCCCGGAGCGTTTCCACAAGCTTCGTGTCCGGCGTGACGACGGCGGTCGTATAGTGGTCGTAGATCACCATGCCGGGCTTTGCACCCGCCGGCTTTTTGACATTTTTGACGCGCGTGTAGTCAACCGGCACGTTCTGTCCCTCGCGCGCCTGCGAAAAATAGACGGCCAGCTGCATCGCCTCGGTCACCGTCCGGTCGGGAGGCGTCCCGGGCGCGCAGGCGATGATGACGTGGCTGCCATGGATTTTCTGCGTGTGCAGCCAGATATCCTGCTTCTGCGCCATTTTGCAGGTGAGAAGGTCGTTCTGCCGGTTGTTGCGGCCGACAAGAATTTCAAACCCGTCGGACGAGCGGAAGACCATGGGCTTCGATGCGGGCAGCTTCATCTTTTTCTTCTGCCCCGTCTCGCGGATATAGCCGCCGTCTGTCAGCTCCTGCCGGATTTCCTGAATGTCCCGTTCGGATTCGACGCGCGAGAGCTCGTCTAAAACGCTTGCAAGATACGAAAGCTCCGCCTCGCCCTTCGCGATCTGCTCGGTGAGCACCTTCTCGGCCGTCTTCGCCTTCTGATAGTCCTTGTAGAATTTCGCGGCGTTCTGCTGCGGCGAGACGGCGGGGTTTAAGGGAATGTCGATCTCCTTCATCTCGGGGTCGTAAAAGTCGACGGCGGTCAACCGCGCCTGCCCCCGGGAAATCGCGTGCAGATTTGCAGTTACGATATCGCCGAGCCGCCTGAGGTGCTCACGGTCAAACGTCGCCTCGAGCTCCTTTTTCTGGTTCTGGAGCTTTCTTGCCGTGCGGCTGTGGAGATTTGTGAGCGTCTTGCGGAGCGTCTGCGTCTTCTGCCGCGTGCGCTCGAGAAGGTCGCGTTTGGCATAAAAGTCGTCTAGGAGCGCAGAGAACGACGGCGCAGTTTCCTGCGAGACAAGACCTTCATATTGGCGAATCGGCATGCAGGTAAAGTCCCATGGTCTGCCGTCTCGCAGCAGAACCGTCGGCATTTTTTCGCCGGTATGGAGCGCTTGCAGCTCCGCAAACAGCCGCTCGGCGGCCTGCTGTTTTTCTTCGTCCGAAAGCGCGGCCAGATCAGAATCGACCCCACCGAACACGCGGAAGGCAAGCTCGCGGCAAAGAAGGGGAGAGAGGCCTCCGAAGCGCTCCAATAAGAACGCGTCCGCTGCCTGCTGCGTTTTTTGAGAAAGCAGCAGTGCGCGCAGCTCGTCCTCGGATGCTTCCCACGGATTGCGCTTTCCCTGCGTGGGCGGCAGATGGTAGTAAAGCCCCGGCAGGACCTGCCGCTGTTCGGACATCTCAAAATCGACCCGGCGCAGGCAATCGAGGATCCGCCCATCCGCGCCCGTCAGGATGAGGTTCGAGTTGCGCCCCATGAGCTCTAAAATGAGCTTTTTTTGGCAGGGCGTTCCCATCTCGTCGATGCAGTCAAACGTCAGCTCGGCGAGGCGCTCCATGGGCGGCTGCGTGATGGAGACCAAACGTCCGCCCGTTAAATGCTTTCGCAGCAGCATGCAGAACATCGGCGGCTGGGCGGGATTCTCAAACGATAAGTTTGTCAGCTGGATGCGCGGGTGGTTGGGCGAAGCCGTGAGCAGCAGCTTTCCGCCGCCGCTTGCGCCCCGCATGGAAAGAAGAATCGTGTCGCGCTCAGGCTGCTGAACCTTGTCGACCCGGCAGGCCAAAAGCTTTTCCTGCAATTCTTCACATAGGCTCTCTAAAAATACAGCGTCAATCGGCATGGGGTTCCTCCATGGTCAGAATAAAAAGCTCGTTGATGCGCTCTAATTTCCCCGCGAGATACAGTGCGCCGAACAGGCACTCGAGGCCTGTCGCCTTGGAGTACTGCTCGTGCGTCGCGTTTTTGGGAATCGCGCTCACATGCGCGTTGCGGCCCCGTTTATACTGCGCGAGCTCATCTGGCGTCAGAAGCGGCAGCATCCGGTCGACGCGCGCGGCCTGCGCGGGGGCGCAGACGTAGGACACCGTTGCGCGGTGCAGCTGCTTGGTTGTGAGCTTGCCGCTGTCACACAGCCAGCTTCGCACCAGAAGCTCAAACACCGCGTCGCCGCAGTGCGCAAGCCCGAGCGCGCTGATCTGGCCGATGTCCTGCGGGCGCATGGAAAGAGAAAAGTAGTTCTTCAAGCGAAGACCTCCCGTAAGTGGTTCTTTTTTCTGATTATATCATACCATACAAGCACCGGTAAAGAAAAAGATTGACGGATCGATAACAAAAGGTTACAATAGTAAGGTGTTTTATAGAAAGGACTGGTTCAATGAAGAGACGGCTCTGTGCGTTTCTGGCGGCGGCGCTCTGCGCGGCGTGCCTTACAACAGCGGCATTGGCGGGCGATGAGAGCCTGCATACGGATTATGTGGAAATTACCTGCGACGGCTTTGCGGCAGATGCCTTGGACGGTGTGGAGGCCATCTACAATCTGACGACCGCTTCTCCCGACTGCCTCGACTATGTGCAGCGGTATTATCGCGAGGTTTACGGCCTGGAGCTTCAGGCTGTCGGACATAACATCTGGATCACGAACGACGATACCTATTATTTTGAACGGACAAGCGATCCCCAGCCCGGGGATATCGGCTACGCGACTGCCGAAGAGCGCGAGCGCGGCTGCGGGCACTACGTTTTGTGCAAGGAAGCGGACGAAGCCGCCGGAACGATCACGCTCATCGAGCAGAACTGGATCTGGAACGGACAGGCGGGCGTGAACCGCACGATATCCTATGACAGCTGCTACACGTTCTATACACTCACTTCCTACGACGGCAGGCGCCCCGAGGCGCAGGAGCCGACCGAGGAGGAGATTTGGCAGGATGAGCAGCGGGCGACAACCGGTGTGCTCCCCTCCGCACCCTTGAGCGCGGCCGCGAATCAATCGGCGGCGGATGTGCTTGGCAGCGGCAGTATGACGGGCGAGGTGTCCGACTGGGCGCAGAGCGCAGTAGCCTACGCGAAGCAGTGGGGCCTTCTGGCCGGGACGAGCCTGAACGCGAACGCAGCCATCACGAGAGGACAGTTTGCAAAGCTTCTTGTGAACACGGCCTACGGCCTTGGCGATTGGCTGGATCTGAGCCAGCCGCAAACGGAGGCGGCGCGCCTTGGCCTGATGATGGGCGACGCGTACGGGAATTTTGACGCCGACGGCACGTTGACGCGCGAGATGGCAGCAGTCGTGCTCACAAGGCTCTGGCGGCTCACGGGCGACGCGCTTGCATCGGACGAGAGCGTCCTCTGGCAGTTTGCGGACGCGTCCTCTATCAGCGATTGGGCGCGCGAGGGCGTTGCGGTCGCAACGACGGCAGGGCTCATCAGCGGAACCGGTTCCGGCTTCCTGCCGGCGGGAAATCTTACCTGCGAGCAGGCTGTGACCTTACTTGCAAGGCTCTACGCTGCAAGAAACTACATGAGCTTATAAGCAAAAGCCATCCGGCACGCCGGATGGCTTTTTTCTTTCTAAAAAGCTGATGCTTTTTAGAAAGAAAGGGGTTGCGCCTCGACTGCGCGCATAATTTTGCGCCAAAGGCGCAAAATTCCACACTTGCGAGGCGAGCGGTATTTTTCCGGTCAGCAAAGCCGCCGGATAAAATGAATTTAAATTTTATTTCGCCATCTGCGGATGGCGAAACTCTACGAGGTTTTGTTACTGCATATCAAAGCTTAACTGCGCGGGGGTGAGCGCTTGCAGGCTTGTGAGAGCTTGCACGGGGGTCGCGCCGCGTGCGCAGAGGGCCCGCGCTCCTTCACTGCCGTCGTCGAAAACGAAGAGCGGGCTGTATTCGTGCTGCAAATTGTCAAGGCTTCCGTTCCAGGTGCCGCCCTTACCGAAGCTCGTTTGCGCGACGAGCGTCTTTTCTCCCATCGCGTGGATGAAGCGGTTCCGGCCAAGCGCCCGCTGCGCGGAAAAGCCGAACTCAAAGCCGCCTTCTGCCGCGTATAAGGTGTTTTTCCGTATGGGGCAGTAGACGAGCTCCGTCGCCGGGAAGATGAGGACGCTGCCGCCATTGGAAAGGCACGCCTCCTGCGCCGTCCGGTCGGCGCCCATCGCGTCTCCCGAACAGAGCGTGAAGCCCTCTTTCGCGGCGAGACAGCCTGCCTGTGCGGCAAACTGTGCCCCGGGCTGGGCCAAATGCCGCGAACCGACCACGGAGATGCACGGGCGCTGCAAAAGCCGCAAATCGCCCCGGCAGAAAAGCGCCGCCGGACATCTTGCACCCAGCTGCTCGCGGAGCTTTCGGGGGAACCTGTTGTCGAGCCGTGTGATGACTGTCACGCCCGCTTTTTCCGCCGCAAGCAAGTATCCGTCGAGCTGCCGCTCGCGGCCAAGGAGCGAGACAATGTGCCCTGCCTCGTATTCCGAGTACCCAAGCCTGCGCACGTCCTTGACGGTTACATCGCGGAAAGGATCTTCTTCTCCGATCCCGGCCGCACGCGCGCGTCTCGATAGCTCCCGCGCCTGCGCGAGACTGAGCGCGCCCGCCATCGCATCTCCCAGCGGGCAGCAGAGAAGAAGCAAGCCTCGTTCTGTCTGCCTCACCGCCGGAACCTCCGGCGCGGCTGGGGCTTTTTCTCCCTCGGCTGCTCTTCTACGAGCGTGCCGTCCTCGAGAAATTTCACGGGCTGGATCTGGTAGTGCGAATATTTTGCGATCTCCGAGAGCTTGGCCTGCTCGGGGAATGTGCCGAGGATGGAGACGGCAATGCCCTTTTTCTTGGCGCGGCCGGTTCTGCCGATGCGGTGGATGTAATATTCGTTCTCCTCGGGCACGTCGTAGTTGATGACGCAGTCGACATCGTCGACGTCAATGCCGCGCGAGGCAACGTCGGTCGCGATGAGGACGGGGAGCTTGCCTTCTTTGAATGTGCGCATCGTTTTTTCGCGCTTTTGCTGCGCGATATCGCCGTGGATGCAGTCGGCCTGTAAGCCAAAACGTCTTAAATCATCGCTCAGCCGCTGGCACATGACCTTCGTATTGCAGAAAATGATCGTCCGCTCGAGTCCCAGTGTGCGGATGAGGCGGATGGCCATGTCGACCTTTTCAAGCGGCGGGCAGGTGATGGAGTACTGGGTGATGTCCGGGCGGTTGTCCGTATCGGCAGGGACGGTGATCTCCACCTCGTCGCGCTGGTACATCCACGAGACGGTCATGACCTCCTGCGAGATGGTCGCGGAGAAGAGGCCGAGATTTTTCCGGTTCTTGACGCGCTCGATGATCTTCGTCACATCGTCAAAAAAGCCCATGTCGAGCATGCGGTCTGCTTCGTCCAGCACGACCGTCTGCACCTTGTCAAGCCGCAGCGTCTTGCGGTTGTAGTGGTCCATGAGCCGCCCGGGCGTTGCGACGACGATCTGCGGGTGTTTGGCCAGCTGCTTGATCTGCTGCTCGATTTTTGCCCCGCCGTAAACTACCGCGACGCGGATGTTTTTGTTGAACGCGGCAAGGCCCTTGAGCTCGTCGCAGATCTGAATCGCGAGCTCTCTTGTCGGCGCGAGAATGAGGCCCTGCAGGTCCTCGCTTTCGGGGTCAATGTGCTCTAACATCGGAATACCGAATGCGAAGGTCTTGCCTGTGCCGGTCGGCGCTTTGGCGATCACGTCCTTCCACTGCATGAACGGCGGGATGGCCTCGGCCTGGATGCGCGTGGGGTAGCCGTAGCCCTTCTGCTCGAGCGCCTGCAAAATTTCCTTCGATAATCCAAGATCTGCAAAGGTCAGATTCTGTTCCATGTGTTTCGTCTCTTTTCTGAAAAATCGCAATTTTTTTTATTATATCATATGATATTCCGAAATCCAAGCCCCGAAGTCGTGATTGATACGATTTCCCGTCCAATGGCAGAAAAACTCCGCCGCACAAGCCGTGCGGCGGAGTTTTTGTCTGAAATTTACTTTGCCTTGCCGAGGTACGCAGCCTTGACCTCCTCGTTTTCGAGAAGCTCCTTGCCCTCGCCCTGCATGAGGATCGTGCCGGTCTGCATGACGTAGGCCCAGTCGGCGGTCTTGAGTGCCATGTTCGCGTTCTGCTCGATGAGAAGAACGGTAATGCCCTGCCGGTTGATCTCCTTGATGATCTCAAAGATACCCTTGACGACCAGAGGCGCTAAGCCAAGCGACGGCTCATCCATCATGACGAGCTTGGGTTTCGCCATCAGAGCTCTTCCGACTGCCAGCATCTGCTGCTCGCCGCCGGAGAGTGTGCCTGCCAGCTGCCACTCGCGCTCTTTGAGGCGGGGGAAGAGCTTGTAAACCTCCTCCATGTCCTCCTTGATGGAGTCCTTGCGAAGGTACGCGCCGATGCGAAGGTTCTCTTCGACCGTGAGGTTCGCAAACACGCGCCGTCCTTCGGGAACGAGGGTCACGCCGGTCGAGACGATCTGGTCGGTCGACTTGCCAAGAAGGCTCTGGCCGTTAAAGAGAATGTCGCCGGACTTCGGTTTGACCAGGCCCGCAATGGATTTGAGCGTCGTGGACTTGCCTGCGCCGTTCGAGCCGACGAGGGTCACAATCTTGCCCTCTTCAACCGTCAGGTCGATACCCTTGACGGCCTCAATGCCGCCGTAGGAGACGACAAGGTTCTTGATTTCCAGAATATTAGCCATCCTCGTCCACCCCCAAATATGCGTCGATGACGCGCTGATCGTTCTGAATTTCCGCCGGAACGCCCGCGGCGATCTGACGGCCAAAGTCGATGACATAGATCCGGTCGGAAATGTCCATGACCAGGTTCATGTGGTGCTCGATGAGGAAGATGGTGAGCCCAAACTGCGTGCGGATCTCGCGGATGAATGCGGTCAGCTCCTCCGTCTCCTGCGGGTTCATGCCGGCGGCCGGCTCGTCGAGAAGCAGAAGCTTCGGGTCGGTCGCAAGCGCGCGCGCAATCTCAAGACGGCGCTGCTTGCCGTAGGGAAGGGAGGTGGCGAGTTCGTCTTTTAGCTCGTCGAGTCCGACGATTTTGAGAAGCTCGAGCGTCTTTTCGCGCTGCGCCAGCTCCTCTTTGCGGTTCAGGCGGAACGTCGCCGAGAACACGTTCGAGGTTTTGCGCAGGTGCATCGCCGTGAGAACGTTATCGAACACCGTCATGGACTTAAACAGGCGGATGTTCTGGAACGTTCTTGCAATGCCCATCTTCGTGATGTAGTCCGGGGTGTGCGAGACGACGTGCGGATAGAGCTCCTTGCTGTCGCCCGCGTAGAGCTTTTTCATCTTGCCCTGCGGGTGATTTTCGACGATCGTCTTGCCGCAGAACTCGACCTTGCCGTTCGTGGGCTCGTAGACGCCCGTGATGCAGTTGAACGCGGTCGTTTTGCCCGCGCCGTTCGGGCCGATGAGCGCGACGATTTCGCCCTCATAGATATCCATCGAGAGGTTGTTGACGGCTACAACGCCGCCGAACTGCATGGTGACGTTTTCAACGTGCAGAACCGATTCAGCCATTGCGCGCGCCTCCCTTCGATGTGTTCTTTTTGCGTTTTAATAGATCGGACAGCTCGCGGTCGCCCATGATGCCCTTGCGGAAGAACAGGACGACGCACATGATGATGACGGAGACGACCGCCATACGGAAGCCGTTTTTAAAGAGGCCCGGCGCCTGGATGCCGAGGAACTCGCCGGAATCGAGACCGCGCAGCAGCCACTCGAGGCTCGCGATGTACAAAAAGCTCGTGATGACAGAGCCCGTGATCGAGCCGATGCCGCCGATGACGACGATGAGCAGGATTTCATAGGTCATCGTGCTCTTAAACGAGAGCGCCTGCACCGTGCCCATGTACATGGCGAGCATGCCGCCGCCGACGCCAGCGAAGAAGGAGGAGATGATGAATGCCAAGCGCTTGTGGTGCGCGAGGTTGATGCCCATGGCCTCTGCCGCGATCTCGTCGTCGCGGATGGCCTTGAATGCGCGTCCGTAGGTCGAATTCACGAGCAGCAGAATGATGGCGATGAACAGGCCAATCAGAATCAGGTACGAGCTTGCGCCGCCAAGATCGGGGTAGCTCTTGAGAAGGTTCGAGCCGTTCGTGAGCGGGCCCAGTGCGTTCCACTGGAAGAATGCGCGCACGATCTCGGCAAAGCCCAGCGTCGCGATGGCAAGATAGTCGGACTTCAGACGAAGCACCGGCAGACCGATCAGGTACGCAACGAGCGCCGCAATGAGGCCGCCGATCATGAGCGCCACGATCATACCGACCACGGAGCCCACGTTCTGCCCCAGAATACCGGAGAAAACTTCGGGAAGCGAGAACTTCACAATGCCGCCGTTAAAGTACTGATACACGCCCGCGCGCTTGTCGACGGGGATGCTCAGAACGGCATAGGCGTATGCGCCAAGAAGCATGAAGCCCGCCTGACCGAGGGAAAACAGACCCGTAAAGCCGTTGAGCAGGTTCATGGAGACTGCCACGAGCGAATACACGGCCGCTTTTTTGATGACTTTAATTGCAATATGGTAGCTCGGAAGCTTTGCGTCGAGATAGAACGCGACGGCTAAGACGACGAGCAGGATCACCGCAATGATGATGGATTCGCGCTTGTTGTTCTTTTTCATATCCGGCACCTCCTCAGACCTTGTCGGTGGCTTTCTCACCGAACAGACCTGTCGGCTTGACGCACAGAACGACGATCAGGATCACGAACGTGAACGCGTCGGAGAACGTGGAGTAGCCGATACCCTTGATCAGCTCTTCGCACAGACCGATGATGAACGCGCCGACGACCGCACCCGGGATCGAGCCGATGCCGCCGAAGACCGCCGCAACGAACGCCTTCAGCCCCGGCATGCCGCCGGAGGTGATGGCCACATTGGGGTAGTTCGTGAAGTAAAGCAGTGCGCCGACGGCCGCGAGGAACGAGCCGATGACGAACGTGAAGGAAATGACGGAGTTAATTTTAATGCCCATAAGCTGCGCCGTCTCAAAATCCTTGGAGGCTGCGCGCATGGCCATACCGATTTTCGTCTTCTTGGTCAGCCACACGAGCACCAGCACCAGCAGAATGGTCAGCACCGGGGTGACGAGCGTGACGCGCTTGGTCTGCGCGCCGAAGACGGTAATCATGTCGGAAACCCACGGGATGGGGTTGGTTACCGGCTGGGGAAGACCGCCAGTCAGGTAGAACGCCAGGTTCTGGATGAGATAGCTCACGCCGATGGCGGAGACCATCAGGGACATTCTCGGCGCGGAGCGCAGCGGCTTATAGGCGGCGCGCTCGATAACAAAGCCGAGCAGCGCTGTCAGGATGAGCACCAGCGGAATCGCCAGAACCATCGGCAGCGAGGCGGACGCATAGACCATAATGAGGCCTGCGACCATGAAGACATCGCCGTGGGCAAAGTTGATCAGCCGCAAGATACCATAGACCAGCGTGTAGCCGATGGCAATGAGCGCGTACTGACCGCCTGCGGAAATGCCGTTGATGACGTAGGGGAGCAGCCCTTGCATAGTTCGGAACCTCCTGATTAGATTGAAGGATCATGGAGGCTCTACCGCAAAGGCTGCGGCACAGCTTCCCGTATCCTACGAGAGCCAGCAAAAGCGGGGCTTTTGCTGGAAAGGGATTGCACCTCGACTGCGCGCATAAATTTTGCGCACTGCGCAAAATTTCTACACTTGCGAGGTGAGATGTATTTTTCCGGTCGGCGGAGCCGCCAGATAAAATAATTTTTAATTCATTTTGCCATCTGCGGATGGCGAAACTCTGCGAGGCTTGGGATTGGCTCTGGTGGGGTCGCCCCCGCCAGAGCCGTGAAAAAACTGTTTGATTTACAGCTGAGAATTACTGCTCGACAGTCTGGACGGCGACGAATTCCCATGCGCCGGTTTCGGTGTTGGCTTCCTTGATGTAGGCAGCGTCGCGCTTGGCATCGCCAATGTCGTCAAATTCGATTACGCCCGTGACGCCTTCATAGTGCACGCCGGGAAGCGCGGCCAAGATGGCGGCGGGGTCGGTGGAATCGGCAGCCTTGACGGCCTCGAGGGCGGTGAAGTATGCGTCATAGCCCATCGCGGTCACGCCGGCAACGACGTCATTGCCGCCGTTGTTGGTCATCATGTCGGGATTGTCGTTCAGCCACTGCTTGATGCCCGCGTCAAATTCCGGCGAGCCGCCTTCCTGATAGAAGGTGGTGACGAGCAGGCGGACGTCCTTGCCCTTGGCGGACTCGAGCACCATGTTGTTATCGACGGTGTCGGTGCCGAGAATCGCGCCCTTGAAGCCCTGCGCGGCGGCGGCCTCAATGATCAGCTGTGCGTAGTTGGTGGAAACGGGGCAGAAGATAACGTCCGCGCCGTCGGCCATGGCGTTATTGATGTAGGAAACGAAGTTTGCGTTGCCCTCGGGGAAGTCCTCGGAGACAACCTCACCGCCGAGACCCTTAAAGGCCTCAGAGAAGTAGTATACCAGACCCTGATCGTAGTCAGAGCCGAGCATGGCCAGCGTGTAGGCCTTCGTTGCGCCCATTTCCTTAAAGGCGTAGTTCGCATGAACGGTGCCCTGGAACGGATCGAGGAAGCAGACGCGGAAGTAGACCGAGCAGTCGGACGTGACCTGCGGGTTGGTGCAGCCAATGCCGATGGCCGGGATACCGGCTTCTTCAAAAACCTTGCCGCCGGCCATGGAAACGCCGGAGCCGTAGGAGCCGAGAACGACGGAAACGCCGCGGTTGACGAGCTCGGAAGCGGCCGACGGGCCATTTTCAGCGGTCGTGCGGTTGTCGACGATCTCAAGCTGGATGTCGTAGGTTTCGCCGCCAATTTCGATGGTCGGCTGGACGAAGTTGCCATACTGCGCGCCAAGCGTTTCCTGCTTGCCGCCAGCGCCGTTGTCACCGGTCAGCGGCTCGAAGATACCAACCTTCAGAATCTTGTTGCCGGATGCGGCAGTCGTGGTTTCGGAAGCTGTGGTCTCAGTGGTTGTGGTCTCAGAGGTCGGTTTTTCTGTGGTGGACGTACTGGCGCAGCCAACGAACAGGCAGGCCAGCATGCAGAGGCAAAGAAGCAATGCGATGGTCTTTTTCATGAAACGTGATCCTCCTTACAAAACTGTCCGCGATGGGTAGACCCCAGGCGGTTTTATTATTATAGCCAATCAATTGTAAAAAGGCAAGCACTATTTTGTGCGTTTTGCTGGAATATGCGCAAAAATAGATAGACTTACGTGTTTTTTATATAGCAAAAATCCGGAAAACTTCGCAAAAAATTCCCAAACAAAATCCAATAAATTTTCAGGAAACCTTCTAAAATTTCGGAATTTTTCTATAAAACTGTCCTTGTGCCGCGCAGAAAGTCCACAAAACGTACGCCGTACAAAATCACGAAAAAGGGAAGACCCGGCAGGGCGCGTACCCTGCCGGGGGTGCTGCATTTTTTCTCGCGGGGAAAGATCTTAACGTGCTTAACAGATTACTCGATGCCCTGAACCTTCACGAACTCCCATTCGCCGGATTCGGTGTTGGCCGATTTGATGTAGGCCGCGTCGCGCTTTGCGTCGCCGATCTCGTCGAATTCAATCAGACCCGAAACGCCGCTGTAGCTCACGCCGGGAAGCGCTGCAAGCACGGCAGCGGGATCCGTCGAGCCGGCCGCCTTGATGGCCTCAAGCGCAACAAAGTATGCGTCGTAGCCCATTGCCGTCACAGCGGAGACCATGTCGTTGCCGCCGTTGTTGGTCAGAGCGTCGGGATTCTCGTTCATCCACGCCTTGATGCCGGAGTCGAACTCGGGCGCGCCGCCCTCCTGATAGAAGGTCGTGATTTCCACATTGACGCTCTTGCCCTTGGCAGACTCGATGACCATGTTGTTGTCCCACGTATCGGAGCCGAGGAGGTGACCCTCAAAGCCCTGTGCGCTGGCAGCCTCAATGATCAGCTGCGCGTAGTTCGTGGAGACCGGAGCGAAGATAACGCCTGCGTCCGCTGATTTGGCGTTGTTGATGTAGGAAACAAAGTTTGCGTTGCCCTCGGGGAAGTCCTCGGAGACGACCTCGCCGCCGAGCGCCTTAAACGCTTCCGTGAAGTAGTAGACCAGACCCTGATCGTAGTCAGAGCCGAGCATCGCCAGCGTGTAAGCGGTGGTAACGCCGAGCTCCTTGAATGCATAGTTCGCAAGGACGGTGCCCTGGAACGGATCGAGGAAGCAGATTCTATAGTAGACGCTGCAATCGGAGGTCACCTGCGGATTGGTGCAGGTCACGCCGATGGCCGGGACGCCGGCTTCCTGGAAGACCGAGCCGCCCGCGATCGAAACGCCGGAGCCGTAGGAGCCGAGGACGATCGATACGCCGCGGTTCATAAGCTCGGAAGCAGCCGAGGGGCCGTTCTCCGCCGAAGTGCGGTTGTCGACGATCTCGAGCTTCACATCGTACGTCTCGCCGCCGATTTCCACGGTGGGCTGTACGTAGTTGGCATACTGCATGCCGAGAATCTCCTGCTTGCCGCCAGCGCCGTTGTCGCCGGTCTGCGGCTCAAAGACGCCGATCTTGACGACCTTGTCGCCGGAAGAAGCGGGAGCAGCTTCTTCAGAAGAAGCGGCTTCCTCAGAAGAGGCAGTTTCTTCGGAAGCGGCGGGAGCGGATGCTTCCGCACTGCTCTCGGACGATGCGGGCGCGCTCTGGCTGGCGCAGCCGGCAAAGACGCTGAGTACCATCAGAACGCAAAGCAATAATGCGATCAGCTTTTTCATGTTCATTCCTCCTGAAATGTCCACGTATCAAAGACAACTGTACGTGAACTAAATTATGCTCCCAATTATAGCGGCAAGCGCGCAAAAAAGCAAGAAGAATCTTATCATTTTTTGTAAAAATTATGTCCGAATTATGTCCGCGACCTGTTCAAAATGTAAAAAAGCAGGAAATAGTATGAAAAATTCAAAAAAATGAATGATTTATAACGAAAATAGTTCAAAAAATGATTGGGCAAAATGCGCGCGAGACTACATATGAACAACGTTCGTCCGCAACACATGGACTTTTGCCGAAAATCCTCCAATCCAGCGTCCTTCTACCCGCGACGTATGTCCGCATCTACCGGATTTTTGACGCACTTCCCCTGCGCAGAAACAGAAGATTTTCGGAAATCCTGTAGGGGCGGACGCCTCTGTCCGCCCGCAGAAAAATCCCGGTTTTATGAAAATCTTCGGCGAATTCGTACTGCCAAAGGACGGAAAGCCGCGTCCGCCCCTACGAAAGGAAAAGCCGGAAGACAGGCTGTCTTCCGGCTTTGGGAAACATATTAAAGCTCGCAGTTGCCGACGGTTCTCGGGAACGGGAGCACGTCGCGGATGTTGGAGATGCCCGTGAGGTACATGACGCAGCGCTCGAAGCCGAGGCCGAAGCCCGCGTGGCGGGTCGAGCCGTATTTGCGCAGGTCGAGATAGAAGCCATAGTCCTCGGGCTTGAGGCCGAGCTCGTTCATGCGGGCAAGGAGCGTGTCGTAGTTGTCCTCGCGCTGGCTGCCGCCGATGATCTCGCCGATGCCGGGAACGAGGCAGTCCATCGCCGCGACGGTCTTGCCGTCCTCGTTGAGCTTCATATAGAAGGCCTTGATCTCCTTGGGGTAATCGGTGACGAAGACCGGACGCTTGAAGATCTGCTCAGTGAGATAGCGCTCGTGCTCGGTCTGAAGATCGCAGCCCCAGAAGACCTTGTAGTCGAACTTGTCATTGTGCTGCTCGAGAAGCTTCACAGCCTCGGTGTAGGTCACGTGGCCGAATTCGCTCGTCATGACGTGGTTGAGCCGGTCAAGAAGGCCCTTGTCGACAAACTGGTTGAAGAACGCCATTTCTTCCGGCGCATTCTCGAGAACATACGAGATCACGAACTTGATCATGTCCTCGGCCACGCGCATATCGTCCGACAGGTCCGCGAACGCCATCTCGGGCTCGATCATCCAGAACTCGGCGGCGTGGCGCGTGGTGTTGGAATTTTCGGCGCGGAAGGTCGGGCCGAAGGTGTAGATATTGCGGAAAGCCTGTGCGAAGGCCTCACCGTTCAGCTGACCGGACACGGTCAGATTCGTCTCCTTGCCGAAGAAGTCTTCGGAATAGTCGATCGAGCCATCTTCGAGTCTGGGCGGGTTGTTGAGGTCGAGCGTCGTCACCTGGAACATTTCGCCGGCGCCCTCGCAGTCGGAGCCTGTGATGAGCGGCGTGTGGACATAGACGAAGCCGCGCTCCTGGAAGAACTTGTGGATGGCGTAAGCGATGATGCTGCGCACGCGGAAGACGGCCTGGAAGGTGTTCGTTCTCGGGCGCAGATGCGGAAGCGTCCGCAGAAACTCCATCGAGTGGCGCTTGGGCTGAATCGGAAAATCGGGGGTCGACGGGCCCTCAACCGAAATTTCGCTCGCCTGAATTTCAAACGGCTGCTTGGCATCCGGCGTCACGACCAGCGTACCGGTCACGATCACAGCGGCGCTGATGTTCAGCTTCGAGATCTCCTGAAAGTTTGCGAGCTCCGCGCCGAAGACAACCTGTACCTGCGAAAAATACGTGCCGTCGGAGAGGTTGATGAAGCCGAAATTTTTGCTGGCGCGCAGATTGCGCACCCAGCCGCCGACCTTGACGGTTTTGCCGTCAAAGCGTTTCGTGTCTTCGAATAACGAACGAACGGGAGTCAGTTGTTCCATCATGGTCAATTTCCTCTTTCTGCGGCCGGAAGGCCGGTATATTTCATCTTAGAGTAACATAATGCCGGCCTTTTGGCAAGTGTCGCGCGTGTTTTCATCCCAGAGGCTCGACTGCACCTCGCCGATGTGGCACGTGCCGATCATGAGCATGCAAAGACGGCTCTGGCCGATACCGCCGCCGATGGTAAGGGGCAGCTCGCCATTCAGCAGCATCTTGTGGAACGGAAGCTTGGCGCGCTCCTCGCAGCCGGCAAGCTTCAGCTGACGCGCGAGGCTTTCTTCATCGACGCGGATGCCCATCGAGGAAATTTCGAACGCGCACTCCAGAACCGGGTTCCACATCAGAATATCGCCGTTGAGCGCCCAGTCGTCGTAGTCCGGCGCTCTGCCGTCGTGCGGCTTGCCGGACTTCAGCTCGCCGCCGATCTGCATGAGGAACACGCTGTGGTGCTCGCGGAGGATCGCGTTCTCGCGCTCCTTGGGGGTCTTTTCGGGGTACATGTCCTCGAGCTCCTGTGTGGTGATGAAGAACACGTCCCGGTCGAGTTTCGTGTGAAGGCTCGGGAAAGCCACGCCGAGCGCGTCGTTCGTCTCGCAGACCGCGCCCACGATGTCGCGCACGGTGCGCTTGAGATAGGAAACGTCCCGGTCCTCTCGCGTGATGACCTTTTCCCAGTCCCACTGGTCGACGTAGACGGAGTGGAGGTTGTCGACCTCCTCGTCACGGCGGATGGCGTTCATGTCGGTGAAAAGTCCCTTGCCGGGGTTAAACTCATAGCGCTTCAGCGCCAGACGCTTCCACTTGGCCAGCGAATGCACGACCTGCGCGTTCACGCCGACATCCGGAATGTCGAAGCCCACCGGCCGCTCATACCCATTTAAGTTGTCATTCAGGCCGGAATTCTCCTCCACAAAAAGGGGTGCGGATACTCTGCGCAGATTCAGCGCATTGCCCAGATTGACCTGAAAATTGCTTTTGATGAATTCAATGGCGCGCTGCATTTCGTACGTGGACAGCGGCGCGCGATATCCCTGCGGGATCACGAGCTTGCTCATAAAAATGGGCTCCTTTCTGAAAAATATGCCAAAATTATAGTATAGCTTCCCGAATTTTGCAAGAGATATTTATGCAAAAGGGAAAACTTTGCGGCGAGGCTCCTGCGGGGCGTTTTTTCTCCAAATCCCGCTTTCCTTTTGAACGGATCTATAATACAATAGTATCGGCCAATACCGGGTCATCCGATTCTATAATAAATGATGTGGAGTGATTTCCCTTGCAAACGGTTTTGCTGGTCTTCGATATCGGCACAAGCGGCCTCAAAGCGTCGCTCGTCGATGAGAGACTGAATATTTTGCGAAACGTGACCACCACCTATCCGACGCACTATCTGCCAAACGGCGGTGTGGAGCAGGATGCGGCCGACTGGTGGATGAGCGCGGTGCGCGCGATGCTTATGCTGCGCGAGCTCGTGCCGGAATACCTCAAACGAGTTGACGCGATCGGCGTTTCCGGCCAGATGCTGGGCCTTTTGCCGATGGACAATGATGGGCAGGCGCTTCGCCCGGCGATCATTCGGCGCGATACGCGCGCGAAGGACGTAGCGCGGGCGCTGGAGGCTACATACGGCGCGGACTATTTCTACCGCATTTCCGGCAACGTCCTGACCCCGAACCTTACACTCTCCAAGGCTGTGTGGCTGAAGGAAAACGAACCCGAGGCCTATGAGAAAACCGTAAAATTCCTGCAATGCAAGGACTATCTTGTTTATCGCCTGACAGGTAATATGGACTCTGGTGATTTTTCGGATGCGTCGCGCGCCGGGCTCATGAACCTGCAATCGCGCGATTACGACTACGATATGCTGGAGAACCTCGGCCTGCACGCCGATAAATTCCCGACGCTCCGCCCCTCCTGCGCGATTGCGGGCAGGCTCACCGAGGAGGCGGCCTACCATCTGGGGCTGCGCGCGGGGATCCCGGTCTCCGTCGGCGGCGGCAACGGCATGTGCGAGAGCGTGGGCGCGGGTGTGGCGCAGGACGGCGCGTATTACATGAGCCTCGACACGGCGGCATGGATCGCGGGGCAGTCGAAGGAGCCGTTTTTCGATCCCCAGCGGCGGCTGGGACACATCTGTACGTTAGATGGCCGGAGCTTTTCTGTCTTCGGCGCGATGCGCTGCGCGGGTAAATGCGTCAACTGGGCGCAGAAGCTCTTTGAGGTCGGCTCGCCGAGAGCCTTTGACGCGGCGGCCAGCAACATCCCGGCGGGCGCGGACGGGCTCATCTTCCTGCCTTACTTAGAGGGCGAGCGGTCTCCTGTTTATGACGAACAGGCGCAGGGCGTGTTCTTCGGCATGACCCAGCAGCACCGGCGCGAGCACTTTCTGCGCGCGGTACTCGAGGGCGTAGGCTGCGGCCTGAGCCAGATCCTGGACGTTCTTCGCGAGCGCGGCGAAATTCTTGATCTTCGCATCATCGGCGGCGGCGCGAAGTCGAAGGTCTGGAAGCAGATTATCGCGGACCTCTGCGAGGTGCGGCTGCACGACGTGACGACGTTATCCGACTCGGCGGCAACCCTCGGCGCGGCTGCGGCGGCAGGCGTCGGCATCGGACTCTTTGACAGCCTTTCGCAGGCGGTCTCCTGCATCGCGCAGGCGAGCGTCCTTTCCCCCGAGGAGGAAACGTATCCGGCCTATCGCGCCCTTCGCGCCCGATACGACTGCCTCTATCCGGCGCTTGCGCCCGTGTTCCATCAGAAATAAAAATCCCGCCCGTAAGATCATGCACTGGTCTTGCGGGCGGTTTTTCTGTCTCAAGTGTGTTTATCGGTGCGCTTGCAGCCAATCGCAGATCACCTCTGCGGCGGGTCTGGCGGTGGATTCCTGCATGGCGTTTCGCATGGAAGAAAGGCGTGCTTCGTCGTGCGCAAGCGAAAGCGCAAGGCTTGCGATTTCCTCCGGGGTGTCCGTCGTGACGGCCATGCCCGCGCGAAGGAAATAGTCGAGGTTGTGCTCCTCGCAGCCCGCGACGGCGTCAATTAACACCATCGGAAGGCCTGCCGCAACAGCTTCGCTCGTGCTGAGCCCGCCGGGCTTTGTGAGAAACAGGTCCGTTCCGCGCATGAGCCTTGGCACATCGTTAATCTGTCCCAGAATCCGAATGTTCTGGCAATCGGCGGATAGCTTTGTGAGCTTTTTAAGAAGCGTTTCGTTCTTGCTGCAGGCGACGGAAAGCACGTCGTTTGCGCCCATTTTACCGCGCAGCACCTCTGTGATTTCCTCCATCGGCCCGCAGCCCATGCTGCCGCACATCATAAGAAGGTGCGTCTGGGAGGGGGCGATTCCGAGCGCTTTTTTTGCCTGCGCTTTGTCAGAGGCCTGATAAAACGCTTTTCGTACGGGCATGCCGCTTGCAATGAGCTTGTCCTTCGGAATTCCGCAGCGGACGAACTCGTCCTTGAGAAGGCCGGATGGCATGAAGTACCAGTCGAGTCTGGAATCCGCCGTGCACGGAGAGCAGGTGTAGTCGGTTGAGACGTGGCTTGTTGTGATGCTCAGGCCCGGATGGCGGCGGAGAACTTCTGTTAAGGCAAGGGCAGGGAAGACGTGCGTGCAGATGACGTTGTCATAGCCGTTATTGACAATATAGTCGTACATCCGCTCCGCGCCGGAGGTGATGTACTTATAGACGGGCGTTCCCTCGCGGAACAGGTCGTCTTTTTCTTCGGCTTTTTCATATCCAGCGCTGAAAAATTTCGGCGCGTGCAGATAGATCCGCGTGTGCCAGTTGGAAATGAATTTGGAGGCGCGCTTGGAGATAAACAGCAGCGCGTCGATGACGTCGCAGGTCTCCCCGCGGCTCTGATAGACTTCCTGAATGGCCCGGGCGCAGGAATTGTGCCCGGCTCCTGTGTTGCAGCTCAAGATCAATGTGCGCATGTTCACGCCTCCTTTCGGTTCGTTCGGCGGGTTTGCCGCGCCAGAAGCTTTTGCAGCCGCGGGCGGTTGTAGCGCTGAATGAGAAGAAACGGCAGATTGCCGAATACAATATAAATGACGGTTAAAATGATGCCGCCGATACCCGGCCAGATTGCAAGAAGCGCCAGCCCCGCGATGCACAGAAGTCCGTGCGTGAGCTCGGCGACACATGTCTCCTCAATCATCAGAGGAAGCTCCTGCACTGTCTGCTGCGTGAGTTTTTTCTCCGGCATGAGCTTTTTGAAGAGCCTGCTCATATCCGGAACTTTGGCCTGCCATTTGCGGATTTGCAGCGCCTTCCAGAGCCTGTCCTCCCACGCGTAGGTGCGGAAGGGGAATTTTTCGGGGTGCAGCCAGCGCTTCGGCAGCAGTCTTCCGAGGAAAAAGGACAAAACGCCAAGCGCGGCGGCATAGGCAAAACAAAGGATACATTCTTTCATGGACACGTCGACTCCTTCTGGTTGATTTCTTCAGCATAGCACAGACATGTGTTCGAAAAAATAGACAATTGCGGGGAAATGTTGTCATATGCGATACTTTTGGAAATTTGCCTAAAAATCGATGCACTCCGTCCCGAACGCCAGGGCAAACAAAAAGCGGCTCGCCCGATTGGGCGAACCGCTTTTGGAGGGGCTTTGCAGATTCGAACTGCCGAAGGTTCGCCGCAAGCGGCCAACCTTCGTTTGCCGGATTGGATCTGTGGCTTCGGCGCGGGAGGCTGACGGTTCGAATGGAAAAAGATGCGAAAAACCGGTTCATCCCGATGGGACAAACCGGCTTTTGGAGCTGCTGGGCAGATTCGAACTGCCGACCTCGTCATTACCAATGACGCGCTCTACCGACTGAGCTACAGTAGCATGGCTGTTTCAAACAACTTCATCATTATAGCATAAAGAAACGGTTTGTCAAGAGGGAAAACGAAAAATGTTTGGAAAAATTCCGGACGCGGCGGGAAAAAAGTGCTTGCTTTTCGCATGCGTATATGATAAAATACCCAAGTCTGTGAAAAGGACGGTCCTCTGCCACGGCCGGCACTGCGGTGCAGCGGCATTTTCCGTGCGGCATGAACGTCTTAATTTGAAGGAGGACAATACTATGGATCTGATGAAGGCTCTGACCAGCCAGTACATGAAGAAGGAACTGCCCGAAATGAACGTCGGCGATACGGTTCGTGTTCATGTCAAGATCAAGGAAGGTTCCCGCGAGAGAATTCAGGTTTTCGAGGGCACCATCATTGCCAAGAAGCATGGCGGCATTGAGGAATCCATCACCGTGCGCCGTATCTCCTACGGTGTCGGCTGCGAGAAGGTTTTCCCGGTTCACGCGCCCAACGTTGTGGACGTCGAGACTGTCCGTCACGGCAAGGTTCGCAGAGCGAAGCTGTACTATCTGCGTGACAGAGTGGGCAAGGCTGCAAAGGTTAAGGAACAGATCCGCTAAGGCGGCGATATCCGAAATCGGATGCACGTGCCTGGTGCACAAACACAAGGCAAAGACAGGCGAGTCATACGCAGAATGTTTTTGCTTCATGACATGCCTGTCGGCATAAAAAAGGACAGTTTTGTCCTTTTTTTATTATGAGACGATTCTGCCACCGGGCAGAACGCCGGAATATTTCCGTATCAGGGACTTTGAATTGCCGGATTTCAGGCAAAATTTTTCCCTGCATCACGGCGCGGAACAAGCAAACCGTGCTGGTCAATCCTTAGAATGGAGCGCGATACTATGCAGCAGCCTGAACAGAATTCAACAGAAGAAACAAAGAAGAGCAGCTTTGCCGCGGATGTGGCAGAGGTGCTGGAAACGGTCTTTGTCTCCATTTTTGTCGTGATCATGCTGTTTGCCTACATTATTCGTCCGGTGACAGTGGAAGGACGGTCTATGGAAGCAACACTGCACAACGGTGACCGGCTTTTGATGACCGATCTGCTGTATACGCCGAAGCGCGGAGACATTGTCATTGTGGACAACAGTCATTCATATTTGCTGGATGAAAACGGAGATCTTGTAGAAGGCCAGGGACTGCCGGATGAAAAGCGCTTGATTAAGCGTGTTATTGCAACCGGTGGCCAGACGCTGGATATTGACTTTGAAACCGGAACTGTTACAGTAGACGGTGAAGTTCTGGATGAACCGTATATTAACAATCTGACAGTAAACCCGGAATAT
>ERZ1106963.1152-NODE-1152-length-34168-cov-8.188990_pt1 | contig 34168 bp, 32 predicted proteins | sample MGYA00403681_ERZ1106963 | MGnify/ENA primary metagenome ERZ1106963 (study PRJEB35170, sample SAMEA104062407) | human gut metagenome | biome: human gut; feature: human-associated habitat; material: faeces | place: Denmark | collected 2012-05-03 ...
TAAAGCCCCTCGACACCGAGGCGGTGAACGCCTGCATCGCCGACATCGGCAAGATCGTCACGGTGGAGGACCACAACATCCTCAACGCTCTCGGCAGCGCGGTCTGCGAGTGCGTGGCCGAGGCGGGACACGGCATCGTCCGCCGCGTCGGCATCCAGGACCAGTTCGGCCAGTCCGCCCCCTATGAGAGGCTGCTCGCCATCAACGGCATCACTGTGGAAAACATCGTCGCTCAGGCTAAAGCCATCCAGTGACGGTGAAAATAAGGAAGAGAAATAACAACGAAGAGAAAGGGAGACAAAAAATGAAGAAGTTCCTTGCACTCATCCTCGCTCTCGTCATGGTCTTCGCCCTCGCCGCCTGCGGCGATGCCGGCGATACCGGCGACGGCTCCTCCTCCGGCGACACCGTTGAGCTCATCCTCAGCTGCAACGGCACCGAGCAGGGCAACGACACCCGTGCCGCCAGGCGCTTTGCCGAGCTGCTCTCCGAGCGCAGCGACGGCCGCCTCAAGGTCACCGTCTACAACAACGACCAGCTCGCCGGCGGCGACATGACCAAGGGCCTCGAGCTGCTCACCAGCGGCTCCGTCGACTTCGACGTCCACTCCACCAGCATCATCTCCAGCCTGGCTCCGTCCGCCATGGTCGCGACCCTGCCCTGGCTCTTCGCCGACTATCAGGCGGCTGAGGACTGCTTCTTCGGCACCGGCGACGAGTACATGAACAAGATCCTCGGCGAGAGCGGCGTCACCTACCTCGGCGCTGTCCACAACGGCTTCAAGCTGATGACCAACAGCAAGCACCCCATCCAGAACCCTGAGGACCTCCAGGGCCTCAAGATCCGCATCCCCGGCGGCGACTTCTTCATGGACTTCTACTCCGCCTACGGCGCCTCTCCCCAGGCCATGAGCTGGTCCGAGGTCTTCACCGCCCTGCAGCAGGGCACCATTGACGGCCACGACAACTCCATCTCCACCATCGTCTCCAACAACGTCCAGGAGATCCAGCCCTACATGACCGTTTCCCGCCACACCTACGAGGCCTTCACCTTCATGGCCAACACCGCCAACTTCACCTCCAAGCTGAGCGAGGAGGATCAGGCCCTCGTCCTCGAGTGCGTCGAGGCCGCCTGCAAGGAGGTCAACGCCCAAATCGTGGCCGAAGAGGAAGAGCTCATCCAGTAGTGCATAGACGAGAACGGCGTTGAGTTCTACTACTTCACCGAGGATGACGTCGAGGAGTGGCGCTCCGTCATCACCGACCTCATCGAGGAGTACAAGGGCATCTACGGCGAAGAGGCCTGCACCGCCTTCGGCGTTCAGTAAGCCTTAAAAACCTAAACATATCTGATCCGGGGGTCCTTAGGGACCCCCGGATGCCGAAAAGGCGCCTGTTAAAAGCCTATAAAGAGGAGGAGAGGCATGAAAAAGTTCTTGAACACCTTCGAAGATGATTTCTGCGCTATCATCTTGCTCATCATGCTGATTCTGACGTTCATAAACGTCATTGCCCGCTATATAATTCTCGCTTCCATGCCCTTTGTGGAGGAGCTCAACTGCGTCGGACTCATGATACTCAGCATCCTCGGAGCGGCCACCGCCGCAAAGCGTCAGGCCCACCTCGGCCTGAGCGTCATCACCGACCTGCTGCCCCATATGGCCCAGAGAGTGATCGCCCTCATCTGCGACCTGCTCGGCGCCGCCTTCTGCGCGGCCATCGTCTACCTCGGCTACCTCATGGTCCAGAACCAGCTCAACAACAACATCCTCAGCATGGGCATGTCCTGGCCCGTGTGGCTCTACGGCATCTGGCTGCCCATCGGCGGCGCGGTGCTCTTCATCCGTGAGATACAGCTCGCCATCAGGAACTTCATCGCGGCGGCCAAAAAGGAGGAGAACGAATAATGACGGCACTGATACTGTTCGGAGTGTTTTTCCTCCTGCTCTTCATGAACATGCCCATAGCCTTCGCGCTCGGCATCTCCAGCCTCGCCACCCTCATGTATGAGGGCCTGCCCCTGCTCCCGGTGGCGTCCAACCTCTACGCTGCGACCAGCAAGTTCGTGCTGCTCGCCATCCCCTTCTTCATCCTCGGCGGCAACGTCATGGACAAGAGCGGTATCTCCGGCCAGCTCATCGACTTTGCCCGCACCCTCGTCGGACACCGCCGCAGCGGCATGGCCCTTGTCACCGTCATCGTCGCCTGCTTCTTCGCGGCCATCTCCGGCTCCGGCCCGGCCACCGTCGCGGCCCTGGGCATGATCCTGATCCCCGCCATGACCAACGTCGGCTATGACAAGAGCGACTCCGCCGCCCTGGTCTCCGCCTCCGGCGCCATCGGCATCATCATCCCGCCCAGCATCACCTTCGTCATCTACGGCTCCGTCACCGGCGAGAGCGTCGGCGAGCTGTTTGCCTCCGGCATAGTCCCCGGCATCCTCATGGGCTGCTTCCTCATCTTCGCCATGATGTTCACCTACCGCGGCCGCGAGCTCAAGCTCCTGCCCAAGGCCAGCGGACGTGAGCGCTGGAGGGCTTTCGTCAAGGCCATCCCCGGCCTGCTGATGCCCGTCATCATCCTCGGCGGCATCTACGGCGGCTTCTTCACCCCGACCGAGGCCGCGGCCGTCGCCTCCATTTACGGCATTGTCATCGGCTTCTGCACCAGGAAGCTGAAGGTCAAGGACCTCTGGCCCCTGCTGGTGGACAGCGTCAGCCAGACTGCCGTCGTCATGCTCATTGTCGGCACGGCCAGCCTGTTCTCCTACGCCCTGACCCTCACCGGCATCGCCGCGGACGCCAGCGCTGCGCTTATAAGCTTCGTCGGCGACAGCAAGTTCCTCCTCCTGCTCATCGTCAACATCATCCTGCTCATCGCCGGCTGCTTCATCGACGCCAACAGCGCCATGTACATCATCGGCCCCATCCTGGTCCCCGTTGCCAGGGCTCTGGGCATCGACCTGGTCCACCTGGGCTGCGTCATGGTCTTCAACCTGGCCGTCGGCCTCGTCACCCCGCCTGTCGGCGTGAACCTCTACGTCGGCTGCGGCATAGCAGGCATCAAGCTCAAGGAGATCTGCAAGGGCGTCATGCCGCTGATTGTGGCATCCATACTGGCGCTGCTGCTGGTTACCTACATCGAGCCCATTTCCATGATACTGCCCAACCTGCTCGGCGGAGGGGCCGCAGGCTGAGCCGCTTAATTAAGGAGGATTTGCAGCAATGAGAGCTGGTTATATGCCCGCCGTCGGCGTCGCCGAGTTCCGCGACGACATGCCGGAACCTCAGATTGAGAAGGCCGACGACGTAAAGATAAGAGTACGCAACTGCGGCATCTGCGGCAGCGAGGTCCACGCCTACCATGGCCTGCACCCCTTCCGCATCCCGCCCATCGTCTCCGGCCATGAGCTGTCCGGCGAGGTGGTCGAGGTCGGCAGCGGAGTTACCAAATTCCGCGTCGGCGACCGCGTGACTGCCGAGCCGCACTACGGCTGCGGCGAGTGCTGGTACTGCAAGCACGGGCTCTACAACGTCTGCCCGAACAAGAAGGTGCTCGGATCCTTTGACTGGAGCGGCGCGCTGGGCGAGTACGTCGTCGTCCCCGAAAAGACCGTGATGCGCCTGCCCGAGAAGCTCACCTATGAGGAGGGCGCGCTCATCGAGCCCATCGCCAATGGCATGTACGCCGTGCGCAACAGCAAGATCGACGCCGAGACCAACATCGTCGTCATCGGCTGCGGCCCCATAGGCATAGGCGACTACCTCTGCGCCAAGCTGTACGGCCCCAAGAACATACTGATGGTCGATGTCTCCGACTTCAACCTTGAGAAGGCCCGCGACATGGGCGCCACGCTCACCTGCAACAGCCGCAGGGAGAACCTCTATGACCGCGTTATGGAGCTCACGGACGGCGTGGGCGCGGACATCGTGTTCCTCGGCTTCGGCGACGCGCCCACCATCCAGCAGGCGGCCGAGATCTGCCGCCGCGGCGGCCAGCTGGTGCAGCACGCCCTCATGGAGGACGGCATCGCCTTCCCGTACCGCGTGCACCAGCAGCACGAGCTGGACTTCAAGGCCTACAACATGTACACCTACGAGGACTTCGAGCTCATTGCCAACGCCATAAACGAGGGCAGGATGGACCTGAGCAAATTTGTAACTCAGCGCTATCCAATCGAGCAGTTTGCCGAGGCCATGCACATGGCCGACAAGCGCCCCGAGCCCGTGCTCAAGGTCATGATGTACTTCTAAAATCCGCATAAACTCAGCAAGAGGCCCCCGCCGGTCGTACGCAGGCGGGGGCCTCTCGCCGGCTGCAGGGATGAATTGGACTTGATAATCTTTTCCCAAAGAGATATAATTTACAGGCATCTGAATGCAAGAGTTAGAAAGGTTGGTGTATTATGGCTGATTATATTTACCAGATCACTGCTGATTCCGGCTGCGACCTCTCGCTTGAAAAGTGCACTGAGCGCGGGGTCATTCCATATAAGATGCCCTTCACGATGGACGGCAAACCCATGATAGACGGCATGACGGAGGAGAGCTTCCGCGAGTTCTACGACCTCATGCGCGCGGGCGGCATAGCCCGTACGAGCCAGATAAACCCTGGAGAATTCACCGAGTTCTGGCGCCCCCTCGCCGAGGCGGGCAAGAACGTGCTGCACATCTCCCTTGCCGCCGCCATCTCCGGCTCCTGCGACAACGCCCGCTCCGCCGCGGCAATGCTCATGGAGGAGTACCCCGGCTGGACCTGCCGCGTTGTGGACTCCACCAACGCCTCCGCAGGCTTCGGCCTCGTCGTGCTGCGCGCGGCGGACAACCGCGACAAGGGCCTGGACCTCGAGGCCAACGCCCTCGAGCTCGAGAGCATCACCCATAAGACGAACTCCATCTTCACGACAAACGACCTCACATACCTCTACCGCGGCGGCCGCGTGAGCAAGACCGCGGCGGCTTTCGGCACCGCGCTGAACATAGTCCCCATCATGCACCTCGACTATGAGGGCCACCTCGAGGTCTGGCAGAAGGTGCGCGGCGACAAGCAGTGCTTCAAGAAGGTCATAAAGGACGTGCAGGAGCTGGTCATAGACGCCGCGAACCAGACCCTCATCGTCTCCGAGGCCGACGCGCCCGAGAAGGCGCGCGAATACGGCGAGGCGCTGATCCGCGAATGCGGCTTCCGCGACGTGTTCTACACGCACATCGGTCCCATCATCGGCGCGCACACCGGCCCGGGCCTCATCTCTGTATTTTTCGTGGGCAAGGAGAGAGTCTGAGCCCAGCACCGGGAACATTTGCCTTAGCAGCTCAGTCTCAGCAGGGCTATGAACACTGCAAAGAAATTTACTCTCATCCTGATATTTATAATAGTACTGGCGGCGCTTTGCGGTCTGGTTTTTCTCCGCATGACGGCGGAGACGGAGCCTGAGCCGACGCCGCCTCCCACGGCGGATCCGACACCGAGCCCCACCCCGACGCCTACGCCGACTCCGACGCCAACTCCCACTCCGACGCCCACGCCGGAGCCGGAACCGGAGTATTTCACCGTCTCCATGGTGGGCGACTGCACACTGACCTCCTCGCAGTACAACAACCACTTCGAGTCCATCCTCAACGGCGACATGAGCTGGCCCTTCTCGGGCACGATTCAGTATTTTGAGGACGACTATCTCACGATAGCCAACCTCGAGTGCAGCTTTTCGGATACGCCGCTGTCGGGAACGGGCACATTCCAGTTCTGCGGCGCGGCGGAGAATGTTCAGATCCTCCTGGACGGCAGCGTGGAGTTCGTCACCCTGGCGAACAACCACACCATGGACTTCGGCCAGACCGGTCTGGAGAATACGCAGAAGGTGCTTGACAACGCGGGCGTTGCCTACGCGCCGCCCGACGGCAGCTATGTGTATCAGAACGGCGACGGCATCACCATCGGCCTATACGCCGCGCGCTGGTGCGCGGGCGAGGCGGAGATCCGCGCCGGGGTCTCGGCCCTGGCCGCGAGGGAGGACATCGATATCGTCATCTGTCTCATGCACTGGGGCATAGAGGGCAGCTATCAGGTCACCGGCGGGCAGGAGCAGCTCGGCCGCGCGGCCATCGACGCCGGCGCCGACATCGTCTACGGCTCGCACCCGCACGTTTTGCAGCGCATCGACGAGTACAACGGCGGCTGGATAGTCAACAGCCTCGGCAACTGGTCCTTCGGCGGCAACACCGCGCCGCGCGACCGGGACACGGCCATCGTCCAGTTCACGATAAAGCGCGACGTGGACGGCAAGGTCAGCGTCGAGGGCTATGAGGCCATACCCTGCTGCCTCTCGAGCACGGCGGGCATAAACGACTACCGCCCCGTGCCCTATGAGGAGGGCAGCGCGGATTATGAGCGCGCCATGTCGAAGCTCGACGGCAGCTTTGACGGCCCGGACCTCTCGATAGACTACTCCGAGTTCCACAAGGACGAGGAGAACGCCGCGGGCACGGAGAGCTCCGGCGCCGCGGAAGCCCCCGCAGACGCGGGCGGCGGAACCGAATAGAAACAAAAAGGGCGGGCCCCGAAAAGGGCCCGCCTCATTTTATGTGTTTTACTTTTTTCTCTTCTCCGCCGCCGGTGCCTTGGGGGCGGAGGAGCCGCTCACCAGGGCGAAGGCCGTGCGCGAGCCCGCCGTGCGGGCCATCGTGACCGCCATGCCAACGTTCATTCTCAACAGGCTCATGCTTGTGCCTCCCTTCCTTGGTATGGCTCAAGTATATGCGCCGAAGATTAAACGAAGATTAAGGAAGAAAAATTTTTATCCCAGCAGCCGGGAGAGCACGGTGTCGTGCGCCTCGCGCTCGGAGCGGTCGGGCAGAGGCTCGAGCTCCGCGTCGCCATAGCGGCGGCGCAGCGCGGCGAGGAGGATGCCGTCGCAGAAGTCCGGGTTTTTGGGCAGCACAGGCCCGTGGCTGTAGGTGCCGAAGACGTTCTTGTACCTCGCGCCCTCGCCGCCGTCCTCGCCGTTGTTGCCGAAGCCGCGCAGCACGCGGCCCAAGGGCTTGGCGTTGGGGCCGAGGCGGGTGCGGCCGCTGTGGTTCTCAAAGCCCACGACGCTTCCGAACTCGGTCTCGAAGGCGAAGTTGCCTATCATGCGCTCCTCGGCACCCTCGGTGGTGAGGTCGAGCACGTCCACGCCCGCGCAGCGGACGCCCGCGGCCGTGTCGTAGTAGTGGCCCATGAGCTGATAGCCGCCGCAGACGCAGAGGAAGGCGGCCCCGTCCTCGGCTGCGGCGCGGATGTCCGCGCCCTTGCCGCCACGCAGGTCCTCCAGCAGCAGGCCCTGCTCAAAGTCCTGGCCGCCGCCGACGAAGAAGAGGTCAAAGCCGCCCAGAGGCCGGCGCTCGCCTATCGGCAGCTCCGTTACCGTGCAGCCTATGCCGCGCCACTCCAGGCGCTTTTTTATGCACAGCACGTTGCCCCGGTCGCCGTAGAGGTTCAGCACATCGGGGTAGAGGTGGCAAACACGCAGCTCCATCACTTCCAGAACTCCTTTCTGCCGCAGCGGGCCGCAAGCGCGGCGCGCAGGGGGAGCATCGCCGTGTAGGTGGGCAGGATGCAGACACAGCCCTTGCACTCCGCCAGGGCATCCATGAGCTCGGTGACGCCGTGGATGAGGCGGATGTCGTCCTCGTTCGCCCCGGCGTATTTGAGGCGCAGGCGCATGTCCTCGGCGCGGCTGCCGGAGACGATTATGCTCATCGGCTTCTTTTCGGGCTCGAAGAGCCGCTCGTAGGCCGCGTCCCAGATCCAGGACACGTCCGTGCCGTCGGCGATCTCATCGTTGAGGCAGAACACGGCCGTCACGCCGGCGGGCAGCGTGGCGAGATAGTCTATGGCCCGGTCGCAGCCCGCGGGGTTCTTGACAAGGACCATCGTGACCTTCGCCCCGCCGAGCTCAAAGCGCTCCATGCGGCCGAAGCCGCTCTCGATGTGGGCGAGGGAGCGGACGGCGGCCTTGGCGTTTATGCCGAGGGCCGTGGCGGCGGCGACGGCGGCCGCGGCGTTGTAGAGGTTGTAGGCCGCGGGCAGGCTGACCGCCGCGGGCAGGAACTCCCCGTCCACGCGCAGCTCTGCGAGGCTGCTGTCGGGCTCGAGCGAGTCCACCTCGACAACGGCGACGTCGGGCTCCGTGCGGGAGTAGCCGCACTTAGGGCAGCGGAAGCCGCCGAGGTGGGCGAAGGTGTGGTAGTCGTATTCGTACTCAGCGCCGCAGAAGATGCAGCGGGGCGCGTCCGACACCGCCGCGGCCTCGCCGAGGGCGGCGTCCATGCCGAAGAAGCGGACGCGGTCCGGCGCGTCGGGCGCGAGGGAGGCGGTGAGCGAGCAGTCCGCGTTCAGGCAGACGCGCGTCTCGGGCGAGCGCGTCAGGCCCTCGCGTATGCCGGCGAGCGTGTGCGTGACCTCGCCGTAGCGGTCGAGCTGGTCGCGGAAGATGTTGGTGACGACGGCGACGGCGGGCTTGACCTCGCCGCAGACGCGGCGGAAGGCGGCCTCGTCGCACTCGATGACGGCAAAGCGGCGCTTGGGCCGGCCGAAGAGGTTGGCGTTCGCGGCAAAGTCCGCCGCGATGCCGCGCTCGAGGTTGGAGCCGGAGCGGTTTGCAAAGCAGTCGCGCCCCGCGTCGCGGAGCATCTGCTCAAGCATGCGGCAGGTGGTGGTCTTGCCGTTCGTGCCCGTGACCATGACGGCGGTTACGCCGCGGGAGAGCCTGGAGAGCATGTCCGGGCAGACGCGCAGGGCAATCTTGCCCGGCAGCGCCGTGCCGCCGCGCCCGGCAAGCCTCAGCACCAGGCGCACCAGCTTGCAGAGCAGTATGGCAAAAAAGAGTCTCATGTTTTATCGCACCAGCCTTCAGCAGCTTATCTCGCGTCCGGCGGCCTCGCGGCCGCGGTTGGCCTCGAGCACGGGGCGCACCCGCTCGGTGATATAGCGCTCCGCCTGCTGCGGGGCCATGCCCACGAACTTGCGCACGTCCATTATCTCGTCGAGCTCCGCGCGGTCGAGCTTGAAGCGCCCGTCCGCAAGCAGCCTCTCAGCCAGATCGTTCCCGCAGCCGGTCTCCTTCATACGCCGGGCGGTGTCCACGGAGTATTCGCGGATGACCTCGTGCAGCTCCTGCCTGTCGCCGCCGAGGGCGACGGCGCGCATGAGGATGTTCTCCGTGGCGAGGAAGGGCAGCTCCTCGTTCAGGTGGCGGGACATCATGCCGGGATAGACGCGGCAGCCGCGCATGACGTTGGCCGCGAGGCTGAGCACTGCGTCCGTGGCGAGGAAGGCCTCGGGGATGGAGATGCGCCGGTTGGCGGAGTCGTCCAGCGTGCGCTCCAGCCACTGGGTGGAGGCGGTCATCGCCGGGTCCATCGCCAGGGCCACCACGTGGCGCGCGAGGGAGCAGATGCGCTCGCAGCGCATGGGGTTGCGCTTGTAGGCCATGGCAGAGGAGCCGACCTGACCCTCGGTGAAGGGCTCGTCAAACTCCTTCTCGTGCGCCATGAGGCGCAGGTCCGTCGCCATCTTCGCCGCGCTCTGGGCGATGCCGCAGAGGACGTTGAGGAGGAAGGAGTCTATCTTGCGCGTGTAGGTCTGGCCCGTGATGGGCAGCACGCGGTCAAAGCCCATGTCGGCGGCGATGCGGCGCTCGAGCTCGTTTGCCTTTGCCGCGTCGCCCTCAAAGAGGGCGAGGAAGCTGGCGCCTGTGCCCGTTGCGCCCTTGCAGCCGTAGAACTCGAGGTGCCCGAGCTCGAAGTCCAGCCGCTCGAGGTCGAGCATGAAGTCCTGGATCCACATGCAGGCGCGCTTGCCCAGGGTAGTGGGCTGGGCGGCCTGGAAGTGCGTGTAGGCCAGCACGGGCGTGTCCTTCTGCGCCCAGGCGAAGTCCGCAAGGGCCTCGATGACGTTCAAGAGCAGCCCGCGCACCTGCTCCATGGCGTCCCGGTAGGCGATGAGGTCGCCGTTGTCGTCCACAAAGCAGCTCGTCGCGCCGAGGTGGATGATGCCGTGGGCCATGGGGCAGTGGTCGCCCCAGGCGCGGATGTGGGCCATGACGTCGTGCCGGAGCTCCTTCTCATAGCGCGCGGCGGCCTCATAGTCGATGACGTCGAGGTTCTGCCGGAGCTCGGCCACCTGCTCCGCCGTCACGGGCAGGCCTAGCGCGCGCTCGTTTTCCGCCAGCGAGAGCCAGAGCCTGTGCCAGGTGGTGAACTTGTAGTCGGGGGAGAATATCTGCTGCATCCGCTCCGACGCATAGCGCGTGCAGAGGGGATTTTCGTACCTGTCTTTTTTCAAAGTCGACACTCCAGATACCAAGAATTTTTAAACTCCACTATATTATCACAAACTTCCGCGCCATACCAGAGAGATATTAGCATTTCCCGGCCTTTGAGCGTAAAAAAGCGCGCCGCATTGTGCGGCGCGCTTTGGCTATGTTTACTGCTTTTCTCAGACGGCCTCGAGACCGGCCTTGAAGGCCTTGCGGTTCATCTCGAGGAAGGCGGGCTTGACGCAGGCGGTGAGCGCGGCGTCCCAGTTGAGGTCCTCAAGGCCGAGAGCCTTGACGGTGGCGCCGAGGAGGACGACGTTGGCGGCCTTCTCGTTGCCGAGCTCGCCGGCGATCTTCGTGGCCTTGATGACGCGGACGTCCGAGGCCTTCTCCTTGACGCGGTCGATGCAGTCCTCGGGGTAGGAGGCCATGCCCTGCAGCGTGGGCAGGGACTGTATCGCGTGGTCGTTGATGATGACCACGCCGCCTTCGACCTTCACGTCGTCGAGGTAGCGCAGGGCTTCCATCTTCTCGAAGGCCACCAGCACGTCGGCCGAGCCCTTGCCGATTATGGCGGAGTAGACCTTGTCGCCGTAGCGGACCTGGGTCGTGACGCTGCCGCCGCGCTGGCTCATGCCGTGTATCTCGCTCATCTTGACGTCATAGCCGGCCTCGATGAGCGCGTAGCTAAGTATCTTGCTGGCCAGGATGGTGCCCTGGCCGCCGACGCCGCAGAGGACGACGTTCTTAACGTTTGACATATCAGCCACCCACCTTTCCAATAGCTTTCTTCGGGCAGACCTGGGCGCAGACGCCGCAGCTGGCGCAGGCCACGCGGTCTATGTCCGCCTTCTTCGCGCCGCCGTCGAAGCTGATGGCCGGGCAGCCGAGGCGCAGGCAGCTCTTGCAGCCGATGCAGTCGTCGTGGTTGACGGCGTACTTGGCCTTCTCCGTGCCGAACTCGGCGATGTCCTCGGGGCTGCGCTTCTTGAGGGCGCAGGGGTAGCGGGTTATGACCAGCGAGGGGCCTTCAAAGGCTATGGCCTCCTTGAGGGCCTTGCGCGTGGCCTCGAGGTCCATGGGGTTGACCTTGTGGATGTCGGTCATGCCGAAGGCACGGGCGACGCCCTCGATGTCCGCGGGGTAGGCGTGCTCGCCGGTTATGGTATAGCCGGAGCCGGGGTTCTCCTGGTGTCCGGTCATGCCGGTGATGCGGTTGTCGACGACGATGAGCGTGACATTGGAGTGGTTATACACCGCGTCGAGCATGCTGTTCATGCCGGTGTGGAAAAAGGTCGAGTCGCCGACGACGCCGACGATCTTCTTCGTGTCGCCGAACTTCTCCATTATCTTCGCCGCGCCGTGGGCCATCGAGAAGCCGGAGCCCATGCAGAGGGCGAAGTCCTTGGCGTTCAGCGGCGGGTTGCCGGAGAGCGCGTAGCAGCCGATGTCGCCTATGGCGATGACGTCCTTTATCTTGCCCAGCTCGTAGAAGAGGCCGACGTGCGGGCAGCCGGCGCAGAGCATCGGCGGGCGGCCGGGGACGACGGACTTGTCGTACTCGAGGGTGGGCGTGACCTCGCCGGTCAGGGACTTGCGGACGATGTCGGGGTTGAGCTCGCCCTCGATGGGGATCAGCGCCTTGCCGACGCACTCGATGCCGGCCGCGCGCATCAGGTCCTCCATGTAGGGCTCCAGCTCCTCGACGACGTAGAGCTTCTTCACCTTGGCGGCAAATTTCTTGATGCTCTCGAGCGGCATCGGGCTGGTCATGCCGCACTTGAAGTAGGAGGCGTTGTCCCCGAACACCTCGCGCGCGTACTGGTACGCCGCGCCGGCGGAGACTATGCCGACCTCGTCGGTGTGCCACTCCTCGCGGTTGAGGGGACAGACCTCCGTGTATTCCTTGAGCTTCTGCCAGCGCTTTTCAACGGCGGTGTGCATGCCCTTGGCCATGGCGGGGACGGGGTCGAACTTCGCGCGGTTCTTGACGTATTCTTTCTTGCGCTGCTCCTGCACCTCGCCGAACTCGACGAGGCTCTTGCTGTGGCAGACGCGGGTGGTCATGCGCAGCATGACGGGGGAGTCGAAGCGCTCGCTGAGCTCGTAGCCCATGACGGCCATGTCCTTGGCCTCCTGGGAGTCGGAGGGCTCGAGCATAATTATCTTGCCCATGCGCGCGTAGAAGCGGTTGTCCTGCTCGTTCTGCGAGGAGTGCAGTCCGGGGTCGTCCGCCGAAACGAAGCACATGCCGCCGTTGACGCCGGTGTAGGCAAAGGTCAGCAGCGGGTCGGCCGCGACGTTCAGGCCGACATGCTTCATCGCCGCGAAGGAGCGGCCGCCTACGATGGAGGCTCCGACCGCCGCCTCGAAGGCGACCTTCTCGTTGGGCGCCCACTCGCAGGCTATGGAGTCTTTGTACTTCTCGGCAACATTCTCCAGTATCTCCGTGCTCGGGGTGCCGGGATACGCGGAGGCAAAGGCCACGCCGGCCTCGTAAAGGCCGCGGGCGACGGCCTCGTTGCCGGTCATCAGGTTTTTGGCCATGTTCTCACCCTTTCAAGTCATAAGTTCAGCCGCCGGGAAGCGGCAGCCTGTTCGCTAAGTAATCCGGTCAAATTCATAATATATTTAAAATTTATAAAAGTCAATAGCGATTATATGCTTGAGATATAAAATTATAACAAATATTTACGACAGAAACGACAAATCCCCTCTTGCAAAGCCGTGCAGCATGCTTTATACTTTAATAAAAAGCCCCACGCGGGCGAAACGAAACGGAAAGGAGCGGTCGGCCTGTGGAAGAGGACATGAAGATCAAAAAGGTCTCCGCCTCGGAGCAGGTCTGCGAGGCGATACAGGACCAGATAAGCGCCGGAGTCTGGAAGGTCGGGGACAAGCTCCCGTCGGAGAGCGACCTCGCCGCCAAATTCGGCGTGAACCGCCTGACCGTGCGCATGGCGCTGCAAAAGCTCAACGCCCTCGGCATAGTGGAGACGCGCACGGGCAGCGGCACCTTTGTCATAGAGTTCGACTTCGAGAGCTACCTCAAGACCGCCTCGCGCTTTTATGAGCAGAGCGGCATGATGCAGAACGTGCAGGAGTTCCGCATCCACATAGAGATCGAGTGCGCCCGCCTCGCCATAGAGCGCGCCACGCCGGAGGACCTCGAAGAGCTCGAGCGCCTCGCCCTCAGGCATCGGGAGGCCTGGGCGGAGACGGAGGGGCTCACGCACGAGGAGTGGTGCAAGCGCGTCGCCGCCGCGGACCTCGCCTTTCACGAGCACGTCTGCCGCATCTCGCACAACCCGCTCTATGCCTACGCCTTTGCCGTCGCGCGCGAGCCGATACACCAGTACATGCTCTTCTGCCTCTCCAAGTGGATGCCGGAGCTGGTGCGGAATTTCAGGCTCGACCGCCACCGCGATATACACTACTGCATCTATGAGTCCATCAAAAACCGCGACTTCACCGCCTGCCAGAGCGACTACGCCGCGATGATAGAGTCCTACACAAGAGTGAACTGGTCCATGCCCGAAGTGGGTTGAGGACGAGAGATATGGGAGGGAAAGCGGCCCGTCAGGGCCGCTTTTCTATTGACAAACCTGTCCTACACATGTAGTATAGTTTCATACTACACTTGTAGGAGGGGAACGCATGAAGCTGACGGAGGCCGAGTGGTCGGTGATGGAGGCACTGTGGGCGGGGGAGAGCTTCTCGCTCGGCGAGCTCACGCGCGCGCTCTATCCTGAGCACGGCTGGAGCAAGAACACGGTGCACACATACCTGACGCGCATGGAGGCCAAGGGCCTTGTTAAGATAGACCGCAGCTCCACGGCGCCGTATTCGGCGGCGGCGGCGCGGGAGGACTGCGCCCGGCAGGAGAGGGACGAGCTGCTCAACAAGGTCTACGGCGGCGCGGCGGGGGACCTCATCGCCGCATTCTTGAAGGAGACGCACATCTCCGCCGACGAGGCGGCGCGGCTGCGGCGGATGCTCGACGAGATGGAGGTGTAGCCGTGGGGAACATCTGGGAGTTCCTTTTGCAGACGCTCACCGTCTCGCTGACAGCGGCGGTGCTGCTCATAGTGAAATACCTGCTGGCGGACAAGCTCTCGCCCCGCTGGCAGTACGGCATCTGGGGCCTGCTGGCCTTGCGCGCGCTCATCCCCGCGGGCATGACGAGGCAGGTGCTGCTGCCCCTGCCCGCCTGGGTGGACATGTGCAAGACGGCGGCGGAGCGCGGCCTCGCCTCGGCCTATGCCGGGCCCTGGGACGCCATGGACGCCAAAAGCGTTCTGCCCTGGCCCTCCGGCGCGCCGGAGAGCGTCACGGACTGGCTGTTTGTAGCCTACGCCCTCGGCGCGGCGGCGTATCTGCTCTGGAAGCTCGCGGCCTATATCCGGCTGAGGCTGGCGCTGCGACGGGGCGCGCCCGCCTCGGCGGAGCTGTCGGCGCAGATAGCCGGCGTGTGCGAAAAGTACGGTCTGCGGGCGAGCCGCGCCGTGGAGGTCGAGGGCCTGCCCACGGCCTTTGTCTGCGGCGTCTTCCGGCCCGTGCTCGCCGTGCCCAAGGGCGGCGTGGACGACAAGGTGCTGCTCCACGAGCTGCTGCACCTGAAGTATTTTGACGCGGCGCAGGGCATCTTCTGGTGCCTCATCCGCGCGCTGCACTGGTGCAACCCCTTCATGCACTACGTCCTCGACCGCGTGGGCAACGACCTCGAGTCCCTCTGCGACCAGCGCGTGCTGGAGCGGCTCGAGGGCGAGGAGCGGCGCGAATACGGAGGCATACTGCTCGGCATGGCGAACGCGAAATACGCCCGCGCGCCGGGGACGAGCTCCATCTCGAACGGCGGCAAGAACATCTCCCGCCGCATCGCGGCCATCGTGCGCTTCAAGCTCTATCCGCGCGGCATGGCCCTGGCCTCGGTCTGCATAGCCATAGTGCTCGCGACGCCGCTGCTGCTCGGCACGGCGAGCGCGGACACGGGGCACATGCACCCTGGCCCTCAGAGGGAGCTCGACCGCAGCTTCGCCGTCGCGCGCACCACGCGCTGCCGGACCCCTGCTGCGGCGCTGGATACCTACGCTAAGGGGCTCCTCTACGATAACGGCGTATTTCTCACCGCCGCCTCGCCCTTTGAAAAGCACGAGGAGCTGTACGAGGGCATGCGCGCGAGCGGCGCCGATGGCTGGGTGGCCTATCACTACGAGGCCGTGCCAGAGCAGTACTCCATAGACACCGGCTCGGGCTATCTCATAAACAACCTCGTGAGCACAGAGGACGGCTGCGAGGCGGAGCTGGTGCTCACCGTCAGCTACGTTGCCGACCTGGAAAACGGCGGCTGGCTGAAGGACGCAGACGGCGATACGATCATCGGACTCTATGTCATCCCGGTGCGCGCCTACGAGGCCGAGGGCTGGGTCGTCGAGGAGACGGGCGAGCGGCAGTTTATCGCCGCCGACGCCATAGTGTATGACCCCGTCTCGCTCGCGCGTTGGGGTAACGATGTCCTGCCCTGGCGCGACGCCGTGAGCGTGGAGCGCGAGACCGGCACGGTTACGCTCCGGCGGAACATCTATGCCATGGCCTCGGACTCGAGTGTTGGCCTCGCGGGCGTGCCGCAGGGCTATTCCGACAGCGTTTACAGGCCCGACGCCGTGTTCCGCACCATGGCGGAGCTCTTCTGCGCGGAATATACCTGCAACGAGGCCAACTTCCCTAAGAGCGTGGCGAAGCTGGAGATGCTCCCGCTGGGCTCTCCGGACGAGGATTATTCCTTCGACGGCACGGAGTATGAGAGCAGCGAGTGGCGCAACGACAGCTGGGACGGGAAGGTCTATACCATGTGCGAGGAGTTCCGCTACGATGCGCCGCTGCTGCCGGAGCCTGAGTTCAAGGCCGCCGCCGTGCGCATATCGCTCGACGGCGAGGTGGTGGACGAATTCGTCATGGAAGGGGGCGCGGAGAATGGAGGAGCGTAAGGGCCTTTACAGCTCTCTGGGCAAGATAGCCTGGGGCTACGCACTCATATACCTGCACTTCAATATAAACACCATAGACCTTCTGCCCGACTGGGCGGGCTGGCTGCTCATATATTCCGCCCTGCCCGGCCTCGCCGGGGCGGGGGAGCCCTCTGCGTTGCTGCTGCGCCCGCTCTGCGGCCTGCTTGCGGCCTGGGAGGCCGTCACCTGGCTGCTGACGGCAGTGGGAGAGCCCACGGAGCTCTGGGGCCTGTGGCTCATAGCCGCGGTGCTGACGCTCTACGTCCACTTTCAGCTCTTCACGAACCTCGCCTCCGCCGCGGAGCGCTTCGGCTGCCCGCAGCGACGCGGTCTGCTGGTGCTCCGGACGATGAACGTCGTGTTCACGACGCTGCTCTCCCTGCCCCTGCCGCTCGACGAGAGCGACAGCTGGTTCATCTGGCCCTTCCTCGCCCTGACGCTGGTGATAATCGTCTGGACGATTGCCGCCCTGACAGGCTTTCGCGGCAGCCTAAGGGACGGCATGGGCGAGGAGCCTGCGCAATAAAAAAGAGGCCCCCTCGGGGGCCTCTTTTTTTATTCTATTTCCACGCTCCAGTACAGGCTCAGACCGTTTGTGTAGAGCGAGGGGTAGAGCTCCTCGGAGAGGAGTATCTCCTCCGGCGTGGCTACGGCGAGGTAGAGCAGACCGTCGCGCGCGTCGTCCGGGTTCGAGTCGTACCTGCTGACGGAGGTATAGTAGCCGATATTGCGAAACATCACGCGGATGAGGGAGACGAGCCGTTCACCGTCGAAGTCGAAGTACTCCTCATAGCTCCACCAGTCGCCGGCGTAGCCCGCGGTCTCGCGCAGGTCGTAGGCCGGGCCCGCGACATAGACGCCGTCCGCGTCCGGCACGAGCGAGTGCACGAGGCCGTGCTGCTTTACCAGCACCCAGTCCTCGCCGGCAACGAAGCTCGCGCCGACGTTTTCCTCGGAGCGGGGCAGTTCCAGGTCCTGCAATATCTCCCCCGCGCCCGAGAGCTGCACTATGCGGAGCGCTGTATCCCCGCGCTCGAGCAGCAGCACGCCGCCGACTACCGGGGCCTCGACGATGTCATACACCTCAAAGCCCTCCAGCGCGAGGCGGAAGCTCTCCGGGATGGGTACGTACTCCTCACGCTCCTCGTCCGCCTCGGTCTCCAGGCTGTATATCCGGCCGCTCTGCCAGATATACTCGCCTTCCTCGCCGCGGGAGTAGAGCTCCACGGTGATGATGTAGCAGCTGCTGTAATTATAGGTGTGCAGCTCGTAGTTGGAGCCGCCGACGACGCTGCAGTCATACTCGCGGATATGGCCCTCCTCGTCCTTGGTGACCGAGGCTCTGACGAGTGTGTCCTCAGGCACGGGTAACCGCAGGCGCAGCTGCTCGCAGATCGCGTTGAAGCGCTCCTCGGTCTCCTGCCGGCCCCAGCGGTCTATGGTGATGGGCCAGTATTCGCAGAGCTCGCTGAGGTACATAGTCTCCGTATAGGTCTGGCCAGCCGCCGTCTCGTCGGCTATGGCGGCGCAGGGCAGAGGCAGGTCGTCCTTGTCCATGCCGTCCCCGCCGCTGCTGCTCCCTCCGCTGTTGAGACCGTCGAATATGTCGAAATTGTATGTGCCGTAGTCCACGGGGACCTCGCCGCTGCTTCTGCCGCCCAGCTCGAAGCTGCTCTCCGAGACGCCGGAGGCCGCGTCGTAGCCGAGGACAAAATCCATGTAGCCGTCGTTTACCGTCCTGGTTGAGCGCCGGCCGGAGACTCGGACGCCCTCCACGCCCTCGCGCGAGCCGGAGAGCAGCGCGGACTCGAAATGCGCCTCGTCGCCCGTGTCCGCGACGACTATGTTGGCGGCGGCCATGAAGCCCGCGGCCAGCACCGCCAGAACTATGAGCAGTATGCCCGCCCTTTTCATGCGCGCCCTCCTCTCACTCGTCGCCCGAAAGCTCGCTTATCGCCTTGCGGATACGCTCGGCGCGGTAGCCGTAGTTGCGCTTTACAAAGTCGATGAGACCTTCGCCGGTCTCCTCGAGCTCGGACATCTGCACGTCGCCCACGAGCCGGCCCTTGTGGATGAGCAGCGCGCGGCCTATGAAGCCCTCGACCTCCTCGATGAGGTGGGTGGAGAGTATGACCGTCTCGTTCGGCTCCATGATGCCGAGCAGGACCTTGTAGAAGTCCTCACGGTTGAACACGTCGTTGCCGGAGAAGGGTTCGTCCATGAGGATGTAGTCCGCGCCCTGGCTGAGCGCGAGCACGACCTCGAACTGGTTTTTCTGCCCCGTGGACAGCTTCGACGGGGCGCCCTTGCGCGGCAGCTCGAAGAAGTCCATGAGCACGTCGAAGCGCTTGCGGTCGAAGCGCGGGAAGTGCTCGGCGTAGAAGTCCGCGTGCCCCTCGGGCGAGAGGGCGGGGAAGAAGGAGTGCTCGCTCGTCGCGAAGGACAGGCGGTCGATATTTTTGCGGCTTATCGGCTCGCCGTCGAGAGTTATCGTGCCCTCGTACTTGAGCAGGCCGAGAATGCACTTTATGAGCGTGCTCTTGCCCGCGCCGTTTTCGCCGAAGAGGCCCACGATCTCGCCCTGGCCTATCGTGAGGCTGACGTCCCGGACGGCCTGACGCTTGCCGTAGTTTTTGCTGACGTTTTTGAGTTCGATCATGCTAGGATACCTCCTAAAACGAAGCTTAGAACGCTCTCCCGGGCTCCGGCGGGCAGCCAGGTGTCGGGAGTGATGTAGAGATAGGCCGCCCCCGCGAGCAGGAGCAGGAGCTGCGAGACGACCAGGAGCACGAGAAAGCCCGATACCGGAAGCAGCGCGCAGCGGAGGGGATACTCCCAGCGGTCCGGCAGCCGCCGCATGGTGTAATAGCTCTTCGAGGCGCGAAAATAGTTGATGTTGCGGATGAGCATCGCCAGCAACCCTATGAACACCGGCAGAAAACACACGAGCGAGGGGCTGCGCGCCACTTCCGGGAACAACCCCATGGACTCGAATCTGCCGCCGTTCCTCATCGAGTTGTAGACAACTGTGAGCCGGCCGACATAGACGCAGGCGAAGAGGAAGACAAAAATCGCGGCGCAGCTGATCAGCCAGTTTCTCACGCGCTTTATCTCATGGGCCGAGTCGAAGCCCGGCGGCGCTGCCATGTCACGCAGACGCATCAGCTTTGCCTCCCTTCGACCCTTCCATGTCCTCGGCCTGCTCCGCCTCGCGTTCGGCGACGGCCGTGTCCCTGAACGAGCTTACCAGCCCGATGACGACAAGCAACGCCGTGAGCAGCACCAACATGGTGCGAAACCCCGAGCTCGCGGACCAGCCCAGCTGCATAAGCGCTGTCGTTATGAGCAGCGTGACGCCGAGGCCGGAGGTCTTGCCCCGCCTGAGCCAGAAGGCCATGGCCGTGGTGCCGACGCCGCCGCCCAGGCAGGTCGCGGCAAAGGCCAGCCACTCGAAGGGCTCTCCGAGCGGCAGCACGGCGTGCAGCGGCATCGTGGTGTAGGCCGCGAAAAACAGCGTCTGCCCGTCGTTGTCGTAGGGCCCGGAGCGCGAGAGGAAGAGCGCCGCAAAGGCGGCGCAGGCCGCCAGCACTATGGCCATGTAGAGCGCAAAGCAGAGCGCGTGCACGCCGGACTGGATGAGCGAGGCCCGGCGCTCCGTGATGCGCAGCCGCCGCCAGGTGTAGTCCGGGTTCACGCCCCGTTTGGGCGCGCCGGAGCGGGAGAGCAGGACGTAGAGCACGGCCAGCCCCGCGGGGAACACGTAGGAGGCGTATCTGCCCCCGGTCACGACGTAGTTCTCGGCCTCCGCGCTGAAGTAGCTGCCCGAGAGCAGGTCGGTGAGGTTCAGCGCCCCGCCCGGCAGCGCATAGAGCAGCGCGAATATCGCCGCCGCCGCGATGAGCGAGACGATGAGCGTCTTGTACACCGCGCCGCGCGCGGCGAGTTCGAATACGGATAAGTGCCTTTTCATTCCCCAGCCTCCTCATATGCGAGCTTCACAAGCTCCAGCGCCTCCTCAAGCGGCACGCCCATGCGCCGGAAGGCCGACGCCGCGGCCAGCGCGTCCGAGCGGATGAGCTCCGCGCGCACCCTCTCCCGCAGCTCGGGCGTGACGCACACGCAGCTCTTGGCCCCCGCGTGGGAGCTCAGCAGCCCCTCCTCCTCAAGCATCCGGCAGGCCTTTTGCACCGTGTTCGGGTTCACGCCCAGCGTGGCCGAGAGCACCCGCCTTGACGGCAGCTCGTCCCCGTCCGCCACCGCGCCGGAGACTATGCCCTGCTTGAGGTACTTTATTATCTGCAGATAGATGGGCACCCCGTCCTCGGGGCGGAAGCCCTCGAAGGTTATCACGCGCTCACCTCCCGGAAAAGTGTGTTAGTTGAGTAATACAGTTTTCTTGACTGTATTATATCTGTAATACAGTTTGCTGTCAACAGGTAAAAAAAGAGCGCCCCGGGAGGGGCGCTCACGCGCACTTGAGAGTGATGGATACGAGCTCGGGCGTGTTGAGAAAGCGGGGGAGCGGCACGGAGTTGCCGAGGCCGCGGGAGATGTAGAGCTTGTAGGCCCCCGTCTCGAAGAGCCCGGCGTCGTACTCGGGGAAGAGGGCGAAGTTCGTGCCCGCCACGCCGCCGAGGAAGGGGAGGCGGACTATGCCGCCGTGGGTGTGGCCGCAGAGGATGAGGTCCACGTCGAGGTCCGCAAAGCGCTCCGCCCAGTAGGCGCGGTGCGCCAGCAGCAGCGTGAAGGCGCCGGGCGCCTCGCTGCGCAGCCGCGAGATGAACTCGTCCGGCGTCTCCATGTCGGCCGGGCCGTTCGGGTCGTCCACGCCGCCGAGGACGAGGACGTCCCCGCCGCGCTCGAGGTAGACAAAGTCGTTCCTCAGGCAGTTCACCCCCGCCGCGCCCAGCGTCTCAAAGAGCTCCGGCGCCGCGCCGGAGGCCCAGTCGTGGTTGCCGCTGACGAAGTAGACCGGCGCGAGCTTCACGAGCTCCTTCACCAGCGCCTCGAGCGCCGGGAGCTCCTGCCCCGCCTTGCCCTCGTCCAGAAAGTCGCCGGTGAGGGCGATGATATCCGGCTCCTCCTCCGCCACGGCCTCGATGAGCCGGGCGTTGTCCCGCCCGAACTCGGAGCCGTGCAGGTCGCTGAGCTGGACTATCCTGAAGCCGTCAAAGCCCCGGGGGAGGTCATCAAACTCCAGCGAGAGCCGCGTGACGGCCAGGCCGTACTTCGAGAGCAGCAGCAGCGCGGCGACGAGGGCGGCGAGCACGAGCAGCACGGGGATGACGATGCGTCTGCGCTTTGTCATTGAGCCTCCTGGTCGCGGATGTAGATGGGCTTCACGTTGGGGTCCGAGGTCTCGCGGACCTGGACCTCAAAGCGCGGCAGGTTCTTGAGCATGGTCGAGAGCTTGCCGAAGCCGTAAGTGCGCGGGTCGAAGTCGGGCTGTTTCTTTATGATGAGGTTGCCGAGGTTCGAGAGGTCGATGTAGCCGTCGTCGTCCGCGAGGTCGGCGACGGAGTCGGCGATGAGGTTGATGATGTCGTCCGGGACGGGCGGCTTCTTCTCCTCGGCGGCCTTTTTGGCGGCAGACTTGGCCGGGGCCTTGTCGGGCTTCTCCGCGGCCTTGGCCGTCTTGGCGGCGGGCTTTTTGGCGGCGGGCTTGGCGGCGGCCTTGGTCGTCTTCTTGTACTTGTCGCGGATGACCTCCACGCGGATGAACTTGTCGCAGGCCTGCACAAAGGCCTTGGGCGTCTTTTCCTCGCCTATGCCGATGACGTACATCCCGCTCTCGCGCAGGCGTATGGCCAGGGGCGTGAAGTCGGAGTCCGAGGAGACGAGGACATAGCCGTCGGTCTTGCCGGTGTAGAGGATGTCCATCGCGTCTATTATCATGGCGGAGTCCGTGGCGTTCTTGCCCGTCGTGTATGCGAACTGCTGCTTGGGCGTCACGGCGTTTTCGAGCAGGGAGTTCTTCCAGCTCGTCAGGCCCTGGGAGGCCCAGTCGCCGTATATGCGCTTTATCATGGGCGTGCCGTATATGGCGATCTCCTCCATGATGCTCTTGAGGCAGTCGCGCGGCGCGTTGTCGCCGTCTATGAGCACGGCGAGGCGCATGTTTTCCATTGTCATTTGATCACGTCTTTCAAAGATTTGCGTGCCGGTGCGCTGATACAGGGGTATTTTACCACGCCGGGCCGGATTTCACAAGTCCGGGGCCCTCGGCGTGTAAAATCCGCATAAAATCCGGGGCAGAAGTGGTCGAAACTTGTCGCTTTGAATGAAATTCAATTTTGCCGGGCAAAATCCGTTGTGTTTTGCGGAAAAAGCCTATATCATAATGTTATCTTCTTACGGGAGGTGGCGCAGCCTTGGTTCGGCTTTCGTTTGGATGGGCCGGGGCGCAGTGTGCCCATTCGCAGCCCGGCCTGGGCTTTCGTCAAGGGAAGAAGAGCATAAACTCGTAAATAACAAGGCCATGACTGTATGCCGTGGCCTTGTTACATTTTTATTTAATCACTTTGGAGGCGAGGGCATGGATAGGAAAAAGGCTGCCGTCATAATGGGCAGCGACAGCGACTGGCCGGTGGTGGAAAAGGCCGTGCGCCAGCTTCAGGCTCTGGAAATAGAGACCGAGGTACACGTCATGTCGGCCCACCGCACGCCCGAGGCGGCGCGCAGCTTTGCACTCTCGGCGCGCGCGAACGGCTTCGGCGTCATCATCGCGGCCGCCGGCAAGGCGGCGCATCTCGCGGGCGCCCTCGCCGCGGTGAGCACCCTGCCGGTCATCGGCATCCCCGTCAAGAGCTCCACGCTCGACGGGCTGGACGCGCTGCTCTCCACCGTGCAGATGCCCTCCGGCATCCCGGTGGCCACCGTCGCCATAGACGGGGCACAGAACGCCGCCCTCCTCGCCGCCGAGATGCTTGCGATATACGACGACGCCCTGGCCGCGCGCCTCGACGCCATGCGCCGGGACATGGAGGCGGCCACGCTCGAAAAGGACCGCGCCCTGCGCGAAAAGCTTGAAAAGGAGAGGAACTGACATGGAAAAGCGCGAACAGCTCTATGAGGGCAAGGCCAAGAAGGTCTTCGCCACCGACGACCCCAGCCTCTGCATAGTCGACTACAAGGACGACGCCACCGCCTTCAACGGCGTGAAGCGCGGCACCATCATGGGCAAGGGCGTCATCAACAACCGCCTCACCAACAGCTTCATGCGCATGCTCGAGAAAAACGGCATCCCCACCCACTTCGTCGAGGAGCTCTCCGACCGCGAGACCCTGGTGAAGAAGGTGCAGATCGTGCCGCTCGAGGTCATCATCCGCAACATCTCCGCCGGCAGCTTTGCAAAGCGCTACGGCGTAGAGGAGGGCATCGTCTTCGACGCGCCGACCATAGAGTTCTCCTACAAGAACGACGACCTGGGCGACCCGCTCATAAACTCCTACCACGCCCTGGCCCTCAAGCTCGCCACGGCGGAGGAGATCGAGACCATCAAGCGCTACGCCTTCCGCATAAACGAGCTGCTCAAGGCGCTGCTGCTCGAGCACGGCATCGAGCTCGTGGACTTCAAGCTCGAGTTCGGCCGCCTGCCGGACGGCACCATCGTCCTTGCCGACGAGATAAGCCCCGACACCTGCCGCTTCTGGGACGTCGAGACCCACGAGAAGCTCGACAAGGACCGCTTCCGCCGCGACCTCGGCGGCGTCGAGGACGCGTATCAGGAAGTCATGCGCCGCCTCATCGGGGAATAATTTTCAAAACACGCTGGAGAGAACAATGGGAGCAGATATTTTCGGCAAGCTGCACGAGGAGTGCGGCGTATTCGGCATCTACATGCGCGACGACAGCGCCGACGTCGTCAATATAACGCACCACGCGCTCTACGCGCTGCAGCACCGCGGCCAGGAGAGCTGCGGCATCGCCGTCAACGACGACGGGGTCATCACCGGCCACATGGACACGGGGCTCTTGAGCGAGGTGTTCACCGAGGACATCCTCCGCAAGCTGCCCCGCGGCCGCATGGCCATCGGCCACTGCCGCTACGGCACCACCGGCGGCCAGAGCCGCGAAAACGCCCAGCCGCTGGTCATCCGGCACATCAAGGGCGGCATGGCCCTCGCCCACAACGGCAACCTCACCAACGCCGCGGAGCTGCGCGAGAGCTTTGAGCTCGACGGCGCCATCTTCCGCACCACCTCGGACTCCGAGGTCATCGCCTACGCCATAACGCGCGAGCGCCTCGGCGCCAAGAGCATCGAGGAGGCCGTGTCCCGCGCGATGGACAAGGTCAAGGGCGCCTATTCCCTCGCCGTCATGAGCCCGCGCAAGCTCATCGCCGTGCGCGACCCCATCGGCTTCCGCCCGCTGTGCATAGGCGAGATCGAGGGCGGCTGGGTCGTCGCCAGCGAGAGCTGCGCCCTCGACGCCATCGGCGCCAAGTTCCTGCGCGACGTGGGGCCGGGCGAGATCGTCACCATCTCGGACAAGGGCCTCGTGAGCGACCGCAGCCACTGCGGCCACGCGACGGCCGAGTGCGTCTTTGAGTTCATCTACTTCGCGCGCCCGGACTCCGTCATCGACGGCAGCTGCGTCCACACGGCGCGCCAGCGCGCGGGCGCCTTCCTCGCGCTGGAGCACCCGGTGCAGGCCGACGTGGTCATCGGCGTGCCGGACTCCGGGCTCGACGCCGCCCTCGGCTACGCAAAGCAGAGCGGCATCCCCTACGGCGTGGGCTTTGTCAAGAGCAAGTACATCGGCCGCACCTTCATCCAGCCCGGACAGGCCCGGCGCGAGGACGCGGTGAGGATAAAGCTCAACACCATCGCCTCCACCGTCCGCGGCAAGCGCGTCATCCTCGTGGACGACAGCATCGTGCGCGGCACGACCATCGCCCGCATAGTCGGCCTCCTGCGCGAGGCCGGGGCCACCGAGGTCCACGCGAGGCTCTCCGCGCCGCCCTTCCGCTATCCCTGCTACTTCGGCACGGACATAGACTCCTCCGACAACCTCATCGCCTACAATCACAGCCTCGAGGAGATACGCGAGATGATAGGCGTGGACACCCTCGGCTATCTGAACGTGGACTACCTCGACAAGCTGGCCGACAACAGCCACATCGGCTTCTGCAAGGGCTGCTTCACCGGCGAGTACCCCTGCGACCCGCCCTGCCGGGCTCAGAAATCCAAGTTCGAGCAGAAAATAAGCCGCAGGGAGGACGACGAATGAAAAGCGAGAGCGCAAGCTACAAGGCCGCGGGCGTGGACATCACCGCGGGTTACAGGGCCGTGGAGCTGATGAAAAAGCACGTCCAGCGCACCGTGACGCCCGGCGTCATAGGCGGGCTCGGCGGCTTCGGCGGGCTGTTCCGGCCCGACCTCGCGGGCATGAAGGCCCCCGTGCTCGTCTCGGGCACGGACGGCGTGGGCACCAAGCTCAAGATAGCCTTCCTCATGGACAAGCACGACACCGTGGGCATAGACTGCGTCGCCATGTGCGTCAACGACGTCGTCTGCTCCGGTGCTGCGCCGCTGTTCTTCCTCGACTACATCGCCTGCGGCAAGAACGTGCCGGAGCGCATAGCCGACATCGTCGCGGGCGTGGCCGAGGGCTGCGTCCAGGCCGGAGCCGCCCTCGTCGGCGGCGAGACCGCCGAGATGCCGGGCTTCTACCCCGAGGACGAGTATGACCTCGCGGGCTTCACCGTCGGCCTCGTGGACGAGGAGCGCATACTTGACAGCTCCGCCATGCGCGAGGGCGACGCGCTCATCGCCATGCCCTCCTCCGGCGTGCACTCGAACGGCTTTTCCCTCGTGCGCCGCATCTTCGACGTGGAGAGCGGCTCGCTCGAGCGCTATGAGCCGGAGCTCGGCCGCACGCTGGGCGAGGCGCTGCTCGAGCCCACTAGAATATATGTAAAGCCCGTTCTCTCCATGCTGCACGCCGCGCGCGTCTCGGCCATCAGCCACATAACCGGCGGCGGCTTCTACGAGAACATCCCCCGCGCCCTCGCCCCCGGCTTCACGGCGCGGATAGAGAAGGCGAAGATACAGACCCCGCCCCTCTTCGACCTCATCGCGCGCACCGGGAACATCCCGGAGCGCGACATGTTCAACACCTTCAACATGGGCGTCGGCATGCTGGCCGTCGTGGCCGCCGAGGACGCCGACGCGGCCGTCGCGGCGCTGCGCGGAAGCGGCGTCGAGGCCTATATCTGCGGCGAGGCCGTGCGCGGGGAAGGCGGCGTGGAGCTATGGTAAAGACAGCGGTGCTCGTCTCCGGCGGGGGCACCAACCTCCAGGCGCTCATAGACGCCTCGGCGCGCGGCGAGATGCCGGACGTGGAGCTCGCCCTCGTCGTCTCGAACAATCCCGGGGCCTACGCGCTCGAGCGCGCCAAAGCCGCCGGCATACGCGCGGAATACCTTGAAAAGTCCGGCTTTGAAGATCGGCTGGGCGCCCTGCTGGACGAGGAGGGCGTCGGCCTTGTCATCCTCGCGGGCTTTCTGAGAATACTCAGCGAGGAGTTCACCCGGCGCTGGGCCGGGCGCATCATAAACATCCACCCGAGCCTCATCCCCTCCTTCTGCGGCCCCGGCTACTACGGGCTGCACGTCCACGAGGCGGCCCTCGCGCGCGGCGTGAAGGTCACGGGCGCGACGGTGCATTTTGTGAACGAGATCCCCGACGGGGGAGAGATAATAGCCCAGAAAGCCGTCGCGGTCGAGCCCGGCGACACGCCGGAAGTGCTGCAGCGGCGCGTCATGGAGCAGGCGGAGTGGAAGCTGCTGCCCGAGGCCGCCCAGCGCGTGGCCTCCTCACTTGAAAGGAGCGGAAAACAGTGACGGACCCCTTTGAATATCTCCTTGCGCGGCCCTATCCCGGCCGCGGCATAATGCTCGGCACCACGCCCTCCGGCAAGACCGCCGCGGCGTACTTCATCATGGGCCGGAGCGAGAATAGCCGCAACCGCGTTTTTGAAAAGACCGAAGACGGCATACGCACCCGCGCCCACGACGAGGCGAAGATGACGGACCCGAGCCTCATCATCTACCACCCCGTCCGCCGCACGGAGCGCGGCCTCATCGTCACGAACGGCGACCAGACGGACACCATCCGCGACGGCCACGGCTTTGTCGCCGCGCTGCGCACGCGCACCTTCGAGCCCGACGCGCCCAACTGGACGCCGCGCATCTCCGGTCTCCTCGGCGGCGACGGGAGCTATAAGCTCTCCATCCTCCGCGCGGCTGACCCCGAGGGGCAGCGCTGCATCCGCTGCTTCTACGAGTACGAGCCCGCCCCCGGCGAGGGCCGCTTCATCAGCACCTACGAGGGCTTCGGCTCGCCCCTGCCCAGCTTCTCCGGCGAGCCCGTGGCCGTTGAGGTCCCCGAGCTCGGCGCGATGGAGCTCGCCCGGCGTATCTGGGGCGCGCTCAACGAGGCGAACCGCGTCTCGCTCTACACCTGCGTGGACGGCGTCGAGGCCATCATAAACAAGTATGAGGAGGAAGCGTAAATGAAGGAAATCGAGCTCAAATACGGCTGCAACCCCAACCAGAAGCCCGCAAAGATCTTCATGTCCGACGGCGGCGACCTGCCCGTCGAGGTGCTGAACGGCCGCCCGGGCTACATCAACTTCATGGACGCGCTCAACTCCTGGCAGCTGGTCCGCGCCCTGCGCCGCGCCACCGGCAGACCCGCCGCGGCGAGCTTCAAGCACGTCTCGCCCGCGGGCGCGGCCCTCGCCTCCCCGCTCACCGACGAGGACCGGCGCGCCTTCTTCGCCGAGGGCGACCTCTCGCCCATAGCCACCGCCTACGCCCGCGCCCGCGGAGCGGACCGCCTCTGCTCCTACGGCGACTGGGCGGCGCTCTCCGACGTCTGCGACGAGACGGCGGCCCGCCTGCTCCTGCCCGAGGTCTCCGACGGCATCATCGCCCCCGGCTACACGCCCGAGGCGCTGGAGGTCCTCCGCCAGAAGCGCAAGGGCGGTTACAACGTCGTGAAGATCGACCCCGACTACGAGCCCAAGCCCATAGAGCTGCGCGACATCTTCGGCATCCGTTTTGAGCAGGGCTACAATTCCCTGCCCATCACCCGCGAGTGCCTCGGCAACATCGTGACGGCGAACAAGGCCTTCACCGAGAGCGCCGTGGACGACCTGCTCCTCGCGCTCATCACGCTCAAGTACACGCAGTCGAACTCCGTCTGCTATGTCCGGGGCGGCCAGACCGTCGGCGTCGGCGCCGGCCAGCAGAGCCGCATCCACTGCACCCGCCTCGCCGGCGACAAGGCCGATCTCTGGCACCTGCGCCGCCACCCGAAGGTGCTCGAGCTCAGCTTCGACCCCTCGCTCAAGCGCGCCGAGCGCGACAACGAGATCGACCGCTTCATCCGCGAGGAGCTCTCCGCCGGGGAAAAGCGCGAGTGGCTCGCCAAGGTCACTGACGTGGCCCTCGGCTCCGACGCCTTCTTCCCCTTCGGCGACAACATCGAGCGCGCGGCCCAGAGCGGCGTAAAATACGTCGCGGAGCCCGGCGGCTCCATCCGCGATGACAACGTCATCGAGACCGCCGACAAATACGGCATGGTAATGTGCTTCACGGGGATTAGACTCTTCCATCACTGAGCAGAATATGGGGGAAACCCCCGGCGAGGGTTTCCCCCAAACCCCTTTCCTGCGCTTGATGAGCAATAAGAATTTCGCCCGCTGCGGCGGGCGACCAGGGGCGCGGCCCCTGGACGGCGCCCGCTTTTTTGTAAAAAAGCGGGGCAAAAAACTTTTAAACCTTTTAATTTGGAGGCTCGTATGAAGATAATGGTCATTGGCGGCGGCGGGCGCGAGCATGCGATAATCAGGGCGCTCAGGCGCAACCCGAAGGCGACGGAGATCTACGCCCTGCCCGGAAACGGCGGAATCGCCGCGGACGCGGTCTGCGTGCCCGTGGCCGCCACGGACATAGAGGGAGCCGTGGACTTCGCCCGGGAGATCCGCGCCGACTTCGCCGTAGTCACCCCGGACGATCCCCTTTGCCTCGGCATGGCCGATGCCCTTGAGCACATCGGCGTCCCCACCTTCGGCCCCTCCAAGGCCGCCGCCCAGATCGAGGGCAGCAAGGTCTTTGCCAAGGGACTCATGAAGAAATACGGCATCCCCACCGCCGCCTACGAGGTCTTCGACGACTTCGACGCCGCCATGGCCTACATCGAATCCGCGCCCATCCCCGTCGTCGTCAAGGCCGACGGCCTCGCCCTCGGCAAGGGCGTCACGGTCGCCATGAGCCGCGAGGAGGCCCGCGAGGCCGTCCGCGCCGCCATGCAGGACCGCGTCTTCGGCGAGAGCGGCGCCCGCCTCGTCATCGAGGAGTACCTGGAGGGCCCCGAGGTCTCCGTCCTCAGCTTCACGGACGGCGTGACCCTCGTGCCCATGCTCGCCTCCATGGACCACAAGCGCGCCCTCGACGGCGACGAGGGCCCGAACACCGGCGGCATGGGCGCCATCTGCCCGAACCCCTACTACACGCCGGAAGTCGCCGCCGAGTGCATGGAGCGCATCTTCCTGCCCACCGTCCGCGCCATGAACGCCGAGGGCCGCACCTTCCGCGGCTGCCTCTATTTCGGCCTCATGCTGACGAAGGACGGCCCCAAGGTCATAGAGTACAACTGCCGCTTCGGCGACCCGGAGACCCAGGCCGTGCTCCCGCTGCTGGAGACCGACCTCCTCGACATCATGGAGGCCACCGCCGCGGGCCGCCTCTCCGAGGTGAGCGTGAAGTGGTCGTCTGACAGCTCCTGCTGCCTCATCCTCGCCTCCGGCGGCTATCCCAAGGCCTATAAAAAGGGCCTGCCCATCTCCGGCCTCGATGAAAAGGGCCGGCTCCCGGACGGGAGCGCCGAGGTGTTCCACGCCGGGACCAAGCTCGAGGACGGAAAATACTTCACCAACGGCGGCCGCGTCCTCGGCGTCACCGCCACCGCGCCCACGCTTGCCGAGGCCGTAAAGCGCGCTTACGCCGCGGCGGAGAACATCAGCTTCGAGGGCCTGCACAAGCGCATGGACATAGGCGCACGCGCGCTCAAGGCCTGAGCCAAACTAAAAAACATAACCGGAGGTCAAGATATGGCGGTCTATCGGGTATATGTAGAGAAAAAGTCACCTTTTGACGTTGAGGCCCAGGGCGTGCTCTCGGAGCTGCGCTCGCTGCTGGGCATCGAGGGCCTGACCGGGCTGAGGCTCCTCAACCGCTACGACGTGGAGGGCCTGGACGAGGCGCTCATGCGCCGCTGCCTGCCCGTGGTGTTCTCGGAGCCGCAGGTCGATATCGTCCACACGCAGCTGCCGGAGGCGGACGAGGTGTTCGCCGTCGAGTACCTGCCCGGGCAGTTCGACCAGCGTGCGGACTCCTGCGCCGAGTGCGTGCAGCTGCTCTCCCAGGCCGAGCGCCCCGCCGTCCGCACGGCGAAGGTCTATCTGCTCTCCGGCACTGTCACGCCGGAGGAGCTTGCGAAGATAAAGCACTACCTCATCAACCCCGTCGAGAGCCGGGAGGCCTCGCTCGATACGCGCGCCACCCTCGCCGAGAACTACCCGGAGCCCGACGACGTCGCCGTGCTCGAGGGCTTCACCGCCCTGGACCGCGCGGGGCTCGAGGAGCTCATCGCCCGCATGGGCCTCGCCATGGACGCGGACGACGCGGAGTTCTGCCGCGAGTACTTCAAATCCGAGGGCCGCGAGCCCACCGTCACGGAGCTGCGCGTCCTCGATACATACTGGTCCGACCACTGCCGCCACACCACCTTCGGCACCATCTTGGACGGCGCGGAGATAGCCGACGCGCGCGTCCGCGCGGCCTATGAGCACTGTCTCGCCATGCGCCGCGAGCTTGGCCGGGAGAACAAGCCCCTCACGCTCATGGAGCTCGCGACCCTCGGCGCATGGTACCTCAAAAAGACGGGCAAGCTCAAGGGCCTGGACGAGTCCGAGGAGATAAACGCCTGCTCCGTGCGCATCACGGCGGACGTGGACGGGCACGACGAGCCCTGGCTGCTCATGTTCAAGAACGAGACGCACAACCACCCGACGGAGATAGAGCCCTTCGGCGGTGCGGCAACCTGCATCGGCGGCGCCATCCGCGACCCGCTCTCCGGCCGGGCCTATGTGTATCAGGCCATGCGCGTCACCGGCGCGGGCGACCCGCTGGTGCCGGTCTCCGAGACGCTGCCCGGCAAGCTGCCGCAGCGCAAGCTGGTCACCACCGCCGCGGCGGGCTACAGCTCCTACGGCAACCAGATCGGCCTCGCCACGGGCCTGGTGGACGAGCTCTACCACCCCGGCTACGTCGCAAAGCGCATGGAGATAGGCGCGGTCGTGGCCGCCGCGCCCGAGGCTAACGTCATACGAGAGGAACCCGTGCCGGGGGACCTCGTCATACTGCTCGGCGGGCGCACTGGCCGCGACGGCTGCGGCGGCGCCACCGGCTCGAGCAAGGCCCACGGCCTCCACAGCCTGGAGACCTGCGGCGCCGAGGTGCAGAAGGGCAACGCCCCCGTGGAGCGCAAGCTCCAGCGCCTCTTCAGAAACGGCGAGGCCACGCGCCTCATCCGCCGCTGCAACGACTTCGGCGCGGGCGGCGTCTCCGTCGCGATTGGCGAGCTGGCCGACGGCCTGGACATCGACCTTGATAAGGTCCCGCGCAAGTACGCCGGCCTCGACGGCACGGAGCTTGCCATCTCCGAGAGCCAGGAGCGCATGGCCGTCGTCGTCTCCGCCGCGGACGCGGAGCGCTTCCTCGCCCTCGCGGCGGCGGAGAACCTGGAGGCCACGGTCGTGGCGTCCGTCACCGCCGAGCCGAGGCTCCGTATGCGCTGGCGCGGCAAGACGATCGCCGACCTCAGCCGCGAGTTCCTCGCCTCCAACGGCGCGGAGAAGCACGCGCGCGTGAGCGTGCCTGCCACCTCGGTGGAGGACCGCAGCCCCGCCGCGTCCGGGACGCTGGAGGAAAAGCTCTCGGCGCTGATGAGCGACCTCGCCACCTGCTCGAGGCGCGGCCTCGCAGGCAGGTTCGACAGCACGATAGGCGCGGGCACGGTGGTAATGCCCTACGGCGGCGCGCGGCAGCTGACGCCCATGCAAAGCATGATAGCCAAGCTCCCCGTCATGGGCGAGACCAGGACCTGCTCGGCCATGGCCTACGGCTTTGAGCCCCGCGTTTCGGAGCAGAGCCCCTACCTCGGCGCGTACCTCGCGGTGGTCGAGAGCGCGGCGCGGCTGGTGGCCTCGGGCATGGGGCACGAGCACATATACATGAGTTTTCAGGAGTATTTCGAGAGCCTGCGCACGGAGCCGGAGCGCTGGGGCAAGCCCTTTGCGGCGCTGCTCGGCGCGCTGGAGGCTCAAATCGGCCTCGGCATGGCGGCGATAGGCGGCAAGGACAGCATGTCCGGCAGCTTTGAGGACATGGACGTGCCGCCCACGCTGGTGAGCTTCGCCGTGACGCCGGGGAACGTGGACGACGTGATAACGCCGGAGCTCAAGGCCGCGGGCGACCGCCTGGCGCTGCTCTACGCCGACCCCTTCGACGCCGAGGCGACGCTGAGGATGTTCGCGGAGGCCGAGAGCCTGATGCGCGCGGGCAAGGTGCGCGCGGCCTGGGCCGTGGGCAGCGGCGGCGTGGCGGAGGGCCTGTGCAAGATGGCCTTCGGCAACGGCCTGGGCGTGGAGATAGACCCGGGCTTTGACGCGGCCAAGCTCTTCGGCTGGCGCTTCGGCGGCATGATACTCGAGACCGTGCCTGGCTGCGAGGCAGGCGAGACGGTTGGCCGCGTAGGCGCGGACTATGTCTTCCGCTGCGGCGGCGAGCACGCGGACCTCGGCGCCGTGCAGGCGGCCTGGGAGGGCAAGCTCGAGCCCGTGATGCCGAACCTGGACGCGCCCGGCCAGGGCCACGAGCGGGTGCGTAAGCTGAGCTTCACCGCCGCGGCGCGCCCGGCGCCCGCGATAAAGACGGCGCGGCCGCACGCGCTGATCCCGGTGTTCCCCGGCACGAACTGCGAATACGACACGGCGCGCGCGCTCAAGAGGGCGCGCGCGGAGCCGGAGATACTGGTGATACGCAACCTGAGCCCGGCGGACGTCGCCGAGAGCGTGGACCGCGTGGCGGAGGCGATAGCGCGCAGCCAGATGATAGTCCTGCCCGGCGGCTTCTCGGGCGGCGACGAGCCGGACGGCAGCGCAAAGCTGATGGCGGCGTTTTTCCGCAGCGCGAAGCTGAGGGACGCGGTGCACGAGCTGCTGAACAACCGCGACGGTCTGATGCTGGGCATCTGCAACGGCTTCCAGGCGCTCATCAAGCTGGGCCTGGTGCCCTTCGGCCGGATAATCGAGACGGACGCGAGCTGCCCGACGCTGACGTACAACGCGATAGGCCGCCACCAGAGCATGCTGGTGCGCACGCGCGTGGCGTCTGACCTGAGCCCCTGGCTGTCGCGCTGCAAGGTGGGCGACGTGCACACGGTGGCGATCTCGCACGGCGAGGGCCGGTTCGTGTGCCCGGAGCCGCTGCTCGGCGAGCTGGAGCGGAGCGGCCAGCTGGTGACGCAGTATGTGGACCTTGAGGGCGAACCGACGATGGACGTGCAGTCGAACCCGAACGGCTCGGTGCTGGCGGTGGAGGCTATCTGCTCGCCCGACGGCCGCGTGCTTGGCAAGATGGGCCACACGGAGCGCAGCGGCGCGGGCCTGTATCAGAACGTGCCCGGCGTTGGTATCCAGCCCATCTTCGAGAGCGGCGTCGATTATTTCAAATAATCGCCCTTCGCTGCGCGCAACGCGCGCGTTTGAAAGTTTCGTCCACCTTTTCAAAG
>ERZ1106963.1156-NODE-1156-length-34122-cov-17.851176_pt1 | contig 34122 bp, 27 predicted proteins | sample MGYA00403681_ERZ1106963 | MGnify/ENA primary metagenome ERZ1106963 (study PRJEB35170, sample SAMEA104062407) | human gut metagenome | biome: human gut; feature: human-associated habitat; material: faeces | place: Denmark | collected 2012-05-03 ...
CGCAGGGTTCCCCCCAAGTCTTTGGCGGGCCGTGAGGAAGTATCTTTAAGCCCCCGCGCCCTCATCGCGCCGGATGTGCCACCATCCGGGTCACAGAGACGTCGATCGCTCCGAAACAGCTTGTCCATCACCTCCTGGCTGCTCCATCTTCGCGGCGTCCTGCACTCGCTCATGCGCGGGTTATGTACCTGTTCTGCCGTGTATTCAGTTGTCAAGCTGCATGAGAGAGATAGACCCTCTCACTTATTTCCCCGTTGGGAGAGTGGTTTTGGTCTATGCTTTTCCCATGTTTTCCAAAAAATTTTTTAATTTTTGGAGCAGCTTGACTTTACGCTGATGCAGAGCTGTTTTGGAAATTCCAAGCTCCATGCTGACAATCCGTTCTGACTTGTCCTCGAAATACAGTTTGTGGAGAATGATCCTCTCATCCGATGACAGATGTTGTAATAATTCCTCCAACCAAACGGACGAGACCGCCTGTTCCTCCACAGGCTGACCAGAAGCGGCAAACTGCTTGTCCTTTTCCAGCAGGCGCTCATAGGAATCCTCTCTGCTGGGCAGGAAAATTGCAGTGTCTTTCTGGAACTTTTCTGTTTTCAGATCATAGGAAAAGTATTCTTCTTTTCGCTCGTAGTGCTGATACACGCGGTAAACCTGTTCGCTTACCGGCACAGCCTGTCCATCTATGTAAAGATAATAATTCGTACTTTCTTCACGATTTTTACTCATAGCCGTTACCTCCAAGAGTTTGAAAAGTGGGTGGTTTTCAAACTCTCGGAAGGCGGCGAACGGCATCGTGGAAATACAAGAAAAACAAAACGGACACAGGCATGGGAATATCCCATGTCAGTGTCCGTTTTATCTTGTTGCTCTTTTTCTGCTACTGATAGTTCCTGTGCAGGCCATAAAAAACCGGCAGGGAAGAAACTGTTTTTTTCGGATTCTGGCGCAATTTCACGGCCAGATTTTTTTCGTTAAGAGGACCTGCCACGAGCAGGCAGGCCATTGTCTTTTTGCATTATCATCTCCTCCTAAGCAAAAAAGGCAACGCATAGTAGCTATAAAAAAGCCACTCTGCAATCATTCCGCATAATATTTGTAACTCGTAAAATATTATTATGTGAGGTGACGGAGAGTGGATAAAAAAGTACGACATATAGATTTTTCGTTTGGGACATCCTTGCGGAATGCCAGAGAAAAACGAAACTATAAGAGAGAACAGATTGCGGAGCGTGCAGAAATCAGTCCTCGTTTTTTAGCGGCCATAGAAAGCGGCAGGCGCAAGCCGAGCCTGGATGTTTTGATTCGCCTTGTCAATGCCATTGGCGCTTCTTTTGATGAAATCCTTGCGCCGCAGACGAACACAGACAGCGAAATTGTTGACCGGATCAGACGGTTGGTTCCACAATGCAGCCAGCGGGATCAGGAGCTGTTGCTTGCCCTGATTGATAAAATGTTGGATACCAAAGAAAATAACGCTAACAAATAATGCGGTCGGGTGTATTACCCGGCCGCATTGCTTTGTCCGTTACTGTACAGGCCAGCTATTTTCCCTTTTGAGAGGAATAGTAATCCCGAAGTTTTTCAAAGGATTCCATACTGATGTTGTGTTCCATCCGGCAGGCATCAGTTTCCGCCGTCTTTGGGTCAACGCCTGCGGCGATGAGCCTGTCTCGGAAAAAGCAGTGCCGCTCGTAGATTTTTTCGGCAACCTCCCGGCCTATATCGGTCAGATAAAGAAAGTGATCTTCATCCATCGTCAGAAAGCCGCCGTCTTTTAGGGTGTTTACAGCATGGCACACGCTTGGTTTTGTAACCTCCATGTGCCTGGCAACATCCACGGAGCGTACCATGCCCATCTTCTTATGGAGGACAAGGATGGCCTCCAAGTAATCTTCGCCGGACGCATGAAGTTTCATCAGTACCTCCTTATTATGAGTTAGACGCTTAATCTCCAATTTGCAGAGGCTGTCTGCAAATCGACCAGTTTACGGTACAGTCCATTTTCTTTCATAAGTTTCTCGTGAGTTCCGTTTTCAACTACCATGCCATCCGACAACACAACGATGTTATCCGCAGCTTCAACCGTCCTCATTCTATGGGCAATAATAAGGACAGTCTTACCTTTGACCAGTCTGGAAATTGCGTTCTGAATTTCAGTTTCGTTGTCTACATCAAGAGAAGCGGTTGCTTCATCCAAGAGAATCACAGGGGCGTCTTTCAAAAGAGCGCGGGCAATAGAAAGACGCTGGCATTCTCCACCAGACAATGTAGAACCGTTTTCTCCAATCACCGTCTGATAGCCATCCGGCAATTTTGAAATGAATTCATCACACTGAGCCGCCTTTGCTGCGGCAATGACTTCCTCATCCGTAGCGTCTTTTTTACCAACACGGATGTTCTCCATGATGGTGTTATTGAAAAGTACGACATCCTGAAAAACGATAGAGAAATTTTTCATCAGCATGGTTGAATTGAGCGGAGCGATATCGGTTCCGCCCAAAAGGATTCTTCCTCCATCCAGGGGATAAAATTTGGCAGCCAGCTTTGCAACCGTACTTTTACCGCCACCAGACGGGCCGACCAATGCGGTAACCTGTCCCTGCTTTGCAGTAAATGAGACATCCCGCAGCACCGGCTTGTCCTTCTCATAAGAAAACCGGACATGATCGAAAGTAATATCGTATCCGTTTGTATGGATTTCTTTTTCGCCGGTTTCTTCCGGGTATTCTTCAATTTCTTTTAGACGGTTCACTTGAAGTTGTACGGAAAACAGTTCTGCCATATTTGCCATTGCCCCAGAAAGGGGATCGTACAAGCGAGAAGCCGCAATCAAAAACAGAATATAGGTAAAAAGGGTCGCATTGCCGTTTACCACAAGACTATTTCCGACAACGATTACTGTCGCCAACCCAAGCCGTAAAAACATCTGGCCGGTTGTCAGTAAGCTCGCTGTCGTCATTTCAGAAGAAATCTGTGCTTTTTCGGCAGCATCCATCTTTGCATCCAGTTTGCGGAGATAATCTTCCTCTTGATTGCAGGCTTTTATATCCTGTACGGTCTCCAGGCATTCCTGGATGCCTTCGGCAAGTTCCAGTCTGGCATTCATATGCTTTTTGCTTAGCTTTTCCTGCCATTTCCGTGACAGAAGTACAATCGCAAAGGAAATCGGAGCTACCCAGAGAAGGGCCAGGCCCATTTGCCAGTTGAAAATCAGCAGGCCCACACAAACAATACCTGTTGAGATAACCGCTCCAAAAAATTGCGGAACGGTATGGGAAAATGCGTGTTCAAAATTTGCACAGTCCCCCATAATTGTGCTTGTCAGATCAGCAATATCACGCTGGTGGAAAAAGGTCAGTGGAAGGGTTCGTAATTTTTCCGCAAGACTGATACGCCGCCTTGCACTTTCATCATAAGTTCCCAGATATGCTGCGGTGTACTGGCAATAGTGAAAGATAAAAACAACGGCTAAAATCACAATACCAATCACTGTATAAACAATGGCGCTGATCTCCGGCGCATTCATTCCCAAAATAGGCGCAAGAAGCTGGTTGAGAACGATTGCCAGAAGAATAACAGGAAACATCAGACTGATATTTGCCAGTACGGAATAAATAATTCCTTTCAGCAGATCCTTTGCACCCTGATTGCTTAACGCATACTTGTTTTTCAGTGCTTTAATCATGCTGCTCACCCTCCTTTCCGACTTTCCATGCAATCGAAGTTTGATAATCCTTCCACATAGAAGAATAAATGCCATTCAAAGCGACTAATTCTTCATGTGTACCTCTTTCAGCAATTTGTCCATCCTTAAATACCAGAATAAGGTCTGCGTCTTGTATTGTAGAAAGCCGGTGAGCTATCATCAAAACAGTTTTATTCTTGGTCAACCGCTCAAAGGCAAGTTGTATCTGATGTTCGTTCTCGGCGTCTGCAAATGCTGTGGCTTCATCGAGAACGATGATGGGAGCATCTTTTAAGATTGCCCTTGCCAACGCAATCCTCTGGTTTTCACCTCCTGAGAGATAAGTGCCTCCTGTTCCGACAAGCGTATCAAGCCCGTCCGGAAGCCGGTCAATAATATCTTTGCACTGTGCTTCATTGGCCGCTTTCAACACTTCTTCTCTGGTGGCGTCTGGACGGGCCGCCTTAATGTTGTTAAGTAAAGTATCTTTGAACAGGCGGGTATTCTGAAACACGAAAGCAACTCTTTTCATCAATTCCTGCTTTTCAATATTGCGTACGTCCACACCGCCAATCGTAACGGAGCCTGATTGGACATCATAAAAGCGGGGAATGAGACTTGCCGCCGTACTTTTGCCGCTGCCGGAAGCTCCGACAAGTGCAACTGTTTTTCCTGCCGGGACCTCAAAGCTGATATGGTTTAAGGCGTTTCCTTTGGCACCCGGATAGGCAAAAGACACATCCGAAAATACAATCGAAGCGTCTGCCGGGATCATGGGATGCTCCGGTTCCTTTAATGGCTGTTCCTGTAAAATTTCCTCCACTCGGCTGACTGCGCTTTTTGCGGCCATGAGCTGCTCACTGGCAAACATGATACGGTTCATCATAGTTGCACAGACCGGAGTAAACAGACTGTAAAACAGGAAATCCAGTACAACATTTTCATAAGCGGCCTGTCCGCTGACTCCAGATAAAATCAACATAGCGACCGGGATAAGTAAAACAAATGTGCCGTTCAGTGTGACTGTAAATCCGGTAAGAGGAATACGGCATTTCAAAGCATACCCGGAAGCAAATTTTTCATATTCTTCTATGGCTGCATGGAAATTTTTGAAGGAGTAAATTGTCTGCTGAAACACCTTTACTACAGGAATACCGCGAATGTATTCCACGGCCTCTTTATTCATAGTTTCCAGTGCAGTCATGTATTTACCCATAAACTGTGCATTGTCTCCACCCATCATCTGTTTCAGAAAGATGACACTGATCCCCATAGGGATCAGGCAGCAGATTCCTAACCGCCAGTCAAAAAGAAAAATCAACACAATAACAGCAACCGGCATAACAACCGCACCAGTCAAATCCGGCAGTTGATGAGCCAGGAATCCTTCTGTAAGTCCTGCGTTGTCATCAATGATTTTTCGCAGCCGTCCACTGGCGTTCTGGCTGAAATATCCCAGCGGAAGTGTCACAATATGATGAATTGCTGTTTTCCGCATATTGGTTGCTGTGCGGAATGCCGCCAGGTGGGTGCAGTTCAACGCGATGAAATAAATTAAAATACTTGCTGCTGCAAACACGACTGCCATCCACGCATAACGAGTACTTTCCGTTGCAAGAGATATATCCCCCGCAGCGAATGCCTGAATCAAATCACGGATAACAAGCCATATACAAACAAAGGGCAGCATAGACAAAATGGTACTAATCCCGGAGAGGATACAGCCTAAAACAGTCAGGACATGGTAGTTTCCTGCATATCCGAACATTCTGGACAGCTCTCCATTTTTTTGCTTCTCCATAAGCAAGGCTCCTTTCGCAGTAATAGGCGGGTTAGAATCTTCTAACCCGCCTATTATCATAAAAGTATTTTATGGTTTTTGCCACTCCATACAGGGCATATCTATCCATTCAGACACACAACTACTGACACATGAGGCAAGAATATAACCGAGGGAGGTTTCCTTGCAGGGGGAATGTTTCTGCATGACCTTCATCAACAAAATGAAGCACTCGATTACAAGTCATAGCAGCAAATTCATAATCATGGGTGATAATCAAAATGGTCTTTCCCTTTTGAGCCAGAGCCTTCAAATGCTCAGATATTCTCATCATATTTTTGAAATCAAGGCCGCTGGTAGGTTCGTCCAAAAGCAAAACAGGCGTATCTATCCAATCTGATACGGCAAGAGTAAGCCGTTGTTTCTGACCTCCAGACAGGGTAGCAGGATGCTTGTCTTTCCATTCAAAAAGTCCATATAATTTCAGCAGATCATCCCTTTGCTCCTGGGTACTTCCTTTACCGTTCAAGAGCAATTCTTCCTCCACACTGTCTCCAAACAGCTGGCAATCCGTATTCTGCATAACGAAATAGGCAAAATTCTTTCTTTTACCCTTGGAAATTTCTTGCCCATTGTATAAAACCTGCCCTGTCTTTTCTTTCTGTATCCCGCAAAGAATGTTAGACAACGTCGTTTTCCCAATTCCATTATGTCCTACGATCGCAATCAGATCACCAGCATACACCTGGAAAGATATGTCGTGAAAGACTGGATGTTTGCGGTAAGAAAAGGCCAGCTGCTTTACCTCTAATGTCACATTTTTATCTTCTCTGGGAGGAATATCTACCTCGATATGGCGCAAATCCGCGGCCCGGATTCCAATTTTCTGCCGTTTATTTTCTGACATGGAAAGCAGTTCTTCAGGACTCCATTCTTCTTTTATGCTTCCATTTTCCATGTAGAGGAAGCGATCTGCAAGGTCTGTAAGATAATAAAGCCTGTGTTCAGCAACAACGATGGTATGTCCCTCCGCCTTCAATTCGCGCATAAGATTTTTAAGTGCCTCAACGGAATACATATCCAGATTGGCCGAAGGTTCATCAAATACATAAATTTCTGGATCAACAGCATTGACGGAGGCCACCGCTATTTTCTGTTTTTCTCCGCTGGACATGGGATAAATCTCTTTCCCACGCAGCATATCTCCGTTAATACGCTTAATTGCATTGGAAACCCGCCCATCCAGTTCTTCATAGGAAACGCCATAATTTTCACACCCGAACGCAATTTCATCCTCTGTAATACTGGCAAAAAACTGGCTTTTGGGGTCTTGAAAGATTGAGCCTACTTTTTTCCCGATTTCATACAGAGGATATTCCGATATGCTACGTCCCAACAGGGTGACGCGCCCTTTCAGTGTTCCTTCATAAAATTGTTCAGCTAACCCGTTTATCAATCGTGTCAGAGTTGTCTTTCCGCAGCCACTTCCTCCAGTCAAGACAAGGAATTCTCCCTCTTTTACGTCGAGGTTGATATGCTGAATACTCTCTGTTTCAGCTCCCGGATATTCAAAAGATACATCTTCAAACTGGATAACGGATTGCTTTGCTTCATCATTTACCATTATGCTACCGTCCTTTCCAGCACAAAATAGAGTGCGGTTACACAAACAGCAATCGCGCACATAATCCAATCCCGCTTTTGAAATTCTATCTTTCTGCGGCAAGTATGTTTCCCTGGATTGGAAATCCCCCTGCTTTCAGCAGAAGCAGCAAGTTCTTCGGCTATTCTGGATGAACGGAAAATAACAGGTGTAACAATATACTCCATTGCGTCCAAAGGGTGTTTCCATGACAATAGCTTTCGCAGCCGAAGTGAGGCAAACACATCAGAAAACTCACTGCGTACTGTAGGAAAGAAGCGCAGCATAAAGGTTACGGGAAGCGCAATTCCGTCTGGAGCGTGGATTTTCTTAAAAACTGCCACAACTTCTCCTGGAGGCATACCGATCACAGGCTGTGCAGCCATAACCATCATCAAAATACGAAGCACCATAAACAGGAACATTTCCGGCATAAGGATGGTAATGCCCTGCCCCCCGGAAAGCAGCCTCAACACGATAAAAATGCCGCAGACGATCAGATATTTTATTGTCTGCCTGCCAAAGCCCTGAATAATCAGATACACACTCAAGACACCCAAAAGTGTGTATATCAAAATGTCGCTTGTGAGCACCGCCACAAGCGACATAGTGAGAACTATGACAAGCAATTTGGTCCGAAAATCAAATTTCATGTTCATAGTTTATTTAATCGCGCCACTCTTTCTGAAGTGCTTCACAATCAGTTTGTTGCTAATCATGCAGCCAAGGATGGCCAGGACTGCGGTAACGGCCAGGCTCAGAATAACATACTTCGGATCAGTGTAATACTGGGTCTGAACCTGAACCTGCTGCTCACTGACGCCGGTGGCGAGGAATGCGTCCTTGAAGAACCAGATTTCGGACATCCCGTGTGCAGCACGAACTAATGCTGTGATTACCCACGAAATAGACACGCGCTTAATGTCATGGTAGGCACCCTTTCCGCACATAGAGAGCTCCGCAATGATGCCACCACCCAGAAACCACGGGATCATAAACGGCCCCATCATGAGTCCGGCGATAATCGCCCACATGATATTGTAGACAAGGGCGGGGCCATGCTTGCCAACTTTCATGCACATGTAAACATAGAACGGTGCGAGGATAAGTGCCGCACCGGCGGCGTTAAAAATCATGGAATAGAACAGAGAAGCGCCAGTCAGGGTCGAATAGACCATAAATACAACGAACATGACCGCACAGAAGATACCGATGATTGCCGCGTCTTTGACAGTGTACTTGTTGCCTGTCGATTTTTCATTTTCCATTTGGAAATCCTCCTTTGTCTTGCAGAGAGTTAGCACCATCTAACTGGCTATTCAAAAAATAGGCCAGCCTCAAGCGCTCTTTCTGCTTTTATCTGACAAAGGATATTTTAATGCAACTCAGATTTCTTCGCCACTCCATACAGACCCATTCCTATCCAAACGGACACTCTTTCTAAATTCCGTTGGAGAACTTCCATACGTTTCCTTGAAGGCAGAAGTAAATTTGTTCGGATTTTCATATCCGATTTTGCTTGCAATGTCCGTCACTGACAACTCTGTTTCCAGTAGTAGTTTTTGAGCTACTTGAAGCCGATAGGTACGAAGATAGGAATAAACAGAGGTTCCATATACGCCCCGAAAGCACTTTTTCAGCGCTGTTGTAGAAATCTCAAATTTCTGAGAAAGCTGTTCAATTGTGTGATGTGTCGTTAAATCCTCCGTAATATAGGACGCCACTTCTTTAATCAATGCAACCTGATTTCGATTGAAATAATCCATCTGCAAAACTTCGTCTGCCGTATTAAGATCGCTTAAAAACAAAAGCAGTTCCAGCATTTTAATTTTCATATATCCCGGTTTTCGTTTTTCTCGGACATGGTAAAGTTCTGAAAAAATATGCTCAATCGACGGATTGGCTCGCATGATACAGCAACGGTTGCCCTCACAGATATATGTTTGAATATACTTCAAATCAATATTCAGCAGTTCCATAATCCGCCGCACCTCTGGCAGTAGCTCATCCAGATTGATGATAATGGAAATACCATGATAATGGTTCAGAGGGAAACACGAATTTGATTTTTTCTTCATCCCAGAACTGATGGATAAATCACCTTCAGCCATGTAGCAACAACTGTTTTCACCAAAGCTACACTCAAAACGTCCAATCAGACAGTGGTTAATCTCTATCATATTTTTTGCGGTAGCTTGGTTTTGGTTGCAATACCCCATGTGCATATCGTTATAGTAAAGCTCAATACCTGGAAAAACCTGATAGACGGTAATCTTTCCGTGTCCTGTTTCATTTGATAGTCGGAAAATTTTGCAGTCCTGGCGCAATTCATCTTTAGCTTCTTCTGAGAAACCATATAGCTTCATGCCCTCAAATCTATCTGGCAATTCCGACTGTGATAATATCTCAATCGCACCAGAGAGTGCTTGTTTTTCATAAGAGTGCATTTCTCACACCTCCTGTCGGTTTGCTACATCTAACTATATTTAAGTATAGAATGGACAAAAGATGATGTCAAATATTTTTGTCGGACTATCTGTAAAATCAAGCATAAATCAACCTTTGAAAAATAGTTCTTTATTCCGACACTCGCAATGTGCTCATCGGCTAATCCTAACAGGTACAGATAAAAGCGGTTATCAAGAATTCCTGATACAGGGGGTGATAAAAGAGGCAAGCAATGCCGGTGTTAATACACTCGGCCCGCAGAGGGCAAAATCCTGCCGTGATTTTCCCCTCCGCTTTGCTTGTTGAGGGCAGCGCCCCCAAACCCCTTTGGACACAGAATTTCATTCTGCGGCTGCGCGTTCTGCGAACGCTTTGGACCATGACCGGCTCACCGCTGGCCGTGGTCTTTTTCCTGTTCCTTTTTCTGTTCCTCGTCCATTTTCAGCAGCCGGTCCACATTGGCCTTGGCGGTCAGAAGTTCCCGCATTTCCTCACGGGAACGCCGGTACTCGGCATAGGTTTTCTTCTTTTCTTCCAGCAGCTTGGCATACTCGGCTTGCAGGTCTTTAACCTTGGGCAGCTTCTTCACGCCCATCTCGTCAAAGGCATTTTGGGCTGCCTGATGGAGCAGGATTTCTTCTTCATGTTCCTCGCGGAATTTCTTGGAGTAACCAGCTTTCCGGTAGGCCACATAGGTCTCGCGGGTCTTGGCATAGTTGGTGATATGGGTACGCAGTACGGCAATCTCCGCCATGCGCTTTTCCGCTGCCTTGATCTGCGCCGACAGTTCGTTGTGGTGGGCGGTGGCTGCCGCCGCTTTTTCTGCCAGCTCCGCATAGTCCAGCAGCTGATGTTCGGTAAGAAAATTTACAGTCTGCGCCATCTGTTTCAGGTTAAAAACCTTGGCCCAGCGCGCATACCCAGCGCCTTTCCCAGCCTGTAATTTTGCCTGAATGTCCACCAGCAGATTGACCTTGGGCTGCTCCGGCTGCACGATGGATTTCTTACGGGGGATGTGCTGTTTTTCACCGGCCAGCACCGCACGAATTTCCGCTTCACTGTACCCGGCCCCCAGCTTGTCATCCATGCGGGCTACATTCTTCCAGCCGGGTGCTTTGAGCCGGATGGCTTTCCCGCGCCGGGATACTTCGCAGCCCATTTCCGAAAGCAGCTTCAGCAGCGCATCAAAGTCTGCCGGTTTCTGTTCCAGCGCACGGTCAATCATCACCCGCAGCTGCTCCCGATGGGATGGCTTGGCCTGTTCGCCCAGCCACTTGTTGTAGCTTTTTCCGTGGGGTTTCGGGTCCTCCACAATGGACAGTCCGTTCTCAATGCAAATGGTGTCGCTCAAGCGCCGGACAGCCCTGGTGCTGCCCCAAAAGTTGCGGAATTTTCGGTCACAATCCGTATTGACCGCCGACCAGATGATGTGATTATGAACGTGCGATTTGTCTATGTGAGTGCAGACCACAAAGGCGTGATTGCCCTTGGTAAACCTCTTGGCAAACTCCACGCCCAGGCGGTTGGCTTCCTCCGGGGTAATCTCACCGGGTTTGAACGACTGGCGCACATGGTAAGCGATCACATCATCCGTTCCGCGCACCCGCCCGGTGGCGGCGATGTACTGCCGCTTTGCCAGCAGAAACTCTGCATCGGCGGTCCGGCTGTCACAGCCATAGCCGGTAATTAGTTTTCCGTTGTCGGTCTTTTGTGGATTTGCCACATAATCAATAATGTCGCTGATTGCTTGACTTTCGGTGCGGCCCTTGCCGATATGCAGCGGCATGATTCGTGTGGTTGCCATAGATGGAGCCTCCTTTCCAAAAAAGAAACGGCCTGCATGGTGCAGACCGCTTTCGTTATTCTATAAAATCATTCTCATCAAGAAAATCAAAATCGTCATCGGTGTCCTCTAACTGTTTTGGAGGAAACCTCATCTCGTATTGTTCTTTCGCCAGCGCACGGACTTCCGGGCGCTTATCTTTCATTCGGTTTTTCAGCCAGGAAATTTGTTCCTTTGATAATCGCCAGGGGAGATTTAGCAAGCGGTTTATTGTCATTTGCTCCGCTTGCTTCTCCGGCGGCAAAGAAGCACAGGATTTACAGACGTGCGCCGCATGACCTTTGCCGGAAAATTTTTCATTAGCCTTATATTCTCCGCAGACTTTACAATAATGGCCGTGCTTCTTCATAGGCTCGATTCCTTTTCACTGAGAGCGTATAAACTGCGCACCGCCCCCATGATGATGTTCCACTCCAGATCTGCCGCATAGGAAAATTTTTTGCGGTACGATTCCCAAAGTTTCTGCATAACCGAGCTGTTCTCCACTTCCTCAAAAACTTCGGCAGCTTCTGCAAGATGTCGTTCTGTCCCGCGTTTGTGAGCAGTGGCCCGCAGCGCATCATGGAGAATCTGAGGGTCCAATGTATTCCCATGCAGCTGTTCCAGAATATAAATGTCATAGAAATCTCTCATGCGGGTGTTGGTGGTAGTTCTGGTAATGATCGTTTCCAGCTTTTCGGCCAGAACCGTTTCCAGATTGTACGCCCAAATATCAATGGAGCGATCTTCCAGCATCAGCTTGAAAGAGTAGCGGATCTCCCTGGGGGTAATGGCATCCCCTGTGGAAATGTCAATCTTCAAAGGCGTCACCACACCGTCAAAGGTTGTAGTCATATTTACGCGAATCCCCGGATATTCCGCCTCATCCATAATCTCCGAAATACTTTTCAGCTGGAATTTGACGCCATCATCAAGCGGGACACTCACAATAGCGGAAATCAAATTCTCTATGTCCTCCACATTGACATTGGCTCCTTTTACAGTAGCGTCCAAATCCATCGTGGAACGGGCATCCAGACCAACCATAGCCGCTACCAGCATACCGCCTTTCAGAATAAATTTGTCACGATATTCAGAAAGGGAGATACGCTCCAGAAAACGCTCCATCATGTAGTTCCGCATCAAGAGCTGGGCGTCCGCAGATTTTTTTCTGGAAAGATTGCGGATCAGATCCTTCAACTGCCTTGCTGTTTTTATCATAAAAGCACCTCCAAATACTGCCGCAGAATTTTTTCTACCCGGAACATACCGGCATACCGCATCAATGTCCGCAGGTCTTTGTCTTTTCTTCTGGCATACATCTTTAATGCCCCTTGAAAAGTCTGCATCTCCATGTTGTTCCTGCTGCGGAGCAGGTCGCAGATGGTGCGCTCCAGGTCATAGACAGGAACTGTATGCCCAAATGGTGTCTGAGCCGTTGTCAGGCCCACCCCATGCAGTTCCGCCTTAATGGTGAATACCTGTACGCCCTCTGCTTTCAGCTTGGAGGGATTATATCCGGTCTTGACTGTGACCGTATATTCCAGCGGCTCGCGGTCTGTCAGATCGTGAAAAAATAAAGCTGTCTCATGGGAAAACACTGCCTGTTCGACCCGCAGATGAAGTAAGTACATGGCATCGACCCAGGCATCCTTGGAAAGATAAATTCCATGCGCGACCCGCTCCAATTCCCGTGAGTGCACATAATCATAAAAAACAGGCTTAGAAATACCAGCAGATACTACTTGAGCTGTTCGCAGCATCCCATCCTGTGTTTCCAGCAGCTGATCCAGCTGTTCAAATTGTCCCACCGTACCACTTCCTTTCACACTAATATTATAAGCAATATTAGTTCAAAAGTAAAGTGATGAAAATTCGGCATAATTTTACCGACAGCTTAACGTTCAACAGTTTTGGAAATATGAAGTGGCAGCAAAATAGACAACCTCAGCTGCCCATTTCATCACGATATGAAATAATCTGCTTCTTTTTCTGTTTGGCACACCGTAACGTTGTGGCTGCTCCGCCCCAATCATGGAGAACATAGGCCACCACTACATCGGCGGACTCTACCATCCAGCGATTTCTATGAGAAATCGAAAAACGGCGCGGTACGTTTTCCAGCGGTGGATACACGGTACTGTCATAGCCAGAAACATCCCGGCCAGTGTTCAAATATGCCAATACAAGAACCAGCTCGATTTGCGGATACTTTTTCTTTTGTTCCCGTAAAATAGACGCTGCTAAACTGTCGAACTCTCCATATCCTCCAAGATAAAAAGTTGTTGCTCCTTGCTCAATTAGGTCTTGTGTTACATTGCGAAGCCAATTCGCAATATTGTCTGCCTTTGTGATTTGCGAATGGCCACAAAAAGTTACGTTCATACGATGGCACCCCTATTACCATCATACTGCAAATAGCTCTATTAGTACAGGTACAGGGACCAATTTTAGCAAAACTGCCCATATACTAAATATAGTACAGTCACAGGGGCGGTGTATAGAATGAAGCTAAACGAGGCGGTAAGCAAACGTCTGTTAGAATTACTAGATGAAAGAAAAATGACACAATATCAACTGTATATGAAAAGCGGTGTTCCCAAGTCTACGATTGGAAATGTCATCAACTGCTCGTATGATTCGGTTAAGCTACGGATCATTCATGAGATGTGCCAAGGAATGGGGATTGGGATAGATACCTTTTTTGCATCGCCGCTTTTTCAAGAAGATAACCTAGAACCATAAAACCTCCGACGAAATTCGTCGGAGGTTTTCATATTATCCATAAACCAAATCTTGAATGATAAACTTCAAGTCCTGTACCTTGCCCAGTAGCCAGATTGCAGCCATTGGCAAACCATAGGAACTAATGAGAAATGCTATCACCAGCAGGATAATGCCGTTTTGCAAGGAGTAAGTAATCAGAACTGCCACACCCAGCAGGGCAACCACCATGCTGATAAGCCCCAGCACCAAACCGGAGACATAGACAATCCCCACACAAATCCAGACGAACAGGGTCAGCGACAGAATCACCGGAGCCATTAAAATCTTCAACGGCAGTTTCAGAATGAACCAGATCGCCCTCATTTTTCTTCCTCCTTCCATCGTTCCCGAAAGCTCTGACAGAGAATTTCTGCCTGTCTTTCATCTTCTTCCGTCACTTCTCGGCATCCTTTGGTTAGCCGCAGTTCCTCATAGCTGCGATAATCAGATAACAGCACCTCGAATAGTTCGTCCGGTGTCCGGCTGAGAAGTCCATCCACACAGTAGCGGGAATCTCCATTCCATGTGACGCGGAGATAACCTTCTCGACAAGGGAGGACTTCTTCCTCTAGATCACAGTCCAAATACTCACGAAAAATCTCCAACACCTTCTCAAAGGTTTTCATCTATTCTCAACTCCTTTGCGGCAATCTGTTTTCTACCCATATTATCCTTCCAACATTTCAAAAAGACAAGGATATGGGCAAAAGAAAAAACGGAGGAAGGCGCGGCGAAAAGAACGCCGTTCCTCCCTCCGCAGTTGGGGCATATATCCCTGTTACGAAAGCCTGGAAAGCTGGGTTAGGATTTCTTTCACGCCCTCCCATAACTGCTCCTGCCGTTGGGCTATATCCTCCAGGTCAGCATCATAAATCCGCCCCGTTTCATGTACCCGTCGGGTGAGCTGGTTCAGGTTATTGCTGCTTCGGCGCAACAGGGATACCAGTTCCTTCAGCTCCGGCAAGTCCAGCTGTACCACATAGCCGTCCACAGCCATCTTCCGCAGATAGGCGCTCAGGTTTTTTGTTCCGAACTGTGCCATTTTCTGCTGGATCGCTTCCATCTCCGCATCGGAAACCCAAAACAGGACCGGCACATCCCGTTTACGCTTTTTGGCGCTCATCGTTCCGGCTCCTGTTTCTTCGATAAAGCAGGCTTGTGGGTGGTAGGCTCCTGTTTGAGCTTTTGCAAGACAGAGCCTTTCTCCGGTTCCTGAAGCGTTTTTCGTGCCTGCCGTGTAAACAGATCGGTCAGACCAAGATTGACCTCATCCACAACCAGATAAGCACAGTGGCGCGAAGTGCCGCTGTCCTCCGGCATGGGAATGGTCTTTGCCCAGGCTTTGTTGTCACGGGAAACGCGACCGTCGCTGTCCTTATGCTGGATGGTGTTGGCAAGGATGAACTGTACTCGTTCCGACCCGAACTTTTCCAGCACCGCCTTAACCGCAGACTCCGTATCCAGTCGGTTATCCGCATAGTGGGCGCTGATGGCGTGTTCAATGGCCTCTTTACAGTCAAAGTTTGCCTGATAAGAGCGGTTATATTGTGCCATCTCCCCATGCTGGGACGCATAGGCGGCAGAATGGAGATAGAGAGGGATGGACCGCTGTTCTTCCAAAACCTTACACACATCATCCGCTCGGTTTTCAATGCTGTCCCGGATCACATCCATGTAGCCGGTCTCCAGCTTCTCAAAGTGACGGTACACATCGGCCAGCGGTGTAGGCGAATCCAAAAGCGCCTGGGCCTGGGCATCGGTCAGCTCCAAGTCCTCCATCGCCATCACAATGTCCTCCCGGACGGTGTACTCATAGGTATGGTGCAGGATTTCCTCCGGGGGCTGGCTTTTCAGCCAGTCCCGGTATTTGTCCTGTTCAGCGGCCATCTTCTCATAAAGGGCCGTATTCAGATCGTTGGTATTCATGTTATCGCACCTCCTCATGTTGTTTCGGTTTCTTTTCAGGGCTACGGGGTGGCACCGGGCGCTTCAAGCTGTCCAGCACCGAAGGCCGTGCGCTCTTGGCAACCACAGTTTCCGGCTGGGCATGGCCCTTGCCGTCAATGTTCAGCAGCGTGTCCAGTTCCACCAGACGGGCGGACTTGACTCGCAGATCATCCTCAAAGGGAAACGGCTTTCCGATTTCCTCTTTGGCTGCGGCCTGCTGTTGGTAAAGGTTGTCCAGCTGGTTTTTCACGGCTTCCAAACGCTGAGGCATTTGAGCCAGTGCATTGTCGATACGGGTGAGGTTTCCGCGCGGGTCTGTGCCGAGGCTTGCCCGGTGGGTCATCTGGCCTTTCAACAGGAGCGTATATTCCTGTTTCCAAGCGGAAAACTCCACGGACATAGTAAAGCCCCGATAGCTGCCGATCTGCACCGGTTCGGAGCCTTTGACCTCCTTACAGGCGTCTAGCAAGGCTGCACCGGCGTTTTCTTTGTCAGTCAGCACATCGCCCCGGATCTCCATTCCAGCAAAGCCATCCTCCGGGTGAGGATGGGCGGCCAGGGTCTCCAGATCCGCTTCAAAGCCTTTAATAAACCCCTTGTTAGTTTCGATTTCCTGGGGGAAGTATTTGAGCAACTGATCCTCCAGGCGGTACTGCTTGCTCTGATGGTCAGCTTTCATCAGCTTCAGACGCGCAACCTCCACATCCAAATCCATGCGCTCCTTGATACGGGGGTCTCCGGCGCACAGGGCCTTGATCTCGGCAAAGGACAGCGCCGTTTCGTCCACATCATCGCAGGAGCGGACCGGGCTTTTGCTGGTCATGATTTGCGAAATGAATTTCTGTTTGTTCTCCACCGTCTGCCACAGGTAGGCATCGAAAGTTCCCTCGGTAACATAGCGGTACACATGGACCAGCGGATTCTGGTTGCCCTGGCGCTCGATACGGCCCTTGCGCTGGGCAAGGTCTCCCGGACGCCACGGACAATCCAGGTCATGGAGCGCCACAAGCCGGTCCTGCACATTGGTGCCAGCGCCCATTTTGGAGGTGCTGCCCAGCAGGACGCGCACCTGCCCAGTGCGAACCTTGGAAAACAGTTCTTTCTTCTGCACCTCGGTCTTGGCTTCGTGGATAAAAGCAATCTGCTCGGCGGGCATTCCCTGGGCGATGAGCTTCTGGCGGATGTCCTCATAGATGGTAAAGGCAGGCTCAGGCTCATCCAACGGCACAGCCTGTTCCAGCGCATGAAGTGTGGGATTATCCAGCTGTTTGGCTGCCTTTTTGGAGGGGGCTGCCTGGGGCGTGGAAATGTCGCAGAATACCAGCTGGGTCAGCTTGTCAGCCTCGCCGTCCCGCCAGATCTGCATGATATTACCCACACACTGATTGACCTTGGTGCCGGGTTCATCCGGCAGCAGCTGGTTGATGATACGCTGGTCCAGACCCAGCTTGCGGCCATCGCCGGTAATCTTGAGCATATTGTCCTCTGAGGGGTCAACGCTGCCGCTGTGTACCCTGGAGGCGCGCTCGGAGAGAACCTGCACCATCTCTTTTTGGTGTTCAGTAGGCTGGGCCACGATGTTGTGGTATTCCACCTCCGGGGTGGGCAAGTTCAGCTGATCGGCGGTTTTGATGTCGGCAACTTCACGGAACAAGTTCATCAGCTCCGGGAGGTTGAAAAACTTGCTGAATCTCGTTCTTGCCCGGTAGCCGGTGCCTTCCGGTGCCAGCTCCAGCGCCGTGACGGTTTCTCCGAAGCGGCTGGCCCAGCAGTCGAAGTGGGTCATGTTCAGCTCTTGCAGGCGGTCATACTGGAGATACCGCTGCATGGTGTAAAGTTCGGTCATGCTGTTCGATACGGGGGTGCCAGTGGCGAAAATCACACCACGGTTTCCGGTCAGTTCATCCATATAGCGACACTTTGCAAACATATCGCTGGACTTTTGGGCATCGCTTGTGGAGAGACCTGCCACATTCCGCATCTTGGTGTATAAAAACAGGTTTTTATAGTTATGCGCCTCATCGACGAACAGGCGGTCCACACCCAACTGCTCGAATGTTACCACATCGTCCTTGCGGCTCTCGGCCTGCAATTTCTCCAGCCGGGCTTCCAGGGACTTCTTGGTGCGTTCCAACTGCTTGACCGTGAAACGCTCACCGCCGCTGTACTTCACCTCGGCAATGCCCTCGGTGATCTCGTCGATCTGCTCCTGAAGGAGCCGTTCCTGACGCTCTCGGCTGATGGGGATTTTCTCAAACTGGCTGTGTCCCATGATGATGGCGTCATAATCGCCGGTGGCAATGCGGGCGCAGAACTTCTTGCGGTTGTGGGTCTCAAAGTCCTTTTTGGTGGTGACAAGAATGTTGGCGGAAGGATAGAGCCGCAGAAACTCCGACGCCCATTGTTCGGTCAGATGGTTCGGCACCACAAAGAGGGATTTCTGACACAAGCCCAGGCGCTTACTCTCCATGGCGGCAGCCACCATTTCAAAGGTTTTGCCAGCGCCTACCTCGTGTGCCAGCAGCGTATTGCCGCCGTACAGCACATGAGCGATAGCGTTTTTCTGGTGTTCCCGCAAGGTGATGGCCGGGTTCATACCACCGAAAGTAATGTGTCCGCCGTCGTATTCACGGGGACGGGTGGAGTTCATTTCCTCATTGTACTGGCGGACCAGAGCTTGGCGGCGGTCCGGGTCTTTCCAAATCCAGTCTTTGAAAGCGTCCCGGATCGCTTGCTGCTTTTGGGCGGCCAGGGTGGTCTCTTTGGCATTCAACACCCGGCGCTCTTTGCCGTCTGCATCCTCTATGGTGTCGTAGATACGGACATCCCGCAGGTTCAGGCTGTCCTCCAGAATCTTGTAGGCATTGGCACGGCTGGTTCCGTAGGTGGTATAGGCTGCCACATTGTTCTGGCTTACAGAGCTTTTGCCGGTGATCTGCCACTCTGCTGTAAACGGGGTGTAGTTGACCTCGATATTGCGCTGGAGATAAAACGGCGTGTCGAAGGTCTCATACATAAACTGCTGGATGTACTCTTTGTCGATCCAGGTAGCGCCCAGGCGCACCTCAATCTCCGACGCATCCAGGTCTTTGGGCTGGGCAGCGGTAAGGGCCTCCACATTGACTGCAAAGGAAGGGTCCTGCTGTGCGGCCCGCTGTGCCTGACGCAGCTTGCGCCGCACATTGCCGGACAGGTATTCGTCGGCTGTTACATAATGGGGAGTGCCGTCTTTCTCCAACTGCCCAGGTACACGGAAGATCACGCCTTTTAGCTCGGCGGCCAGTTCGTCGCCGGTCTTGCCGGTCAACTCCGCCATATACGCCATATCGACAAAGGCTTTTTCGGAAATTGATACGGCCAGAGCTTCACTTGCGGTATCCACAGTGTCCACCGCCTTGTGGGGCTTGATGGTGCGCTTGGTGAACATATCCGCCTTGCGCTCCAGCTTGCCGTCCTCGTCAATGACTTCCAGCGCGCAGAGCAGATAGTAGCTGGAATCATCAGCAAAGGCCAGCCGGTTCGCCCGGTCATTGATAAGACCATATTTTGCAGAGAAGCTGTCATAGAGCCGGTTCAGTTCGGCCTGTTTGTCCTGGATGGCGCTGTCCGGTGTGGCGGCGTCCATTTGCAGATCAATGAGCTGCTGGACACATTCTCGCAGACCCACCAGTCCTTTCACACGGGCTTCGGCGGTGGCATTCAGGTCAGGCCGTACCATACAGCTGTTTTCACGGTAATACACATCGCCGTCCACAACGGTGTAGGAGTAATTTTTCACATTGGGGTCAGCAGGGATAGAAGTGTCGATGGCTTCGCCCTCGCCCAGCTCCGGCAGCTCGGCCTCCTGGTAGGTGCCGCGAATGTACTTCACGGCATCATGCAGCTGATCGGCAAGCTCCAGCCCCTCAATGGGATTCACGGTGTAGTCCATGCCATGGGCGGTGCTTTCCGGTTCCTGTCGGCCCAGCACCATTTCCGGGTGGTCCAGGAAATAGCGGTTGATGGCAAAGCCGTCCTCGGTCTGCCCGGTCTGCGTCCACTCCGGCACGATGTCCAACGGACGGTCACGCTTTTGCAGGAAGATGATGTCCGAAACGACCTCGGCACCTGCGTTCTTTTTGAAAGCGTCATTGGGCAGACGGATGGCCCCCAGCAGTTCGGCGCGCTGAGCAAGATACCGGCGCACGGTGGAATCCTTGGCGTCCATCGTGTAGCGGCTGGTGACAAAGGCCACCACGCCACCGGGACGAACCTGATCCAGAGCCTTGGCGAAAAAGTAGTTGTGAATGCTGAAATTCAGCTTGTCATAGGCTTTATCCCGAACCTGATACTGGCCAAACGGTACATTACCCACCGCCAGATCGTAGAAATCCCGCCTGTCGGTGGTCTCAAACCCTGCCACGGTGATGTCGGCCTTGGGGTAGAGCTGCTGGGCAATACGCCCGCTGATGGAATCCAGCTCCACGCCGTAAAGACGGCTGTTTCGCATTTCCTCCGGCAGCATACCGAAGAAATTGCCTACACCACAGGACGGCTCCAGGATGTTGCCGGTCTCAAATCCCATGCGGCCCACAGCCTCGTAAATCGCTTTGATGACCGTAGGGCTGGTGTAGTGCGCGTTGAGGGTGGAACCTCTGGCAGCAGCGTATTCCTCCGGGGTCAGCAGTTCCTTCAGCTGGGCATATTCCTTGCTCCAGCTTTCCTTGTCGGGGTCAAAGGCATCGGCAAGGCCGCCCCAGCCCACATACCGAGAAAGGATTTTCTGCTGTTCCGGCGTTGCCTGCTCGGTGGTTTCCTCCAGGTATTTCAGCAGCTTGATTGCCTCGACATTGGCCTGGAACTTAGCCTTGGGGCCGCCTTCGCCCAGGTGATCGTCAGTGATACGGAAATTCTCGGCGGTGCGACGCAGATTGGCCTTGTATTCCTCATAAGAGGCTTCCTCGGCAGCTTTGACATTGGGGAAGGTCTGCCACTCGCCGTTTACCTGAATGGAAACGGGGTGTTCGTCCAGTACCTCATCCAGAGTCTTTTCCGGCTCGACAGCAGGCGTGGGCGGCTCCGGCTCATTGGTTCGCAGGGTCTGAACAACCACATCATAGGGCAGATTGTTCTTATCGCCCGGATAGACAGCCACAGTCTCGGCTTGGAAGGCCGGGGTTTCGGCAGCCGGTTCGGGGCGTTCCTGCTCAAAACCGTCCAACTGACGGGCATACATCCCGCGCAGCAAAGGCGCAACCTCGCTCCACTGGAAGAACAGCATGGCCAGACGCTTTTCATCTGCATCCAGCACTTCCAGCTCGATACCTTCCGGCATCGTGCGGTAATCGGCGGTCTCGCCGGTCTCCAGCTCCATCGTTTCCACGATGTTGGGATAGGCCCGGCTCAGCCACAAGGCTACCTCCTGGTTACTCTTGCCGTTGCGAAGAAGCTCGGAAAGCTCCGCCTTGTCCGCCTCACCAATCAGGCCATGGGCCAGCACATCCCGAAGGTCCTGGTCCACCGTATCCAGATTTGCAGGCAGGAATTCGGTATAGAAGTCGTTGCGGTTATCCTCCCGCAAAAGCTGCTCAAACCGTTCCCGGCTCTCAGCCCGGTAGATGGGATAGCTCATGCCGGTGGGCAGCAGCTGCACCGTGTCATCCCGCAGCTCTGTGATCTGATGGGGCCGGTCATCCAGATAGACAATATCACCCACATTGTAAGGAGGAACCGCTGGATCGTAGGAGGTTCGCTCCCGGAGTGTGCCACGAGCCGCAGCGTATTCCTCATCTGAAACCAGAACACGCAAATTATGGGGAGAAGGCTGTTCCGGCTCATCTGCCGGGACGCTCTCTCTGGATATGGCCTCCACATCCGCCATAACACGCTGGATGAATGGGTCATTATCCAGTTTTTCCTCATCCACCAGTTCACCATTCACAATGCCGCGCTCGGCCAAAGCCTCCCGAATGGCGATGGGGTCGATGTTGTCGAACCGGTCCTGTTCCGCTTCGGTGTAGAACCGGTCCTCCTTGATAAGCTGAGCGATCCGGCGCTGTACCTTGGGCCAGGGCAGCACCGTTCCTTCGGGGCTTTCCGGGCGAACCGAAAACGGGGTTTTGCCATCGCCGCCGTCAAACTCATGGGCCAGCCATGCAGCGGTATCTTTTTCCCGCCCATGTTTCTCCATGTAACGGACAACGGCGTGTTTACTTTCGATTTTGCCGTTCCAGTCCTGGATAGCCTTGTCGATGTCATTGTCCGTGAGAGGGTGCAGCAGCTCATGGAGCTTGGGATAGGTCTCGTCGATGATTTCTCGATGAAGGCGCTGGCGGAACTCCGGTGTGTCGGAATAGAGGCGGAGCAGCTCCATGTTGCCAGATCCCAGGACAGCACGGCGAATAGCGGCATTGCCCTCGATCACGGCGTTCTCATGGTCACTGTGACCGCAGGCATTGCGATATGGCACATCTTCCATAACAGCGGCAAGTACAATGGGCTTGTATTGCTCATGCAGTTCTCGAATCGTAGGGGCTGCGGCTGCTTCGGTCTCCTGAAATACTCTGGTCCCGTCTGCGCCAAACTCCGCTTCCTGGGCATTGATGTGCTGTTCCGCCTCATGGTCGATAGAGGGCATGGAATACTCCTGCCGCTCCCTGCCGCCCTTCGGGACAGCGGAAATGGTCACATCATGCTTATCCCGCAGCTGTTCCACAACCTGCTCCAGCCGGTTTGCCGGAAAGCCGCACATTTCCACACGGCCACCGCCGGGGATAGCGCGGGTCGTGAGATTGAGGTCCAGTTCCGCAGCAGCAGTTTTGGCGTCCTCACCGTACAGCTCAAAAAAATCCCCCATTTGGTAGAGGATTATATCATCCGGGTGGCGCTCCTTGACGCCGTTGTATTCCCACACAGCCGGGTCCGGCTGCTGGGCTTGCAGGGCATCTTCTTCCGCCAGGGCCTTTTCTGCCTGGATTTTGTCATACTCCGCCTGTTCCTGTTCTGTGAGATAGCGTCCCTTCTGGATCAGGTCGGTAATCCGTTTGGCGACTTTCTCCCAGGTGAAATGCACATCCGGGCAGCCGTCTTTTTTGTAGTGCAGACCTTTTCCGTCGTGGCTTTCATCGCTTTTCATTGCACCGGACAGGGCATGGGAGTGACCGCCAATACCATACTTATGTTTGAGAAAATCCACCTTTTCCTTATCCGTATGGGGTTCCTGGAAAAAGGTGAAAACTCGGCCCTTACCGCCCTCAAATCCGCTGCCTCTGGTCATGGCGGCGTCGATCTCGTCCTCAGAGATAAACTGCTTGACCGAAGGTACTTCCGTCAACTGAGAGGTAAAGGTGGTGCGAGGCAAGGACAGATCTTGCAGGTTCTCCCAAATTTCTTTGGGTTTATGGTAGTGGAAGCGCAGCAAATCCCGATCCTGCTGGTAGGCCGTCCAGAAGGCAGCATATTCTTCCGCAAGGTTCTGGCGAAACTCCGGGCTTTTCAGCTGTTCGGTGAGCCATGCAGATTCCTCCGGGAAACCGCGCCCCGGATTGTTGGAAAGGATGGGCAGATACCCAGCTTCTCTGGCTTCCTCGCTGAAATCGTGGTACAGATTCCAGAACTTTTCCGCGAGGAGGGAGCGTTCATAGCCCGCAGCCTCAGCCAGCTCCACATTGGTGGCAAACTGGCCGTCCTGCAAAAGCTGGCCGATACGCTCAGCGGCACTCTCCCAGGAAATGACCTGGGCGGACTTATCGTAACGGGCAGTTTTGCCGTGGGAAAGATGGATTCCATCCTCGGCATACCATGCAGTGATGCTGCCAATCCCGTTGCCGCCATGGTACAGGGTTTTCAGGGTGTCTGCGATCTCGGTGGTGGACTTCTGCTCCTCAAAGGCCGCGACAATGCGCTCTCTCTGGCGATAGGTGTTGCCGCCCAGCCGCAGCACATGGTCGATGTCAGCCTGGGCAAAAGAAAAAGCAGAGGATGTTTTCACATTCTCTGCTTCATCTATGATTCTGATTTGTTCTGCTTCGGAGAGGAAGAAACTCAGCTGTGAATAAGCTCCGCCATCAGAATCTCCTCGGCCTGTGCTTTGCAGGTGTTCATCAGGCCCACCCAGCGCATCGGGTCGCTGGCTTTCAGCTGCTCCGTCGCGCCCGCGTCTTTCGCCAGCTGGGGCATCATCTGCTCCAGACGGCTCTGCGCTGTCTCGTCGATCTCGATGAGGTGCGGGTACAGCTTCTCGGTCAGCAGCAGCTGATTGTAAATCAGGGGCCGGTGTTCCTTCAGGTACGCTTTCCGCATCCTGCCGTACTTGCCCAGGGGCTTCTCCGGCTGTTCGGTCAGCTTCAGGTCGGGAATCTGATAATCTCCGTTCATCGTGTAAGTCAGGCTGTTCTCCATGTGTAACGCTCCTTTCCGCGAGTTGCTCGCGCTCATAGATCTGGATGGTGACGCCGATCTGCCGCAAAACCTGCTGGTTAATCTGGCTGACCGCCGCGCCCAACGCCCCAACCGTGGCCGGGGTATTGAAATCGAAAATCGGCATGAAGTCCTCATGCTGGAAATATTGTTCCGTATCCAGCCCACAGCGAGACATCAGGGCATAGGCGATACTGACGGTGGCGGCGGACTTAAATTGGACTTCGATGTTGTAATCATCGTACTCCGCCAGGAACGAACCGTCAACGATATAGCGGAAATCTCTCTGATGATCGTCCCAATACTCACTCGCCAGCTTTCCGGCTACATCCGTGAGCTGCTGGGCGAGATTGTCACCGGCAACGCCGTAGTTTTGCTCCAGCATGGCCGACACAGGCCCAATGTGCTGTTCTTCCAGCTGCCACAACCAGGGTGTACGGGAATGTTCACGGGTGCCGGTATCGGAAATATCGAACACATAGCGCAGGCGAAGCTTGTCGCCGGAATCGTCCACCAGGGCAATACCCTTGGAGCCACGGCGCACATACCGTCCCATTTTTTCATTCCACAGGTCATACTCGGCGCAGGCGGTGGCATCCGGGCGCTGGGCGTAAATCATCATTTGCTCGTGGAATGGGTATTTATAAAGGCGGGCGGCGGTGGTGAGAAAAGCCGTCCACTCCTTCCAGCTGCCTACAAGCTGGGTCGATACCTGTTCGGCCATCTGCCGGTAAAATTCAGCTTTGGATGGCATGGTTTTCTGTCCTCCCTTCATGTTGAATAGAAATGGGACGGCATATCAGGCCGTCCCATCAGGTCTTTATGTGTGTTTTTTACTCGTCGAAATCTGGGTACAGCTCCAGTTCGGCAAACTCGGTGTCGTTCATAGCTTGGAGTTTACCCAGGGCGCTGTCCGTCAGTTCCCGCAGCTCGGCTTCCTCCGGCGAAAGCTCACCGCGCATCTCCGTCAGAGCGTCGATCAGCCCGGTGCGGCTGCCGGTGTTGTAGATGCAAAGAAGGTTCGTTTCCTCAAAGGTGAAGTTGTTCATATCAAAGCTCCCTTTCCGCGCTCTTTTTTTGCGCTGTCTTTTTGTGTTCCGTCTTGGGCTGGCTTTTCAGCTGCTCCATTACGGACTTTTTCTTTTCCCGTTCCTCTCGATGGACGGCTGCTGCCAAGTCCATAAGAGAAATGGGCTGACCACTGCGGGCCTGTTGTTCCAGCTGGGCCACTGTCGGCTCCTTTGGGCCGTTATTGATGATACCGTCGATCATGCCGTAATCATCTTCCACCGTCATTTCCGCATTTCTCAGCGAATTTTCCGGCAAGAAACCTTGCACCTGGGTGAAACCAACACTGTCGCAGTAATGACAGGATACCTGACCATTCTGCTTGATGGCAACGATGTCACTGACGCTCATAGACGGGCTGTGAAAATCCACCGGCTTTTGCAGATTGAACTGCTCATACAGCCTTTCCAGCTGCTCCATAGTGCTGCCGGAACCGTCCAGAGGGGCGGTATAGATAAGGTCATAGTTACTCCGCTCTACGGACAGATTGTGCGATTGCAGCCAATCCAGATTCATAAAACGCACATTCTGCGGGTCATCCTTGCTCACCTGATAAATAGCAAAACAATTTCCCTCATGGGAAAGAAACGCCTGTTCCCGTTCCAACTGCCGATCCTGTCGTTCCAAAACTTTTTCGTGAAAGTCCGGGCTTTGCTCCCATTCCTCGCGGGACACAGCAAAGATACCGTCATGGGCGTCCAGGTCGGCAGTGTCAAAGGCCATTTCCGGGTTTTCACCCTCCTGGACGATATAAACGGTCAGGTCTCGCTCCATCAGCTCATAGGCTCGCTCTTTGGAGAGGGGCAGAAGGTCACCGTCCAGGTAGCCGCATTTCTCCAGATCATCCTGAGTCAGTGCCGGGTCCGGCATGGGATACTCGTCCAACGCCTGCTCCTGGGCATCCGGCAGCTGGGTGGCGGCAGCTTCTGTGGTCTGCTGGCTGACCTGTTCCTGCATCTGGTGGTAAGCCGCCTCCTGCAAAGTCTCGATCATGGACAGCGGCGCATACTTGATGGACTTGCCGCCCATCCCCAGGTCCTCGCAGATATGGCTAACCGCTGTGGAACGGCCCATATCCGGCCCGTCCAACTGGCCGCCGTCCATCTGCTTCATGGTTGCCACATCGTAGAGCGTGTAGTCCCAGCCGGTGTCGCAGGGCTGAACATGAAGGTAGCTGGTATCATCCAGCACCAACAGGGCCTCCCGGTACTCGGCGCTGGGCTGGACACTTTCGGTATTTTCCGGCTCGGTCAGCTGTTCCGGTTCAGTCATCGGCACCAGCTGATCCAAGCGTCCCATAAGCTCGGCAGCTTTTTGGGTGGTTTCATCCGGTTCATCCTCGTTCACGATATTCTGGAGCCATTCGCGTACACCGCTGGCATCTCCGCTTCGGAGTGTGGCAGTCAGTTCGTGCAGTGCGTCCTCACGGCTATCTGCATTGTTCCGATACTCATAAGGGTCATAATCGAAAGTGAACTGGTCGATGTCTGCTGCCAGCTGCTCGATAGAGTCCTGCTGCGGTTCCGTGGCGGCAGTCAGGTCAATGCCGCGCTCCTTGCAGATTTCCTTGTAGTTGCGCTCGATGTCGTTAATCAGCTCGCAGGAAGTCTTGTTGATGGTCTCCAGACTGGCCCGCAGCTCCTTCAGCTCCTTGTCCTTCGACCAGGAAGCGATGTAGCCAAAACTGTTCTCGCCGGTCTGGATGCCGAAATACTGGCAAACCGCATAAGAAATGCTCTCGGCCTCCACTTCCTCGGTGTTGCGGTTCTTGCGGCCTGTTTCACCGCCGTCAGATCTTCCTCCACTTCCAACCGCCACTCAAACCGATTCTCGTCCACATAGCGCCAGCCTTCCTCGGCGGCGGCCTGTTCCGCCTCTGCTTCGGTGGCGAAGTCCAGACGGAAGTCATGCTTGGTGCCGCCCTCGCTCACCATCACGATCTTCCAGGTCGGCTCCGCTTCGTACTTTTTGGGGTCGTGGAGCTTACTGTGCGCGGTCTCATGGACAGCGGCGGAAACAGTCTGCACCTCGCTCATGCCTTCCCGGATGGCGATCCGCTGCTGGTCAGAGGAGAAATAGCCGTCCATGTTCTCGGCCATCGGCTCAAACTCGATGGGAACCGGAGCCGAGCGGCGCAGAGCTTCCATGAAAGCCTCATAGTGCGGCACCGTCCCGGACAGGCTGGAGGCCAGCTCTGGCAGGGGCTTTCCGTCCGTCTGGCTCACATCGAACACCTTCACCGGACGGAACATGGGGATTTCAATTTCTTTTTCCTCCATGACCGCCTTGCCATCCGCGTCCAGGATGGGTGCATGAGTATCCGGGTCGCGCTTCATTTCCTCGATCTTCTTTTTGTAGGGCGTGGGGGCAATGATGGTGATACCATGCTCACCCTTTTTCACATGGCGCTCAAACTGATTTTTCCACTTGTTGAACCCGGCCACCAGGGTGGCGTCCGGGCGCTGCATATAGATGAGCATGGTGTTGTTGACGGAGTAGCGGTGGAACTTGGACATGACGGACAGATAGCGCATATACTTCTCGCTCTCAAACAGTTCCTTGATACCCTGTTCAATGCCCGCTGTGATCTCTTGTAACCGTTCTCGATTGGTGGTCTTATCAGCCATGAATTTCACTCTCCTTTCCAATTTGGCTATTTCTGATTGATGTTCGGCAATCCACAGCTTTTGCTCCTCCGGGCTGTTCTCCAGAAAAAAATCCAGCAGATAGCCCACATAGTCCTTTTTCTGGATTGCCTCCATGAATCGGGGATGTGGATTTTCCTCCGGTGTTTTGGGTGTGTAGTCCGTTTCCCACTTGCGGAGCAAATGAAAGTAGTCGGCCAGGACACGAAAGGCATGGTCTCGGTCCTCCTTGAATTTCTGCGCCTCGGATTTCTGGCGGACATGGCGTCGCCGGGGAGGGGCCTGACTGTCATAAGCCAGGCCAAAATCCTGGGCCAGCTTCTCGGCGGCCTCTTTGGGGGACAGATTGTAGAGCCTCGCTGTGAAGTCAATCACATCGCCGGTGGCTCCGCAGCCAAAGCAATAAAAATATTCCTCGTTCAGCTTCATGCTGGGATTTTTGTCATCGTGGAAGGGACAACAGGCCATGCCGCTCCGGTTGACCTCGATTCCGTACATCTGCGCTGCTTCTCGGACGGTGATGGACTGCTTGACAGCCTCAAAGACACTTTCAGCCATGCTTACTCATTGCCTTTCTTGGGGGTGGGCGGCCTGTATCCGGCAGCCTTGGCCAGTTCACTGGCTGCCTTACGGCGCTCGGCGCTGTAAGGTTCCCGGACGGACACACAGCGTTTGGGAACGAGAAAGGTCTGGCGGTCCTTTTTCACAATCTGGTCCGGGTATTTCTCTGCCAGTCGCCGCAGCTTCTCCAGCAGCCGGGGGTCATGGGTATAGACCTCGGCGGTGGCTTCGGCCTGGTTGTAGAGGATGATGGTTTCCTGTTCATAGCGTGAGAGCTTCATCGTTTGCCACCTTTCTGCTGGTCAAACTCCAGCTTGAAGTTGGCGTACTGCCCATCATCCGCCAACACCACAGTGGCATCGTAGGTCTTGCCGGTTTTCTCGGAGTACAAGCCCCTCACATGAGCGCGGCCATCTTTGAGCAGTGCCGTTACGATGGCTTTGGTAGGTTGCTTGTGCTTCATCTCCCACCACTTGTTGTTTTTCCAAATTGCAAATTTGCAAGATTCTGTCTGACAGAAGAAGCCTTTTTGCATTTCTGCAACCTCTCCGCCACAGCGGGGGCATTTGCCCACCACTTCGTGGGAAGGGCTGAACAAATACTCCGTTCCCTTGATAGCTTGATAGGTTCCCACAAGTTCTTTGAGCATGGCACTAATCCCAGCCATGAAATCCTCCGGGGCCAGCTCGCCACGCTCGATCTCACCCAGCCGGTACTCCCACTCAGCAGTCAGAAGGGGCGATTGCAGCTGCTCCGGCAACACGGTGATAAGGGATACCGCGTCATGGGATGGCATGAGCTGCACGGTTTTCTTGCTCTTTTTGCGCTCCAAAAAGCCGGTGGAAACCAGCTTTTCCAGAATCCCGGCGCGGGTGGCCGGGGTCCCCAGGCCCTTGCGCTCGGCATCCTCCGGCATATCGTCCTTCCCGGCAGTCTCCATTGCGGAGAGTAGCGTATCTTCGGTGAAGTGCTTGGGCGGGGTGGTCTTGCCCTCCTTGACGGTAGCACCAGAAAGGGGCAGCGTCTGACCTTCAGACAGCTCAGGCAGAGCCTTGTCCTCGGGTTCTTTGTCCTGCTCCACATTCTTCAGCCCTGCGCGATAGGCAGCGTCCAGCGCCCGCCAGCCGTAATTTTTCACTGTGCGGCCTTTGGCAGTAAACTCCGCTCCGGCGCACTCGACAACAACGGCGGTTTCCGCAAAGGTATAGGGCTGGGCCACGGCGCACAGCAGGCGCAGAGCCACCAACTCCAGCACCGCCTTTTCGCCCACCGGCAGGCCGGACAGGTCCGCGCCCTGGAGGTTGCGGGTAGGGATCACTGCATGATGGTCGGTCACTTTCTTGTCGTTGACAATCTGGGCGGCATTGCAGGCAATCTCCATGCCATTGGAAAAGGGCATCGCCCCGGCAGTGAGCTGGACCAGCTCCGGTAGACTCGCCGCCATATCCGAAGTCAGATAGCGGCTGTCCGTCCGAGGGTAGGTACAGAGCTTCTTTTCATACAAATTTTGCAGGTAGTCCAGGGTTTGCTGGGCGGTGAACCCCAGCAGCCGGTTGGCGTCCCGTTGGAGGGTGGTCAGGTCATAGAGGGCGGGCGGCTTCTCGGATTTGTTTTTGCGCCCCACTTTTTTCACTGTGGCAGCCGCACCTTGGCAGGCCGTTTTCAGCTGTTGGGCGGCAGCCTTGTCTGCCATGCGCTCCCCGGAAACGGTGAAACCGGGCAGCTCCAGTGTGACCGTGTAGAATGGCACCGGCTTGAAGGTGTCGATCTCGGCTTCTCGCTGGACAATGAGGGCCAGCGTCGGGGACATGACACGTCCGATGTTGAGGGTCCGGTGGTACAGCACGGAAAACAGCCGGGTGGCATTGATACCCACCAGCCAGTCCGCTTTGGCGCGGCAGAGGGCCGCATCCCGCAGGCCGTCATAGTCTGCACCGGGGCGCAGGTTTGCAAAGCCCTCCCGGATGGCGGAATCCTCCATTGAGGAAATCCAGAGCCGCTTCATGGGCTTCTGGCAGCCCGCCAGCTCATAGACGCTGCGGAAGATCAGCTCCCCCTCGCGTCCGGCGTCGCAGGCGTTTACCACTTCGGTCACATCCGGGGCGTTCATCAGCTGCTTCAGCACATCAAACTGTTTCTTCTTGTCCTTGCTCACCACCATCTGCCAGGGTTCCGGCAGAATGGGCAGATCGTCATAGCGCCACTTGGCGTAGTCCGGGTTATAAGCGTCGGCGTCGGCCAGACCAGCCAGATGGCCCACACACCAGCTGACCCGCCAGCCGCCGCCCTCCAGATAGCCGTCCTTGCGGGCGGTGGCCCCAATCACGGCGGCCAGACTTTGGGCAACGGACGGTTTCTCAGCGATCACCAGCTTCATGGTTTTTCATCCTCCTTTCCCGCAGCCATGCGGTCAGCTGCCGGTGGCAGAATCCCACGCAGGGCTGACCGTCACGGTAATTTCCGCAGCCATAACAGGGGTGGCCGGGAGATAAAGAAGGAGGACGGGAAGTTTCCTTCCCGCCCTCCGGCCTGCGTGTCATCATGCGTTCATAGGGGCTGTCGGTGAAGCGGGTCAAACCGTCTTGTCCTCGCTTTCCTCGTCGCCGCCCCCGTCAGCGTCCGGCTCGTCAGATTCCTCGGTCTCCCAGGAGTCCTCGTCCTCCTGATCGGTATCATCCTCGCCGTAGTCATAATCGTCCAAATTGTCGTTGCCCTTGGTCTTGGGTCTGCTTTTTACCAGCTTAAAGTAGGCAAAAGCGCCGCCGCCACCCATCAGAGCCAGCACCGCCAAAAGAATGGCCGGATTCAGTCCTGCGGGTTTCTGCGCCGGTTCTTCCGGTTCCGGGGTTTCTTCCGGGGTCTCCGGTTCCGGCTCCTTACCCGTGCAGGCGCTCATATTGGTGGCACACACCGGGCAGGCCGTATTCACCGCACCGGCCACACATTTCTCCGTACAGGTACAGGTGGCGGGCTGCTCCTGGGTGGTCTGACCGTCCTCCATCAGCGCCATCAGGTCCGCCTCGTCCACCTGGTTTAAGAAGTGGACAGCGGTTTCCTTGTCCTCGTTGGCCCGGTCAATGAGGATGTAGAAGTAGTTGCCTGCCTTGGTGGTGACGGTGATGAGCTGCTTGTTGTCGCCGAAATCATCCACCAGGGCGGCGTTGCCATCCGGGGTCAGGGCCGGACTGTCCTCGGTTTCCTCCACGACCACATTGCTGTCGTTGGTGGCATCCTCCGCCGGAAGTTCTTCCGTTCCCTGGGCAAAGGCAGTCACGGAAAGGCCCATCATCAGCACCAGGGCGGCGCAGAGGGCCGAAAGGGTTTTGAAAATTTTCTTATTCTTCATGGTCGGTATCCTCCTGTTCGTTGTAGTTGGCGGAGGCAGCGGCCATGCCAGGGACCGTACCACCGGAGAGCATGGCGTTCAGCTGCTCCGGGGTCAGCCGCAGGGCGCGCACCATCTGAACGATTTCCAGGTTCTCCGCCTCGGTTTTCTGCGCCTCCAGGGTTTTCAGCTTGTCCTGGTACTCCGCGATCTTCTCGCGGACCTTGGCAATCTCCTGGTCAATGCGCTGGATTTTGTTCTTAGCCATTTCAATCACTCCTTTTCTCATAAATCGGCCTTACCAGTTCATCAGGCCGTAGCCCTTGATGCACTCGTAGGACAGGGAATAACTCTTGATCTTGCAGGCGTCGCCGGAATTACCCTCCACGGTGTAGACCCGGCTGCCGTCCGTGCCGACCACAAGGCCCACATGGTCGGCGCTGCCATCCAGGTCCCAATCGAAGAAGATGGCGTCGCCGGGGGCAATATTGGCGTAATCACGCCCGCCCCATTGTCCGTGGGATTGGAACCACGGGATGCCCTGAGATTGGCAGGCGGCAAAACGCGGCTCAGACAGCCCCATCTGGCCGTAGCACCAGGACACGAAGCAGGCGCACCATTCCACACGGGAATTGAAGCCGTACCAGCTCCAGTAGGGCTGACCGCCCACATTGCCCACCTGACTTTTCGCTATATCCACCACGGTCTGATTGCCGGGGCGGGTGCCGTTGACGAACTCAACACCAGCTAAACTCTCGGAATCGCTGGTGTCGGAGGAACCGCCGCCGAAAATCAGCGGCTTGTTGCCCAGCGTCTGCCGGTACACCTGGTACATCTCCAGCTGTTCCGGGGTCAACAGCTCCGAGGCAACAGACGAAATGGGCTTGCTGGTGAGCTTCACATTCAGAATGTAGTAGTTGTAAGGAACCTGAACGGTGTAGCTATTGCCCTCGCTGTCAGTCCGGGTTTCCGTCCGATAGCGTACTTCAACTTCCTCGGTGAGCGTCAGCTGATACTGGGCATCAAATACACGCTCCAGTTCTGCCTGGGCGCTCTGTCGGGTGTAGCCCTGCAAGACAGCGGACAGGTAGGCCGCCAGCTCATGGGGGTCATGCCCGATCATATCCAGGTCATAGCGGTACTCATCATACCCTGGGTGGCTGTTTTCAATATTGTCGATTTCAGCCTGCAAATCCGCTTCTTTGGCGGCATAGTCGGCCTCCACCGCCACCAGTTCCGGGTCATCGGAGGGGTAGGTGCTGCCTGTCACCACAGAGCCGATGCCCTGTCCCAGCATAGAGCAGGACGAAATGGTGTTCATCAGGAGGCAGACCACCAAAAAGAGGGCCAGCACGATGCCAGCCCCTTTCTTGTGGCGCATGACAAACGTACCCGCCTGCTGTGCCTTTTCCTTGACGGTTTTTGCCGCCTTGCCGGTCTTGCTGGCAGTTTTGGCGGTACTTCCGGCAGTCTGACCGGCGCGCTTGGCGGCGGCATACTCCTTTTTAATGGCCTGTTTCTGCTGCCAGCGGGAAATGGGGTTGCTGGCAAGCTGGGGATTTTCCCGCAGGGACTTCTGATACAGGGCGTTTACATTGGCCTTTTCCAGCTTCTGCTCGGCCTGGGCTGCCTTGCGGTAGGGCTTCAGTTTGTGGCTGCGGTAGCTTTCCCGCATCAGCCGTGCGCCGGTCTCGGCAGCCTCCTCGGACTTGTGGGCGCTCTCCACGCCCACATTGTCCTGTTCGGTCTCCCGGATTTCCTTGTGAACTTTCCCCAGGGCGGCATTGGCGGGGGTATCCCGCACCGCATGGGACAGCTTGGAGGGCGGCTTCTTCTTGTCCTCCAGCACCAGTTTGGTGGTCACTTTACCGGTCTCCGGGTCCACCGTCTTTTGCCGGACCTGCTTTTTGGGGATTTTGGCCTGCGCCTTGTCTGCTTTGGCGGCGGCCTTGTCCGCCTTACGGATGGGCTTCTCCAGAGCCGGGTCAGCCCGTTCCTCGTCCGTAAAGCGCAGGCGCGGTTCCTTATTCAAA
>ERZ1106963.1171-NODE-1171-length-33881-cov-19.111394_pt1 | contig 33881 bp, 38 predicted proteins | sample MGYA00403681_ERZ1106963 | MGnify/ENA primary metagenome ERZ1106963 (study PRJEB35170, sample SAMEA104062407) | human gut metagenome | biome: human gut; feature: human-associated habitat; material: faeces | place: Denmark | collected 2012-05-03 ...
TTTACGAATTAAAGCTGCAGAAAGCCCATGCCTTTAGGCATGGGATGAATGCAGCCTACTTTTTCTTCTGATCCTCAATATATCGACGTATCGTATCCTCTGAAATGTGTCCTATCGTCTCGACGTAATAGGATCGTGTCCACAATGTTGGCATGCGCGTCTGAAGCGACGGAAATTCAAGCCGCAGCATGTGTGACGTGTAGCCATTAAGCTGTGCCACAATCCGCGCAACCGGATCAATAGGATTAGCCTTAATGGATAGATGTACATGATCAGGCATGACCTCCAGCGACTCGATAACCCATCCGAACTTGGCGGCTTGTTCATAGAGCAAAGCCTTGAAGCGCTCGGCAATATCTCCTGTAAGAACTTTCCTCCGGTACTTGGGGCACCAGATGATATGATAGGCTACATTATAGACGGAGCCTTTATTCGTCTGCCAACGTGTACGCATAGTTTTTATTTGCAAAGATAGTATTTTATTCTTATATTTGTGGCATAAAGAGTACAGTAATGTTGACATACAAATACAAACTCTACAAGACACATCGGACCGTATGGTTGGACCGGATGCTTCGGGAGTGTGCGTTTGTATGGAACCACGCACTTGCGCTTCAACGTAGATACTACCGTATGTATGGCAAGTACGTTTCAACGGTTGACATGCAGAAGCATTTTACAAAGCGCATCAAGCGGCATCTATTGTACTCACACAATAGCGTTGAGGTGTTGCAGCGACTTGATGCTGCGTACCAACGTTTCTTCAAGAAGCTTGCCAAGCGGCCGCCTAAGTTCCGGCGTGCTGCAGACTTTCAATCCTTTGTCTATAAGCTGCATTATGGGTATAAGATAGACGGCAATTGCTTCACAATCAACAGACTTAAGAAGACTTATAAATTTCATAAATCCCGTAATTTTGATGGTGCGATAAAGACGGTTCGCGTTAAGCGTGATCCGTGCGGTGACTTTTGGTTGTACGTCGTAACCGACGCTAAGGTAGAATCCAGCAACACGACACATGATGGTGCGGTTGTTGGGATTGACTTTGGCCTTAAGACGTACCTTACGTTATCTGACGGACGTACATACAAGAACCCTCAGTTCTTCAAGCAGACGCTACGCGACATCCGTAGGGCGCATCGGCGGTTGAGCCAATCCGTCAAAGGCTCAAATAACCACCGCCGTCGGCGTCTTGAACTCAGCAGGCTCTATCGTAGGATCAGCAACCATCGTGACGATTATCAGTGGCGCTTAGCGCATGATCTTTGTCAGTGTTATTCTACGATCTGCTTGGAGACGTTGAGCCTTGATGGTATGCGTCGCTTATGGGGCCGTAAGGTTTCGGATCTCAGCCACGCATCATTCGTGTCGCGCTTGGAGTTCGTAGCTACTAAGTACAACACGAACGTTGTGCATGTCGATAAGTGGTTTGCGAGTAGCAAGATGTGCAGTGGATGCGGGTATGTTAATAAAGAGCTTCGGTTGGTTGACCGTTCATGGCTTTGTCCGCAGTGCGGAACGCATCATGATCGTGATCTCAACGCAGCGTTAAACATTCGGCGTTCGGGCATGGACGCGTTGATTAGTGGTAGTAAGCCCACCTCGGTGGCGGCCATGTCTGAGTCAAGAATCCCGCGGCTTTAGCCGTGGGAGTATGTCAAAGCGTCTTTTAGATCTTGCTGAGCGTTGGTATATCCAGAAGTTCGATTCTTATGCTCATGGTTATAATAGCAACTTAGGTGGCGGAAGTAACTTAGGGTTTAGACATTCTGAGGTTGCTAAATGCAAAATGCGAGGGCGAGTTGTTTCCGAGGAGACGCGATTACTGCGTGCACATCCTGTGTGTTGCTGGGATTCGTCTTTTGTTTTCGTCACAGAGTTTCCGGGTGCTACGTGGGCGGAGCGTAGATTAGGGTTACGTGTATGGAGTCGGAGTAATATTTCTATAGTTTGCTCCAGAGGGGGTGGGTTAGTTCAAGGATATTATTTTTGTTATCCTGAGGATCGCCAATCGTTTGAATTAGAATTTGCTTCTTGGTCTAAGAAGAGCTGGTCGACTTCTAAGCGTTTGATTCGTTACGAGGCTATAGATGGCAGCTTGTCTGGAGAAGGTTATGCTTGTGACTTATCGAGGATGTTATCTGTTCCGGCAGCCCATATTGTTCGAGTATGCCGCGGCAAGCGTAAAAGTGCAGGAGGTTATAGGTTTACTTATGTTGATGATCAGACGTATGTGCTTATTTCAGAGCTTCCTGATGACTACTTTGTTAAAGGTGCAAGCCAACGATATCGAGTTAGTTGTACACGATTATCTGATGGTTTTTCTTGCATTTATAGCTCGCGGAAAGAGGCGTCTGAGAACACCGGGGTGAGTCTTTATTCAGTGACAGTTTGTTGTCACGAGCATAGAGATGGTGTTAGTGGTTATTGTTTTAGATATGTTAACGATGTTGCTTCTGGAGGTTGATGTTTCTTGTGAGTAGTTTGTTGTTTTGCTTTTCCGATGTGCTTTTTTTTTCTATTATATAAGGCTTTACGTGTATATGGTATTGGTATGGGGTGCAAATGTTGGTCTTGTGCTTCCAGACTTATCAGTCATATTTTGTAGGCTGTTTCAGTTATGAGTGTTGATATTAAGTCCCATAGAATGAGTGAGAGTATTAAGTTAGGGGGTATTGAGTTGGTCTGCGGGGATTGTATGGATGTACTTCGGGGTCTTGCGGATAACTCTTTTGATTTGGCGGTTGTAGATCCTCCTTATGGTATTAAGAAGGATCGTCCGCGTGGAGCAGGTGTCTTGGCTAAGGCGTCTAATTATGCTGTCAAGTCGTGGGATAGTGAGCGTCCGTCTGCGGAGTACTTTAAGGAGCTTCGTCGTGTCAGCAAGGATCAGATCATCTGGGGTGGTAATTACTTTGCCGATCTTCTTCCACCTTCGTCTTGTTGGCTTGTTTGGGATAAGCAGAACGGCGTGAACGACTTTGCAGATTGTGAGCTTGCGTGGACGTCTTTTAAGTCGTCGGTTCGTAGGTTTAGTTACCGTTGGCAGGGCATGCTTCAGGGCGATATGAAGCATAAGGAGAAGCGGATCCATCCTACTCAGAAGCCTGTTGCGTTGTATGGGTGGGTTTTGAATAATTACGCTAAGCCGGGTTTTCGTATTTTGGATACTCATCTTGGGAGTGGTTCTATATGTATTGCGTGCCATGGTCTTGGTTTTGAGATGCTTGGCATAGAGCTTGATTCAGATTATTATGCTGATGCTGTTAGGAGATTAGAGTGGCATCAGCGTCAACAACAATTATTTTAACAGTCATGAGTACACGTGCTTCTCTTAGATTCATAGACGAGTATGCCAATGTTGTCTATATTTACCGGGGTCACGACGGCTTTCCAGAGATTGTGGAGCCTGATATTGATCGGGTTTTGTCTATTGCGTCGGGTCGTTGGAGTGGTTCTGAAGTATCCTTGTTGGTTACTTTATTCTTGGCCGTCACTTACACAGGATGGCAGAAGCAGCGGTTGCCGGATTATGAGTTGACGACTTCTATTCATGGTGATGAGGAGTGTTTTTATACTGTTCGGTGGGACACGGCCAAGCAAGCTTGGGTTCGGGAGGAGACCCACAATTAACACAACTTTTTTTTCATTTTATTTGGAGAATAAAATTAATTTTCCTACCTTTGTGTTGTGCTCGATAGGGATTACGATTGATTGTTGAATTTAATATAACATTTTAAGTCATGAAGATTTATTCGGTTTATAATCACGAGACGGGTTATCACGAGACTTTTCATTCTCTGTCTGCTGCTAAGAAGGCTATGAAGGAGCATAATGCCAAAGGTTCAATTACGAAGGTATGGTCGAATGGCGATTGGGAGCCTATTGGTCCTATTGTTTTGAAGGGTTCCAACAAGCACTTTGTTGCTAATACACGTCAGACGAAGGCAGGTTATTGATTGGCGGGTTCTGGTTTTTTAATTTTCTACGATTATGCTTTCTTTTTCAGATTTGAAGGTTGGACGAACTTATATCTTCAATGGGTTGGTTGGTTATGACCAACCTGCACTTGTCGATCTTGTTGCAGTGGGTTTTCTATCTGATGGTAAATCTCCGTTTATTGCCATATCTACGGATGTCATAGATATGAGTGGGCGTCATGTTGATATGTCTATTTATCGGAAGGATGTCATTTCGGATTTGGATGGACCGTATTACCACATTACTGATATTGATTCCTCTGCTTCATTGGAAGATTCTGTTTTTTGTTTTGGTACTATTGGGATTGCCTCGTTAGAGGAGCTTTAGGTTGCTTTTGGTGGGTTGCTTATTGAGTATATAAATTTTCACAACAGTTAGCTATGGCGTCTTATTCTGATCTCAAGATAGATTCACATTATTTGATTCGAGATTGTTATCTTGGCGATAATGAGCGTTTGGATATTAGGGTATGCGTGGTTGCATTCTGTCCTGATAGTGTTTGTTTTGGGGCAACTTTTTATGAGGCTTCTACGGGTCATCAGCGTCTTTTTAGTACTACTCCTTACATCGTTGTTTCTTTTAGTGACTATCTTCATGATTATCCTTTATGCCGTCGTTCGAAGCGGTTGAAGTCAAATTCAAGGGTTGTGTTATTTAGTTGTGATAATTTTTTAGACAAGTTAATTGCTGTAAATGATTAGTAATGTGGGCTGACTTTATATTTGGTGTTTTCATGTACTTAATTCCTGTTATTGCAGTGATGTGGCTTCTTTGCGATGTTGTTGTTTTTATTTATCGTTTGCTTCGGCGGTTCTGCAATTATATATCCAGAAAATTGAGTTCTGTACATGGACGCTCGACTTAGTGCTTTAGAGCAATATACTGCTAAGATGGCGGATGTTCGGATTTCCCGGCATCCGCTTCGGCGTGACTGTATATTTATAGTTAACTGTACTGAGTTTGACATTTATCAGGATGGTCACTCTCATGAGGAGGCTCGGGTCTTGAAGCAGTGTATTGTTAAGAAGAATCCGGACATGTTTTATGTTCAGGAGTCTTTTGGTGACGACGCTATGGTTCAGGATGGTGATATTATTCCGTGGGTTATTTACATGTCGTGTACAGGTTTACCTCGGCTTCCTATGCTTGACGATCGGTTTTTGCTTGACGGTCTTGTTTACTCTGTTTCTGCTGTTAAGCCTATAAATCGCGATTCTCAGGGTGTTATTGAGTGTTTAGTTTATCCAGAGCGTAGGGATTTTATAGACTCTCTTGCTATTTATTCTGTGTCTTTTCATAGCAACTTTGTTCCTGTTTCTTTAGAGGATGCATGGGGTAAGGAGGTTGCTATGCAGATTATCTGGGGTGGTTATCCTGTTGAGATGTCTTGGGATAAGAAGACGTGGGTTCCGTTTGTTCCGACGTCGTCTGTCACGGTTCCGAATAAGGCGTCACGATTGTTCATTCGTGGCGAGTCTGGGGAGGTCGTAGGCTTCACTTTCGGTGGACGTTCTTGTGGGTCGTCTGTGTCCGTGGCGGCAGGTTTCAATGGCTTACTCGACTCAGATGGTGTTATGTATATTACTCCCTGCACGAGCAGGACTTATGTTGGATAGCGATGGCAGTTTCTTTTAAGGATAAGTTGTGGTCTCAGTATGTCATTCCGCAGACGGTGTCTTGTTGGTATGGTGACGGTGTGACTACGCAGGCGGTTTCGGATTTGGATGTTCTTATAGCGTCTTGTGTTGATGAGCTTCGGTCGGACTTGTATATCACGGATTACATGGTTTTGAATTCCATGACCACGCATGTTGATGAGGATATTTTTGCTGTTGTCAACGCGAAGCTGACTTTTCCTTTTCAGGGTAACAGGAGTGTTCGTGTAGAGTTGGATCGAGGTGCTCATCAGATTCTGTGTCGGTATGTTCCTGCTCGTGTTACTTACCGTCGTTACTTGCGGTTGTCTGATCTTGATACTTTAGCAGGCGATCAGCTTGTTTTTGCCTTGATGTACGTGTTGAGCAAGATGGCTGAGAAGGAGTTGGCTATTTTGCGGTCTGTTGTTTTGGATGCAGATAATGGTCAGGTCAACTTGGATGCCTTGTCGGACTTTGCGTCTACATGCCGGAGTCGCTACGAGGAGCTGAAGGAGTCTATATTCATTTATTCGTCTGGAATTTAATTGGGGCTTTTTATGAGGTTTTACGAGGATGTGATTGATAGTGATAACGCTGCGTCAGTTAATAAGAAGGCTCGTGATGGTCGCAAGATAGGCTTGGGTCTCTCGGAGTATCATCGTCATCGTGGAGGTGCAGATGCTCATGTTCCGTCTTTGGAGGACTTGCGGGAGCGGGCTCGTGAGGAGGTTGCGGACGCGTCGTCGTCTGCTCGTCCGTCTGCAGAGGTTTTGGCACGGGTTCTTGGGTCTATTATACCTGATATCTCAGTTGTGGAGGGTTCGTCGTCTGGCACGTCCTTTATTATTAAGCCTCGTTCTGGTTCAGATTCTTTCAGGATTTGGTTTTCTGGCGACGAGATTACGATTGCTAAGCCGTCTGTGGATCGAGATGCAGTAGTTCTTGATGCTTCGTCTTGGTCATATGGGGACTTTGGGTCTTTCCTTGATTATGTTTTAGATGTTGTGTCAAGTGTCTCCAGTTATGACGATTTTATAGATTCCTTAGCTTATATTGCATAGGTCATGTTGTTGCTTCAGTACGAGAAGGCGGTTTTAGAGTGGTTTCATGCAGCTTATCCTAAGTTGCGTGAGATGATTTATGCAGATGACATTGACAAGCTTTTGTCGAAGGATGCTATTGTGAAGTATCCGTCGTTGATCTATTCACGTGAGGATAGCGATATTGTTTCCGGCGTTCCTTATGATTCTTACGAGACGGATGCGGACGGGAATCTTCAGCGTATCAGGACTTTTCCTTTTGATCAGATTTATACTGCGAAGCTTGTCACGGAGAAGCAGTCGGATATTTGGGCTATTGCTAATGCTATACGTCAACATTGGAGTTATGACTCTTATGCTCATGTTCGTCCGAAGGGAGCCGACTGGCTTTTGAATGTGGGTATGCGCCTTTTGTCTTTCCGTGTGGAGTCAGAGCGTGACAACTTGGATCGGAAGGGCGCGCGTCGTGTTTTGACTATGCGCTGGCGTTCGGTTCTTCAGCTGGAGGATTATGATGAAGCCATGCGGTGGTTGGGGTATAGAATTTACATTGTTCCCAACGGCGTGGAGGCTGAGGAGTGGTTAGTGGCGCAGGGTGATCTGCCTATCGGAGGTGTGGAGCCTACGGTTGATGATTTGAAGGTTTCCATTTAGAGATAACTTGTGTAGCAGTACACATGTGCAGGTTTTGGGAGGTGGTTTGCCCGGGGCCTGTTTTTTCTTTGTGTAACCAGAAGCAATTATATATCCGTTAAATTAAATTGTTTTTTATTATGGCTTCGAATCTTATCCAAGTCGATTTTTTAGATGAGACTAACTACATCTCTGTTTCGGACGGTTCAGATATCGTCGGGGTTGTAGCAGATACGAACTGGGGTCCTGTTGGTGTTCCTACGGTTTGCAATAGTAGCGTTTATCGGACTTTGTTTAATCCTCAGGGTCTTGGTCGGTTAAATTCGTCTTTAGCTACTGTCACTCGTGTTTTTGAGATGGGTGCTTCATATGTTGAGGTTGTGCGTCTTGGTAAGGATACGTCTGCTTCGGAGCCGTGGGTATTTTTTAGCATTGATAGTACAGGCAAGCTGACTGCAGATGCTGGGTTTACTTACGCTAATGATGCGGAGGCCACAGATTTCACTTCTGTTATAGCGAGTGAGAATAATCCGATCAAAGAGGGTTCTGTTGCTGCTTTCCGGTTACGTTATCCGGGAGGTTTTCCGATGCGTGTGTCTTTGTCGTCATCCAAGACTTTCATGACGAAGCAGTTGTTTACTCTCACGCTTTCGGCTTTTTCCGGCTTTACTTATGATTCTTCCGGCAAGTCCACTCCGTCTTTCAATAACACGTTAGAGACGTTGTCCTTTACTTTGGAGGAATTAGAGGCCAGTGGGGTTTCATACTTCTATGCTGATCAGATATCGAACAATTCAGCTTACTTTACTACGGATATTACGTGGGCATATTCGAATGAGTCTAAGTATACGACATCTTCGGGGGCTGTAGCTTCCTCGTTTACGAATGTTGGTATGGGTGATATTCAGGGCTACTCTGTATCTAAGGGTTCGGGAGATGTGGAGATGTCTATTCCTACCTATTCATCATCGGCTTTTGTGTCAGCTTATAAGTTGTTCGGGGATCGGGATATTTCTTCGTCCACGTTGCTTGTGAGCTCTTTTATTCCGTCTATGGATTCCGGGAAGGTACCAGAAGCTGCTACTTCTGCGACGGATGGTTTTGAAGATTACGCATCTGTTTTGTCGGCCATGTCCTCGGTTTCAGAGGCTCGCAAGGATTGCAACTCGTTGGTTGGTTTTCCTACCATAACTAATACTTACTACTGGAAGCCTAAAGGTGGTGATTCTGATACAGGTACACGTGCGAATGCTGTTGCTTGGTTTAATTCTGCGGATATTAGCAATGCGGGCCTCCGCATGTTTACGTCAGGTATTGTAGGATGGGAGACTTATACTCTGCGCACTACTCTTGGAGTTAAACGCTTCGACTTGGATTGCACGGCTGCTTGGGCAGGCAGGATATGTGCTACGGCTTATGCACTTCATAATCGCAACCAGCTTCCGTCTTACAAGGCTTATGGTTCATTCTCGGGGTCTCTTGTTCGGACTCTTGATTTCGATACGGTTGTTGCTATGCATGATGAGGATGGCATCGGGTCTGTTTACTCGTCGGCTGTTGGCAACTACATCTTCTGCATCCGCGACTTGTATGGTGCTGGTGAGTCTTACTTCGCTCGCTTGAACGTCATGCGCGTTACGGCGGCGTTGCTTTCTCAGACTTTCGACATGGTCGAGGATGTTATTCATACGGATGTTGCAGCCAATCGGACAAACCGTCTTGCTTTGGAGGGTCGTTTGAATACGCTTCTTGGCAATTTCGCTGCTCGTCAGGAGTTGAAGGTGGAGTCGTATGCCAATGTGGGTGATGAGTTGAACTCCGATGTGAATACGAATGGAGGTCGTTACTTGCGCATTCAGCTTGTCTGCTACTTCATGAGTCTCACGGAGAAGGTATTCATTACGGTTGTAGCACGTGACGGTTCTGTTTCGGCAGATGTTTCGATGTCAGCGTAGTCTTTTATAGAGGTTGTTAATTCGATAAATACATTTAGGTCATGTCTATTAAGATATCTACTTTTACGAATGTCATCTCGAATCCGATGAATACGCATAACTTTGCGTTGGATATTCCGGGTTTTGAGGATTACGCCATCACGGTTCAGTCTACGACTTTTCCGTCGGAGCAGCTTAGGACTACGGTCTTATATATGGACGGTGAGGAGGTTCGTTACCCGACCATTCCGCAGAACAGCGGTACTTGGGGTTTCAATGTTCCTGAGACGGATGACGGGTCTATTGGTGCTGCCTTGAACGCCATCAAGGCTCAGATGTGGAACCAGAAGTCTGGAGCTTTCACGCCTGACATTTCTTTGTGGCGGGATATTACGGTTACCTGCCGGGATTTGAATTCCGTTGAGTCTTTCTGTGTAGTTCTTCATGGTGCATGGCTTCAGGGTCGTAATGACATTCAGCTTAACAAGCAGAGTGTGGAGACTAACTTCCGGTACGACTGGGTTGTCCGATATCAGTGGCTTGAGGATAAGAATTTGCGGGGTAAATAGTTTATTTTTTCATTAATTAAACTTACCTTTGCATTGTTAGTGAACTTAAACTTATTTTTATGAATAGTGTAGATTTTTATACTGAGGTTGTAGGCGACGTTACCTCAGTCTCGACTAACCGGAGTGGTCATGTTTCGGATTCAGCTTCGCCTCGCAAGCGCGGTCGTGTTTCAGATTCGGAGGAGGTAATTGCACCGTTCTCTTATACGGATGCTGTGATTCTCTCTCGGAAGCACGACGTTGACATGCAGCTTGCTGACGGCACTATGTGGAGTAATTATTCATGGATTAACGACGGTCATGAGGTTCGTTTGGATATGAGCGTCGGTGGTCTGGATACCGAGGCTCGAGAAGAGGTTTTCCGCGGGAGCCGTTCTAAGTACTTTAAGATGGATGAGGCTCTTGCTGATACTGCTGCGGAGTATCTGCTTGTTCAGGTTATTGACGACGAGTCAGACTTCTACAAGGAGTGGATGTGGAAGAATCCGTCTAAAGAGTTGTTCGAGACTGTTGCGAGGGTTGTTGCTGAGGTTCGTGGCTCGGAGCCGTCCGCCGAGGATGCCGCTGTTCTGTTGGATCGAGATCTTCCGACGTCTGATTCTGGGTATGTTCAGGATTCGGCCGAGGTTGCTAAGATTGTCGGCGAGCGTGTAGGCAAGTCAGTTAAGAAGGCGTGTGTTAAAGACGATGCGACTTCGACCTATGCTGATTTGGCGGATGCTTTGGAAGCTGCCGGTATTCCTTATGCTCTTGAAGACTATGTTATTTGGGCGAACGAGCAGAAGTTTGACGGTCATGGCAATCGGGCAGACGCAGGTCAGATTCAGATTTATGGTATGGCCGCTGGTGCTTTCGAAGATCGTTATGATGAGCTTAGCGCTTTGTATAAGTCAGGTTCTGATCCGGAGTTCTATGAGAAGGCTCCTTTGGAGGTTTTGGGTATTCAGGTTTATGATGTTAAATCAGATAATGGTCCGTCTGTAGAATGGAACATTATTAATCCTACTATTGGTCAGGTTAGAGAGATTATTGATGCTGCTTTGTTCTGCTCGGATGAACATTTGTCGTCAGATGAGGTTGTATCATATCTTGATAACGATTTAGAGCTGAAGAGCAATAAAGTGAGCGACAGTGCACCTTGTGTTTGTCGCGGCAAGAAGGTTTCAGATGCATCAGAGGAGGTTGTTTATGATACTCTTGCGGAGGCGTTCAATAAGAATGGCATTGATTACTCGATGGAGGATTATGTTCTCTGGTCGGAGCAGATCAAACTTGACAATCATGATCAGGGCGATGAAGCGATGCTGATCGTTTATGCCAAGAGCAAAGATGCTCTGGACGGCGACGAGGCTCGTTTGGATGCTTTGTATGACGAGGAGGGTATTGATGGCTTCTATGCTAAAGCTGATATTTCGACGGTTGGTGTTCAGCTGTTCAAGAAGTTCGGCGACTATGGTATAGCTCCGAAAGAGTACACGGTTACCAATCCGACGAAGTCTCAGATTGATGACATCTTTGATGCAGTGATGTTCTGCCACGAGGAGCATTGTGGCTATGAGGAGGCAGATGCTCACTTAGATGAGGTATTTGGTCCGATGAACAATGCTTCTATTACGGAGGGAGAGTAGGAGAGGCATCGTACGATTTCATTTAATTAACCGCTGTGGGCTGTGGGTTTATATTGTCCCACGCTCACAGCTTTTTGTTTAGGTTTCATGAGTTATCGCATAGAGGCATTTAAGACTCTTGTTTCGTCTCCGTTGACGAAGCGAGATATTACGATGGTGTGGCCAGCGTTACCTCAGTCTACCATCTTGGTTCAGTCTCTTACTTTTCCTACGGAGGATTTGGCTACGGTTACGGTTCCTCATAGGGGAGTTGACATAGAGCTTCCGACCCATGTTTTCAAGCCGGGTGATTGGTCCTTCGAGATACCTGATAGTGTGTTTACTACTGTTAGGTATGAGATTGAGCGTGCTTTCTATGAGCGTAAGATGCATACTATTACACTGATAATGGGTAACATGTTGGATGTTCTGGGGACTGATGGGGCTTTTAATTCACTTGCGCGTGTTGGTTCTATGGTATCCGCGTCTTTGCTTACGGCTGTTCAGCTGGAGAAGGCTTTTATTAAGGGCATTGATCCTGCTCAGTTTTCTAAGACGTCATCAGCCACGGAGGCTATTGTGTGGAACGTGAAGGTTCATTATACTTACATTTCGAAGTTATCACCTTTGGGTTAGAGTCATGGGGAGGTTAAACAGTTTGGTTAAGCAGGCTATTGCCAGTCGTGTGAAGTTGATGAGCCAGTCGGAGGGGTCTCTTGGTTCAGGTATTTTGTCTCAGGACCGTCCTATTGCGCCGTTGCTTCAGGGTGATTTTGCTTTGCGGTTTATAGGAAATGGGGTGTCCTTAGATTCGACCGATTTTTTACTTACGGGTATTACACTTCCGGGGGCTACTCTGTCGTGGTCACCTCATGGTTCGGTGTATGGTGTACCAATGCCCTCTGTTCAGACTGATTATTTGTCGATAACTTTTTATATTTCTGGGGATGTTGACTTTGCATCTAAGAGCTTTCCGAGTCTGATGTATTATAATGAGCAGTTTTCCAGCGATGGGTTATTGCGTGCTCCCGTACATCGGAATTGGGTTGATATAGATAGTATGGTAGTGGGTCCTCGAGCAACGGAGTCGGCCCGGGCAGCGGCAGAAACAAATATGTTTTATAATGATGCTGATGTTTTTGGAGGTTCCGGCGGGGGCTCTATTGATACCGTGGGTACGGACATCTATATTCGCCCATCAATTGCTCTTATTGCTTTATGTCCGAATTCAGATATTACGGAGGCAGATGAGGAGTTGGAGTTGTGTAGATTTACTCGTTGTGTTTTTGGCACGCCTACGCCGTCTCCTAATCCGTCAGGGGTTTCACCGATGTCTTTTACTCAGCAGATTGGATATCAGTTTATTAAATGGAATGTAGGGTCTCTTTTAGGGAAGGATCGCACCTCTACTATGAAAGGATCGACGGTATATCCTATGGTTAAATCGGCAAGATAGATATAGTCATGATTATTACTTTACCTTCTAATGGTTTGTTTGGCCTGCACCAGACTGTTTTGAACACGCCGAAGCTGGGCCATATTCGGAGTATCAATTCTGCGTCTTATACGGACGAGCAGTTGAAGACGGAGTTTGTTCGGATGCTTTTGGAGCACCCGGAGGATCTATCTAAGATGACCTTGTGTGATCGGGATTTTCTTTTTGACGTTGCGGCGTCTGGTGTCTGTTTGAATCAGATTAGCACTGACTTTGTATGTCCTTTGTGCAAGGACGACAATGGGAATCCAGTAACCAATAGTGTTGTCTATGATATTACGCAGCAGGAGCTTATTGCTTTGGATGAGGGTACTCCTGTTGAGGTTAAGAAGCGTTGGGATGGGATTGATATGGATGTAACCTATCGTTTCTTGTCTGTTCCGGATGAGGAGAAGATTATCAATTACGCTCTTGCTGATTACGAGAATTACACCTTGCGCTACGAGCAGGCTTTTATTGCGGCTACTCTTGGTCAGCCTATCGGGTCTGTGTCAGAGATTGCCGAAAGCATTAAGCGTGTCGACGAGTATCCTATGTATGTTTACTTTTCGGCATTGTTGTTTAGTCAGATGACTTATCATGGGGTTCCTCAGTATGCTATTGGCAAGTGTGCTCATTGTGGTGGTGATATTAAGGTTATAATTCCTTTTACGGCGGCTGTGACCACTATGGACTCTGCGAAGATTGTCAACAGGTTTATGAGCTTGTCGGGGATGGTTACTTTCAAGGATTTTCTGGATTTGTCGATGCCGGAGCTTTCCCAGATGGAGCTTAATCTGCGGAATTCCGGCGAGTAGTCTACAATTGGAGGGGTTTATATCATGGCGGACGAGAAATTCAAAATTAGCGGCCTGAATGCGGCCTTAGATGAGTATTTATCGAAGATCGACAAGGTCAATCTGAGTCGGGAGTCTTTACTTGCTAACCAGAAGCTTCTGGAGGATTGTATTCGTCTTTCGGATTCTTTGGATTCGAAGATTAAAGCTATTGAGTCGTCTGGAGCGTCTGCGGGTGAGAAGTCTGCTCGTGCAGGTTTGCTGTCTCAGATCAAGACTACTGCTTTGAGTGGTGGTTCTGTTGATTCCTTGTTGCGTCAGGAGGCTCGAGCTGTTGATTTGACTCGTCGAGGTACTGCAGCGTCGTCTTTTCCGAGTTTATCTCTTTCTGAGCGGGATGGTTTACAGTCTTTGTCTGCTGGTATTAATAAGTCGGGTTTGGGGTCCACCTTTTCACAGGTTTCACCTGCTCAGCTTCGTCCTCTTCTTGACTGGTCGTCTCGTTCTGGGTCTGCACCGTCTCGGAGGAGTATGATGTCATATATGCAGGAGAGTACTTTTTCTCTGGGCAGTGGTCTTGACTCTCGCATTGGTGGAGATAGCGATCATCTTGTTACAGAGCTTGCTGCAGAGGATCGTCAGGAGAAGTTTGAGGAGGCTGTTGCTACTATTGAGTCCACGTCTGATGCTATTCTGGCAGCTCTTGGTAAGCAGCGCGGCGGCACTAATATTACAGTCGAGGCTTCTAAGCCGAAGAAGCCTAAGAAGGATCATGGTAGTTGGTGGTCTACCTTGAAGTTGCTTGGCGGGATCGCGGGCACTGCAGCGGCCTTATATGGCATTCTTAGTATCCCGAAGGTTCAGGATTGGATTAAGAAGAATATTATTGATCCGGATGGGAGGAATAACTGGGTTTCTAAAATTACCGATATCTGGGAGAAGGTTGTTAAGATTGCTCAGATGACAGATTCTTCTCGAGATTTCGCTAAGGGTTTCGCCAAGCATGGATATGATGTGTATACTAATAAAGAGGGTGGGTTTTCCGAGATTCCAGCGGTGGTTTCGCAGGTTGATACAATTAAGACTAATCTTGAGACAGCTCCGTCTGTTGATATATCTGGTTTGAGTTCAGCAGATGCTCCTTTGTGGCAGACGTATTTAGCTGGTGGCATGAAGGCAGCTGGCTTAGTAGGTTTAGCTTTAGGGGCTTCCAAGACTGTTGGTCTTGGAACTATTGTCAAAAAAGTGATGACGTCAGGTCCTGTTGGATGGGCTCTTGGTGGATTGACAGCTACAATGATTTGGGCCACGATTCGTAATGCTCAGAAGGAGAATATGATTGCGGCTTACAATCGTGCTATGTTTCAGTATGTGGCAGAGCATAATTTGGGTGCGGGGTGGTTCATGATCGATGGTTACAATGAACCACAGCTTATATCGCTGGCTCAGATAGCAGACGAGTCTGGGGTGTCAATTTATAATGATTTCACCGAGGAGGAGAAGACGGGTACGGCTTTTGGTCTGATTTCTTCTTACGAGCGTGCTCGAACTGCTTCACGGCAGGCTGCTGTAGCGGAGGGGTTATTTGACGCTGGTGTTCCTTTACAGGGAGCTTCGTGGTTAGATAATGATGCCATGAATGCTTTGCCCGCCGAGGAGCGAAAAGCTTATTTTTTAGAAGGTTTTTCTAATTTATCAGATAGCGAAAAGGAGTCTTTTGTTAGAATGAATTCTTCTGCAGCTGCAGGTTTATTAATGGCAGGCAAGTTGGGGTCTGTACGTTTGGTAGACGATACACAGGTCACAGGTTATGGGGATCAGCGAACGGTGTATGGTAATCGGCCTATTTCTTTTTTTACAAATCAGGAGCTGGCAGATTATATTAATACATATGTAACGTCTGGAGGGTCTAATACTGTGGTTGGCAATCTTTATCCTACTGATAGGTTGCTTCCTTCTTATATACGACCTTCTCGTGGTTCTGCTTCTGAAAGTATAGCCTATGCTGTTGGTAGAGTAGCAGTTCCCGAGCAGGATTCACGAGCTCGGGATGCCAATCTTCATAATGCGTTAACGCTTGGAGGTATGGGTATTGCAGGTGGAGGCGGCATGGCTACTGAGGCTGATCGCCAGCGTTTGGTTAGTGAGGCGACGTTAACGGAGTTAAGGGAGCAGCGGGCAGCTACAGATAGGATTCTTAAACTTCTTGAGAGTGGCAGTGGTCAAAGTAACAATTCTGTGGTATCTTCTTCAGATGTTACGGTATATGCTGGTTCGCCTCGTCAGGGCAACTTTTAGTCATCTATGGATAGGAGTATTATAGGTTCGGGTGTTGAGGCTTTTACGGAGCTTTCCACGTCTGTTCTTGACGTATGGCTTGCAGCAGTATCGGCTCTCTCGGATTCTGATGACTTGTCTGTTAATGGGCGCGAGATGTCTCTTAGTGCCTTACGGGAGTTCTTGGAGTCTGCGTCTGTGACCGATCAGTCGGCTTTAGATGCTGTAGATCCTGCTAAGCTCAAGAAGGGTGATGATGAGGATGATGACGATGAGGATGGTGGTGTTCTTAGCTGGTTGATGTCTAAGGGTGCTTCTATGTTGCTTCCTGCGCCTATTAAGGCGGGTTTAGCCTTACTTGAGCTTGTCAAGTCTGTGGGTTCTGTAGCAGTATGGGGTCTTCTTTTGTGGGGAGGGTTCAAGTTGGTTAAGCGTGCAGCCTCTTCTTTAGCGGAGCCTAAAGACGGAGACGGGAATTCCATGACCGCTGATTGGGTTTTGGAGCCGACTTGGATTTCCGACATGCGTTCAGGTTCTGCTTCAGGCTCTGTATCCTCGGCGGTACTTGGAGTTGGTTATACTGAGCGCATGGCACAGGGGGTTGTTGGCGAGGAGCTTTACAAGCGTCTTGTGGGCGAGGAGTACGGCGATAAGAAGAAGGGTGCTGTGTCCACCTATTACGGTGTGACTGATAGTTGGCATTCTAAGGCTCATAGTGGTCTTGACTTACGCATTGCAGGAGGAACGCCGCTTCGGTGGCCGTTCGACGAGCCGGGTGTTATTGAGAAGGCTTATGGTACCAATAATGATGCGGGGGGTCTTTCTCTTATTGTTAGGATGAAGTCTGGGCGTCGTATAGGTATGGCTCACTTAAGTAGTAATATGGTTTTACCTGTTGGCGCAGAAGTGAAACGAGGGGATATGATAGCTATCTCAGGTAACACAGGTTCTCACACCTCGGGGGCTCACTTACACATTACTTTTAGAGACGAGTCTGGCTCGCGCGTCAGTCCTGTCACCTTTTCCAGCGACTTAGGAATCACCGCCTCAGCCACGGAAACGCCTCAAATTTCGCCGATCTCTCAGCAGTCGTCCACAGGTATCACTATAGGTTCCAGCCTCGCCAAACAGACTAATAATATTGCCAACGTTCAGGACTTTGGTGTCAAGTGGAAGGGTCGTACTGGTACTAAGGTCTTACCTGATGGTAGGCGTTTTGTTAAGTTCTCGTCGCCTGAGTTGTCTTTGCGGGCTGCTTATATGACTTTGCTTGGCTATCAGGATCGCCGAGATATTTCACGTTCTAATGGTCAGTGGGTTACTTTAGGTGATGTTAGCCGTATGTATGTTGGAGGCAACATGTCAGGTCGTCCTGCTTACGCTGGTGACGACATTCCGGCATGGGCTTCTAACGTAGCTTCTTATGTTGGTGTTCGTTCGGATCAGCCTATAGACTTACGAGATGCAGATACAGCCACTAATGTGTTACTTGGTCTTGTTAAGCAGGAGTCAGGTACGGTTGTGGAGCCGGAGGTTGCCAAGCGTGTCGTAACGTCTGTTTTGCGGGAGCGCGACTATGGTTACAATAATCAGCGGGGTGCGATAGTTTTACCCAATGTCCAGAAGTTTTAGGCAATTAAAATAATTTCATTGGTCTAAATTTCCCTATATTCTACGATTTGTCTAATGGGGTTTTCTTGATTATTTGTTCAAAAGGTTCATTTTATGTGTCATAGTTTATTTTATTTACATTTTGATAATCTAAAATCATACGTAAAAGGTAGATTTTAGGAGCTTATCTATTATTAGATGAGTTCTTTTTCTTTTAGGGGGTTATCCGGGGTCCGGGGTGGTGTGTCTTGTTGGGCCGGGCCTTCTTCTTTTATCGTAGGAGCTTCTGGCATTTCGTCGCTCGTTCTTCTGCTTCGCCTTTGGCGTTTATATTCATTTGGTTATCTGCGCCTTTCGGCGTTTACTTAGAGTTTAGCTTCAGGTGTAGTTGTTAGGTTTAGCTTCTGCTTTGAGCAATTCTATATCCGTTATTTTAGTAGATTGGTCGTCACTTTCAGCAATTCTATATCCTATAATTTGCGTTTGTATAGAGTTCAAGGTTGTTGCTTCGAGCAATTCTATATCCGTTTTTTTGTTGTTATGGTTATGTTTTTTGAGTGTTGTTTGGGGTTATGCAATTATATATCCATAAAATGTTTTAGTCATGCCATTGGACATCCAGCGTTTGCGCGAGTTAAATAAGTTGTCGTTGTATGTTACGTGCTGTAGCGATCCTGCGGGTCGTTTGAGCATGGGTAGTGCTGGTGTTTGGAAGTTTTCGATGTATAGCGAGGGTGGTCTTGGTTTGGACGCTGGCATTACGACCGAGGATCTTATTCCGGGCGGTGTTGGTTCTACTAATATCGGTAAGTTTCTGTCAGGCGCTGCTCAGATAGGTTGGGGTCTTGTACCGCAGGTGGACTATAGTCGTAAGTTTTTGTTTCAGGGTACGAGTCCTTTGAGCTTCAGTAGTAAGTGTTACTTGGTTTTGGAGGATGACGTTGTTAGCGACTTTTACGATCCTTTGCTTCGGTTGTTTTTCCTGACTTATCCTCAGCGTGGTGATGAGATGAGTAAGAGTATTACGGAGAGTGTTTCGAAGTTTGCGTCGGACTTTGCTAAGGACGCAGAGAAGCATAAGGATAGTTTTTGGTATAGTTTGGCTGACTTTTTGCTAAGGGGTAATAGTGGTTCTGGTGGTATTTCGGGAGCTGTTGATTGGGTTAGCAAGAATTTCAACGGTCTTTTCGGGGATGTTTATAGCTTGTATGCTCCTCCCACTTTTCGGAGTCCTATTGTTAGTTGGGTTACTGGAGGTCGTAAGAGCGGCGTCGGGGCCGATAGTCGCACCTTGTCTAATGGCGTTGAGGTTCATTATTATCCGAGTACGAATAGTGGTTTGTCTGTGGGTTACGGTCGGAGCTTCGTGTCGAATGTTTATATAAAGAGTTTGGGTGTTAGTATTCCGAAGCTTTATTATAGTGGTGGTTTTCCTCAGGTTATGGAGGTTAGTCTGACGTTTGAGACGCTTCGTGTTGCTACGAGTGATATGTTGTTCGACAGCATCTCGGGTCGTATGACTGGTTTTTAAGTTTGAGGTGTTATGACTATCGAGGAGGCTTATCAGAGTTATGGTTATTTGACGTATGTTTCGAGTGAGGGTGACAATCTTCTTTTTGTGTGTCGTCGTCTTTACGGCAGCGATTCGAGTTACTACCGTCGGATACTTTTGGTTTTGAATCCGCGTGTAGACTGGCTTAGTCTACCCGGTGGTGTTAGTATTGTTTACCTGAGTCCGGACGTTGTTAGTATGAATTCCTTGTCATAGGGTTATGTTATGGAGCTTCGTGTAGATTGCGATGGTGTTTTGTATCCTGTTGTTCGGTGGGGTATTCGTGAGAGTGTGTGGAGCTTCAGCAGCGAGGTTTGGATGGAGTTGCCTACGCTTCTTCAGGGCGATGTTTGGGAGTGGCGTGGTACTGGTTGTAGGTACGTTGTTGTTTCCGTAGAGGTCTTGGGCATCAATTCGTATCGTTATCTGAGTTATCCGGAGGGTTACTGGAAGATGTGCGGTATGTTGCGTCAGCCCGTGTGTGGTGATTATACGTTGTCGGATGTTTGTAGCGTTTTGGGTTTGCCTTTTCGGAGTCTTCATAGTTTGAGTAGTCTTGTTCGTCATTGGTGGTGCTTCGGGTCTCTTCGCGGTTCTTACTTGTTCGAGACGTTAACGCTTGGCGGTGCTTGTAGCGGTGGTGGGTGTAGTACCCTTCATTATACCGTTGGTGGGGATTTACTTTATTGCGATTTGGTTGCGTCTTGGTCTATGCCGAGTTGTTTTGGGTTCCGGGGTCGTAATGACAGTTATAGTGTATGTCGCACGTCGGAGCCGGACGTTCCGGGTCGTCTTCGGATGTATTTGGACGGTGACGGAGGTGTTTCGGATGGCGTTGATTTGACGTTTGGGTCGTCCGGGAGCTTGGTCGGCGTTTATAAGAGTTACTTGTCGAATGACGAGTTGAGCTTGGATCGTCAGTGGCGGAGTCGTAATGGTTACTGGCGTAGTTACCTTCGGAGTCGTAGTTTTACTTTTCGGGGTGTTGAGCTTGTTGGCGGTACGTTGTGTTGTGGTGGTTCTTGTACTTACCTTGACGGTAGTTCCGCTGGTCAGCACTTTGTGTGTGTAGGATATCGTTCGTCTTTTTGCGGCGACGTTCAGGATATCGAGTTAGACGTTGTACGCGTAGATTAGCTTTTAGTGATGTTAGTTAAGGCAGAGGTTGTAGGAGGTTCGTCGAGTGATCCTCTTGGTTTCGGGAGGGTTGAGTTGCGTTCGAGTGGTTTATGGGATCGTAGCTTGCGGATACCCGTTGTAGGGAATGTTGCTTTGAATGAGGGTGACATTGTCTTTGTAGACATCAGTTGCGGTGTTGATAGTCCTTTGGTTCTTGGTCGTAGTCACGATAGGAGTTGGCGTACGCATGGTAGTTCTTTTGGTTCGGGTTTCAGCTTACTGTGGGAGAGTGTTAGTTCGGACGGTTCGTCTTGGAGTGTTGCTTACACGGAGGGCGATGTTTTCGTCTTTGAGAATAGTTCGGGTTTTGTTTTTCGTAGCGACGGTGGTGTTGTTACGGTTCACGATGGTTCCAATGGAGGTGTTGTTAACGTCGCGCGCATTCGTAGTCTTGTGGAGGCTTTGGTCAAGGATCTTGCAGTCGTAGGTAGCGGCAGCAATGTAGTTAAGTGGCTTGGCACGGACGGTCCTTTTTTGGAGGACAAGAACTTTTTACATTAGAGGGTTATGGCTTTTTTGGGTATAGACGTTGCTGAGTGTGTAGATGTTAAGTACGGGGAGAGTCTTTCAGCCATTGAGGATTCAGTTTCTCGTGATAGGCTCAAGTCTATCTTGACGGAGGCGTCTCGTGATTTTATTAATCGGAAGCTTTCGGAGGCTCAGGTTTATTACGATCAGATTCAGGATGGTTTGAAGAGTTTATCTCAGAGTGCTTCGAGTATGCTTACTATGTCGACTACGCCGACGAATACGGCTTTGGTTGTTGCAGTTTCTACTGGTGCTGGTACTGCTGATGCGTCTGGTTTGGTTTCGGGTGTTAAGTCGAGATAGAAGTCGAGTTTGTCGGGCGGTGTTTCGACGTGTGTTTCATTGCTGTCGTCTTTGACTGGTGTTTTGTCGGACTTGGGGATTCAGGAGTTGCCTGCCGTGAAGTCAGGTCTTGATACCCTGAGTGAGTCTCTTGAGGGTGCTCGTGTTGCCATTAGTCTTCTTTAGTTTTTTGCTTGTTTATCACATAGACTGCATTAATACTTTGCGTCTTGGTCTATGTTTGCCTTTCAGCGAGTGCTTTGTTGTTCGTTTGAGTTAGCGTTGTAGTCTCTATTTTTTTACGTTCCAGGCGTTTCTATGTTCCGGGCGTTTTGTTTTGGGGTTATGCAATTATATATCCATAAAATTTGTAGAGTGTGGATATACCTGCTTATCTTCCGAATGTTAGGGACTTGAGTTTTGTTTACGGGTATGATGAGTTTCGTCAGACCCTTTATTTGTTATTGAAGACGGAGTACGGTCGTTTTTTGCAGAGTCCGGCTATGGGTTCTCGAGTTGCTCCACATACTATTGATGGTGGTTTGCTTCAGGCGGGTATTAGTGCGACTATCGAGCAGCTTTCAGGTTGTTCTTGCGAGAGTGTCGTTGTTTCCGGGGATCGTGTTATAGTTCGTGTTTCCTATCGGGGTTCGTTGTCTGATTTTGAGTATAGTTTGGGTAGTTTTTAATCTTGGTGTTTCATGGCTCGCGATATAGAGGATATTTATGATTCGCTTGTTGAGTTGATAGGCTCTCGGAGTGGTTCGTCGTGGTCGTCGTTGAAGGACAGCCTTGTAGGCAAGGAGCTTTTGTGGGCGGGTGCCAATATTGTTAGTGCTACGGAGCTTTTGTCGGATAGTGTTAATGGGGTTCTCGACTTGTCACGCTATGATCTTCGTCAGTTGCTTTCGTATGCTTACACGAATGAGGTCCCGGTAGACTTGAGTCGTCCTGCGAGTGTTAAGATATCGTTTTCCGGGTTCTCGGGCAGTAGTCCTCAGACGTTTGCGCCGTTCTCGTTGTGCTTGCGTGTAGGCAATTCGTCATTTTATAATATTGGTTATTGCGATACGAGTGGTGAGGTTGACTTGTATCAGGGCGTTCCACAGTATGTTATTTCGGGTTCTGACTTTAGGTCGTCTCTTCCTTTTCCGGCGTCCGATTTGTCGTCTGGAGGTCCGTGGCGTTTATACTTGGAGCTTCGTGAGGGTCGTTATCAGAGCAGTTACGTGAAGCTTGGTTCGGATGTTTTGTCGTCGAGTGTTTGGGTTTTCGCGCGCTCTATAGGGACGTCGGGTTCCGATTATGGTCCTGTTTTTCCCTACACGAGTTACAATGCGTCTTTATCGAATCCGTCTGCTAAGTTATACAAGGTTCGTAGCTTATGGGATGAGAGTTGTGTTGTTTTGTTTGGTGACAGCAATTGGGCTCAGCCTGTGTTGCCGAGCCAGTATGACTATTGTATAGTTTGGCTTCGTGGGACTTATACTCGTTTTACAGTTACGAGTGGTTTGTCTATTGAGGTTACAGGTTCGTCGTCTGTTTCGTCGTTGAAGCAGCTTTCGAGTTCCGAGTCTGGTGTTGGGTTTCGCATTGTGAGTTCGGTTGACGGGGAGTCTCCGAGTTTGTCTTATGCTCGGAACTATGTTATTTCGTCTATTTTCCGGGATAGTGGCTTGGTTACGGAGACTCAGATTCGTAATTTTGTTTTATCTTTTTCGAGTGTCCAGAGCACTTATTTGTCTGTTTCGCCTCAGTCTGTTGATGTTTATGTCAAGCCCGTTACGGAGGGTGATACGGCTTTTGGTTTCATAGCTGATTACTTATATCAGTATGGTGTTAGCGGCATTCATTATAGTGTTTCCGTAGCTACAGCGTTGCCTTTCATTATTTCTCTTCGGGCGTCTACGTCGGACAGTTCGTCGTCGTTGATTCAGGCTCAGAATTATTTGCGTCAGCTTTACTCTTACGCCAATGTGACCTTGTCGACACGTGTTTCGAGTGCTTTGGTTCAGCAGGAGCTTACGCTTCAGGGTCTTAATGGCATTGTTGCTACGTTGTATGCTCGGGAGTCCGTTCCGGAGGATACGGGAGGTTCTTTTACGCTTCAGTCGTTGCCTGCTGTTGGTTCTATTGTTTTGCGGGATCGGTCTGGTTTGACTTTTGGTTTTGATTCTGACGGTCGTTTTAAGGAGTATGTTGAGTTGAGCAGTACGCTTGCGTCGTTGTTGAATTCCGAGGGGGTTATGGTGTCTGGAGTTGGTGATTATGTTTGGCTTGGCGGGAATAATGTAAGTTATCTTGTTTCGCTTCTTGACGGTCGTTTACTTCTTTCGGATTCGTCCGTTTCTTTTGCTTCGGAGTCTGCTCAGTTTGCACCTTATTCGGATGGTCTTCTTGCCTTGTGGAGTGGGAGTGACAAGGATGTTTCGTTCCGTCTTTATAGGGATTCATCTATTTTCCATGCGGGTCGTTATTCCTTGTTTGAGCGTCCGTCTTACGTCACTCCTGTTTCGTCGTCGGATCCGTTTGGTTTGTTTAGGTTGAAGTCTTACGAGACGGTTAGTGTTTATAGTATTTTGGGGGTTAGTGGCTCTGGCTCGGACTCAGATTTTCTTATAGCCTCTATAAGCTATAAGTTGAGTGTCAGCAGTTCTCCTGTTCAGTATGGTTTAGCTCGCTATCGTCGTTCTGGTTCTGAGTATTACTTGGACTTGACTATGATGCTTGCTAATACGACGTCGTCCTTTGCGTCTGCGTCGTCTTACTATGACGGTGTTTGGTATATGCCTCTTTCGTCGGATTCGTCGGGTAGCCTTTCCGGTTTCTTGATTCATAATGAGTCGTCTCCGGGTCTTGGTGTTACGAATGAGGCTGGCGTTTCGGTGTGGTCTAAGTCTTTGGATCTTGAGCTTATTTCGGGCAGCGATTCTGTGGGTTCCTTGCTTGGTGTCAACGTTTTGAGCATGCGTGTTGTGAGTCCCACTTACATGGTTATGATCTACGAGCGTGACTCGAAGCGTTACTTGGGGTTAGTGTATTTTGTCATTAGTTCAGATACGGTTAGCAAGTTCCGTTATAGCATTTCCAAGGAGGAGCCGTTCGATGTTCCCTACGCAGATTCCATTGTCAGTGTTTCAGGCACGTCTTTGACGCTTGTAGGCATTCCGTCTGGCGGTGGGTCGTCCTTGTCGTCATATGTGTTCTGGCATGGTTCTTATACGAGTATAGGTAATGGCTTCTTGTCATCTTATAGGGTTCTTACGGCTTCTACTGCTGGTTCGTATGTTTTGACCAATGCGGGGAGTGTGGATTACTCTACTGGTATTATCTACGGTATTGGAGGTTCGTCTGGCAGTTATGTTGAGTATGAGGTTGGTTCGACCTTGTCAGGAGGTTCTACATATCCGCTCTTGAGTAGTGTTGTTGTAGAGAATTAAATTCGTCTTATTTCATGGATTCAGTAAGGCAGGCTTTTAGGCGCTATTTCATAGATGAGCTTCGTGTTGATCCGGGATGGTCAGAGTATATAGACCTTCTTGTTTCGGCATTAGATGTTCGTGCTCTTCATTATCTTCAGTCTGCGGGTGTTCCTTTTGAGTTTTTGTTTTCGGCGTTTGGTTCCCTTTTCGAGAGTAGCAACTCCTTCGTTCAGGTTTATCATCATAATGATGGCGAAGATGATAAGAATGCTTATACTCTTTTAGGTTTCAACATGCCCTTTGGGGCTACTACCTATTATGACTTTGGCGAGGCTCGTGTTACGAGTATGCTTCAGGATGTTAAGGATGTGTCCGGAGTTCTTACGTCGTGGGCTACGTGTTCCTTGTGGGTTGTTCCGGATACAGTTACTTTAGAGTCTCTTTTAGCTGCTGGTGATGCTTGGGCTTCTTTCGTCGCCGAGAATGCTGTTTGGGATTCGTCTGTTGATTTGTTCAAGTATGACGCGTCTACTCCGTGTTGCTTCTTTGTTCGGGTGTGGGATTATCTTCATGATTCGTCTGATTCTTTAGTTTCTCCCGAGACTCCGAAGGCTCCGTCTTGTGTTGGTCTTCAGCTTGTAGGTGTTCCTGATGGTGTTAATGCGTCTTTCGTTTCTGGTGCTCGTCAGTCGTCAGGTGTTGGGAATAGTTTGTATGGGGTTTCTCCGTATGCTGTTTCACTGTTTAGGCGTCTTTTTGGTCTTGGGATTGATTACACACTTTGTCCTTTTAGGGTTTACTTAGTAGCGGGTTCTAACTTAGGTTCGACTACCGTAGAGTGGGATTCTTGGGTTGAGTTTCGTCAGGTTTTAGATGCCTTGAATTCTTTTGCTCCTTTGTCAGGGAGCGGTTACTCCGAACTTGTAGGGTTGGTGGCTGCCGAGGATAGTCTTGTGTCGGCAGTTCATGACTTGTGGGGTACTGGTGATAATGTGGTATCGTCTAATTCCCCGTCTGCGTCTTTACGTGCTATTTTTGCCAAGTATGGGAGCATCATAGGTTACGACAAGAAGCTTTGGGTTGTTGGCAATAACTCTCCGGGATCGAAGCTTATTTATCTTGCAGGTTATTCTGATTCGTCGAGCGAGTGGGGTTCGTCGGCTCGTTACGTGTGGGCGTCTCCGTCGGAGACTACTATTTCGGAGGAGGCGTCTACGTCGTCAGCTCCGGGAGGTTCTTTTAAGGTTGGTTATGGTGGTGGATCGTCAGCAGGTAGTGGTTGGTCTGCAAAGTTGACGTCTGATTATAGTGTTCCTCCTCGAATATACCATTCGTCGGAGTTGCTTCCTTATGCTGATTTCGAGGGTATCGTTTTTGGCACTCCTGTTTCTGATGCAGCTCCTGTTTCTATTCCTCTTGTCACTCCGGATTCAGCTACGTCTGCGTCGTCTATTTCTTATGGTATTACGAAGGATTATTATGATTTATCTCTGAATGCTGGTTCCATTGATCGTATTATTTTGTCCTTCGGTTGTTCGCAGGCTCAGTTTTATTCTATGCTTCTGGCCAGTGGTTTGGCTTCGTCGGAATCTGAGTGCGATGCTTTTATACGTCGTCTTGAGGATATATTATCGGCTTCGGTCCCTATAGGCGTTAGGGTCCAGATAGAGTTTAACTATCGTCCGTCTCGTGTAGAGTTGAGTTTTGTGGTTAACACACCAGATTTATCTCCTTATGTTTTGTTTGACGACGGAGGTTCTGGAGTTTCTACTAAGACTGTTTCTGTTGGTGCGGGAGCAGGATCTACCACTGTAGATATTCTATCCAATTCGGAGTGGGTTGTTAGTGGCAGTGGTGTTGGTCCGTTTGCTCGTGTGAGTGCGGACGGGAAGGTATTTTTGCCTACGATTCATATTGATGTTCCGATTGAGGGTTCTCAGGATTTGAACTTCATGACTTCCGAGAATGAGTTATTAGTTACGTCCGACGGAGATAATGTCATTGTTCGAGAGGGTGGGGATTCTACCGTTGTTTATGTTCAGTCGAACGAGGGTTTCACATTAATTAAGGAAGATTCATGATACAGGTTCGTAGTGTTTCCGCCTTATCGGATGGTGAGGTAGGAGTTATTTGCGCAGAGGGTATAAATCGTCTTATAGGTTTACTGGGAGGAGTAGAGACCAATATCTCGTATCAGCAGTTGACTAATGTTTTATACTTCAACAGTAGTATTGGCGAGTTGCTTACGTCGTCTGCTTCCGTTGATTTAACGTTTGAGCAGGTTCAGTCGTATATTGTTTATTGTACTGCTGTTGGTTATGGGTTGGTTGTTGGGAGTCCGGAGCCGTTTGTCGACTCTGTCACGTCTAAGACTTTAGGTTCGTCTGTTTTGGTGACGTCTGTACTTACCGCCGATGTTCCTGTTGTAGGTGACGGTGTTGTGGGTGGTTTTGGTCTTTTGCTTGGTGGCAATCTTGATTGTCATAGTGAGGGCAACTTGCCGGGTGTTCCGTCCTTCAATTACTTGCCGGGCAAGGAAACAGGTAATGAGCGTTTGTTTGTGTTTACGATGCCAGCGGAAGTCATCAAGAAGGAGAAGGCCACGACTTTGTCTTTACCATGGGAGATTATCTACCGGAACGTTTAGGGCGTTATTACAACTTTTTTGTGTGAGCTACGTTAATGTCAGACGTAGCTTTTTTTGTCATGCGTAAGTTTCTTAAGGATAATTGCTCTTTGATGGAGCATCAGGTTGACTGCTGTCGTTCGCTTATTTCTAAGCGTCGTGCTTTATTTGTGGATGCTGTAGGGAATGGTAAGTCTTTGATGTGTCTTTATTCTTATAGTTATCTGCGGTCTCGCAATAGTGTAGACTTGATGGTTGTGTTCACACCTCTTAATGCTTACACTAAGGAGATATGGTTGAAGGATGCTCAGAAGTTCACTAACTTGCGTTGTTTGTCTATTGATGAGTTGAAGAAGCGTGTTTCGTCTGGGCAGTCTGTCGAGGATGCTATTAGTGATGTGGATGTTCTTTACGGGAAGCATACACATTGTAAGACAGATTACGCTTTGCTTCGTGAGCTATATTTGCTGGGGACAAAGAAGCGGATACTTACAGTAGAGGATGAATGCTTTGTGGGTAGCACTCATGTTATTTGTCGCAATCTTCCTGATTTCAAGAAGCCTCGAGTTTATACTCGTAGCATTAGGTATTTAGTTAATAATAAAGTTAATGCTGAGGTAGCGTGTGTGGTAGATGGGAATGTAGAGTGGCGTCCAATTGTTAATTGGTTTTCTAATGGTCCACGTCTTGTTGTAGATGCGGAATTCGTGTCTGCGTCAGGCGAATCAGTTGTGGTGACTTCTACTTTGTCTCATAAGTATCAGTCAGTGGGTAGGGGTTGGGTTAATTTAGAGGACTTGCGGGTAGGCGAGAGAGTGTTTTATGTATCCCCCAATGGTTATTATTCTACATCTTATGATAAGACAGAATACTTGATTTTCTTACCTCCAGAAGTTGAGTCTGTTCTACGAGGTTCATTGCTTGGGGATGCTACGGTAGGTTTTGGTTATAGGACGTCTTCAGGTTCGTTGCGTGCGTCTCGGGTTGTTTTTATACAGGGGTTAGCTCAGCGTTTTTATTTAGAGGAGAAACATCGTATTTTTGGTGAATGTTCTAAAGCTATTAATTTTAAGCATCATGATGATTCTACATTTGGTTCCCGAGATGTTGGAAGGTTTAGTTTGGTTAGTTGTAGAGAGATAGATGCGGTGATAGAGTCTTTGTATTGTGGTGGCAGGAAGAAGATGGTTTCTCGGTCTTATCTTAATTCCTTAACGCCTATTAGCTTAGCCGTATGGTATATGGATGATGGTAGTTTCGGTAAATACTCTAAAGGGGGTGCTCATGGTTCGTGTTATCTTCATACTCAAGGTTTCACTTTAGAGGAAAATGAGTGTATAGTATCATACTTTAAGGAAGTGTGGAATGTTTGTTTTAAGATTAAGTTCGACACTCGATGTAAGAAATATTTTTTAAAGGCTGGCTTTTCCGATTCAGAGCGGTTTTTACGGATAGTAAGTCCTTATATATTGAAAGAGTTTCAGTATAAAGTAGGTTTTGGTCTTATAGTTGGAGATGGTCTTCGCGCAATTCGTCCGGCTACTGTTAGTAGCATGAAGGTTCGTTCTGATTACGAAATAAAGTCTATTGTCAAGCTTCCTTTGTCTGTTCAGGAGTTAAGTTTTGTTGGTTATAAGAACTTGCGAGAAGTTGATACTTATGATTTAGAGGTCGCAGATAGTCATAGTTTTACTGCAAATGGGTTATCGGTTCATAATTGTCATGCATTCAAAAATAATAAGACGGAGCTTACAACGACAATGAGTCTTCTGCTTCGTAACACTTACGCTTTGTGGGGTATTACAGCGACGATCTTGTCGAAGAACTGTATTGACACTTATCATATCATCAACTTTGTTTATCCACGTTTTTTCAGGTCTATTCGGGGCTTCCAGAATCAGTTTTGTCGTATGGAGTCTAAGGTCATAGGCCGGAATCCGGATGGTTCCTTGAAGAAGGTCTACACTATTGTTGACTATAAGGACCCGAAGGCGTTGATGGATTACTGTTCGTCGGTTTTGGTTGTAGGTAGTCCTCCTGTTGAGGCTCATGTTCATATGGTTCCTTACACGATGTCTGAGGAGGAGTCAGACTTGTATGCTCGTGTAGCTAATGGCATTATGTTGTCTGGGGTCGACGACGAGGATGACACGTCGTGGTTGAAGCGCGCTCTGTCTCGGGATGATATTCTTTCTCGAGATGTTAAGTCTGTGAAGGATTTGGAGCGTCATTCGTCGCGTTTCATCTATCTTCAGGCTGTCACGGATGGGTGTTTGAATGATGACGGCACATTCGGCACGAAAGGCGGCAACAAGGTCAAGGCTCTTATTGACTTGTGTCGTGATATTGCGAGCCGTAATGAGTCTGCTCTTATTTACGCGGATTACTACACTACGGTTGATGTGCTGCTTCATCATTTACGGCGTTCTGGGATTAAGGATTCTAACGGGAAGGATATTGTTGTTGTTGAGCAGTCGTCGCGTGTTGGTTTGAAGAAGAATCAGGTTACTGAGTCGATGTGTTCTCTTAGGAGTTATTTTATAATCATGACTCGGTCGGCTACGGAGTCTGCGAATTTCACGTTTTTGAATAACGCTATTCTGTTTGACATTCCGGTAGTTCCCATTTCGGTTATTCAGTTTGTGGGTCGTATTACACGTCGGTCGAGCAAGTTCTTAGGCAATCTTCATGCTTGGTATTTTCGCAATGGTTGTGACATTAGTGAGTATAAGCTTCGGTTGGTTGGTTTTAAGACTTACATGCAGGAGCGTATATCCTTTGAGGTTCCAAATTTTCCGAGAGAGTATGTTAAGGCGATGACAGATGGTGAGCACTTGAAGATGGCTAAGCGGGTTTTGTTGTGGCATGACTTGAAGCCTCAGAAGGTTAAGCGGCCAGACGCGCCTGCTTCTCCGCAGGGTACATTGTTTTGATGAGATTTGGAGAATTAAATTAATTTTCATATCTTTGTGGTGTGTTATTAATTATGGTGGTTATGAAGAAGGATGTTGCTTTTGTAGATGTTGTTTGCGAGGATGTGGATGCCATATCCTATATGGGTATGAATTTGGTTCCTGACTCCGCTTTGGAGCCTAATGAGGAGGATGTTATGGATGCCTTATCGAAGCATGTAAAATCCGATCCGGGTTATTTTCGAGGTGCTTCTCAGGAGTCTGCAGATGCACTTACGGATTGGTTATTACATTATGCGGGGTTTTAGTATGGTTGTAAAGATAGTTTACTCTGCTACTGCAGAGTTAGAGATTACCACATTAAAATCCAAGTTATCTGATCCGGCGTTGTCTGCTGCAGCTTCTGAGTGTTTGCAGTCTATTGGTACTATTTTGCATCATTTACGGGTTAACCCGTCTTACATTCCTTCTGAGTTTAACCCTCATAGGTTGTGGAGAGATTTTAGTGGTTATATAGGCGTTTATTTGGAGCCGTCTAAGCATGCGGATGGTCAGAATGCACATCGGATGGTTTACAGAGTGATGTCTGCAGATAATGGTTTTATTGGCATCGATGATCCACGCTTTGATTATATTCGGGATCGCGCGGGTGATTTGTCAGGTGTAGATTATGTGGTTCATGTTTGGGTTGGGTGCTATGACTATCATAGTAACCAGAAGTCTAAGACTCGGTCTGCTATTAAGGATACTTTTGTGGGTTAAACTTTGTACTTGTCATGGTTGTTTCGATAAATAGTAGTTTTGTGAAGAAGCTTCCGGTGGGTTCTACGTGTCGGTTGAAAGACATTGTGCTTGGGGCTTTGCTTCTTTATTCGGGTGGTGGTTTAGATGGGACGGTGACTATTTCTGTGAGTGTAGGCTTAAGTGTGGTGCTTGTACATAAGGGTGGCAAGTTGGAGATGGTTGATGTAGCTGCTTCGAGCTTGAGTCCTGATTATAATCTTTACACTTTTCAGGTTGTGTCTGCAGGTGAGTTAGAGTTAGTGTCTATGCAATAGATTATGGGGAAAGGTTTATACACTTACCGGGGTTACCAGTTTCTCTCCGATGATCGTCGAGAGGGTCTTTTGGAGTTCATTTTAGATTACACGGGTCCTTATTTGGATCATGATCGCTTTGTTGTTCAAAACTATCTTTTGATTTCAGGTCTTGTTGCGGACGCTTTGCTTCAGGCGCGTGCTGCATTTTGGTTTATGCATGCTCATCTGGAGGATGTTGCTTTAGGTAATTGTACTTTGCGTTCTCTTATTGAGGAGACTGCCGGGTTTGCAGGCATTTCGGTTTCTAAGACAAAGTCGGTCTATGCATCAACCTTTGATGGGCGGTGCTTGCGTGATATATTGCATAAGAAGCGGTTACTTAATGCTTCGTCCACTTCGGGTGCGAAGTAGCAATTATATATCCTGCAAACCAAAACATTTTAGTTTATGGATATTACGGGTATTTTTTCTGAGAGCTTCTGGTGGGTTGCTCCTATCATTTCTGCTGCCACGGTATTGCTTGCGGGCGTTGTGAATGGTCTTTTCAAGATTGAGAAGGGTGTCTGGCCTCAGGTTGTGGCTTGGGTTCTGGCGTCCGGTCTTTCTGTCGGGGCATATTTCGCTGGTCTTGTAGAGATGGGTGATCCTCAGTGGCTTGGAGTCGTAGCCTTGTGTGTTGTCACGGGTTTGTCGAGTAATGGCATTTACGATATTCCTACCATTAAGGCATGGGTTGATGCTTGGTTTGCCAAGAAGCCTACGTTGAAGCAGAAGAAGGTTCAGGGGTAGTTTGAGTTAGTAGAGTCCTGTTGTGTTGCTTTTTACATCCTGAGCCTTATCGGTGCCTTTTTAGGCACCGTTTTTTTTACGTTTATCTATACAATTTCTTGAGGTCTTGGTGGTCTAAAGTTTTTTTTATTATGTCTAAATTAGTAGAGTATAAAGGGAACACTTTTGAGGTTTTGGAGCCGTATTATTCAACCTGTTTTTCGTCTGATAGTGGTAGCTTCCCCCATCATTTTAAGGTTGGAGATCGTGTTACGGTTATTCCGTGGTTTGTGACTAATACGGACGATGATTTTACTTATCATCTTCTTGGGGCTCGGATGTTGATAGATGTTTATGGCGGGAAGTCATATACGATCGCGGATGTACTTCCTGAGTGCGTAGAGTCCAAAGGTCGTTCGAGTTATGGCGACGCCACAAGGGTTATGTATAAGTTGATGGGTTGCGGTGATCGCTTGTTTTCGGCAGATTTATTTTGCGAGTACTACTTGAATGTAGACTTTAACAGGCGGTATGCTTCCGACGACGATCTTGATGTCAAGCCACTTGATTTTGAATCCAAGCCAGATATGCCTCCTGTTTCGGATTCTGACAGTGATGATATGGATTCCTTTAATCAGAATACCAACCTATCTACTGAGGCTTTATGTTCTGAGTCATTCGACACTTGTCGGCGTCGGGAGCGTACTCGGTTGGAGTTGGAGCTTGCACTTTTAAATGCGAAGGAGGCTCGAGATGCTCGTTATCAGAAATACATGGATAGTCTGAATCGGTATCCTTTGGATATTGAATTTGTTCTTGGGTTGTATGATGCTTACCAATTGGCTGAGCGTCGTATTGCTGCTTTGGAACATATCTATCATACTTTGTTTCCAACCCCGAAGGCGTCTGATTGTCCTTCGAGCTGCGAGACCGATTAGTCTTTAAGTTTCATGAGCACGCGGAGTCTGTTGTTTTCATTGCGTCCGGAGTTTCAGCAGATTTCGCGTGCTTTTTGTTGTTAGGAGTATTAATTTTTTCGCCACAATTATTTGGATAATAAAGTTAATATTATTATCTTTGTGTTGTGTTTAGATGTTGGATGCTCGGATGGTGAAATAGGCAGACACGCCGGACTTAAAATCCTGTGATCAGTAATGGTCGTGCGGGTTCGATTCCCGCTCCGAGTACAGTGTTGTAACTAATATGTATTATGAATCGCATTTCACTTGATGTTGCTAAGGAAGCAGTTGCTTTAGGTATTCTGGAGGTGTTAAAGGTTCCAGTGTCTGATGCTCCGATTGATCCTGCTTATGGTTCCGAGAAGCTTCCGGATTCAGATTTGGTTGCGGTTTACCCTCTTCTTTATCAGGAGGACGTGCGTCAGATGTTGTTTATGACTACAGGTCTTTTTGTAGCCGTTACTATGGATCGTCGGTCTGCGTCAGGATACTTTCATTGGGATCTTTTCGATCATTGTACTCTTGTTTCTTATTCTGGTGTGCGATACTTTGAGCATTATGACGATGCTCTTGCGGATGGGTTACAGGAGGCTTTTAGATTGTTGAAATAAAAATCACATTTTTGTCACAATTATTTGGATAATAAAATTAATGTTATTATCTTTGCGGTGTAGTTAAACGATTACTGTTTGTGATGGGAAACTTTGGAGATAGTGTAAGTTTGCTTACTGATTATTTATCGACGGCGCGTATTAGCCATTTTCTTGGGGCTTGCGATGCTCTGGAGATATTTCGAGATTACGAGGATATGCTTACGCTTCTGGAGTACGTTCGTGACAATAAAGAGGGTAAGTTTCCGGCTGCGTCTCGGCAGGCTTTGTCGAATAAGATTGCCTTTTACGCTCAGTTCCAGGCCGCGGATAACGAGTAGTGTTTTTTCGGTTTCGTTCTTTAGGTGTTGTTTTATCTTTGCCGTCTTGTCGGAATTGGTAGACGAGCCGCACTCAAAATGCGGTGCTTATGGCGTCCGGGTTCGATTCCCGGAGACGGTAC
>ERZ1106963.1180-NODE-1180-length-33735-cov-6.484382_pt1 | contig 33735 bp, 30 predicted proteins | sample MGYA00403681_ERZ1106963 | MGnify/ENA primary metagenome ERZ1106963 (study PRJEB35170, sample SAMEA104062407) | human gut metagenome | biome: human gut; feature: human-associated habitat; material: faeces | place: Denmark | collected 2012-05-03 ...
AAACGGTGTAATGGTTCCCGGTCTTGCCCGCCCGGAGAAAGACGGAAACGGCTATTATAATGCCAGAGGAACGAAAGAACATCGAACAGGTCAACGAGCAGTTTTCCAACGAAGGTTTGCAGGTACTGGCCTTCGCTTGCCGCCGCGTGGACAGCACGGCAGTCAGTCTGGCGGATGAAAACGGCCTGAACTTTTTGGGCCTGATCGCCATGATGGACCCGCCCCGCGAGGAATCCAAGGCAGCAGTGGCGGAGTGTATCCGCGCCGGTATCCGTCCGATTATGATCACCGGCGACCATAAGATCACAGCGGCGGCCATTGCACGGGAGATCGGTATCCTACGTGACGGCACAGAAGCCGTGGAGGGCGCGGTCATCGACAAAATGAGCGATGAAGAGCTGCGGGACTTTGTGCCGCAGGTCAGCGTCTACGCAAGAGTGTCTCCGGAGCATAAGATCCGGATCGTCCGGGCATGGCAGCAACGGGGCAACCTGGTGGCTATGACCGGAGACGGTGTCAACGACGCCCCTGCACTAAAGCAGGCGGACATTGGCGTTGCAATGGGGATCACGGGAACAGAGGTCGCCAAGGACGCGGCCGGTATGGTGCTGGCAGACGACAACTTCGCCACCATTGTGAAGGCGGTAAAGAACGGACGGAACGTGTATGCCAACATCAAGCGGGCCGTTCAATTTCTGCTCTCCGGCAATACCGCCGGGATCCTGACGGTTCTGTACGCCTCTCTCATGGGGCTTCCAGTGCCTTTTTCGGCAGTCCATCTGCTGTTCATCAATCTGCTGACGGATTCCCTGCCCGCCATCGCCCTTGGCTTGGAGCCTCATACCGATGAAGTTATGCGGGAGAAGCCGTGTCCCCGGAACGAAGATATCCTGACGAAGCCCTTCCTCCTCAGCGTCAGCATGGAAGGACTGGTGATCGCCGCCGCCACCATTACGGCGTTCTATCTGGGGCTGAGCTATGGCGGAGCCGCTGCCGGTCAGACGATGGCGTTTTCCACCCTGTGTTTGAGCCGACTGTTCCACAGCTTCAGCTGTAAGTCACAACATCCGGTGCTGCTGACCCGGAAGTTCTGGAACAACCGGGCGCTTTTAGGAGCCTTTGCCGCAGGTAGCCTGCTGCTGGGACTGGTGCTGTTAGTTCCTGCATTGGAGCCGCTGTTTTCAGTTGCGCCGCTGTCTGTTGGCATGATCAGTGCTGTAGTGGGACTGGCATTCTGTTCTATGCTGACAATTCAGTTGCTGAAGCGATTCCGCCGCTAAGCCCCCTCGCTCTGTGATAAAACCCGCAAAAAAAGAAACCGGCATTTTTCCAAAATCACGCATTTTAACCGCAGTTGCGCAGATGAGCAGCAGAAAAATATCTGCCGTCCGGTTCCGCAGCGGCGGCTGAAACGCAGTTGAAGGTTGCCGTACAAAAAACATGGAGGCTTCCGAAATCCGGAAACCTCCATAAATTTATCAGATTCGACAAAAGAAGAATTGACAGCTCAGGCGGCGCTGAACGGCTTCAGGTCTGTGTGATTTTTCCATTCGTCCGTGACGCCGGCATCGCGCAACAGCTTTGTCACGGTTTTATCCAAGGCATCGACTCTGTCGCTGCTGACTGCCTGCAGGTCAAAACCGGCGTCGCCGGCGTCATCCAGAATCGCGGGATCCTCGCTGCCGTCCAGCAGGGCGTTTGTCTGACGAAGCGCCTGCTGCCACTGGAAGGAGAAGAAGTCTTTCTGCGTTGCGTTCATTCCGTTCAGATAGGTTTTTACCGCATCCTCGGCCTTTCCACTCTCAATCATCGCGAGCTTCATCAGAGAAACCGCAGCGTTTGTCTGCTGCAGGCTGCCGCCTGCGCTGCCGTGCGCGACAGTATCAATTCTCACGAGCAGATTGACCAGCGTATCCTTGCTCTCGGATGCATACATCCAGCCGGTCACGTCACCGCTGTAATCCACCTTGTCGGTTGTCTGGGACTCCAGCCGGTACAGCAGCGTCACAAGCTGGGCGCGGGTGCAGGCGGCATCCGGCAGCAGGCGGTTATTGGAGCCCTTGAGGATTTCGGTGTTGACTGCCCACGCCATCGCCTCGCGGGCATACGCGGAAAGGCTGTCATAGTCGGCATACTCGCGGATCGCCATGCCGCCCTGCGTAGTGTCGAAGCCCTGCTGCTTTGCAAAGCGCCAGAGCATCGTGGCCGCCTGCTCCCGGGTCACGGCATTCGCTGCGCCGAAGGTATTCTTACTGAGACCTGTCACAATGCCGAGACTTGCCGCCCAACGGACAGCTTCTGCGTAATAGGAACTCTCTTTCACATCAGAAAAGTTCATCGCGTAATTCACGACCGGCTTTCCGGTGGCCCTCCAGAGGAAGGTCACAAAGTCGGCGCGCGTGCAGTCCCGATTCGGTGCAAATACGTCCTTGCTGACACCGGATGTGATTTCCTTTTCGACCGCCCAGTTGACAGCGTCATAAAAATAATCCTGTTTCGATACGTCTGTAAACGCCTGTGCCGGTTCTGTGGCAAGCGCCTGTGCGCTCAGCAGCATCACGGCTGCCAGCAGCAAACTGAAAACCCGAATGGTGCGTTTCATACAAATGCCTCCATATTTATTGGATCTTGTATCCATCTTTGCATTTTTCCAGCGCAAAGTGCATCTGCGCCTCGTGGGTCGCAAACGGAAGCTGTTCAAATCCGTCCGCCGGATGAAAAGAAATAATCTGATTCAGATGATCGATCCACACGGCGCAAAGCTCTTTGAAATGTTCCAGCGGCTCCTCGTTCATCGTACATGCTCCTTTTCTGCTTTATAACATAATTTTAGTCGGTTTATCTTGTAAAAACAAGAAGCTGGCAGTACAATAAAGAAAAAGAGACTTGTGCAAAGCGCACAAGCGAAAGGATATCGCCATATGGCTGCAACACAGTGGGAAACGTGCAGCGCCGATGCGCTGCTGCGGGAATTTTTTGCGCAGGACGATCTAAGTCGCCTCGCAGAAGGCGCGGGCGCGCTGCTGGGCTGTCCGCTTCTGGTGCTGGACGATACGTTTCATGTTGCCGCGCACCATCTACCACTGGGGTTTTCCGATGCGGTGTTTCAGACGTCGGTGCGCAGCGGCGAGATCACCTATGAGGCAGGCGCGATCATCAGCCGAAGTCCTGCTCTGTCCGCAGGAGCGGCAGACTGCATCAAGCTTGCAGACAGTCCGTATCGCCGCCGCTTTGCACCGCTCGTCAGTGCCGGTGTGCGGCTGGGGTATCTGATCTGCGTCGACACGGACGGTCATCTGGAAAAAATCCCGGCGCAGACATGGAATACCGTGGAGCAGATCCTGGCAAAGCAGCTTTTTGTCGAGGCCAGCCGGCAGGATAAGCCGTTTGAAACGGCAGAGGATATTCTCCGGCACCTGCTGGACGGCGGCTTTCCATCCGCACCGTATTTCAGGCTGCAAATTTCGGGGACGTATCTTGCAGACTTCCATCCGCTTGCCTTTGCGCTCATCGATCTGACTGCCTATCACAGCGGATATCTCGGGCAGCGCCATTTGAAGGAGGAAGTAACGTCGATTTTCCCGGACTCCCATTCTTTTTTATACAAAGGAAATGTTATGCTTTTTCTGCACCGGCGGGAAGATATGGAGCGATTTCCCGTACTGGCGGAGGAATTTCAGCTCAAGATCATTGTGTCGGAGAAAATTGACGATCTTTTTGCACTGCCTGCGCTCTATCGCACGGCAAGCGAGGCACTGGCGCTGATGACGGACGAACGCTTCCACGGCGGTCGCGTCTACACTGTTGCGCAGCTGCGCACGTCGCTGCTGCTGAAAAATCTGGAAGGGCGGGAAGATCTCATCGCGCAGGAGGTGCACGCGCTTGCCGCGCACGACCGGGAAAAGGGCACGCAGTACTGTGAAACGCTCTATTATTACCTGATCTGCTGCCGGTCGCTGCAAAAGACCTGCGAAGCGCTTTTTACCCATCGAAACACCGTGCTCTACCGCATCCGAAGAATGCAGGAGGAATTCGGCATCCCGCTGGATGAACCGGACAAGCACGCCGATCTGCTGCTGAGCGTGTCGCTTCTGCTGTTTGAAGCGAAGGGCCCGGATTTCTTCCTGCCAAAGCTGTCGCGTGAAAATTCATAACTCAGTCATAGTTTCAGCAAGATTTTGTCACAACTTTCTGTCAGGATAGGGATACCGTTCAAAAAGAACGGAACACCCCTTGTCGAAAGGAAGTTTGACCTATGAAAAAAGTATTGACCATTCTGCTTGCCCTTTCGGTGCTGGCATTGAGCGCCTGCGCAGCCAGACAGGCTAATTCGGATACACAGAAGGACTCCAACACAGCGGAAACGGAGCAGCAGCCGGATTCTGCGCAGACCGCAGAAACACAGCAGCCCGCGCAGGAAGCAAAGCGCATCGAACCGCTGCCGGAAAGCCTTGACCTGAACGCACTGACCGACGCGACCGTCGCAGCAAGCTTCGGCGCGGAGGATATTTCCGAAAAAGACGGCAAGATGGAAATTTCCCTGACGGTTTATGACTACGATGTCTACGACATGGTGGATATCTCGCAGCTTGCCGTCGGCGATACCATCGTCGTGGACGGCAAGGACATGGTTGTTGCATCCCGCGAGGACAAGGACGGCTTTGTTACCATCAATGGAGGACTCGAGCAGGGCGGTGTCGATCTGACGAGCGATGACAGCGGCGTTTATTATGCTGTCGGTCTGGATGATGCAAAATCGTATCATGAGCTTGGTAAGATCACCGTGCCGGTCGCCGAGGGCTTTGCCCTGACAGACAATGCAGACCCGGAGCATCCGGATGAGACCTATGCCGCGTCTGACCTTGCAAAGCTGGCTGCGTCTGAACCCGGCTTCACCGCCAACAACACGCTGGCGACCATCGAGCATGGCGAACTGACCGTCCTGGCGAGAAGCTATACGCCGTAATTTCGAAACGCAGAATCTGCCCGGAGGCACAACGCTTCCGGGCATTTTCTTTGCTGCGGCAGATTTTTACGGAGATTTCACACAAAAACGATCGCTGAATTTACACAGGCTTGCTAGAGGAGCAAATTTCGATCAAGCGGACGAAGCTTTAGCATCACAACGAGGCTGTGCTCCGGAAGAGGTCGCACAATGGCGGAAAGAGAACCATTATACATGGCACGAATGCAACGATTGTAAAACCATGCAGAAGGTTCCCTCTGAGGTTCATGGGAATATTCCGCATTCAGGTGGTATTTCGGTTTATAAGGCAGCTAAACTGCAAGACGGAGGAACGCTATGAATAACTATATCGATGATCCTGTATTCGGGCATATGGAATATCGTCACAGATGGTTTAAGACTGACGAATACGAAATGTTCGGGAAAAAATGGACGCTAACCGTTGCAGCAAAAGCGTACTCGGGAAAACCGATAACCGATGCGGAACGAGCCAGTTATCAAAAATTCCAGGAGAATCAGCAAGAAACGCTGGCGCTTCTTTCGCAAAAAGTAACTGATTATATAAATAATAATTTGGAGGAGCTTCGTTTTAATTGGCCGGCAGCAAAAAAGGTTCAAGACGTATCAGCGCTAAGTGCCATTATAATGCCCACGTCACTTTTATTCAAACAAGATGGAACGACGCTCATGCTGTTTGAATGTGTCTGGGATTCAGATGCCGGTTTTGCTGTTCAAATATATCCAGATTGGGAAATGGGAAGACAAGATTTGTTTCTTTAAAACGGATGATCTGTGGCTCTGAGTTTAGCCTTATTTTTAGCCTTACGGCAAAAGTGCGGCTATAACTTACAAGGTCTTAGACGGTACAAAGCGCTGCGATTCCGGCACAAAAAAGAACCTTGAAACACGCGAAAAAATAGAGGGAGAAAGAGCCATCAAGCTCTTTCTCCCTCCTTCGTCTGTAGTGCAACCAGCGCCTGACTTCGATTCACTCATCAAAGAAAAGAGAACGGCATGGAAACCGGCAATGAACACGCTGCGCTCTGCATTTTGGCGAAACTTACAAAAATGGATGACAGCTTATCATACAATATCCTTGACGCTGACGCTGTTGACCCGGAACGGGTCGACAAACGCATGGTTGAGCTTGATTCCAAGCCCGGGAAGTACCGGCACGTCGATCACGCCGTCGTGGATTTTATGCTCATAGGCCTCTTCCACGATTTCGTACTGCGCCGGCGTGTGGAACGGGAAAATTTCCTGAATGGCAAAATTACTCAGGCAGGAGGCGAGCTGCAGTGCCGCAGCCGTCAGAACGGGGCCGCCGCAGTTGTGCGGCGCAATTCTAGCGCTGTAGGTTTCCGCCGCCGCGCCGATGTGGAACGCCTCCATAATGCCGCCGCAGGTACCAGGGTCCGGCTGCACCACGTCGACCGCACGCGATTCGAGAAGCCGCCGGAACCCATAGCGCGTATACAGCCGTTCTCCGGTGGCCAGCGGAATATTGACTTTATCCCGGATGGTCCTGTACGCGTCCACGTCGAACGCGTCCATGGCTTCCTCGTACCAGAAGATGTTGTAGGGCTCGATGGCCTGGCCGAACCGCCACATCATATCCGTCGTACCCTCCGCCGTCACGTCCACAAGCAGCTCGCGCTCCGGACCGATGGTCTGGCGAACAAGCTCCACGGCCCTGACCGCGCAGTCGAAAACCTTCTTCGTCACTTCCCGGTTCTTGATATGCTTGTTCAGATGGCGGATGGGGTCAATCTGGCTCATCGGATACATTTTCATGGCAGAAAAGCCCTGCTCGGCCACTGCCGCCGCGCGCTCGGCAAAGTCCTCCGGGCAAATGCACTTGCCCTCCGACCATCCGTTTGCGTAAATCGGAATAACCTCGCGCTGCTTGCCTCCCAGCAGCTCATAGACCGGCACGCCGAGCGCCTGACCCTTGATGTCCCAGAGCGCCTGCTCCAGCGCGCTGACCGCTGCATAGAAAATAGCGCCTGCGCCTTTTCCCCAGAACGTGTCATAATAAAAGTCGTTCCAGATGGACAGAATGCCGCCGATGTCCTTTCCGACGACAAATCGCTCCGCAAGCTCCTTGATCATGGCGGCCGCAGCGTTGCAGCCGATGCCGAAGCCGACCGCGCCTTCGCCGACGCCGGAAATGCCCTCGTCTGTCAGAATCTCAACAACGACGGGGCGGAAGCTGCCAACGTCTACAACGTACGTATTTACCGCAATCGCTTTCATATCATTCTCCTTTTCCTTAAAGCTGGTTGATTTCTTTTACGCGGTGACAGGAAACAAAATGCCGCGGCAATACCTCCTCGAGCGCAGGCTCCTCCTGGAAGCAGCGTTCCGTTGCATACGGGCAGCGCGGTGCGAAGCGGCACATTTTGGGCGGCTCGATCGGAGAGGTCAGTTCGCCCTTGAGCGCAATGCGCTTGCGGTCCAGATTGGGCTTTGCAATCGGGATGGCTGAAAGAAGCGCCTTGGTATAAGGATGCAGCTGACGCGAGAACAGTTCCTCCGAGCTTGTCTTTTCCACCATCACGCCAAGGTACATGACCATGATGTCGTCGGAAATATGCTTCACAACGGACAAATCGTGCGTCACAAAAATATACGTCAGCCGGTATTTTTCCTGCAGATCCATCATCAGGTTCAGGATCTGCGCCTGAATGGAAACGTCCAGCGCAGAAACCGGCTCATCGCAGACGATAAACTTCGGATTCAGCGCCAGCGCGCGGCCGATGCCGATTCTCTGCCGGCGGCCACCGTCCAGCTCATGCGGGTAGCTGTGCTGATAGCGCTCGGGAAGCCCGACGGTATCCATAATCTCGCGGACGCGCTCGTCCAGCTCCTGCTTGCTTCTGCAGACATGATATACCTTCAGCGGCTCGCCGATAATTTCCGCGACAGACTGTCTCGGATTCAGGGACGAATACGGGTCCTGAAACACCATCTGCATGTTGCGCCGCAGCTCATGCAGCTTCGCTTTTTTCGGGTTTGAAATGTCCTCGCCGCAGAACAGGATCTGCCCCTCCGTCGCCGGAAGCAAATGCAGCACAACGCGCCCCAGCGTGGATTTGCCGCAGCCTGATTCGCCGACAACGCCGAGCGTTCTGCCCTCTTCAATGGAGAACGACACGTTATCAACTGCGTGCAGCAGACCGTTTTTCGTATTGAAATACTTTTTGAGATTTCTGACTTCCAAAATCGTCGACATCGTTTCAAGCCTCCTGTTCTGCGTTTCTCCAGCAGAGCACTGCGTGGGACTTTGAGAGCTGCGCAACCGGCGGCTTTTCCTGCTTGCAGCGCTCCGTGGCATACTGGCAGCGCGTGCAGAAATTGCAGCCCTTCGGCAAATTGGACGGATCCGGCATAATGCCGGGAATGATCTCCAGCCGCCGCTGTTTAGAGGTCAGATCCGGAATCGAGCGGAACAGGCCGATGGTATACGGGTGCTGCGGATCGGAATAAATGTCGTCCAGCGTGCCGGACTCCACGATCTGCCCGGCGTACATGATCGCGACGTTGTTGCACACCTCCGCCACAACGCCGAGGTCGTGTGTGATCAGAATCATCGCCGTTCCGTATTTTTCCTTCAGATCGCGCATCATTTCCAGAACCTGCGCCTGAATGGTCACATCCAGCGCCGTTGTCGGCTCGTCCGCGATCAGAAGCTTCGGGTTGCAGGCCAGTGCAATTGCGATGATGACGCGCTGCTTCATGCCGCCGGAAAACTGATGCGGATATTCGTCGTAGCGCTCCGCTGGAATGCCGACAAGCTCCAGCATCTGGCACGCCTTGTGCGTAGCTTCCGTCTTGGAAAGCTTTTCATGGAGCAAAATCACCTCGCGGATCTGATCGCCCACAGGAAGCACCGGGTTGAGAGAGGTCATGGGATCCTGGAAGATCATCGCGATATCCTTGCCACGGATGGTACGCATGTCCTTCGCGCTTTTTTGCAGCAGATTTTCTCCGTTGAGCAGAATCTCGCCGGAGGTCACCTTTCCGGGTGGATCGGGAACCAGACCCATGATGGCGAGCGCAGTTGTTGTCTTGCCTGCGCCGGTTTCTCCGACGAGTCCCAGCGTATCGCCCTTTTTCACCGTAATGGTAATGCCGTTGACCGCTTCCACCGCGCGGCCGTCCGCAGTGTATTGAACGTATAAGTCCTTGATCTCCAATAAATTATGATCCATGGCTGCCTCCTTACTGCTTCAGGCGCGGATCCAGCGCATCGCGCAGGCCGTCGCCGAGCATATTCAGTGCAAACGCGGAAACGACGATCGCAAGGCCGGGAATAATCGCGATATGCCAGTAGTCTCTGAGATAGTCTCTGCCGGCCGAGATCATAAGGCCCCATTCCGGCGTCGGCGGCTGAACGCCCATGCCGACAAAGCTCAGCGACGCGCTCATCAGAATAACATTGACCGCGCCAAGCGTATACTGCACAATGATCGGCGCGAGCACGTTCGGCACGATATGTGAGAAAATAATGCGCGCGTTGCTGCATCCGATGGAGCGCGCAGCTTCAATGTACTCCTTGTCCTTTACCGTCAAAACCTGCGCACGCATGATGCGGGCAAATTCCGGCGACTGCGTCACAATCAGTGCGATCATCATATTGCGCATGCTGCTGCCTAGCGCAGCAACGATGCTGACGCAGAGCATCATGGTCGGAATGCCCATAAAAATATCGATGATGCGCATGATGATATTGTCAACCTTGGGATAATACGCGGCGATCAGACCGAGCAGCGAGCCGATGATGGCTGAGGAGGTCACGCAGACGAGCGCAATGAAGAGTGTATAGCGTCCGCCGACCATAATGCGCGTGAGAATATCGCGTCCGAAGTTATCCGTGCCGAACAGATGCGAAAGACTCGGAAACTGCGAGCGCACCGCATAGTCCTGCACATCGTACTGATAGATGGAAATCAGTGGACCAAACAAGGAGGCTACGAGAATAAACAGGAGAATATAAAGCCCGGCCATGGCCATCTTATTTTTCTTCAGTCGATGCCAGATTTCCGCAAACTGTGAGGTCTTTCTGGCTTTCTTTTTACGGGACTCATCCATTGTTTCCACCTGCCTCTCCCTTTGCCGCCGCAACAGGCGCTTTTTTCCGCTTCCCGGCGTACATCGCGCGGATGCGCGGATCGACAAAACAGTATACGATATCGGTCAGAAGGTTAATAACGATGCAGTTCAGACCAATCCACAGAACGCCGCCCTGCACGACAGGATAATCCTTGAAATTTACGCTGTCGACAATGTACTTGCCAAGGCCCGGGATCGCGAACACCGTTTCCACCAGAACCGCGCCAGCCAGAAAGCCGCAGATCCGGATGCCGATGACCGTGATGATCGGAACCAGCGCATTGCGGAAGCCGTGCTGCATGATGGTTTTGACTTCGCTCTGGCCTTTTGCGCGGCTCGTGCGGATGTAGTCCTGCCGCACGACCTCCAGCATGCTCGAGCGGGTCATGCGCATAATGGACGCGCTTGCCTGAAAGCCGAGCGTCGCCACCGGAAGAATCCAGTACTTAAAGCCGTAGGTTCCCGTCGGCGGGAGCCATTTCAGCTTGACTGCGAAGAACAGGACCAGAACCATAGCAATCCAGAATGACGGAGCCGATGCACCGAAAAGCGAAACGACCGTGCCGATTTTGTCAAAGACGGAGTACTGCTTGACGGCCGAAACAATACCGCATGTTACGCCGATAATCACGCCAAGCAACGTGCTGAGCAGCGCAAGCTTCAGCGTATTCGGATACCGGGTCATAATCTCGCGGAAGACCGGCTGTCCGGTTTTGTAAGACGTTCCGAAGTCTCCGTGCAGAATTCCGGCAAAGTACCGTCCCAGGCGCACAAAGTACGGGTCGTCCAGACCGTATTCCTCGTGAATCTCTGCGACCTGCTCCGGCGTTGCGTTTTCTCCGAGAATCGCATAGGCCGGATCGCCGGGCGTTACATACATCAGGGTAAATACGATAACCGTAATTCCAAACAGGATCGGAAGCATCATCAGTATCCGCTTTCCGATGTATTTCAGCATGATTTCCACCTCCGTTAAGTGTCCGTATTTATTAAAAATTCAACAAACGGAGGAATCGTTCCATTTGTTGAGCGGCTCTATTTGGTTTTTCCCGGCATTGTATGGCAATGCCGTACAATGCCGGGAGGAAGTATGAATTACTCGAAGTAGACAAATTGCAGATAGTGCTGCTCGTAGGATGGCGTGATCCGGAAGCCACGCACGTCAAGCTGACAGGCTGCGTTCAGCTCCTTGTGCCAGACAGGAAGAACCACATGGTTTTCCATCAGCATCTCCTGGCAGCGGTAATACAGCTCGTTGCGCTCCTGCGTGTCGGTCGTTGCAAGCGCCTTGTTGATCAGGTCGTAATATTCCTGATTATCCCAGGAGGAAATCGGCCATTCCGAAGTATCCGGGAGCCAGCGGAACAGAACGCGTCCGGCCTCGCCGGTGGAAGCGGTCAGTCCGTAGATCGTCATGTAGCCTTCGCCGGCGGCCAGCGAGGACGCCCACTGCGTGCTGTCCATAACGTCAATCTTCAGCGTAATGCCAACCTCGGCGAGCTGCGCCTGCACAACCTCGCAGAAATCCTTTCTCTGCTGGTCGGAGCTGTTGCAGCTGATGGAGGTCTCAAAGCCGTCGGGATAACCGGCCTCGGCCAGAAGCTCTTTCGCCTTTTCCACATCTCTGGTCGGGAAATATGCGCTCATGTCGGGATGACGTCCGTCAATGCCCGGGGAGATCACGCCTGTTGCGCGGGCGCCAAAGGAACCGTATGCAACCTCGACAGCCTGATCGATATCAACCGCATACCAGACCGCTTCGCGAACCAGCTCGTTTTCAAACGGAGTTTTGGCCTGGTTCATGTAAAGGTAGCTGGTGTTCGCGCCCATTGCCGAAACGAGGTTGATGTTTTCGTCGGCGCGCACGCGGTCAACGTTCGTCGCGGTGATTTCATACACGATATCCGCGTTGCCGGATTCCGCTTCAATCACGCGGGAAGAAGCGTCCGAGATGTAGCGCAGGGTCACATTTTTCACATAGGGCTGGCCTTCGATCCAGTAATCATCGAAGCCTTCGAGAATGAGGCTGTCGCCGGAGTTATACTGGACGACCTTATACGGGCCGGTGCCGACAGGCGCTTTGAAAAAATCGCCGTTCGATTCGGTATAGGCGCGCTCGGAGATAATGCCGCACAGCGGGTTTTCCAGCATCGCAACCTGAATGGCGTACGGCTCAAAGGTCACGAGCGTGAACGTATAGTCGCCTGTTGCAACGGTTTTGCTGAAGTCGACCTTGTTGACCTGCATCGCGGCAACCGTGTTGTCCTTGACCAGACGGTTGAGCGTAAAGATCACGTCGCTTGCCTTCAGCTCGTCGCCATTGTGGAACTTCACGCCCTCGCGAAGCTTGAAGTTGATGGTGCAGTCATCGGCATACTCCCAGCTTTCCGCCAACCACGGAATCAGGTTGCCGTCGTCATCGTAAACAACAAGGGTTTCATAAATCTGCCGCGTGGACTGATGCTTGTTCTGCGTCACGGAGTCATGCGGATCCAGAGAACCGGGATCTGCAGGAACAACAACGATCATCGAGTCCTTGGAGGAAACGATTCCGGTCGGTTCCGTAGAAACGATCTGCCCCTGCGAATAGCCCGTATTGCTCTGTGCTTCAGAGGCGTCTGCGGAGGAAGGTTCTGTGCTGGCCGTCGAAGAGGCAGATGCATCTGTCGACTCAGCCGACTTGCTTGTGGTTTCGCCGCTGCACGCGACCATGGAAAACAGCATCACTGCGCACAGGAACAACAGCAAGAAACGTTTGACTTTCATAGTATCTTCCTTTCTTTTCTATGGAGTTCTATAACCATGCGTGAAACGCAGATTACGACAGCGTTATCTGACCAGATGCGAGAAAATAGGGAGCTTTGTAACATCCGTCATCGGGACGTTCAGCTCATAATTTGCGTGCATCAGGAAGTTGAAACCGTGCACGCGCGTGCCCTCTCTTGGCGCGCCGGTTTTGACCGCCCAGACGCCGAGCGCAAGTCCGAATTCCTTTTCCGGAGAGTCGATGGTGCCGCCCGCTCTGCTGGACGGAACCACGAGAAGACCCCGATCGATCATATACTTTGCGGTTTCCAACGCTTCTGTCACGGTGCCGGCCTGGTTTGGCTTGAAGATCATGCCGCGCGCCGCGCCCATTTCGACCGCCTTCTTTGCACGGTCGAGACTTGTACAGAGGAAATCGTCACCGATGACGACCGTATTGAGTCGTTCGCTTGCCATCTTGAAGCCTTCAAAGTCTTCTTCATACAGTGCGTCTTCCACAAACGCGATCGGATATGTCTTCGTCAGATCCTCCAGTTCCTGAATCAGGAAGTTCCGGTCGACATAGTCGCCGCGCCAGAGATACATGCCGCGCTTTTCATCGTAATATTCGCTGCTTGCGCAGTCAAACGCATAGACAACCTTGTCCGTATAACCAAGATCTGCCACGACCTGCGAGAGAACCTTCATGACCTCTTTGGGATCGTCCGAGAACGCCGCCCAGCCGCTGTAATTGCCGACCATCGGGCGGCCGCCGTTCATTTCCTTCAGCACCTGACCTAACCGGTAGAAAATCTCAACGATGATCCGGATAGACTCGTTCACGTCCGTCATGCCGTGCGGAAGCACCATGAATTCCTGCCATGGCATGGTCTTTCCGTTATATGTACCGCCGTTGATGACGTTGGCCGACGGGCTCATGATGTAGGAGATCGGCTTAGTTGCCACGTTCTGATAGATATGTTTGTGATTTTCAGCCGCGGCGGCATAGGCGGCTGCAACAGAGACGGAGAAAATCGCGTTGCCGCCAAGGTTGGTTTTGTAGCGCGTGCCGTCGAGCTCGATCATAGTGCGGTCGATCATTTCCTGATCCTGCACCTCCAGCCCGACCAGCGCCGGGGCGATGCGGGCATTGACATTCTCGACCGCCTTCATCACGCTCATGCCGCCCCAGAAATTTGGGTCGCCGTCGCGCAGAACATACGACTCGTTTGCGCCGACGGAGGTGCCAGTGGATGCACCTGCTCGGCCAAGGAATCCTGCTTCGGTAAGGATATCTGTTTCTACCACGGGTCGACCGTTGCTGTCAAGAACCTGCCGCGCAATTACCTGTTTAATTTTCGACATTGCTTCTACATCCTTTCTGAATTATCGGTGTAAATGCTTAAAAATTTCCAGCTGCATCACGTCGGTCTGCGGAACGCCGAGCTCCTCCGACGTACGAAGCAGGAAATTAAAGCCGTTGGTGCGAGAACCACTGCGCGGCGCACCGGTTTTGGTGACCCAAGCTCCCAGCGCAACAGCAATTTCCTTCTCGGGAGAATCCAGCGTGCCGCCCGCGCGTCCGGACGGAATGACCAGCAGCCCGCGATCCATCATAAACTTTGCGGTGCGCAGCGCCTCGGTCAGCGTGCCTGCCTGATTCGGCTTGAAGATCATGCCACGTGCCGCGCCCATGGAAACCGCCTTTTCTGCGCGGTCAAGGCTCGTGCAGATAAAATCGTCGCCGACGATCACCGTATTGATGCGTTCGCTCGCCAGCTTGAAGCCTTCGAAGTCCTCTTCCTGCAAAGCGTCCTCCACAAAGGCCAGCGGGTATTTGCGCGAAATCGCCGCGAGTTGGTCGATAATGAAATCGCGATCCACATAGTCGCCGCGCCAGCGGTAAAGGCCCTTTTCCGCGTCGTAATATTCGCTGCTCGCACAGTCCAGCGCATAGACCATATGGTCGGTAAAGCCCAGATCGTTGACAGCCTCCGCGATGATATCCAGTACCTGCATCGGGTCATCGGACGGCGCGCCCCAGCCGCTGTAGTTTCCCATTGCGGGCTTGCCGCCGTTATATTTCCGGATGACCTCGTCGAGATGGTAGAACACCTCAACGATCATCCGAACCGACTCCTCGATGGTCCTCACGCCGTGCGGCAGGATCATGAATTCCTGGAACGCCTGCGTTTTTCCGTTGTAGGTGCCGCCGTTGATGACGTTGGCCGACGGGCTCATAATATAGGAAATCGGCTTCCGGGCCATGTTCTGATAAATCTGTTTCCCGTTTTCTGCGGCCGCCGCCTTGGCCGCTGCAACGGAAACAGCATAAATTGCGTTGCCGCCCAGCTTTGTCTTGTATCTTGTACCGTCCAGCGCAATCATTGTCTCGTCGATCGCCGTCTGGTCCTGCACATCCATCCCGATGATGGCTGGCGCGATCACGTTTCTGATGTTGTCAATCGCGTGATAGACGCTCAGGCCGCCATAGACGCACGGGTCGCCGTCGCGCAGAACAAACGATTCGTTTGCGCCGACAGACGAGCCTGTCGATGCGCCCGCTCTTCCGAGAACGCCTTTTTCCGTGATAATGTCGACCTCAGCGACAGGCCGGCCCTTGCAGTCCAGAACCTGTCGTGCTTTGACTTCCTTGATTTTTGACATGTTTGACCTCCTTATAAACGGCAGCTGCTCAACCGACATACAGTACGTTGAAATCGCACAGGTTCGTTCCGGTATTTCCGGTGAAAATACTGTCCTGTACACGCTCAAGCACATTTCCGGAATAGTGGTATCGAAGCGCCTCGTATACATTCTCGCCGGACTGTTCCACGGCGTCGAATGTTGTACCGTCCACAATGCCGCCGGCATAGATGGTCGGCCCGTCCGTGCCCTCCGTATCGATCGAAGCGATTGCCACGCCGTCCAGTCCACGCAGGCCGATGGAAGCGCCCAATGTCAGCTCCTGCGACGGTCCGCCGACGCCGCGCGCCTTATCTACGCTGCATGTCGTTTCGCCCGCGCAGACCACAAAGCACGGCGCTTCAATCGGCCTTTCGTTATACTTGATTTCCCGTGCCAGCGAGGTAAGGAATAGTCCTGCCTCGCTGCTTTCGCCCTCCAGGAAGGTGGTCAGCACCATACAAGGCACGCCCATTTCCTGCGCTGCGTGCTTTGCCGCCGTACAGGAATCTGCGAGATTTCCCATCAGGAACGTCGTCATTTTATCCGGCGCGATATCTCCCGGCGTTTCCTGCGCGCGGCTGTCGTCAAACAGATACGAGACCACGCTCTGCGGCAGCGTTTCGCGCAGATCATAATTGACGATCATCTCGCGGGCGTTTTGAATGGTCGTCTGGTCGCCGCCGAAGGGTGTTCCATGGAACTCAGCCGGCAGCGCGCGGTCCTTCGACTCTTTTTTGCCAACAGCGTCGCTGATCTGGAAGCTGATGAGCTCTGCGCCGATTTTGTGGCAGATCAGTTCTGCCAGCCGTCCGCCGTTTGTGCGGGAAATATGGCGGCGAACCGCGTTGATTTCCAGAATCTTTGCACCGCTGCGCAGAAGCAGATCCTGCGTTTTGATTTCATCTTCCAGTGTGATCCCCTCGATGGGATAGGTCAGAAGTGCAGAGCTTCCGCCGCTGCAGACGGAGATAAACAGATCATCCGGCTGTGCCTGCAGAATGAGGTCGATCATTTTCTGCGCAGCCAGCATGCCTTCCTCATTCGGCAGCGGGTGCCCGCCGACATAAACGTCGGTGTTGCAGTAGTGATCCTGCTCCTCTTTAATCTTGACGCAAATGATTCCCTTTGTGATCCGTTCGCCCAGAACGTCGCAGACAGCCTGCGCCATGGCATTGCACGCCTTTCCTGCGCCAAGCAGGTAAATGTTCCGCTTGCTTTCAAGGTTCCAGCTCTTTACGCCAACATGCAGCACGTTGCCTTCCACATGCATGACGTCCCGGATCCTCTGATAGGAGTCCACCTCCTGTAACACACGATCCATCAGATCCAGCACCATTTTTCGCGCCGGTACGTCGCCGTGCGCAGTGATCGCGCTATAGTTGCGGATTTTTTTCACGATAGAATCCTCCCCACGCTTCCTTTGCGTCCCTCATTGTAAATATTCAGAAATATGATATTTTGGAAAAGCGCGCAGCTTTCGTGTCTTTCACAGAAAAACAGAATCATATGTCTTCCTATTATTAAAATATTTTTACATGTTCTTGAATTTCCCTTAGTATACGCGCTCATTTTCTTCTTGTAAAATGACAAAAATCGCATATAATATAATAAATACGCATATTTTGCATCGTTTGTCAATTTTTCCAGGCCTATTTCGTACGTTCTGCAAATACAGCCTATAAAATCTGTCAATCTGGGAGGAATACCACTGTGAATAATGCTGAGATCAACGCCTTGCTTGCCGCCGTTCGTTATGGAAATCTGACAACAGCCGCTGAAAAGCTCTATATCAGCCAGCCCGCCCTGAGCCGATCTATTCAGTCGCTGGAAAAGGAACTCGGCTTTCAGCTTCTGCGGCGCGGAAAAGGCCTGCGCGCGGTTACCCTTACCACGCAGGGCGAACGCTTTGTAGAGCTCGCCGAGCAGTGGAGCAAGCTGTGGGAGGAAATGCAGGCCATCAGCGATAACAGCAGTGGCCATATTCTGCACTTTTCGGCCATCAACTCCCTGGTCAACTATGTGATTTATCCGAGCATCAACTCTTTCATGCAGACGCATCCGGCAGAGCATCTTTCTGTCGAGAGCCAGCATTCCTACACGGCAATCGGCCGTGTCCTGAGCGGCATTCTGGACGGCGCTTTTATCTGCAATATTACCGTTACGCGCGGTCTGCACGTTCAGCCGTTATGGGAAGAGGAGATGTGTCTTGTCGCCGGGCATGAGGTTGCAACCTCCGAGCATATGACACCCGATCAACTGGATGTGCGAAACGAAATCCGGATTCCGTGGAACAACGAATTTGACGAGTGGCACAATTACTGGTATGGAACAAAATCCGTGCCGCTGATCACCATCGACCACATGACCGCACTGGAGCGGCTCATGGTGAATAAACGCCTTTGGATGGTCGCGCCATACTCCGCTGCCTTTCAGATTGCCGCCTCTACCGGCGCAAAGCTGCTGCCCATTACGCCGCACCCGCAGCGCTGCGTCTATTTCATCACGCCGCCGTCCCCCATCTCAAAACCCATGCAGGAATTTGTAGACCATACGCTGCAATATGCGTCGCAATTCGAAGGCGTACGCCTCCAGACCCCCAGTTCGATTTGAAAACGGCATCGCGATCCTAACGCCGTGGAGTTGGCTGCGAGGAGCCGGCGCTTTCGGTATGCGCCGGGACGAAAGAAATTGCGTAAAGCCGTCTGGGACAGAGTGTTTAACATTTTGTCGTCATCTGCCCATTGGGTTATGAACCATCCGGAAATACCATATTTGCGTCCCTCCCGTAAAATTTGAGTGCCCATATTTCAAGAGCCAAGATGAAGATTATTGGCTCCGTCTAAGACGAAAATCACAGGTTTGGATGCCTTGAATGGGCAAATCTGTTCGTTCCATACTTGCGCCAAGATCATTTCTGTGTGCCGCAAGCGCTGCTCTGATCCCATCCAGTATGGAAACTGGATAACATGAATCATGTCGGGCTGGCGAATCGTTTTTTGCTTGGCAATCCCGATTTTACAAAAGAGCATGACGGAAGATACATTGCCGGCCACTATGCCTTTGATCTTCTGCTCTGGCAACTTGCGAGCATTGCCTACATGAGCGAGACGAAGCGGAAGGGCTGCTTCAAGCGGCAGATTCCGGTCAAAAGGAGTCCGCCGCTTCCATATAGATATCAGATGGAAATTTGTGCTTTAGCGCGCAGGAAGAGGCAGGGAGAATTGGTACAGCTGCTGCGCCTTGACACATGGAGAAAATGCGATTATGATGTGGTCGTAAAATCAGAAAACTCCATCCTATGAAATATGTCAGGAGGCTATTTTATGAAACTGGAAGCTGTGTATGCGGCGCTCGATTCGCTGCTGGATTACGCGAAAAATTGCGGCCTGCTGGACGCGCTCGACGAGACGTTCGCGAGAAACGCGCTCCTTGCGGAGCTGAAGCTCGAGAGCTATGAAAAGCAGACGGCGCACTACGACTTTCCGGCATGCCTGAATCTGCTGTGCGATTACGCCGCCGAACAGGGACTGATCGCGGATACCATCGCGGAGCGCGACCTGTTCGACACGAAGCTCATGGGCTGCGTCACGCCGAAGCCCTCGGAAGTCATCCATACGTTCCGCTCACTCTATGAAAAATCCCCCAAGGCGGCGACGGATTATTTCTACAAGCTCAGTCAGGACTGCAACTATATCCGCCGCGACCGCATCGCAAAGGACGAGCGCTGGACGGCGCAGACGAAGTACGGCGAACTCGAAATCTCGATCAATCTCTCGAAGCCGGAAAAAGACCCGCGCGATATTGCGGCGGCGAAGCTCAAAAAAGCGTCGGGGTATCCGAAGTGCCTTCTTTGCGTGGAGAACGTCGGCTATGCGGGGGCGATCTCGCACCCGGCAAGGCAGAATCTGCGCGTCATGCCGGTCACGGTGAACGGCCAGCCGTGGGGCTTTCAGTATTCACCGTATGTCTATTACAACGAGCATGCCATTGTGATGAACACCCAGCACACACCGATGGTCATTGACCGGGCGGCCTTTGACAAGCTGTTCAGTTTTGTCGAGCAGTTTCCGCACTATTTCCTCGGCTCGAACGCGGACCTTCCCATTGTGGGCGGCAGCATCCTGGCGCACGAGCATTTTCAAGGCGGCCACCATACGTTCCCGATGGAAAAGGCGGAGGCGGAATTCTCGTTCGACGTACCCGGCTTTGAGGACGTGGACTGCTGCGTGGTCAAATACCCGATGACGGTGCTGCGCCTGAACTCCAGTAACAAAAACCAGCTCTGTGAGCTGGCAGGAAAAATCCTCTCCAAGTGGCGCAAGTACTCAGACCCCGAGGCGATGATCTTCGCCGAAACCGACGGCGAGCCGCACAATACGATCACGCCGATTGCCCGCATGAGAGACGGCCGCTATGAACTCGATCTTGTGCTTCGCAACAATCTGACCACGCCGGAACATCCGATGGGCCTCTACCATCCGCACGAGGAGCTGCACCACATCAAAAAGGAGAACATCGGCCTGATCGAGGTTATGGGTCTGGCGGTCCTGCCCGGCAGACTCAAAAAAGAGGTGGCTGACCTGCGGGCGGCGCTTCTGAACGGCGAAAATCTGCGCGAAAATGAGGAACTCGCCAAGCACGCCGACTGGGCAGAGGGCTTCATGAAGCGCCACCCGGAGTTTAACGCCGAGAACGCCGAAGACACCATTAAGTTTGAGATCGGGCAGGTTTTCGCGCAGGTGCTCGAGTGCGCGGGCGTGTACAAATGTACGGCAGAGGGCCGCGCGCACCTGAGAAAATTCCTGGCGTGCGTGAAGGAGGATGCGTAAGCTGCGTCCGGCCTTGCGCAGAACCGGCAGATAAAAACTTCTCCGATTTTTAAAAAAATTTTTTCAAAACGCTGCAACAATTCCGATTCCCCAACTGTATACAGGATAGAAACGGTTGATAGCCGCGAAAAACTTACAGTTGAAAGGAACACATATCATGAAAAATCTTTTGATCTTTACCGTAACCGCAGCCATGCTTTTGAACCTTGCCGCCTGCTCGCAGAGCGCAAAGCCCGCCGCCAAGCCCGATCAGCCCGCGCAGACCGAAACAGCCGACAGCAAGAACGCACAGGCGGAAACCGCCGAAACCGAAAACGTTCAGATCCCGAATCCGTGGACGGATTATGATTCGAAGGACGCCGCCGCGCAGGCCGCAGGCTTCGATCTCACCGTGCCCGGCGAGATTTCCGGCTGCTCGGAAAAATCCTACCGCGTCCTGAACGCCGAGGGAGACGTCATGTTCGAGATCATCTACGCATCCGGCGAGGACGAGACCGCGCGCATCCGCAAGGCCCCGGGCGCAGACGATGTTTCCGGCGACTACAACGAGTACGCCGAAACCGAAACTGTCGACGCAGGCGGTGTGAGCGTCACGATGAAGGGCGAAAACGGCCTTGTGAAGCTTGCCGTCTGGACGAATGGCGATTACAGCTACGTGCTGAGCGTAGAATCCGGTCTCAGCCAGAACGACATGGCCGCGCTCGTTTCGAACATTCAGTAAAACGAAATGGCCGCACGGAAACCCGTGCGGCCATTTGAGGGAGAGCATGATGGAAGCAGTGTTACGATTTGCGCCTGCGCCGGTTTTAAGCCGGTTCTGGGAAGCGGGCGCGCAAGCTTTGAAAACCGTCCGGAATTTGTTCGCGGCGAAGCTGCTTGCGGCAAATCCCGCGCGGGAGGATGCGCAGGCCGATGTTAACGCCCGTGCGGCCGAGATTCTGGACACGCACGGAAACGCGATTCTGCGCTATGCCTACTCGTATCTTCATAATATGGAGGATGCCGAGGAGGTTTTGCAGGATACGCTCGTGCAGTTTTTAAAGACCGCGCCCGCGTTTGAAAGCGAAGCGCACGAAAAGGCGTGGCTTTTGCGCGTGGCGGGCAATCTCAGCAAGAATCGTTTGGCTTACAACGCCGTGCGCGCGGCGGATGAACTGAACGACGAGCTGGTCGCAGAGAACAGGGAAGATCTGTCCTTCGTCTGGCAGGCCGTGCGCGACCTTCCCGAAAAGTACCGCGCGCCGGTCCACCTGTTTTACCATGAAGGCTACTCGACAAAGCAGATCGCGGAAATTTTGCAGCGCGGCGAGGCGACCGTCCGCTCCGATCTGCACCGGGGCAGAGCGCTGCTGCGCGAGATTTTAAAGGAGGCGTACGACTTTGACGAAATACGATGAAGTGATGGAAAAGCTCGAAGTAACGCCTGAGATGCGCGCACGGATTTTACGAAACGTCGAAGCGCAGGCCGCGCAGCCCCGCAAAAAGCCGAACCGGCTCCGCCGCTTTGCCGCGCTGGCCGCGTGCCTTGCCATTTTGCTCGTGGGCGCGATGGCGCTGCCAAAATTTATTTCCAGTCCCGTTCCGGAGGAGTCCGAGACGATGATCGCAAACGGCATGGTCGAGGTAGCGTCAAAAGAGGAACTGAGCGAGGCCGTCGGCTTCCCGGTAAAATCGGCGCAGAGCCTTCCGTTCTTCCCGCAGAGCATCTATTATACCTCCTACTGGGGCGAGATGGCGCAGATCGACTACGCAAACGGCGGCAGCACCGCCTGCTTCCGGCAGTCTCTCGGAGAAGAGGACAATTCCGGCGACTGGAGCGAATACCCCGCGCAGAAAAGCCTCACCGTAAACGGCTGCGCCGTGACCCTCAAGGGGGAAGCGGACAGCTATACGCTTGCCATCTGGCAGGACGGGACCTACAGCTATTCGCTCAGCCTGTCTGCCGGTCAGCCCGCCTCCGTCTGGGCAGAACTGATTGAGGGGGTGCAGTAACATGGCGGTCTGGGTCAGTGAAACAAGAAAGCTCATCTCCTGCCACGAAATTGAAGACGGCGAGCGCTTCGTGTTTTCGTTTGAAAGCGATTTTTCCGCCTTTATTCTGCGCCTGCTCGCGCAGTCGTTCCGGGTAACATAGAAACAAGAAAGGGGTCGGTGCGGTATGCATCGACCCCTTTTTATGCATGTTAGAAGGATTCCGGTTTTCAGGACGCAAACGCATCTTCCAGATAGGCCTTGATCTCAGACGGCTGCTTGCCGAGGACAAAGGCAAACTCCTGATGGAGCATCTCTTCGGCGGTTTTCCAGCTGCGAAGCTCGGTGGCGCTGACGGTTCTGCGCCGGGCGGCGAGCTGCTTCTGCTTGTTGTAGATGGTCTTGCAGAGCTGGAGCAGCTTTCTGCAATCGTGCGCGGCAAGAATCTCCCGGTAAAAGCCCGACTGCTGCTTGATATCCGTCGGAACGTCCGTCAGCTCCGGAAGACCGGGAAGCTCCGGCAAAAGCGCCTGCACGTCCGTCTTCGTCATGACCGGGCGGATGGTTGCCTTGCCGCCGACGGGGGTGTAGATCACGCCGCCGCGGTAATACGGCGTAAGGCGATAATAGTCCCGCCCGCGCTCGAGCCCCGGTACATTCAGCCGACCCGCTTCCTCCACGCGGCACACGCCCTCGATACTGTAAACCACATAATCGCCCGGTGTAAACATCGCATCCTCCGTTTCCCGCAAAATCCAACTTTCTGTATCTTAATTATAGCAGATTTTCTGCCGGAAACGCAAACGGAAAAGTTGCACAAATTTTCGTTTTCCAAATTATATGCCATGTTTATACACTGAAAAATTGTCAGCCGCCTGAAAGATTGTTTTTCTTTCGGACGGCTGATTTTTTCGATTTTCAATTTTTGGGTCGATTACGGCGCTTCGTCCTCATAGTGGAACAGCGCCTGCATGAGCCCCAGAATCTCCGGCTCATCGAGCGAGTTTTGAAATTCTACCTTGCCGGACACGTCTCCGGGATTCAAAAGTCCCTGCTCCTCGAGCCTGCGCTCAAGCTGCCGGGCGATGCCGATGCTTCCGTCGATGATCTCGGGCCTTCGTCCCACGATGCGGCGGATGGCCCCGCGCAAAAACGGATAGTGCGTGCAGCCCAGAACGACCGCGTCGATGGGGACTTTCAGATAAGGCTCGAGCTTGTCAAGAAGGTATCCCTCGACCTCCGCCCCGCGTAAGATCCCCTGCTCGACGTATTCCATCAGGCCGCTGCACGCGATGGGGATGATCTGCGCCTGATCGTCATACTGCGCCTTGAGGCGCTGGAACTTTTCCTCCTGAACGGTCATGGCCGTGGCCAGCATGAGGATCCGGCCGCCCGGGTGGCGCTCGACGGCGGGCTTGATGGCGGGCTCCGTGCCGACGATCGAGAGGTCCGGATACGTTTTCCGCAGCGTCCGGATGGCGGCGCTGGTTGCTGTGTTGCAGGCGACGACGAGCGCTTTTGCGCCCTGCGCAAGGAGCCTGTCCGCCGCCTGCAGGCTGAGGGTAATGACCTCCTGCGGCGTTTTTGTGCCGTAGGGCGCGTGGAGGGAGTCTCCAAAATAGAGATAGTTTTCCCGCGGAAGCGTCCGCACCAGCTCGCGCAGAACGCTGATTCCGCCGAGTCCCGAGTCAAACACCGCAACCGGTGCGCGGCAATCCGGCATGTCTCATCCCTCCTGAAATTTTCTAGCCTATAGTATACACGAAAATTATGAAAAAACTAGAAACGCCGCGTTACAATGCGGATACAGTTGGGTGACAGCCCGGAAACAGATTTGCCGCCAAAGCAAAAAGGCCCCGGAGGAACGTTCCTCCGGGGCTCATGCGTGTTGGGAATTTCCGCTTACAGCTTTGCGTAGGCGCAGGCGATCTTGGAGCAGGCGCGGGCGTTGTTGTAGGCCAGCTCGAGGTTTGCTGCGAACGAGCTGCCGCCGGTCATGTCCTTGATGTGGGCCAGCAGGAATGGGGTAATGGCCTTGCCGTGGATGTGCTCGGCGTTGGCCTGTGCAACGGCCTTCTCAATGATACCGTTCATGTAATCGGGGTCCATTGCGTACTGCTCGGGAATGGGGTTACCGACGACGGCGCCGCCCTTGAGACCCACGTCCCACTTGGTCTTCATGATCTTGGCGACGGTCTGTTCATCCTGGCAGTTGTAGTCCAGCTTGTAGCCGGAGGTACGGCAGTAGAACGCGGGCAGCTCGTCGGTGCGGAGGCCGAGAACGGGCACGCCGTAGGTCTCGAGGTACTCGAGCGTCAGACCGAGGTCCAGAATGCTCTTTGCACCCGCGCAGACGACGCAGACGGGGGTGTTTGCAAGCTCCTGCAGGTCGGCGGAGATATCCATCGTCTTTTCCGCGCCTCTGTGCACGCCGCCGATGCCGCCGGTTGCGAAGAAGCGGATGCCGGCCAGGCTTGCGATGATCATCGTCGTTGCAACGGTCGTTGCGCCGGTCTGACCGGTCGCGAGATACACAGCCACGTCGCGGCGGCTGACCTTGCCGACGTTTTCTGCCTTGCACATCGTGAGGAGCTCTTCGTCATTCAGACCGACCTTCAGCTTGCCGCCGATGATGGCGGTCGTTGCGGGGATTGCACCCTCTTCACGGACGATTTTTTCGACCTTGTGGGCAAATTCCACGTTCTCCGGATACGGCATGCCGTGGCTCAGGATGGTGGATTCCAGCGCGACAACGGGCTTACCCTGCGCGATGGCTTCGGCGATTTCGGGTGCGACGGACAGATATTCATGCAGATTCATTGTTTGTACTCCTTTAAAATAGATTCCAGAAGCGAAATGCTCATCTGGGGGTTGATGGTTCTCTCGTGGCCGATGGCGGCAATGCCGGCGGCCATGGCGTAGTCCATGACGGACTCAATGGGCATGTCCTCGAGCGTGGCGTAGATCATGGCGGCGGTGAATGCGTCGCCCGCGCCGGTGGCGTTGACCATGTGCTCGAAGGGACGGAGCTTGCGGCGGAGCATGCGGCCTTCCTGATCCATGTAAAGGCAGCCTTCGGTGCCGAGGCTCACGAAGATGCGGTGCAGGCCCTTATTCAGAACCTTCTCGCATGCGTTATAAAGGCTCAGCTCGTCTTTAATTTCCTGACCGGCCAGAATCTCGAGCTCCATCCGGTTGGGCTTTACGGTGTGCAGCCGTCCGACATAGGGGGCAAGCTTTCTGGCGTAAGCCGTGGAGACGGGGTCTGCGTATACATCCGGCCCGCCCTCGCAAAGATCAAGCAGGCGGCAGATGGCCTCTTCCGAAAGACTGGGGTCGCACGTAACGAGCCGCGCGCCGCGAATGAGGCTCTGCTTGCCGCTGAGAAAGCTCAGGGGAAGGCCCTGCAAAACCGTCATATCGGAGAGCGCGACGAACATATCGCCGTCTGCGTCGATCATGGACATGTAGGTCGACGAGGCTTTGCCGTCCGCGACGTAGAGGTTCGAAATGTCGATGCCGGCCGACTGGCACTCGCGGCGGATCTGGTCTGCATATACGTCCGTTCCCACGGCGGAGATGAGCTTCACGCTCACGCCGAGGCGCGAGAGATTCTCGCAGACGTTTCTGGTCACGCCGCCGGCCGAGGTGTTCATGTGGCCGGGGTTGGAGTCGTGCATAACGATGGGCTTTTTCGACCGGCCGTGGATGTCCACGTTCGCCGCGCCAACGCCGAGCACGTATGCGCTTTCATTTACAATGTAGCCCTTGCCGAGAATGTAGCCCTTCTTCTGCAAATTTGCGATGTGGACGGCTACCGAGCTCCGGGCGAGATTCAGCTTCGCGGCCAGCTCGTTCTGCGAGATGGCGGGGTTCTGCTGAATGATACGGAATATTTCAGTCTCACGTTCGGTCACGGTTCTACCTCCGGACAAAAGTTTATTTTCTAAGCACATGTTTATAATAGCACAAGATGTTTATTTGTCAAGAGGCAATGGCAGAAAAAATGCGCCCCGGAAAATCCGGGGCGCTGGGACGCGGTCAGGCGTTTAAAAGCGGGAAGGAAAGATTGGCTTTGAAGAGGTCACCGTCGACAACGAGGTCGAACGTGCCCTTCTGAAGGCCGGTCAGGCTCTGCGCGATCGACAGGCCAAGGCCGCTTCCTTCCGTCGAGCGGGACGAATCGCCGCGCACAAAGCGCTCAAGAAGCTCGTCGGCGGTGATATCGAGGGGATAGTTTGAGATGTTCTTGAAGCTGATGCTCACGCGTCCGTCTTGCACCTCGCTTGTAAAATAGACGCGCGTGCCGGGCATAGCGTATTTGCAGATGTTGCTGAGCAGATTATCAAACACCCGCCACAGAAGCTTTCCGTCCGCGAGAATCTGCGGATCTTCGGAAGAGAGCTTCACAATGGGCTCTAGCTTGCAGAGCTCAAACCGGCTTTGGTACTCGCCCGAGACCTGCGATAAAAGCACATTCACATCGACCGCTTCCAGATGCACCGGCAGCGTGCCGCTCGAGGCCTTCGAGGCTTCGACGAGGTCTTCCGTCAGCTTCTTGAGCCGTGCGGACTGCCGGTCTAAAACGGCGATATACTCCTTCGCCTTCTCCGGCTGCACATCCTCTTTTTTGAGAAGGTCGACATAGTTGACGATTGAGGTCAGCGGCGTTTTGATGTCGTGTGAGACATTTGTGATGAGGTCGGTGCGGAAACGCTCGGATTTGAGCTGCTGCTGCACCGCCTTCTGCATGCCCTGCGCGATGGAGTTGAGGTTCTCGCCGTGGCTGCGAAGAACGCCGTACATGTGCTTTAGATCAACGCTCGCGTTCAGGTTCCCCTCAGCCAGCGCCTCGCCGCCTGCCTTGAGCTTTTGCAGGCTGATAACGATGAGCACGAGCAGCGGCGCTTCGATGAGCTTTGCAATGACCCAGATGACAACGACGGCGCTTCTGCTGAAGGCTGCGAGGAAAAAGAGCTCCGCGAGACTCACGCCGACAAAGATCAGCCCCGCCTGCCAGTAGAGGTGTAGGTGCGTTGCGCAGTAGGAAACGCCGGCCTTGATCGCTTTTAGCATACGAAGCAAAAGCCGCAGGCAGAAATAAATAACGGTATTTTTCCAGAACGCACCGGACTTGAAGCGCGTCGAGAGCGTCATGAGAACGCTCATCGCAAGAAGCACCAGAGCCGCGCCCAGAAGCGCAATCAGGACGATCATGAACCACCATGATGCGCCGCTCAGATCGATACCGAGCGCGAAGAGACCTGCGCCAAGTAAGATGGCAACCACGAGATACAAATCCAGCGGGATTTTATCCACCCAGTTGAGATGGATGCCCTCCACGCCCTCTTTGTGTCCCGCCGCGCACAGAAGATAGATGAAGAGCACGAGGCAGAGCACGAACAAAACGGCGGTCACGACGATCAGAAGCTGCCTGTTTTCCAGAAGCAGATTCGTGTAATACGCCTCCTGATAGATGGCGTCCTTCGCCGCGAGCTCGGTACGGATATAGCCTGTGATGGTCACATGCGCGTAGTCAAAGCGCTGGTAGGAAATATACGCGTGTACCTCGCCGGTCTCGTGCTGCGTGCCGGATGTGTCGTCGGGCACGGCGACGGCCTCGGTGGTTTCGGTGGTCGTTTCGGTTTCGGCGTCTGCCGGTTCTGCGGCGGTGGCGGTAGTTTCTGTTTTGCCGCCCTGCGAGAACAGCGCCGTGGGGGTCAGGTACGGATTTTCATCGGAGGAAACAGCCTCGGATACGTCCATGGAGACGTACTCCGTGATGTACGTGTCATAGATGTTGAAATTCTGCGCCTCGAGAGAATCGATATACGCATGGTAATCCGCCTCGGAGGCGAACACGTGGTCTTCCTCCACAATGTCCCGCCAGTTGTAAGACAAATACCGCTCCTGCGACTGCTTGTACTGCCATTCGGTATCCTGATCGGGGCTTTCGAAGAGCGTTTTCCCGTCCGCGTCAAGGACGGTAAAGAAAAAGTTGCTGTTCTCACGGGAAAACCGCTGCTCGTAGGAATCGAGCGTTGCGTAGCTGTCTCCCGCTTGCTTTTGCAGGTATGTTGTATAATAGTCGGCGGCGGAATTCATGTAGCTGTAGAACGCGTTGCCGACGATGTGGTCTTGCACAAAGCCCTCGGGATTGCTGTAGCCGCCCTGATCGGCAAGATACAGCACGCCGAAGCCGCTGAAAAAGAGCGCGACGGCAAAAATCGTCAGCAGAATCAGCGCCGTGATCTTCGCCCAGAGCTTGGACTGTAATTGTTTCATCTGGAATCGGCCTCCATTTTGTAGCCCTTGCCCCAGACAACTTTTAAGTACCGGGGCTCGGCGGGGTTATATTCGATTTTTTCCCGGATGTGACGGATATGGACGGCAAGCGCATTGTCTGCGTTGAGCGGCAGATCGTCCCAGACGCGGCGGTAAATTTCGCTCGGGGAGAAGACCTTCCCGGGGTTCTGCATCAGAAAGCGCAGAATATCATATTCCTTGGGTGTGAGGTTCACCGTCTCCCCGTCGAGCTTCACGGTTTTCGCGTCGTCATCGAGCTCAATGCCGCCGATATGAAGCACGTTCGACCGGACCGTGCCACCGCCGAGCTGCAGGAACCTTCGCAGCTGGGACTTCACGCGCGCCATGACCTCGATGGGGTTAAAGGGCTTTGTCACATAGTCGTCCGCCCCGGCGGTGAGGCCGAGGATTTTGTCGTTGTCTTCGGATTTTGCTGTGAGCAGAATGACTGGGACGTTTGAAAACTCGCGCAGGCGCTGCATGGTATGAAGACCATCCAGCCCCGGCATCATGATATCGAGCAGCACGAGGTGGATCTGCTCGTGGCGTAAGATCTCGAGCGCCTGCAGGCCGTTTGACGCGCCGAAGACCTGATAGCCCTCGGCCTGCAAATAGATCGTAAGCGCCGAAACGATGTCCTTTTCGTCGTCACACACTAAAATATTGTACATTGGGTAGTTCTCCTTGCTTTCACTTGTCTTTATGATACCGGAAATGCGCTTAAGAAACAATGCGGAAAAATCTTAAGATTTCATGAAGACGGCGCGCGCTTGACAAGCAGACAGAAATTCGGCAAAATAGGGGTAAGCTTTTTGAGGAAGGAGCATGTGTTATGAAGGTATTATTGGTCAACGGCAGCCCGCACAAAAACGGCAGCACGAACAGGGCCCTGCAGGAGGTTGAGAAGACCTTGCAGGCATCCGGTGTGGAGACCGAGATCTTCTGGATCGGAAACGAGCCCATCGGCGGCTGCATTGGCTGCGGCGGTTGCCGGAAAACCGGCGCGTGCATCTTTGGCGGCGTCGTCGCGGAATTTACCGAGAAGGCGAAAACGGTGGACGGCTTTGTGTTCGGAAGCCCCGTCCACTATGCGGCGGCCTCGGGCAATATGACGTCTTTTCTGGACCGGGTATTTTATTCCGCCGATGCGGAAACCTTCCGCTTCAAGCCTGCGGCAGTCGTCACGGCGGCCAGACGCGGCGGAAATTCAGCGGCCTATGAGCAGCTTTTAAAATATCCCGGCATTTCGCACATGCCGATCGTCTCGAGCCAGTACTGGAACATGGTGCACGGCGCAAACGCGCAGGATGTGGAGCAGGATTTAGAGGGTCTTCAGACCATGCGCGCTTTGGGGCGCAATATGGCGTGGCTTCTTTCGTGCATCGAGGCAGGAAAGGACGCGGGTGTGAATCCGCCCGCCGTCGAGCCCTTCCAGCGCACAAATTTCATTCGCTGAACAGTGTATGCTTTATACCGGCAGGCAGTCGCTTGCCGGTATATTTTTTTATTTTTACGAATAAATATGCGTATATACAGAAACTTATGCAGGATTTATTTCGATATATGCAAAACGGCAGAAAAATCCGCGTGGGATTTGTGCAGGATGCGAATTGCATTTTTATGCAAAAATATATAATATTTATCCATAAAATATGACACACGGAGGCAACACCATGAAAAAGGAAACCATCAAGAAAATCGTTCTCGCCTATTCCGGCGGTCTGGATACGTCGGTCATTATCCCCTGGCTGAAAGAAAACTACAACGATCCTGAAATCATTGCCGTTGCCGCCGACGTGGGGCAGGGCGACGAGCTCGAAGGTCTCGAGGAAAAGGCCATCAAGACCGGCGCGAGCAAGCTGATCGTGGCCGACCTCACGGACGAGATGTGCGACGATATCATCGTGCCGTCGATCATGATGGGCGCGAAGTACGAAAAGTACCTGCTCGGCACGGCGTTCGCAAGACCCATCATCGCCAAGAAGCTGGCCGAGATCGCGCTCGCCGAAGGCGCGGACGCAATTGCCCACGGCTGCACCGGCAAGGGAAACGATCAGGTCCGCTTTGAGCTCGGCATTCAGTATTTTGCCCCCGGCATGACGATCATCGCGCCGTGGAGAGAGTGGGAGATCAAGTCGAGAGACGAAGAGATCGACTACGCCGAGGCGCATCATGTGCCGCTGAAAATCTCGAGAGAGACGAACTACTCCAAGGATAAGAACCTCTGGCACCTGAGCCATGAGGGCCTGGACCTCGAAGACCCGGCAAACGAGCCGGACCTCGATAAGGACAAGTTCCTCGAGATGAGCGTCTCGCCCTATAAGGCGCCCGATGTGGCAACCGAGGTTTCCGTCGACTTTGAAGCGGGCGTGCCCGTAGCCGTGAACGGCGAAAAGATGAAGGTCTCCAAGATCATCGCGAAGCTCAACGAGCTCGGCGGCGCGAACGGCATCGGCATTCTCGACATCGTCGAAAACCGGCTCATCGGCATGAAGGACCACGGCATCTACGAGACCCCGGGCGGCACAATCCTCTACTTTGCCCACGAGCAACTCGAGATGCTGACGCTTGACAAGGAGACAGCGCACATGAAGTCGAAGCTCGCCGTCGACTACGCGGACCTCATCTACAACGGCAAGTGGTTCAGCCCGCTCGCCGAGGCACTCACCGCCTTTGCCAAGAAGGCCAACGAGAACTGCACCGGCACGGTCAAGCTCAAGCTCTACAAGGGCAACATGATCAACGCCGGCATTACCTCCCCCAACTCCCTGTATTCCGAAGAGCTCGTCACCTTCGGCGAGAGCGACTTCGATCAGGCGCAGGCCGCGGGCTTCATCAACATCTGGGGACTTCCCACGAAAGTACAGTCTTTGCTGAAGAGTGGCAAACTTTAAGATTAAAATTCAATCCAACAAAGGCCTGTCCGTGCGGGCAGGCCTTTTGATATGAGGTAAGAAACATGAAACTTTGGGCAGGACGCTTCCAGAAACCGACCGACGAGCTCGTCAACGACTTCAACGCCTCCATCTCCTTTGACCAGCGGCTCTATAAGCAGGATATCGCGGGCTCCAAGGCGCACGCGCAGATGCTGTCCAACTGTGGCATTCTCACAAAAGAGGACAACGAACAGATTCAGGCTGGGTTAGACGGTATTCTGGCCGATATCGAAGCGGGGAACGTCGAATTTTCGGCAGACAACGAAGATATCCACATGAACATCGAGACGCTTCTGACAGAGCGAATCGGAGACGCGGGAAAGTGCCTGCACACGGCAAGAAGCCGCAACGATCAGGTCGCGCTCGATTTCCGCCTCTACCTCCGGGACGAAATTTCTTCCGTGGTTGAAAACCTGCTGCAGTTGGAAGCGGTTCTCTGCAAAAAGGCAAAGGAACACCAGAAGACCGTCATGCCCGGCTACACGCATTTGCAGCGGGCGCAGCCGATCACGTTTGCGCAGCATCTTTTGGCCTACGCGAGCATGTTCACGCGCGACATTACGCGGCTCGAAGACTGTAAGTCCCGCATGAATGAGTGCCCCTTGGGCTCCGGCGCGCTCGCGGGGACGACGTATCCCATCGACCGCTTCCAGACCGCCTCGGCGCTCGGCTTTGACGCTCCGATGAAAAATTCTCTGGACGGCGTATCGGACCGGGACTACGCGCTGGAGTTTTTGTCGGCCGCGTCCATTCTCATGATGCACTTAAGCCGGTTCAGCGAGGAGATCATCGCCTGGTGCAGCTGGGAGTTTAAATTCGTGGAGCTCGACGACGCGTACGCAACGGGCTCGTCCATCATGCCGCAGAAGAAAAACCCGGATGTGGCGGAGCTCGTCCGCGGAAAGACCGGCAGAGTTTACGGCGATCTTATGAGCCTGCTTACGGTCATGAAGAGCCTGCCGCTTGCCTATAATAAAGACATGCAGGAGGACAAGGAGCCGGTCTTCGATGCGCTCGACACGCTTCATCAGTGCATCCCCGTCTTTACCGCGATGGTGGATACGATGACGGTTCTCCCGCAGAACATGCGCGCGGCGGCAAGTAAGGGTTTTTTGAACGCGACGGACTGCGCCGATTACTTAACCAAAAAAGGCATGCCCTTCCGGGACGCCTACAAAATTTCCGGAAAGCTTGTCTATCTCTGCACGGAGAAAAACTGCACGCTCGAGGATTTGTCTCTAACGGAGCTCAAGAAGCTCTCGCCCCTCTTCGCCCCCGACGTATACGAGGCCATCCGTCTCGATACCTGCGTCTCACAGCGCAAGAGCTACGGCGGCCCTGCCGTCGAGCAGACAAGCATGCAGATCGCCGCCATCGAAACGTTTATCGCGGCACATACGAAATGAGTGAACGGCTCAGACTGTCGAAGAACCTTCCGGACAAATGGCTACGGAAAGGAAGATCGTGTGAAAGAAACCCATCAGGGGTGTCTTTCGCGTTCAATCAACCACTTTTTTAAACTTCGAAAAGTTTGAAAAAGTGTTCAGCCTGTCAAAAAGCTTTTTTGACAGGCTGAGCCCGCCGACAGTATGTCGGCGGGCTCATTTTGCGTATCAGACGCTTTCGTGCGCCTGCGATTTTTCAGGCAGCAGATTGGTCATGCTCTTGAGGCTGATGGCGAGCGTCGACGTGTTGTGCAGAAGTGCCGAGGTCGTCGGCGGCAGGATCCCGGCCACGCCCAGAACGATAAGCGAGAAATTAAAGCCAACGATGAAGCGGTAGTTGCGGCGGATGCGCGCCATAAGCTCGGTCGAGAGCTTTCGCAGGGTCACAAGCTCGAAGAGGTCCTCCGAGGCGATCGTAATGTCGGCGATCTCTCTGGCAATCGCGGCTCCCGTCGAGATGGCGATGCCGGCGTCGGCTTCCGAGAGCGCGGGAGAGTCGTTCACACCGTCGCCGATCATGATGACTGTCCGCCCGGCGGCCTTTTCCGCGCGGATGAAGGCGGCCTTGTCTTCCGGCAGCACCTCGGCATAGACCTCGTCCACACCGACCTGCGCCGCGACGGCCTCGGCAGTCTTACGGTTATCGCCCGTCATCATGACGACCTTGTCAATGCCGCATGCATGCAGCGCGCGCACCGCGTCGGCCGCCTCCTTGCGAAGCGGATCAAAGATGC
>ERZ1106963.1204-NODE-1204-length-33223-cov-9.102719_pt1 | contig 33223 bp, 23 predicted proteins | sample MGYA00403681_ERZ1106963 | MGnify/ENA primary metagenome ERZ1106963 (study PRJEB35170, sample SAMEA104062407) | human gut metagenome | biome: human gut; feature: human-associated habitat; material: faeces | place: Denmark | collected 2012-05-03 ...
GTATTACTGTCCGTTCTTAACGCCGCCGAGCCTTCCTCCACTTTTGAGTCGGGAGTTCCCCCGAACCCCCGCAGCGTTTAACGGGCGCATTATCCCGCGGGCGTCAGCCCGCAAAAAGGCTCCCCTTTTAGGGGAGCTGGCCGAGCCTGCGAGGCCTGAAGGGTCCCGACGGGCCTTACGTCACCACCCGTTCCCGGGCAACCGCCCGTCAACTGCAAAGGGGCGGGCTGCCGCCCTCCCTTGCCCCTCTCGTGCACAACGATTCACGGCAGTCCGTAGGGGCCGGGCATGCCCGGCCCGCGGCCTTGCTATGCTGCCCGTCAACGGGCTGAACCCCTCTGGCCTGCTTCGCGGCCACCTCCCCTGATGGGGAGGCTTTCCCGCGGGCTTCGCCCGCGCAAATGGCGTCCTTTTCCAACAGGTTCGTAGGGAGGGGTCTTGACCCCTCCGCGGGGCGTCGGGGACGCCGTCCCCCCTACAAATGTTACCGCTTACTTCCCGGCTGGCTTTTTCGTTTTCCTTATAATTCCCAGCAAATACACCCCGTACACCGCAATCGCCGCTGCGCTCACGCAGGCGGACACCTTCAATCCGGGCGTATGGTAGGTAAATTCTATCTCGTTCTCCCCCGCGGGCACGTACACGGCCATCAGGCCGTCGTCCACCTTCTCGATCGCGGCGGGCTCACCGTTGACCGTGGCACTGAACCCGTCGTCATAGGGCACGCTGAAAAACACCAGCTCGTCCGCGTCATAGGCGGTCTTTGCGGTAAAGCCGGTGTCCGTCGCGGTAAACGCTGCTACACCGGCGGCACGGCGGGCGGCACAGTCTGCAGCGTAGGCATCCTCGCTGCGGTTGGTCAGCTCCTCGTCGGGCAAGGGTTCCAGCAGGCTGCCAAAGGCGGAGATCTGGTCGTCGTCCAGCAAAATCGCGCGGCACAAAATCTGGGCGCGTTCTTCCTCGCTTACCCGCTCCAGCTGGTCCTCTGTCACGTAGCAGTCGTAGGTAAAGCCCATCGGCACCCAGTTTTCGTTCTCGTAGAGGGCGTAGGCATCGGTCTCGCCGGTGCGCTGCCAGCCGGGCAGATCCTTGTCGGTCCACTCGGTCTCCTTGTCCTTGGCGACCAGCGTGTACCGCACGCTCAACAGGCCGCGCAGGGCGTAGTTCTCGGCGTCGGGCTTGGAGTTCACATCCCGCTTGACGCCGACCTCGGGGTAAAACGCCATGATGCTCGGCGCAACCGTCGAGTTGAAGAATTGCAGGCAGCTCCTGTTGAACCACAGCCCCAGATTGTTGTGCGCACCGTAGGCGTCAATGCGGTAAAACGCACCGTCCGGCAGCGCGGCGGCGACGTCCTCGACGGAATCATAGGTTTCGGCAATCAGATTGCTGTCCACGTCCCACTGGGCGTACTTCGTCAGAGACAAATGCAAACTGCCGTACAACAGGCTGAATCCCAGCACGGCGGCGGTCAGAATCGCGCCCCACCGCCGCTTACGGCGGCAAAAATGCCACAGCAGCGCAAAAATCACGATACCCAGCATCGTCATGCCGAAGATAGCCCAGAACCGCGCGGGCTCGTCCAGCACGCCATAGACCGTGTTGCCGTCGTCGTCCTTGCCCGGCACAACGGCGAACACAACCGCCGTCAGCGTCAGGAAGGTCGTCAGCCGCAGCGCCCGCGGCAGACGCTGCTCGGCCAGTGCCGGGCGAGAGAGCAGATAGCACGTTGCACCGCTCAAAACCAGAATCGGCATATAGTACCACCGCGCGTAGTAGCTCGAGTTGAGCGCATAGAACGCGCTGTTCAGCACTGGCACAAACGCACAGGCAACGCAGACCTTTAAAATGTAGGTGAACGGGTGGCGCTCCCTTGCGCGGCAGAACGCCAGCCCGCCCGCGACACCGACCAGCGGCAGATAGGCCGTCAGGCTCGTGTGCTTGAGGATGCCCTCCTGAAACAGGTCCTTGAAATAGGGCGCGTCGGGCATGAGCAGGGTGCTGTAAAAAATTGCGCCGTACTGCTGGGATTTGCCGTAGAACAGATACCCGTACCCGCTGAACGGGTCGATGGTACGCGGATTTTGCAGCAGCGACAGCCCCGCCGGGAGCAGCAGCACGCACCCGCAGGCACAGCCCAGAGCTGTCTCCCACGCCAGGCGCACGAACTTGCGCAGGCCCAGCTCATACCGCCGCCCGGCGGCCATGCAAAAGAAATAGATGATAAGAAATACCGCCTGCCCGGCGAAGAAGAAGTAGTTATCGACAAGGTTCAGCGCGACCCAGAACGGGAACGCGCCCTTTTTATCGTCGATGACCGCGTCGTCCAGCGCGGCCAGCATGTACGGAAACAGCGCCACAACGTCCAGAAAGTGGTTGAAAAAGATGTTGTAGATGCTGAACCCGGAAAACGCATACAGGCAGCCCGTCAGCATGCTCCAGGTCTCGTCCCGCACCCAGCGGCGCGCCCAGAGATACCCGCCGCCGCCCGCAACGGCCATTTTCAGGCAGAGCAGCGGCACCATGGCCCACGGCATGAGCCGCGCGGGCACGACCATGGACAACCAGAAGAACGGACTGCCCAGCAGGTAGAACGAGTAGGAATTGACAAACCCGCTGCCCAGGTCGGTGGCCCAGCTGAACGACCCGCCGTTTTTGACAAAGGCGTTGGCGTACTGGTAAAAGTTGATCTGCTGGTCGTTGAAGTCCCCCGCGTAGTGGAAGTACCCGCCGCCCGCGACGGCATCCACGATGCAGTGGGGCGCAAACAGCAGCACCGCCGTGAAAAAGCAGAGTGCAAAGACGCGCCAATAGTTCGATTTTTGTTTTAAAATTGTGGTTTGCATATTGATAGTCCCCTTTATGGGGCCTCACTTTGAGGAAAGTTGTGGTATACTTACCGTAGAGCTGTAGGGGGCGGCGTCCCTGACGTTCCCCGGGCCGGACACCTGCACGGGCGGATATGGAATCCGCCCCTACGGTGAATCGGCGCAATCGTAGGAGCGAGCATCGACCCCTGCATACGCCCCATTATACCACAAACCGGAGGTCGCGTGAAGATGAAAACCTATCCGTTCAGCGCGCTGTTCAGCCGCATGAAGTACATCACCCGCTGGTGCCTGATGCGCAGCACCCGCCCCGAGTCCCTGAGTGAGCACACCGCCGACACGGCCATGCTGGCGCACACGCTCTGCCTGATTGGCAGGCACTGCACGGGCACCGGCGCGGCCCTGCGGCCCGAGGTCGTAGCCACAGCGGCCATTTACCACGATGCACCGGAGATTCTGACCGGTGATATGCCGACGCCCGTCAAGTACAAGAACGACGCCCTGCGCACAGCGTACAAGGCCGTGGAGCACGAGAGCGCCCGCGTGATGGCGAGCCTGCAGCCCGAAGAATTACAGGCCGAGACCCAGGTCTGGCTGACCGGCAGCGCGCTGAACGACGCCGAGCGCAAAATTTTAAAGGCCGCGGACCGGCTTTCCGCCGTCATCAAGTGCATCGAGGAGGACCGCGGCGGCAACCGCGAGTTTGAGGCCGCCTACGCCCAGCAGATGGCCGCCCTGCACGCCATGCACAGCCCCGAGGCGGAGTATTTCATCGAGCACATGCTGCCCTGCTACGAGCAGAATCTGGACGAATTGACGAGGGGACGGTTTTGAAGCGCCACGGTAGGGGCCGGGCATGTCCGGCCCGCGGCATACCGGTTATTGCGCTTTTACGGGAAGGTTACGGGCCGGGCATGCCCGGCCCCTACGTTACTGCAATCTGTACACCGCCTCGATCAGCGTATCCACATCGCTGAAGTGCTCGAGCATCGAGCAGTAGCGGCGCAGGGCGGCAGCGCCGTGCAGGCCCTTCATATAGTGCATGGCCTGGCTGCGGGCCTGGGGCATGGCGGCCCACTCGCCCTTTTCCTCGCACATTTCGTAGATTTGGTCGCGCAAAGCGGTCATCCGCTGGTTCAGCGTCGGCTCGGGCGGGCGTTCCTCGCCCAGCAGCGCCGCGCGCACCTGCGCAAACAGCCACGGGTCGCCCAGTGCGCCGCGCCCGATCATAACGCCGTCGCAGCCGGTTGCTTCTAATAAGGTAAGGGCTTCGTCGGCGGTGGTCACGTCGCCGTTGGCCAGCACCGGGACGGACACGGCCTGCTTGATGGCCGCGATGGCCGCCGTGTCAATGGGCGGGATGTACATCTGTTCCCGCGTGCGGCCATGGACGGCGATCAAGTCCGCGCCGTTGGCCTCAAGCTGTTTGGCGACCTCGACGCCGGTCAGGTGGTCGGCGTCCCAGCCGATGCGCATCTTGACGGTCAGCGGCGTATCATCGCCCAGCGCTTTGCGCGCGGCGGCGACCATCTGCCCGCAGAGCGGCGGGTCCAGCAGCAGCCTGCTGCCCGCGCCGCTGCCGGTGATCTTGGGCGCGGGGCAGCCCATGTTGATGTCGAGAATGTCAAATTGGATGCCCTGCTCCCTTACAAACAGAATTGCCTTGGCCATCGACTCCGGCTCCGCGCCGAACAGCTGGATGGCGTACAGGCCGTGGGGGTGCTTGTCCCGCAGCAGAGCCAGGGATTTTTCATCGTGGAAGTTCAGCGCCTTGGCGCTGGCCATCTCGCTGACGGTCCAGGCCGCGCCGTGGTCGGCCATCAGATGGCGGCACGCCGCGTCGGTCAGGCCGGCCATCGGCGCAAACACCGCGCCGGTGGGGATGGATAGGTTGCGTAGCTGCATAAGTTTCCTTTCCAAAAGGCTTCCCCCTCGGGGGAAGCTGCCGCCCGCAGGCGGCTGATGAGGGCAAAGTCCGCGCAGCCGCCCGTAACCGGGTCCCGGCCGTAAGCCCGCCCCTTCATCCGGCGCTGCGCGCCACCTTCCCCCGCCCGCGGGGGAAGGCTTTAGACTTTTCGATTTTTACATTCTATTCTACCATATTTTCCGCAAATGTGGTATACTGAAATGTAAATTGTTTATAAGGAGTATTGCGCATGAAACTCATGGTCCTGGACGGCAACAGCCTGGTCAACCGCGCGTTTTTCGGCATCAAGCTGCTGACGACGAAGGATGGCCGCTACACCAACGCCATCTACGGCTTCCAAAATATACTGCTCAACCTGCTGGCGGCGCACAAGCCCGACGCCGTCGCCATCGCGTGGGATGAGCGCGCGCCGACGTTCCGCCACACCGCCTACGACGGCTACAAGGCCACCCGCCACGGCATGCCCGAGGAGCTGGCCCAGCAGATGCCGGTTTTGAAGGAGCTGCTGACCGACCTTGGCTTTGTGCAGGTCAGCAAGGCGGGCTGGGAGGCCGACGATATTCTCGGCACGCTGGCCGCAGCATGCGAGGCCGTGGGCGGCACGACGCTGCTGGCTACCGGTGACCGCGACAGCTTGCAGCTTGTGGACGATGCAACGACGGTTTTGCTGGCAACCAACAAAGAGACCATCCCCATGGACCCCGCCGCCATCCGCGGGAAGTACGGCATCGAGCCGCCGCAGCTCATCGACGTCAAGAGCCTGATGGGCGATGCGTCGGACAACATCCCCGGCGTGCCCGGCATCGGTGAAAAAACCGCGCTGGCGCTGATTTCGAAGTTCGGCAGTTTGCAGGGCGTCTATGACAACATCGACGACAAGGCCGTCAAGCCGGGGCAGCGTGCCAAGCTGACTGCCAACCGCGACAAGGCCGACCTGTCCTATATGCTGGGCACGATCCGCAAGGACGCACCCATCGAGACCGACCCTGCCGCCTACCTGCGCCAGCCCGGTGACCCCGCTGCCGCCGCGCAGCTGCTGGCCGCGCTGGAAATGCACAAGCTGGTGGACCGCTGGGGCCTGAACGGCGGCACCGCGCCCGCCCCATCCGAGAATGCCGCACCGCTCGAGACCGTCGAGCCGTCCCCCCTGCCGCTGCTGCTGGAGGGCCGCTTCTACGCCGCCCGGAACGCCGACGGCGATTGGTACCTTGTGCAGGGGCAGGACGTCTACCTGCCCGACACGGACCGGCTGGCCGCGATTCTGGACAGCGGCGCCGAGCTTTGGGCGTTCGACGCAAAGCCGCTCTACCGCCTGGCGCTGGAGCACGGCGGCATCGGCAGTGCGCTGCGCTTTGACGGCAAGCTGGCCGCGTATCTTTTAAACCCGTCGGCCAGCGGCTATGAGGTACACTCCCTGGCCGCCGAGTACGGCGTACACGCCGCCTTTGCCTGTGAGGCCGCGCCCGATGCGGGCGTGCTGGCGGGCCTGTGCGACACGCTGGCCGCTGCGCTGGACGAGAGCGGCCAGCGCAAGCTGCTGAACGAGATGGAGCTGCCGCTGGCCCGGGTGCTGGCCGACATGGAGCGCATCGGCTTTGCGATTGACGCCGACGGCATCCGCGCGTTCGGCGACAGCCTGCGGGGCGAGCTGGACGGAATTTTAAACAATATTTATACAGCCGTCGGTTATTCGTTCAACGTAAACAGTCCGAAGCAGCTGGGCGAGGCGCTGTTTGACAAGCTGGGCCTGCCGCCGCGCAAGAAAAACGCCCGTGGCTACTCCACCGACGCCGAGACACTGGAAAGCCTGCGCCCCTACAGCCCGGTCATTGACGAGATCCTGAAATACCGCACCTACGCCAAGCTGCTGTCCACCTACGTGGACGGCCTGCTGAACGCCGAAGCCGCGGACGGACGGGTACACTCGACCTTCATCCAGACCGAGGCGCGCACCGGGCGCATCTCCTCCACCGAGCCGAACCTGCAGAACATTCCCATCCGCACAGAGCTGGGCAGCCGCCTGCGCGGCTACTTTGTGGCGGGCGCGGGCGAGACCCTCGTGGACGCCGACTACTCGCAGATCGAGCTGCGCATTCTGGCGCACATCACAGGCGACGAGCACATGCAGCAGGCGTTTTTGAACGGTGCGGACATCCACCGCTCCACCGCCGCCAAAATCTACCACATCCCCGAGAGTGAGGTCACGCCGCAGCTGCGTTCGGCCAGCAAGGCCATCAACTTCGGCATCATGTACGGCAAGGGCGCGTACTCCCTGAGCAAGGATCTGGGCATCCCGGTCAAGGAGGCGGACACTTTCTTAAAGACCTACCTCGACACCTTCCCGAAGGTGGACGGGTATATGAAGGACTGCATCGCCCACGCGAAGGACAAGGGCTACGTCGAGACACTGTTTGGCCGCCGCCGCGCCCTGCCGGAGCTGGCCAGCTCGAACTTTCAGGTGCGCGCCAGCGGCGAGCGGATGGCCCGCAACACGCCGATCCAGGGCACTGCGGCGGACATCATTAAACTGGCCATGGTCCACGTCTGGCAGCGCCTGCGGGACGAGAAATTGCAGGCGCGTCTGCTTTTGCAGGTACACGATGAGCTGATCGTCGAAGCGCCCGAGGAAGAAATCGACGAAGTCAAGCGCATTTTGAAGGAAGAAATGGAAAACGTCGTGCATTACAGCGTTCCCCTGACGACGGAGGTCGGCGTGGGAAAGACGTGGCTGGAGGCACACTAAAACGGGGCGCAGCCTGACGGCTGCCGCACTTTTCCGGGAAAATAGCAAGTAAGAAAACGTTGCGGGCCGGGCATGCCCGGCCCCTACATCGAGGTTTTGTTATGTATGTTTTAGGTATCGAGTCCACCTGCGACGAAACCGCGGCGGCGATTGTGGAGGATGGGCGGAAGGTCATCTCCAACGTCATCTCCACCAGCGTCAAAGAGCAGGCGCTCTACGGCGGCGTTGTGCCGGAGATCGCCAGCCGCCGCCATGCGGAGTATATCAGCGCCACCGTTGACAAGGCGCTGGCCGACGCCGGCATGACGATGGCCGACGTGGACGCCGTGGCCGTGACGTTTGCGCCGGGGCTCATCGGCGCGGTGCTGGTGGGCGTCAACTTTGCCAAGGGGCTGGCCTACGCGGCGGGCAAACCGCTTGTGCCGGTGCACCACCTGCGCGGGCACATTGCGGCCAACTATTTAACGCATCAGGATCTGAAGCCGCCGTTTCTGTGCCTCGTCGCCAGCGGCGGGCACAGCCACATTGTACTGGTCGAGGACTGGTGCCGCTATAAAATCTTAGGCCGCACCGTGGACGACGCCGCGGGCGAGGCCTACGACAAGGTCGCCCGCACACTGGGTCTGCCCTACCCCGGCGGCCCCAGCGTGGCCGCGGCGGCGCGGGACGGCAACCCCAAGGCGTACAAGCTGCCCGTGCCCCATGTGGACGGCAAGTACAACGTGAGCTTCAGCGGCCTGAAAACCGCCGTCATCAACGAGGTCCACAACGCCGAGCAGAAGGGCCAGGCCGTGAACGTGGCCGACATGGCCGCGAGCTTTCAGGAGCGCATCGACCAGATCCTGGCCAAAAAGCTGCTGGCCGCGGCGGCGGACACAAACGCCAGGCAGGTCGTGCTGGCCGGCGGCGTCGCCGCCAATGGCCGTCTGCGCCAGCTGGTCAACGACGGCGCGCAGAAGCTCGGCGCAAAGATCTTTTTGCCCGAGCTGAAATACTGCGGCGACAACGGCGCGATGATCGCCGCGCAGGGGTATTACGAGTTTCAGGACGGCAATTTAGCCGATTGGAGCCTGAACGGCCTGCCGACGCTGCCGATTGATTACCGGTAAAAAATAAAAGGATATGCAGCAGAACTTTTCTGTTGCATATCCTTTTTTCGTTAGCATACAAAGGCTTCCCCCTCGGGGAAGCTGTCACCGCAGGTGACTGATGAGGGCAGACCTCGCCATTACAACCCATAATCGGATCATCTCGGCAAAGCTGCCCCTCACCCGGCCTGCGGCCACCCTCCCCCAAGGGGGAGGGCTTTTCATCGGCTTTTTATCTCTGCATCGGCCCGAACCAGATTTTTTTGCCGGTCTTATTCTGCAAATCGGCCTTGCGCTGCAAATAGTGGAAATAATCCTCATCGACGGCGCAGTGGTTCCGCTTGGAATACAGATTGCACCGGCGGCAGAACACAAAATACGGCAGCAGGTACGCCGTCCCCAGACAGGCGCGCACGCGGGCATAGCGCTCGGCGCGGTCCGCGCTTTTGTTCAGGCTGGCGGGGCGGTTCTCGAGGTCTATGAAGCCGCGCTTTGAGAAATCGACCTCGATGCCCTCCTTCTCAAACAGCGGCACAACGTCAGATTCCACCCACTGGCCGTGGCAGATGCCCATCCACTGGCCGCCGTGGTAGCCGTAGTCGAGGAACCGCGCATCCTCCCGCGTGACGCAGTAGAACTTATCCCGCGGGTGGGCGGCGGTCAGCACGTTGCAGCGCTCCTCCCAGTCCCATGGGCTGACCTTGTGCTGCCAGTAGGCGGCAAATTTGGCCGTGCGCCAGACGGCAGCCTGCAAATTCAGCGTGTAGCGGTTGCCGGCGGGCAGGCGGCGGTAGCCGGGGTAGCGGTCCACCTCCAAATCACACACCGCGGCGGTCACGTCGCTGTTGAAATAAACGATGTCCCGATCCGCGTCCATCCAGCGGACGATGTCCGCCAGCCGCGCAATATCCACGGGCCGCCGCAGGAAAAAGTCATCCAGCAGCAGCAGCGTGTACTCGGTTTTCACCTCGCGCAGGGCGTCTGTCATCCGCTCGCCGTAGGTCGGCGCGGTGCTGTGCACACAGCGTAGATTCAGCCCGTCAAAGGCGAAGTCCTTTGTCTCGGTGTTCAGCAGGATTTCCGCAGGCAGCGGCACAAAATAGCGCTTGAGCAGCGTAAAGAACGGCTGCCACAAATCGGCGTAGGCGTCGCAGCTGTTGACCAGCAGGGTCACACGGTTTTGCCAGCTTGTATCGGTCATCGGTCAGCTTCCTTTTTTGAAAATATGGTTCTGCGTCCACCGCGCGGCGCGCATGGCAAAGTGGTTCCACCGCGCCACCGCCGGGGAGAGCTTCGTCTCCGGCGCGTCCTTGCGCAGCGCCGGAATGTCGATATACCGCGCCTTACTGCGGATGCGGATGATGCAGGGGAACGGCAGATGGTCCCAGCCCTCGGGGTAGCAGAACGCCGGGGTCAGCACGCGGAAGTCTTTGCGGAACAGGATATACCGGTTGATTTGGGATTCATCGTGCCAGAGCGCAATGACGTTGCGCTGCAGGTCGCGGCGGATGCGTGCATCCAGCGTGTGGCAGAGCTGCAAAAATGCCGCCGCCTCGCCGCCGTTGACGCCGCCGCAGACGTAGTATTTGCCCAGCCCGTAGGGGATACAGGCCGTGCTGCGGGGGTTGCGGTCATAGGTGAACTCATAGTTCGGTTTGGCGTAGAACGACGGGTGCTGCACGACCAGCAGGTGCTCGCCCTTTTCAGCGCGGGGCAAAAGCATCTCCCGCGTGACGGGCTGCATGAACTCGGCGTTGGCGTTGAAGAAGAAGATGTAGTCAAACGCTTTCAGCGCTTGCTCCTGCTTCAAAAAAATCTCAAACCGGCGCAGCGTGGCAAACGGCCAGGAGTAGGCTTCCTGCGCACAGATATGCACGCGGGGGTTGTCGTCCCCGGGCAGGGTCGCGGCGTCGGTAAAGACGAAGTAGTGGACCTCGCAGTCCTTGAGCAGGTATTTCTCGGCGCTCTCGTAAAATTCCGGCCAGAACACCGTGTACCTGCCGGTGGCGATGTAGAGCGCCGCGACCTTAGTCATGCTGCACCTCCACCACGGCGGCGGTGGGCAGCTCGATGGGGCCCCATGCGGTGGTGTTCCACTCTGTCTCGCCCTCGGTCAGGGTGTCCACCATGCGGAACATCATGCCGGGGACCCAGTCCTCCACCGTATGCGCGCCGCCCTCGCCCTGGGTGATGACGGTGAAATAGCTGCCGTACTTGCCGGGGGCCAGCACGCTCAAATCATACCGCGCCGTGAACGTCGTATACCCGGGCTGCAGATCCAGCCCATAGACGCAGGTCGCGCCCAGCGGGTTGCCGACCTCGTCGCGCATTTCCAGCCGCAGACCCACGTCCGCGGCAGCCTCGTTGACATGGACGCGGTAGCGCACCGTGACCGGCTTGCGGCGCTCGAGCACCTCATTGTCGGTGTCGAGCAGCTCAACGGACTGCAGACGGATGTTGTCGCGCTTGAACCAGTTGTCGCGCTTGACGCCCGAGTAGTCGATGAAGGATGCCTCCTGCGACTTGGTGGAGAGGTACAGCGCGATGCCCTCGTCCACGTCGCCGTCGAAGATGACCTTGCCCTTGTCCAGCACAATGCAGCGGTCACACAGGTCGCGGATCGTCGCCATGTTGTGGCTGACGTAGAGCACGGTCTTGCCGTCGCGCCGGGCAGCCTGGCGCATCTTGGTCAGGCATTTTTTCTGGAACTTCATGTCACCGACGGCGAGGACCTCGTCCATGATCATAATTTCGCTGTCCAGATGGGCGGCAACGGAGAATGCCAATTTCACGAACATGCCGCTGGAATAGCGCTTGACCGGCGTGTCGATAAAGTCGCCAACCTCGGAGAACTCAATAATTTCCGCCATCTTGGCGTCAATTTCGGCGCGGGTCATACCTAAAATCGCGCCGTTCAGGTAGACGTTTTCCCGGCCCGTCATCTCGGGGTGGAAGCCGGTGCCGACCTCGAGCATCGAGGCGACGCGGCCATACAGGTCAATATCGCCGGAGGTGGGGGCTGTGACGTGGGTCAGCAGCTTTAACAGCGTGGACTTGCCCGCGCCGTTCGAGCCGATGATGCCGACGGCCTCGCCCTTGTTGACCGTGAAGCTGACGCCGTTCAGCGCCATAAACGTCGTGCCGATCAGGCGCTGGTCGGTGCCAATGAGGGTGTTCGGGTCCTCCTTGCCGCGCTTGCGGGCCCACCAGCTTTGCAGGTCGCCGCGCAGCGTGCCGCCGCCGATCTGTCCCAAGCGGTACTGTTTTTTCACGTTCTCGACGCGAATCATCAACGAATTTTCACGCATACTCGCGCCCCCTTACACCGTATCGACGAAGGTCTTTTCGACCTTGCTGAAAAGCGACAGTCCCAGCGCCAGCAACGCAACGGTCCAGATCAGCGACGACGCCCACATGACGCCCGTGACCTGCCCGGTGCCGAAGAAGATATAGCGGAAGCTCTCCATCGGTGCGGTCATGGGGTTGATGACCATGACGGCGCGCAGGACGGGGTGGGTGATCATCGACAGCGGGTAGACGACGGGCGAGCCGTACATCCACAGCTGGACGCCGAAGGTCACAACGACCATCAGATCACGGTAGCGGGTCGTCAGGCTGGACACGATGATGCCGCAGCCAAGGCCCAGCAGGCCGACCTGCAGCACCAGCGGCACGCACAGCAGCAGCATACCCCAGTGCGGGCTGACCTCGCCTTTGGCAAGGTAGACAAGCAGCAGGATGAAAAACAGTGCAAACTGCACAAGAAAGTTGATAAGGCCGGAGATCACCGTCGAAATCGGCATGGCCAGCCGCGGGAAATACACCTTGCTGAAGATGTTGGAGTTCGTCGTGAACGTGCCCGACACCTTGTTGATGCAGGACGAGAAGAAGCCCCACAGCGCCGTGCCGGCCAGATAGAACAGAATCTGCGGCACGCCGTCGGTGGACAGCTGGGCAATCGTGCCGAACATGACGCAGTACATGGCCGTGGACATGAGCGGGTTAATTAAGATCCACGCCGGGCCCAGCACCGTCTGCTTGTACATGACGTTGAAATCGCGCTTGACAAAGAGCCAGATCAGGTCCTTGTAGCGCCACAGCTCGCGCAGGTCGACACGGCTCCAGCCCTGGGCCGGGCCGTAGTGGACATGGTAGTTTTGCAGTTGCGTTTTTTCCATGCGTGGAACTCCTTAGGTTTTGTGTTTCAAAAAGGCTTGGTAGGCGGGCAGACCGATGCGCAGCAGCGCGGCGCGCAGACGCATCGAGCGCTGCCCCGTGGCCGCGGCCAGCGCGGTGTAGCTGTCGGCACAGGCGCGGCAGGCGGCGCGGTAGCGGGCCCGTTGGGCGGGTGTGGACAGGTCAAAGCACTGTTTTTCGGCAAGGTTCTGTATGGCGTCGTTCAGCAGCCCCTCGGCCCGCAGGGCATCGCCCTTTTGGGTAAAGTAGGCGCACCAGTCCAGCAGGTACTCGGGCCGATCCAGATAGGTGCGGCTCGACCCCTGCGCCATGATGCTGCCGCTGCGCTGCACGTAGCGGTAGCCGGGCGCGGCCAGGCAGGCAATGGTTTTGCACTGTGCCAGCAGGTGGGGTAGCAGGAACTGATCCTCATACCGTTTGCCCGGGGCATAGCGCAGGTGTTGGAACAGGCTGCGGCGGTAGAGCTTATTCCACGCCACAACGTAGTAAATCCTCGTTTCCGCCAGGGCAAAGCAGCGCTGCCAGACGCCGTCCTCGTCGAGGATCTCATCCGTAAAGCCGCTGAAATCCGGCTGCGGCAGCGGGCGGTTCGCTTCATCGACGTAGGTCAGGTTGAAGATGACCAGATCGGCGTCCTGCTGCCGTTGGGCGTCCACCGCGCGGCGGACGGCGTCGGGTTCTAATAAGTCGTCGCTGTCAACGAACAGCAGAAACTCGCCCATGGCGGCGTCGATGCCGGAGTTGCGCGCGGCGGACAGACCGCCGTTCTCCCGGTGGATGACCTTGATGCGCGGGTCCTTTTCTGCCCAGGCATCGCAGAGCGCCGGGCAGCGGTCCGGGCTGCCGTCGTCGACGAGGAGTATCTCCAAGTCCGCATAGCTCTGCCGCACAACGCTCTCCACACAGGCGTCGAGATAGCGCTCGACCTTATAGACCGGGATAATAACGGTGACGGTGGGCATGAGGGGGCTCCTTTTGTTGGCGGTTTTGTTGGGGAGGGGTTCGGGCGCAGCGATGGCCGGAGGGGCTCTGCCCGTCACCCCCGCGCTCTCACATACATGGCAAACACGCCCAGCCCCGCCCTCAGTGCGGCGGCCCGCAGTTTCATCGAAGTGCTCCCCTTTTGGGCGGCCAGCGCAGCGTACACGCGGCAAAGCTCACGTTTTGTCTCGGCAAATTCCGCGCGGTGGCCGGGCTTGGTCAAATCGTAGGCGCGCTTGTTGTCGTGTAAAAACAGCGCAGCGTCGGTCAGCGCACCCTCGGCGCGGTCATACCAGCCGTTGCGCAAAAAGTATTCGGCGCGGTGGATGTCGCCTTTCGTCATGGCCAGACGCACCTCATGGCGCGCACCGTCGGTGATGCTGCCCGCGTGGCGCAGCACATAATAACCCGTAAAGGCCATGCAGTAAACAGCGCTGCAATGTGCAATCAGGTCCGGCAGCACGTAGTAATCCTCGTGCAGCAGGCCCACGGGGTAGCGCACGCCGTCAAAAAGCCTTGCGGCGTAGAGGCGGTGGGCCGTGCCGGTGAACTGGTTGATCCACGGCGTATGGAAGGCGTCCCAGAACGCATCTACGTCCAGCAGCGTGTCTTTCGTGAACTGCTCGTCGGCGGGCAGCGGGTGCTGTGCGCCATCCTCGGTCACGGGGCAGCCGTTGCAGATCACCAGCTCTGCACCGGTGGTCTCCGCACCCGTCAGCAGCTTTTCCACAAGGTCGGGCGCTATCGTGTCGTCGCTGTCCACCATCGTCAGCCAGGGGGCCGCGGCGGCCTGCACCCCGGCGTTGCGCGCGCCGGACGGGCCGGGCCCGGCCTTAGCCGGGTGCAAAACGCGGATGCGCGGGTCTTTTTTTGCCCAGGCATCGCACATTTCCGGGCAGCGGTCCGGGCTTTCGTCGTCGATGAGCAGCAGCTCAAAGTCCGGGAACGTCTGCGCAAGGATGCTCTCGACGCAGGCGTCGAGGGTCGCCTCGGCCTTGTAGACCGGGACGATGACGCTGACGGCGGGCGTCACGCGTTGCCCTCCGCCGGGGCGTCGTCGACGCCGGGCAGGTGGATCAGGCTGCCCATGAAGTCGTTCGCGCTCTCCGGGTGCCAGCGGGAGATACCGCTCTCGGTGGTGAAGGTCATCTCGCCGAACTTGATGCTGCCGTCATTGAGCGAGTACAGGTCGACGCGCACGGCAGTGTAGCCTTGGCTCAGCGTGCGGGCAATGTCCAGCATTTTTTCAAGGTTCGCCGGGCGGGGCAGATCGGCGTCCAGTTCCAGCGGCACATTGATGTTGAAGGGCAGCTGGTTCCAGTCGGTATCCAGAAAGAACATCCGTTCCTCCTTGTCGGTATAGCGCTCCTCAATATGCAAAATAATTTTCGGCTCGCCGTTGAAGCAGAAAATTTTGTAATCGTAGAGGTCGCCGCCGTCGTTTTCGATGAACTTTTCAGCGATGATGCGTGGCTTTATGTGGATGTACTGCACATCCAACCCGCCCATCAGGTAGCAGTAGTTCAGCTTAAGCCAGCCCTCGATCTTCCGCTTGGCATCCGCCTTATCGAACTTGGATTTATCCTGCACGGCGATGTTCCAGCCCGCGCCGTGGTTGACCTTCAGCATGAACTTGTCCGGCAGCTTGTCGAAGTCGATGTCGTCAAAGCGATCCCAGACGCCCAGCAGCGGGATAAGGTATTCCTCGCCGATCTTCTCCTTGACCCACTCGCGCACGGCATACTTGTCAACGAGGGGATAGACATCCTCGAACCCGCCGTACAGCTTGAGCCACTGGGTCTTCTCGCTGAAGGATTTGGGGTGTTCGAGGTCGAGCGGTGTGTGAGTGTAGTTTGTCTCCAAGAACCATTTTTTCAGCGCTTCGGGGTAGTCCTTTTTTTGCAGGCAGGCCCAGTAGGCGTAGTCCTTGTTGGCGATCTTGTGATATTTCGCGTAGGTATACAGATATTTGGCGCTGATGGCCGGGCCGTTGTGGGCAAGGTACGCCAGTGCCTTTTTCGCATGGCGGGGCAGCCAGGTCACGGCGCGGCCAATCTTGTACGACGACGAGCCGTAGACGGCCTCCAGCTCATGCTGTAAAATGCGGGCCCGTTCTTCGGCGGTCAGTTCGTTCATTTCTTCCATGATTCAGCACTCCCCTTTTTCGGTTTTGATACGTGCCTCTTCCAGCAGGGCCCGCACCTTGGGCTTCCAGATATAGTGGCGGAACACCTTCGTCATAAAGAACCAGAATTTATTTTCCAGCTCACACCACAGGCGTACCGGGGCGCTTTCCTTATTATAGTTCACAAGGCGGCGCAGGCGGCCCGCGCCGTAGCGGTCAATATTTTCGAGGTAGGTCTGCCCTTCCGCGGTCAGCTTCGGGTCGCGGCGGTTCTCATACAGCTGGGTGTACTCAAACAGGGTGCGTACCAGCCCAGCGCCGAATAAACCGCGCAGCACCGTCTTTTGCTGATAGAGCATCAAGGCGTTCAGGATATAATTCTGGTAGACGCTGCGGCGGTGGAAGGTGCTGTCCTCCGTCTGGCGGTAGTTGAACATGCAGTCCGGGATATAGTACACCCCGCCGTAGGGCAGAAACTGGTAGGTCAGCAGGTTATCAATGATTTGAATGCCGCTCGTGTACGGGTCAATGCCCTGCAGACCGATGTTGCGGAACATCATGGCGTTGGTGTGGATGTAGAAAAAGCTCCAATACTCCTTCGCCGTCAGCGCACATTCCCGGATGGGCTTTTCAATCGGCTGGGTCTTGCCGGTGCTCTGCCAGTAGTAGCAGCCGTTATGCCCACAGGCCACGTATTTGTGGCCTGTGTCGGCGTCCAAAATGTCCGCCTGCTTTTGCAGCTTGCGGTCATCGGTGTAAAAATCGTCGCCGTCCAGATAGCAGACATAGCTGCCTTTGGCCTCGTAAAAAAGCCGCCCGCGGATGGCGTTCATCCGCTTGATGCGCTCGTTGCCCTCATATTTTTTGCCCGGCACGCGGTCCATGACAAAGACGCGGACGGTGTCGGGGTGCGCTGCCTCCCAGCCGCGCAGCTTTTCTATCGTGCCGTCGTCGGAGCCGTCGTCCGCGCAGAGGATTTCCACGGGGAAGTCGGTTTTCTGCGCCAGCACGCTTTCCATCGTCTGGTCCACGAAGGGGGCCAGATTGTAAAACGAGATCAGCACACTGACCTTGGGCTGCTGTGTCATGCGGGTTCCCCTTCCTCTTTCAGCTGCAGCACCAGCGCCGCCAGTGCGCGCATATCGTCGGGCGTGTAGCGCTGGTCGATGGGCAGCGGCAGCAGGTACCGGCTGTAGTCGGCCTCGACGGAGTCGGCGGGCAGCAGCTCCAGCAGGTACTTCCACCACTGGCTGACGTAGACTTTATTTTTTATCAGCCGTCCGCGCAGGCCGTCAACCCGGCACAAAAACGGATAGATCATCGCATCGGCACCGGACGGGCAGTCCAGCGCATTGTGCGGGGCCAGCGCGGCGTGCAGCGCCTCGTAGTTGGCGCGGCGGCGCAGGCGCAGGGCGTCGTACTCGACGGACGCGAGGATGCGCCGGGTCGAGGGCGACATGCCGCGGATCTCGCCGTCAAAGCGGCTCTCGTTGTCGAGGCTGTCGCCGTAGGCGCTGTTCACGCTTTCATCGATGCAGCGGAACAAAAACGCTGCGTGCTGCCAACTGGTGTCCGCCGGGTAAATCCCGTCGGTCAGTCCCGTGTGTACAAGGTACGCGCCGTCCGGCACGCCGACGAACTTGCGGCAGGAATAGACGTTGTAGCTGTCGGCATCCATACGGGGCGCTGAAAAAAACGCCTGGGTGTTGTCAAAAATCACCCGCGGCCAGCGGCGCTTGACCTCGGCCAGCAGGTCGTCCGACGCAATGCCGAAGTAGTTGACATACAGCAGCCACTCACCGTCGCCCAGCGCGGGGCAGACAGGCAGACGGCGCGCGTCCAACGGATAGCGCTCCACCGCAAAGCCCGCGCGGGTCACGGCGTCATAAACCGTGTTGCAGTTGTAATAGGGCAGATACACCTTTTTTGCGCCCGCGTCGCGCAGGGCAGCCACAACCGCATTGCGGCCACAGTTCAGCCGCAGCACGCCCGCGCCGGTGTACAGTTCCTGCCCATGGGGCAGCTCCAGCGGCAGGTAGCCGCCAAACTCACGTTGCATCGTTTGTTTCCTTCTTGCTAAAGGTTTTTGTAAAGCCGAGGTTCACGGCATGGCAGCTCGCGTACCCTTCCTTGCTCTCCACAAGGCCGAAGTTCAGCACCTTGCCGCGTTCCTCCGTCGAGATGCCCCAGGACAGGGCGTTGCAGCCCATCCCGGCGGCCAGACAGAGCATCCGGTAATAGAGATACGCCGCCGGGCTGTAACTGCGGATGGACAAATCCGCCGCCAGGTACTGGGTGTGCAGCACGTTGGCCTGGGCAAAGTAGAAGGTCATGCCGCCCGCGACCATCTGCTCGTCCGCAAACACGCCGTAAAACCCGGCAATGTCGGGCAGACGGCTGGTCTTGAACTCCCAGAGTTCATCGGCGGTATGCACAGGCTCAACGCCGAATTTTTGTAGGTTCTGCCGAAGCAGCGCGTGGAAGACGTCGATCTCCGCCCGTGTTTCCAGCTTGCGGAACGTTAAATCCTGCTTGAGCGCCTTTTTCACATCCTGCTTTTTGTTCTGGCGGAAGGACGCCAGCAGCGTTTCCGGCGTGCGGCCCGCCACCGGCACCCAGGTGCTCAGCTCGGTCTGCTGGGTGTAGCCCAGATAGGTGAAGGCGTATTGCAGCGCGACGTTCTCGACGCCGTTGAACAGATCGGGCGTCGGGCGGAAATCCGCCGCGTCGTAGCGCGTGGCAATATAATCCTCCACCGCCTGCAAAATCCCGATGGACTTAGCCGCGGAGTTGTAGGTACTGCGCAGCACCGGCCCGCCAAACGTGCTGCCCGGGTGGGAGCGAAAAATTCTCGTTGCACCGTCCAGCCGCAGTGCCGCGGGCACCACTGCGCCGAGGCCGCCGTGCTCGTTATAAACCATGAGCGAGGCATCCGTAAACCGGCCCGCGGGGTGGTAGTTCAAAAAGTTGCGGGTCTGCAAAAACGTGCCGTTGCCGCTTTCGTGCATGACAAAGCGGTCCCACTCGGCCTCGTCCGCCGGGGTGTAGGGGCGTACCGTCCACTGCATCAGTCCAGATCCTTTCCCTTGACAGCTTCCAGAAATTCATCGTAGTCACGGATATAATCCGATTCATCGTAGTAGGAATCCGCCGCGACGCAGAGCACGGAGTCCTTTTTCTCCCAGATCATCTCGCGCCACATATAGTGCTCGACGATCAGGCCCTTGTCGGGGCTGTCCAGCAGGACGTCGGCCTTCTCGCGGCCATTGTCCAGCCGGATGCGGATGCTGCCGTAGGGGCACCACAGCACCTGCCGCAGTGCCTTGTGGGCGTGGCCGCCGCGGTGGGTGCCCTTGGGCGCGCCGTGGATATAGTAAATGCGCTTGATGTCAAAGGGCACATCATGGCTACCCTCAAAGACCGAGAGGGTGCCCATCCCCTGCGCCGTCACGCTTTTGATGCTGATGGTCTGGATGATCATAGTGGTTGCCTTTCTGTGTATTACTCCTTGCCTCCCCTAGCTGGGGAGGTGGCCAAGGGCTGACTCGTAAATCTGCTTTAATTCCTGAATATCTCCGTTCACGGGAGGGACCCAGGCGTGCTGGGCTTTTTTGAAGGGGGCGTTCTGCGGCACGATGAGCCGCCCGACCAGCCCGCGGACGAGCCGCGATTTGTGCCGGTCATTGAAGTAATATTCATACGCCAGCCGCACGGTGCGGTCTTTGGGGTACAGCTCCCGCAGCAGTTCTACCATGGCACGCCAGTCGCGCAGCATCCGGGCGCGGGCGCCCTCGTTGGTGGAAACGCCGGTGCCGACCTCATACCACGCAATGCAGCGGTCATAGCCGACTATCGGGATGTTTTCCACGGCAAAGAGCCGCGCGGCGAAATCCTCGGCCAGCAGGACGCGGCCCGCCATCTTTTCCAGCGCTTGTACGAGTAATTCCCGCTCATACACGAGCCCCGCGCCGCTGATGCCGTCATCATAGAGCAGCATATTGCGCTTGGCGGTCTTGGCGTCATACGCGCCGGGGCGGTAGGGCGTGCGGTCAAACGGCGCGTCGCCGGGGCGCTGGATCGGTGCGCCGTTCTGGTCTGCGTAGCAGGCCAGGCGGCCAAAGGCGACCCGCGGGGCATCGCGGCGCAAGACTTCCAGCAGCCACGCCACCGTGTCGGCGTCGTAGAGATAGTCCCCCGGCGAGACGGTGAACACCCATTTTCCGGCTGCCTGCTTTGCGCCGTTCAAAACGTTTTTGACCGTGCCGCCGTTGGGGGTGAGCTTGACAAATTTTGCGCCGGTAAAGCCGTTTTCTGCAAGAATTTTGCGCGTCAGCGGGAAGAAGTCCTCATCGGAGCCGTCATCCGCCACGACCAGTTCAAAATCACGGCAGCTCTGCCGCAGCAGCGACGCCAGCGTCCGCCGCAGCTCGCCCTCGTCGGGGCGGTACTGGACCAAGAGGATGGATAGATCCATGGTGAGGTGTCTCCTTTCTTCTTGCCTCCCTCTGCGAGGGAGGTGGCCCCGCAGGGCCGGAGGGAGAGAAGTTGACCGTTGCCCGAAAATTTCCGGGCTATGCAAGGTTCTCTCCCCCACCGCCTGCGGGCGGAGCCCCCTCGCAGAGGGGGCCAAGGGGCGTATGCCGCCCTCCGGGTGGATGTAGGGCGGGGTGACCTCACCCCGCCGCGGGCTTGCGGCAAGCTGCCGTTACCCTTTCATCCGCCCCATTTTCCCGTTCCAGAAATCCACGGCACCTCGGAACGCGCCGTAGCTGCGGCCCTTTTTGCGGCCCAGCAGCTTTGTCAGGGCGTAGCGTGCCGTGCCGGTGAGGAGGGGGAGAATCGTTTTCAGCTTCGCATAGGCCGCGCTTTTGCCCTTGCAGGTCAGGTACAGCGTGTTGCGGGTGATGTAGTAGACCGACAGCATCCCGCCCGCGCTGCCGCCCGCCTTGTGGTGGATGACAGCATCGGGCAAAAACCACATCGGCACGCCGGCCTGCGCCAGACGAATGCAGTAGTCAACGTCCTCGCAGTACATAAACAGCGTCTCATCGAGATAGCCGACCTTCTCAATCACGGCCCGCGGCAGCAGCACGCAGCAGAACGTGATAAAGCTGACCTGCTTTTTTTCGGCAAATTCGGGGCCGTCCTTTTTATGGCCGCCCAGGTGCTTTACCTTACCGGTCTTGGGGTCCAGCTCACCGCCCGCAAACCAGATCTCGTCGGGCGGGTCCATAAACAGCATCTTCGGGCAGCTGACCGCCCCCGCGGGGGTCTCGGCCAGCAGCTTTTCAAGGAAATCCGGGCGGACCGACGTGTCGTTGTTCAGCAGCAGCGCAAAGTCGCAGCCGTCGTCCAGCGCACGGCGCATACCGATGTTGTTGGCCGCGGCAAAGCCGACGTTGCGCTCTTGCGGCAGGAACACCGTGTTCGGCGGCAGCTTATTTTGCAGCTGTGCAACGGAATCATTCGGCGACGCATCGTCGATTAAAATCACTTCAAAGTCCGTGAACGTCTGCTTTTGCAGGCTGTCCAGACAGACGAGCGTGTCCTGCCAGCCGTTATAATTGGAAATTACGATACCGACCTTCGGCATGGTTCACCCCTCAAACTCGTTCACGGCGTCGATGACGGCCTGCACCTGCGCGTCGGTCATGCCGTAGAACATCGGCAGGCTCAGCTCGGTGGCGGAAATTTCCTCCGCCAGCGGCAGTGCGCCCCTGCCAAGGCCAAGCTCGGCGTAAGCGCCCTGCAGGTGGATGGGCGTCGGGTAGTGCTTGTTCGTGCCGATGCCGCGGGCGTTCAAATGCTTTTCCAGCGCGTTGCGGTCAGCGCAGCGCACGGCGAAGATATGCCAGACGTGGGTGCAGTCGGGCAGCTCGGCGGGCAGCGTGACCGCCGGGTTGTGCATTTCGGCCAGATACCGCGCGGCAATGCGGCGGCGCTCGGCGTTCATAGCGTCGAGGTGCGGCAGCTTGGCGGCCAGGAACGCGGCCTGCAGCTCGTCCAGGCGGGAGTTCTGGCCCTTGTAGACATGGTGGTATTTGTAGTCGCTGCCGTAGTTGCCCAGCGCGCGGATGCGCTCGGCCAGCGCGTCGTCGTTCGTCGTCACGCAGCCCGCGTCGCCCAGCGCCCCCAAGTTCTTGCCCGGGTAGAAGCTGAACCCGGCGGCATCCCCCAGACTGCCCGCGCGGCGGCCCTTGTAGGTCGCGCCGTGGGCCTGGGCGGCGTCCTCGATGACCTTGAGGCCGTGGGCGTGGGCAATGGCGTTGATCTCGTCCATCGGGGCGCACTGGCCGTAGAGGTGCACGGCCATGATGGCCTTCGTGCGCGGGGTCACGGCGGCCTCGATGCGGGCAGGGTCGATGTTGTAACTTTCGAGCGTCGGCTCGACCAGCACGGGTGCTGCGCCCGCGTAGCTGATGGCCAGCACCGTGGCGATAAAGGTGTTGGACGGGGCAATGACCTCGTCCCCGGGGCCGATGCCCATAGCCTTTAAAATGAGCACCAGTGCGTCCAGCCCGTTGCCGCAGCCGACGCAGTGCCTTACGCCGATGTAATCGGCAAAAGCCTTTTCAAAGGCGGCGTCCTCTCTGCCGCCGATGTACCAGCTGTTGTCCAGCACGCGGGCAAACGCGCCGCGCAGGTCGGCATCCAGCTCCCGCTCCATCGGGCGGAAGGAGACAAACGGCACGGTAACAGGAGTTTCGGACATGGAGTGACACCTCGTTTAAATAATAAATAATAAATGTGGTGGACCGCGGCGCTGCGCACCGCTCAAAAATTTGCGGCGTTGTAGGGGTCGGCGTCCCCGACGACCCGCATGTGCACCACGTTTTCCCGCAAAAGGGCGGACAAGACCTACTATATCGTCTTATTATACAACAAAGCGGATGATTTAGCAATAAAAAAGGGATGCCGCTTTGTGAAAACGGCATCCGTTCCGGGATAAAATTATTCGGCGGTCTCCCGCGGGGCGCGGGTAGCGCATTCGGGGCCGCAGCTGCACTCGTCAATGCTGACGTGGTCGGCGCAGCAGCAGCGCCCCTCAAGATGGCGGCAGCCCCTGTCGTCGCAGTGGATCTCGGTCTCGGGCGAGGCCGGCTGGTTGTCGGTAGCGACGTTGCCGCAGCCCCCGCTGTTGCGGTAGCTGCCGCAGACAGCGTCCCCGGGGCCGGTATGGCGGACGTTGATGCTGTCCAGGCAGCAGCAGCCCGCCTTGTTATGGCAGCAGTCATACTGGGCACAATCAAGATAGCTCATAAAAACACCTCCGTGCGCACAGTATGTGCAGGCGCGGAGGGGGTTATACACGGGTCGTGTTTGCGGGTATGGCAAGCGGGCACGGGCGGATATGGAATCTGCCCCTACGGCGTAGGGGTCGATGCTCGCCATCGACCCGGACCCTCTGCCCCTGCCGCGCTTATTCCGCAGTCAGCCACCCCTTGACCTCGTCGAGGCTTTTCAACATGGCCGCCGTCATTTGTTGATAACTTTCCGCGGGCATTTTCATATCGGGCACGCAGAGGACGTCGATGCCCGCGGCGTGGGCGGCCTGGATGCCGGCCTCGCTGTCCTCCAGAACCAGACAGTCCGCCGGGGCGGCGTGGGCTTTTTCGGCAGCCTTCAGGAAAATATCCGGCCAGGGCTTGCCGCGCTCGATCTCGGTGCCAAAGACCATGTCGTCAAAATACTGCACGACGCCCAGCCGGGTCAGCACCTCGACGGCGCGCTCCCGCACGCTGGAGGTTGCCAGCACCACGGCCACGCCCTCGGTTTTCAGCCAGGACAGCAGGGCCGCCGCGCCGGGCTTGAGCTGCACATCCTGCAGCAGCTCCTTTTCCCGGGCAGCCTCCCAGGTCAGGCCCTCCTCCACCGTGATGGGCAGATTGTACCGGGCAATGACGTTCGTCATGTTGGCCACGCCCGTTTTGCCGCTGTAATCCCGGGCGTACTCGGCCACGGTCACGCTCTTACCGTACCGGTGCAGCAGTTCGTCATACAGTCGATGGGAGATGACCTCACTGTCGATCAGCAGACCATCCAAATCAAAAATCACAGCTTTTTTCATGTTAGCAGTCTCCTTATTGTGCCTTGACCTCATGGCATGGTCCCCGGCAGGTTTACACAAACCGTGCAATCGTGCGCAGCATGACATCCTTGAACAGCGGCTTGCTGATATGGGCGTTCATGCCGGAATCCAGGCATTTCTTCACGTCCTCGGCGTAGGCGTTGGCGCTCATGGCGATGATGGGCACAGTCCCGGCACGGGGCTGCCCGCTGGCGCGGATGGCCCTGGCCGCGGCGTAGCCGTCCATGACCGGCATCATCAGGTCCATCAAAATCGCATCGCAGCCCGCCGGGTCGGCGGCAAAGGCGCGCACGGCGCTCTCGCCGTCAAACGCCTTGACGACCTCGGCCCCGGCGCTTTTCAGCATGAACTCGGCGATCTCCATGTTCAGCTCGTTATCCTCGACAACCAGCAGGCGCTTGCCGTGCAGGTCGGTGGAGGCCTCCTTCTCCGGCCCGGCGGCGGGCGGGTCGTGGTCTACGGCAAACGGCAGCGTGACGGTAAAGCAGCTGCCCTCCCCCACCGTGCTCTCGACGGTGATCGTGCCGTTCATCTTCTGCACCAGCTGGCTCACGATGGACATACCCAGCCCGGTGCCGCCGTACTGGGAGCGCGCGGCGTTGTCCTCCTGGCTGAACGCCTCAAACAGGTGGTTGTCAATAAAGTCCTGCGTCATGCCGATGCCGGTATCCCGGATCGTGAACGCATAGACCGCGGTGTCGGCGGTGCGGCTCACCTCCCGCAGGCGGGTGGTGATGCTCCCGCCGGGCTTGTTGTACTTGATGGCGTTGCTGTACAGGTTCACAAGGATCTTTTTCAGGTAGAGCGCACTGCCCAGCAGGTCGGCGTCGTGCACATCGTCGTGGTCCGTGTACATCTGCAGCCCGCTCTGCTCCGCCTGAATGCGGACGATGTCATCGACCTCAACAAGGGTCCGGGCGAGGTTGAAGGGCTTTGCCTCGACCACAAAGCTGTTGCTCTCGATCTTGCTCATGTCCAGCACGTCGTTGACGAGGGAGAGCAGGTGCTTAGCCGAAATATCAATCTTGCCCAGGCAGTCATCGACCCGCGCCTCGTCGCTGCGGCAGTCGCGGATGACCTCCAGCATGCCCAGAATGCCGTTGATGGGCGTGCGGATGTCGTGGGACATGTTGGCCAAAAAGCGCGTCTTGGTGCGGTTGGCGCCGGCCTCGCTCTCCAGCGCATTTTGCAGCCGCTGGCCGATGCGCAGGTAGCGGCCCACATCCCGGACATGGACCTCCTCCTTGCGGGCCAGCACCAGCGCGTAGTAGGTCTCCTTCTTTTCCAGCGCGGCCAGCATCAGGGCGGTGTTGCCGTTGGCTTTGGCGTATTCATAGCGGCAGGTCTCGGCCCGCAGACCGACCTGGGCCTCCTTGGGGTCGCGGCGCAGGTAGGCGTCCATGGCGTCCAGCACCCACTCGACCTGCGCATTGTCCCCGGCATCCATGCCGCAGTCGAACAGCACCTTGCAGGAGGCCAGGAACTCCTGCGCGTGCAGCTGGGGCAGGTGCTCCCGAAGCTCGGCGCAGCAGCGTTTGTACCCGGCGGTGTCGCCCGACTTATAGGTCAGCAGCGTGCTCACGATCCGCACTTCCTCGGGCAGGATCTCCCGGCCCCGGTTGGCCAGGCATTTGGCAAGGGCATCCTTTGCCTCGTCCAGCCGGTCCAGATGGCAGCAGATCTCCGCCAGATTGCGGTAGATGTAGGCGTGCATCACCTCATCGGAGACGGGCAAGTTTTTCTCTGCCTCGCGGATGGCCTCAAGCGCCTTCTCGTAGTCCTGCTGGGCCAGATAGGTCACGGCAAGGTTGTTGTACTCATAGGCGTAACGGCTGACCTCGCTGTGTTCCTGCGCAATTTTAAGGCCCTCATAAATGTAGAAGCGGGACAGTGCGTACTCCTGCACATAGTAGGCCACCACGCCGACGAGGTTGAAGCAGGCGATGATCTCCGGGCGGTACCGGTAGCTTTTGTAATCGATGATGAACGGTTCCAGAATTTCCCTCGCGGCGAGGAAGTTGCCCGCGCGGTAAAAGAGCAGCGCATAGCGGAAGAACGCCATCATCCGCACATCGGTCTTTTCGGTCTCCCCGGCCAGTACATCGGCAAAGAAGGTCTTGCGCTCCTGCAGTGGGGCGTTTTCCAGTTCGTCGCAGCGCTTATCAAATTCTTCGTAGGTCATTATCGCACGCACCACCTTTGGCAGCTATATTTTAATTTATCATAGCATAAATGTCTAAAGAAAAAAAGGTGTTTTTTGCTTTAAAGCCTCCCTCGCAGGAGGGGGCGGGGGGTGTCGAAAAAACCTAACGGGATGATCGCGAGCCTTCGGCGGGTTTGTAGGGAACGGTCTTGACCGTTCCCTGCAGCTTAGCCGACAGCAGCCAGCGGTGCGGATGGGTCAAGACCCATCCCTACATTACTTTGGAAGAAATAAAACCTCCCTCTGCGAGGGAGGTTAGTCTGTCGAAAAACTCCTGTAGGGGCGAGCATTGCTCGCCCGTGCCCGTATGCCTTGTAAGAAAGCCATCCCGGAAAGCGCGTTGCTGCGCCAAGCTGGCGGGCGACCAATGGTCGCCCCTACATTCTCTATATAGCAAAGTCGATGTTTTTTGACACGCTGACCTCCCTCTGCGAGGGCGGTGCCCCGAAGGGGCGGAGGGAGAGAACTTTGCCATAGCCCGAAATATTTCGGGCAGCCGTACAGTTCTCTCCCCCACCGCCTGCGGGCGGAGCCCCCTCACAGAGGGGGCCAAGGGGTGAACGCACCTTTTTCGACAGTCTGCGCCACTGCAGTGGCTTACTTATGTCTACTATTTTACACCCCCGGAGTACGGCATCGCAAGTGGCAAAATGAAAAGGGCTTCTGATTACTTGTAAAAAATCATCGTGCTTTATTTTCCGTCAATTCCTGTTGCTGTAACTTCATTTTCGATTTTTTGTTGTGTTCGCTAAGAGATCTCTTGACTGCCAAGGTGACTGCTCTCGCTGCTATAGCATATCGAAACTTTCCCAAATACTGTATGCCTTTATAGCAAACGCAAACCCAATCCTGCTGCCAGTCCCCCTCCCCTGTCCTCTTGAGATAACCCTTACCTTATTGGATGGTGTTTGCTTTATGCTTTTTCTTCCTTCGGCATGTGCCATATAACCTACGGGGTGATAATCCGCCTTTCTATCTATTGCAAGGTCCATTCTCTTATTCAGCCTATTTCGTGTTGCGAAGGCTTTCCCGCCCACCTAAAAGAGAGGTTTCTACACTTTAACAATCGGATAATTTCCCTTTTGGGAACAGAATGTATGGACCAATTTGTATATTTTCCATATATTATCCTATTAGTATATTAAATTATATCTTATACAGCCACTCACCTATCCTTTTTATCCACGTTATGTAAGTACAGTAAGCCTGCAATCCCTGTGGATTACTGCCGAAAAAGTGGATAAGTCCGTCAAAAAGAGGTTTTCTCATCAAGAAGGCGGGAAGTCCAGCGAAAAGAGAGGTTTCTACATCTCATTACCGAAAAAAATGTTTACTTTGCATTATGCCATACTTTGCACCACTATGGACCTCTCTGGATCATCTTTGCATTACGCTATATACATATCGTATATATTGCAACACTATTTCCTTATTGTATTTTATCTGCAACGATTTTCTCATTTTCTACTATCTTCTCTCCCAGCTTTTTGGTTTTTCAAGTGCTATTTTGTTCTCTATATCTATATATTGTGGTTTTGCATCCTTTTATCACTACGCTGCTTTGGTAGTGCCCTTCTGTACATGGCTGTGTTTTTTCCTCTTTTCTTTCGCTCTTTTTATGTAGAAACCTCTTTTTAGTGCAGATAATTCCTTTTTCGCAGCCCAGTTATATATCGTTATATCGCCTATTATTTTTTTAAAATCTTACGCTGTTTATGTGTAGTAACCTCTTGGTTCGCCACTATTACCTTTCCTGTCTCTGCCTATATAGACTCTCTTTGTGCAAGAACAAGTATGTTAGTTGATCCACAACACCAATATATAGTGTTTTTGAAGCAATTTCTAAAAGGAGGTTTCTACACCGGAAAATTTGAGCACCTCCTACCGCAGAGATCACCCGCAGCAGCAAAAGGAGGTTTCTACACTCGCGGAAGGGAAATTCTTGTTTCACTTCTCCCCTGCTTCTATGCCTACTACCCTAATTCAAGCGCCGGCGTTTTCCGATGCTTGTGCAAAGAGAGGTTTCTACACCGGAAAAATCAGCTATCGCACTCTCCACCTATGTTTGCACGGCAATGCTCTCCCGCTATCGCAAAAGCGAGATTTCCGTCCTGCACAATTTGTAGCCGCAACAGGCAGTATACAAAAAAACTTTGAAAACAGAGATTCTTCCACGGCAAAAAAGAGGTTTCTACATGCTTATTTTGGCTGATTGGGCTGTAGCAATCTCTTTCTACAGCCTTTTAAACCTCTTGCATCCGGTGTGGAAATCTCTTTCGCCAAGTGTTTTTTCCTCTCCGCTGGCATGTGGAAACCTCTCTTTCTACATATTATAATAAATAAGTAAAAAGTAAGATATAAGATAAATAATTGTAAAAGAGAAAAAAGCAAAATTTAAAAAATAGAAAAGCGCCAAACATTTTTCGTTGACAGTCAGCAAATAGTATAGTAATATTATCAGTATAATGATATTTGTGTACCTATTTGTATTGTAACATCTAGCGAAAGGAATATATAGCTGTATATCGTAATTATTTTAAGCCCCTCCTTGTACAGCTATAAGTAATGGGTATGAACAAAACGAATTCGTCCATTGGTGAAAACGAGGAATCTTTAGTTGGAGAGGTCCTTTCTGATGATGAGGTCCGCGAAAAAAAGCAAGCGATTGCGAAATGGCAGCACTCCCCTGTCGGCTTTGGCTCTTACATTACCAAAAGTAATGACCTGATCCAGCGGACAAAGTACTCTCTTCCCAGAAATGAGCAAAAGGTTCTCTTTATGCTCATGTCTAAAATCGACCAGAAAAATGATAAGGATGCATCCAAATATTATTCGATCACTTTCAACGATTTTGCCAAGTTGACCGGAGTGCGCACGGTGGATACGACCTATGCACTGAATCTGAAGGAAACTATAGAAAATTTGGAAAATCGTACCTTCTGGGTCAAGAAAGAACCCGGCAGTAAGGTGTATCGCTCCATTTCCTGGCTGCAAAAAGGTTCTGAGGTCGATTTCGACAAGAAAGAGATTCGCCTGCGCTTTAACCAGGACATCTGGAAGGATATTGCGCAGCTTACCAGCAACTATACCTCTTACAGCATCGAATATCTGCTGATGATGAAAAGCACCTACTCTATGCGCGTTTATGAAATCATACTCTCCTATGACAATGGAAACAGAGACTATGGCTATACGAACGGCCTTGTATTCCAGCCGGTAAATGATGAGATCCTGAATAAGTTCTCCTCAAAGCGCGACGAGCTGACGGGTTATAAGTATAAAAAATTCAATATTGATGAGTTTAAAGGTCTGCTTTCTGCACCCACAGAGGCAGAGAGAGAGTCAACAAAGAGCAAAAAGAAAAAGGATCCGGCATCTGCCGACAAGAAAAAGTTTGACCGGGAAAAACCGCTGTCTGAAAAGTACAAGACTTTTACAGAGTTTGAAAAGAATGTTTTAAAGACCGTTAAGAAAGAAATCAATGAGATGACGGATCTTTGGTTTGACTATGCCCCGGCGCGCAAGCGCGGTGTTCGCAAATATGAATACCTGTATATTTTCATCAAATACAAGACCAAAGCGGAAATGAGGGATGTCCGCTCCTATCATGATAGAAATACGCACGATGACGAAATTGTAAGGGATTCCAGAAAGAAGAAAACCCAGAGTGCGGAAAAAGCAGCCCAGCATATTACAGAGCCATTTAGCACAGATATTTTGAAAATGAAGTATAGAAAAGCAACTACGGAGATCAGAAACAAAGCGGACTATGCTTCGTATGAGGATAAGCTGACGGACAACGAGAAAAATATCTGCAATGATATTTTCACATACACGGCTAAGATCCTGACAAACATCAACAAGCGTGACCAAGCGGAGGAAACACTGGATTCTTTAAACCGAATCATCCATGACAATGCCGGGCTGAAAACATGGGCCCTGGGACTGTGTGTAAAATTTACGGAGATGTTTGAAAAAGCAACCGAAAGGAAGTCTGCACAGTATTATCGCACGGTTGTTTATAACGATACGATTGAAAACAGTGCTTTGATCATCGCGGCTGGCAAGCAGAAGCTCGCATCGTTGGATCCGGCGGGAGTGTTTAAGTTTGATATGTCTGTCTTTGAGGATGTATAAGTATTATTTGGTAGCAGCCTGCAACATGCAGGCTGCTGCTTTTTGCTGTAAAGAAAAAACAAAGATTATAAGTGACAAATAAATACAAACCGAGAACAGCAACAAGAATTGAAAGATGTGTTGACTCTGTCAGACTGTCGAAAAACTCTTGTAGGGGCGAGCATTGCTTTCCCGTGCCCGTTTGCCTTGTAAGCAAACTATCCTAGAAAATGCGTTGCTGCGGTAAGTTGACGGGCGACCAATGATCGCCCCTACACATGCAAAAAGGCAAGAAGGCAATTCTTTTGACGGTCTGAACTCTGTTCAGTGCTGTGAAGCGCGGTGCGAGTATGTAAAGAAATGGCCTATACGAATGCAGATATATTAAAGAACAGCAACAAGAATTGATAGACTTGAAATATCGTTATGGCAGGATGATACCCGGAAAAGAGAATTGACTTTACTTATATCTATGTTATAATTGAAATCACAATAAGCAGCAAAAGATGGCTGCAACTATTTTGTGGTGAGGTATAGGCTTCAACATATTCAGCCACTGAAGTATGATAAAATCGTACAACCGGAAATGGCAAAAAGGCATGGAAAATCGATTACAAGAGAATCACAGAATGATAATCCACAGCAACAAGAATTGACGGACATATCCACAAATAACAGCCTTTACAGAAATGAGGAATTGCTCAATGTCTGCAAAAATTATTACAATTGCCATTGAAAAGGGAGGCACGGGTAAAACCGTAACAGCCTCCAATCTTGCCTATCTGATGGGCGATGAGGGGAAAAAAGTTCTTTGCGTGGATACTGATCCGCAGGGAAATCTCACCAAAGCACTCAGCGGCGGCTTGAGCATCACAAGCGATGAATTCTACGGCAAGGCACTCTATAATCTTTTCGACGGGTTCCTGTATCATAGCAAGACGCGAGACTTTATTGTGGAAACGCAGTATGAAAATGTGGATATGATCCCGTGCGATGCGCAGACGCCGCGAATCAATAAGCGCATTGAACTGCTGATTGGCGATGCAGAGCGCCTGAAGGACGGAGATCCGAGGAAGGTTTCCGGTATGGGAGATTTTCTGTACTATTTCCTCAATCAGGTGCGTGATGAGTACGATTACATTCTTATTGACACACAGCCTACGCGGGACAGCCTGTTGCTTTCCAATGCAATCTATGCAGCGGATTATATCCTGATTCCAGCCGGCTGTGAGGATAACTCCGAAGAATCGGCATTTCGCCTTTATTATGAATGCAACAAGATGAAGCAAAGCTCCACTTCTCACCTGATGGGTGCCGGTGTGTTGTTGGTGAATGTAGACAAAAGCGCAGCAACAGACAAGAAGATTCAGGAGCACTTTAAAGAAGAACTCGGCACATCGCTGTTCAGCGTTGCAATTCCCACAAGCAAGACGGTGAAAACATCCATTTCCCGCTTTTTGCCTGTGTGCTATATGGCAAAAACGCAGCCTGTGGCAAAAGCCTATGTGAAAGCCTACGAAGAGTTGAAAAAGCGTCTGGAGGTGAAATGATATGGGAATGAAAAGCCCCGCCAAAAAGAAGGAAATCGTAAAACGTTCCCGCCCGACGGATGCAGAACTTGGCAAAATTGATTCCAATAATGGCGATGCAGGAAAAATTATCAGTGATCTGACCGCAGGGCATAAAAGCATTGAATACGAAGCTCGGGATATTGCACTGTACGATATTCGCGTAAACGCGGACAACGAAATCTTCCGGCAGGCAGATACCCAAGAGGATATTGTGCAGCTGGCGGAGGATATTCAGCGCAACGGACTGATGCATAATTTGGTGGTGTTTCCACAGGAAGAAAATGGAAAAACAGTGTATGTCCTTCTCTCCGGTGAGCGCCGCTACCGCGCGATAGAGTACCTCGAAAAGAGAGGAGACGCCACCTGGAACACCATCAAAAACTGCAATGTGATCACAACCAGTCTTTCGGAAAATGAAAAAAAGGTGCTTTTATACAGTGCGAACCTGCAGGTCCGCGGCGGCTTTGCGGATGAACAGATCCGCCGCAAGGCCGTTGCAGAATTTGTGGTCTGCCTTCAGAACGAGCCGTTCAATATGACGGAAAAGGACGCTAAAAAGGCAATTAAGGAAGTGAGTGCAACCACAGCCAAGCAAATCGACCGTGATTTCCGCATTGAGGAAAAGCTGGACAAAGAGCTGCTTCGCCTTTTGGACAATAAGTTCCTGACCCGCATGGAGTGTGAAAGCTATATCACGCTGGAGCCGGAGGAGCAGCATAAAATTGCGCAGTGCTATCTGTTGCTGAGCGCGGTTGATGTGAGCAACTGTGACACCGATGCCCGGGAGCGTCTGCTGCAGGAATGCAACAGCATACATTATGATTTTATACGGGCTATTGACAGAGCCAGAAAAACCAACGAGCCGGATGAGAGGGACGAGCGCCTGGAGACCGCGTTTGCGGAGTGTGAAAACGAAATCCGCCTGCTGCAGAACAGGGTAGGGGAGTACCGTACCGCCGTCAGTCGGCATGATACGGAGAAGGCCGAGGAAATCGCAAAGGATGTGGCCAGGGATCAGGAGGCAAAGCGCGTCGAGAAAAATGAGCAAAAGAGCGAGTCTGAAAGCGCGACCTTTGTGGAAAAGACGATCCAGCCTGTTGCCAATAAGATTTTTAAGAAAATGAGTTCAACCAGCTATAAGCGCGGCGTCAGAAAGATGTCTCAGGAGCGCCGTGATAATGATGTTGCGATTCTGAATGAACTGATCGAGCAGGCGCAAAGCCTCCGGGATTTGATTGAAGCCGCAAAGTAAGGCAGGGTAGGGGGAGACACTGTCCCGGAAACAAAGGCAACACCGCACAATTCCCGCCTTACGGCTTAAGCACCGCTCCGGCGGCTGCGGCACGGCATCTGCG
>ERZ1106963.1221-NODE-1221-length-32837-cov-97.158380_pt1 | contig 32837 bp, 36 predicted proteins | sample MGYA00403681_ERZ1106963 | MGnify/ENA primary metagenome ERZ1106963 (study PRJEB35170, sample SAMEA104062407) | human gut metagenome | biome: human gut; feature: human-associated habitat; material: faeces | place: Denmark | collected 2012-05-03 ...
GCCGCTGCGCACCGTCGAGTAGTGGTCCTTGATATTTCTCCGGGGGGATTTTTCTGAAAAGCATTCCATATTGGGATGTTGGAGCCCATTCGAATTAGTTTACAGAAAGGAGCGGAGTGCATGCTGTATATAGATGACGACAGCACTATAAGACTGACCAGAGGCGATACTGCTCGTCTGTCAGTACCCATCAAAAACTCAGTAAATGACGATGAATACACCATGGAAAGTGATGACGTCCTCTACTTTACTGTGAAAAAGAGCGCTAAAGATAGTGAACCTCTCTTCCAAAAGGTAGCGACAGGTTCAAACGCCTTCCGTATCGATCCTGAAGACACGGAAGCTTTTTCTTTTGGTAAGTACCGGTACGATGTGCAGCTGACTACTGCATCCGGTGACGTGTACACAGTAATCGAACCATCAACGTTTGAAGTCATGGAGGAGATTACGTAATGAGCAACGCTGTCGTAATCGGAGAAGGAGTTCTTACCGGTGTAGTTAGGTCCGAGGGCGTTCTCTTAGGAATCATCAAGACCGAAGGTTGCCTCTCTGGCGCTATTAGCTCTGAGGGTGTTCTTGAAGGATCTCTGTCAATGCCGACTGGTTACGACGATTACGCCGGTCCGTACGATGTGATCCCCAAAGTAATTCCGCGTTCTTTGGACACGGCGGACAAGCACTTGGCGGATAACATAACAATTAAAGCGATACCATATTACGAAGTAAGTAATTTACATAATGGAAAAACAATAATCATAGGGGGAGATTGATTATGCCCGAAACCAAACAGATAAACAAAATAGTATACGGCAGTACCGTTCTGATTGATCTTACTGCGGATACCGTAACGAAAGACAAGATCCTTGCAAGCTATACTGCTCATGACGCAAGTGGCACGATCATCACCGGCACTTGTGATTACGATGTAAATTCTCAGGATGCCACCGTCAAGGTTGGTGAGATCCTCAAAGGTCAGACCGCATATGCCAGAGGCACCAAGCTGACTGGTACGATGCCCAACAATGGTTCTGTCTCGCTTACTATCTCCGACATCAATGACGAGATCACGATCGCTCAGGGCTATCACGATGGCAGTGGCAAAGTGAGCATTCTCAGCACGGAGAAAGCAAAACTCATCGCGGCAAACATTAAGCAAGGCATCAGCATTCTCGGCGTGACGGGTACCCTCGAGCCTTCGAGTGAAGTAACTGCCCATGCAAAGACATGCACGCCTAAGATTGCAGAACAGGTTATTCTCCCTGATGAAGGATACGACTATCTTTCTCAGGTGACTGTCGCAGCCATTCCTTACGCAGAGAGTGAGAACTCTGCTGGCGGTAAAACTGTGACCATTGCCGGGGAGGCGTAAGTAAATGGGTAGAAGTAAAGTCGTTTTTGGAAGCGATGTTCTTATAGATTTAACCGGAGACACGGTAACTGATTCGGCTTTACTTTCTGGCTATACAGCTCACGATAAAGCCGGAAACACAATTACCGGCACTCTCGTGACACAAACTTGCTACAGCGGTTCTGGCGCCCCAAGTGATACATTAGGAAACGATGGGGACTTATACATCGATATGGGGTGATGAAATGGATGAAACTAATAATTTAACGTACACCGATTTTTCGGCTGGTTACACTGCCGGCGATGGCATGGCTATACTTGATTCCGACACTACTGTCGATGAACTTATTGGCTGGGTATTCAGCGATAAACCGCTATGGTTCTACGACAACATGAAGTATCGGCTGATCATCCATTTCGAAGCTATAGAAAATGGCGGCGTTATTTATTACTTCGATGACGATGGTAATATCATGAGCCACCAATTTGGCGGTGATGAGAGCTAATGTCAAGTACAGTTACAAAAAAGCTAAGTATCGATGAGAATAACATCAAGCAATACTGTGACGCAGATAACGTGTCGTTTAGTGTCAGCGGTCACGCATGGCGAAAATGGCTCAACGGCAGCACTAATGGCTACATAATCTTAAAATCCGAGGGCAAGGCGGTTCTGTATCCTACCGATACAGCCCATCCCTTTAAGGCGGATTCAACAATCTCTGCGAGCCGATCTGCAGGTACATGTACAGTTGACCTCCAATTCGGCGGAACAAAAGTGCATGAGGAATCATATACGTCAGGTAGCCAGACGTCGAAATCGAAAACTGGCATAACTGACGCCGCGGTTACCAATAGCACGAAAGCCACAGAGATAAAGTGGCACGTCTATGGTAAAAACGGTGACAACCAGCGAGGTGGCTTGCTCGAGCTGACGCTGTATTTTTACCAATACACAATGCAGCCGAAAGCGGCAGACGGAGTCAACGGCGTACAGTCTGTATCTGTCTCTAATACTGCTCCTTATTATGGCGACTCTGTAACCTTCAGCGCAGAGCTTGTTAGTGGTGCTACATGGCATGGCTGGTACTCCGATGCTGTCTGCACAACTCTTGTCAGTGCGGACCAAACTTATACCGTAAGCCCCAGCTCGGACATTACTCTGTATGCCAGCGCGACAATCGACACGGCGACGTATGCCTGCGCTGCTATTGCAAAAGACGGCGTAACGAGTGTAACAGTAAGCGACTCAGTAGTACCTGACGGCGGAGAGTGTATATTCTCTGCGCAACCAGATACTGGATATGTGTTTGAAGGTTGGTATTCCGATGAAGGATGCACGAATGTAGTCAGCGCGGAGAACCCATACACAGCCACTATTACTGCAGACACAACTCTGTACGCAAAGGCGCGCCTTAGCAAATTAAAAATTAGTGTCGGGCAAGCAGAACATGGCACTGCTAGTGTGAATACTTCTGTTATTAATTATGGAGATAATGTTGTATTTACGTTCACTCCTGAGAGTGATGACTACAAATTATATGGCTGGTATTCGGACGAAGGTTTAACACAGTTCGTTAGTGAAGCGAACCCGTATACTTGTACGCCAACGACTGACTATAAGCTATACCCTAAGGTTGGAATCAAAACATATAAGATCACATTAACGCGAGGTCTTAAAACAGTTGCTTTTGGGAAACGGGGCACGTGGACTCTTAAGATCGCTGCGCTGTATTATGATAAACTGACTCGCGACGAAATACAATACGCCAAGACTGGCGAATTTGATAAAATTGACACGGCGAAAATACATGACCAAACGGTGAAAACCGGCTCCGATATGATCGCAGCGATTACGGCTTCACTGCTGGTTCCAGCCAATGCCACCTGTGTGATATGGTGCAGTTTATCAAGTATGCCAGTAACTTGTTTTTCGGAAACCAGCGACAATGATGCTGGCGAAAGAGATTTTCTAACCAATTGGCCTTACTATATCTTTAAACCGTCGCAAGACAAAGAGTATTTTTGCTATTGTTCGGAGACGGCCTGCATTTGCGCAGCGATTGTTAAACGCGGAGTCCAGTATGCCGACGCAACAACGCCAACGTTCGCCGGGAAAACCGCTGTATTTTCCGCCACTATAAAAGACGGCTATACGTTCGTTGGATGGTACTCGGACGAGGCGTGCACAACGCTTGTTAGCTCTGACAATCCGGCTAATGTTGTAACCCCTACGGTAAGTAGCGGCAACGAAACAACATTAACCCTCTATGCGTTGGCAAAGAGCCTGGTCGGTACAGGTCTCTACTTCAAACAAAATGGCGCCTATGCAGAAGCTAAAGCCATCTACCAGAAAGTTAACGGCGCATGGACTGCGGTTGACAAAACCGTATTCAACACAACAACTAAATACAAAATTATTAAAACTTAGATAACAAGAATTTATAAGGAGCGGTGAAGATGATTGTAATCAGAGCAGACCGTGCCAATGCTAAAACGGTCAGCACACAGCTACTTACAAGCGGTATGGTTGGGGCACGAGTCAAATTCGTGTTCTCGCATGAATGGGACGATCTTCTAAAGACCGCGGTATTTAAGGCGGGCGATGCGTCCATTGTTGTGGTCGACAGCCAGTGGGACGGCAATATCTGTACTATCCCAAATGAGTGTCTGGCCGTTCCGGGCAAAATGATTACGGTTGGTGTCTATGGCTGTAATGACGCCGGTGACTTGGTTATACCCACAGTATTCGCCAAGGTCGGCCGTGTGCGCGTTGGAGCGGACCCAAACGGTGACGAAAGCGCGAAGTCAAGTCTGCCTGTATATGAGCAGATTCGCAGCAGCATTGGTAACCTCTCAGATCTGGACACGGCAGATAAAAGTAATCTCGTTTCCGCTATCAACGAAGCGTTAAGGACCGGTGGCTCTGGTGGCGGAACGACAGCCAATGCTGTGACGTACACCGAGCAAGCCCTTACCGACGCGCAGAAGCAGCAGGCGCGTACGAATATTGGCGCAGGCACAAGCGACTTTAGTGGAAACTACAACGATCTTACCGACAAGCCTGCTACTCTTCCGAACCCTAATGCCATTACGTTCACTGGCGCAGCGACCGGCACCTATGATGGCTCCGAAGCCGTTACAATTAATATCCCAAAGGTGGGTTCTAATAACCTCTTTATTGTAACTGTGACGTCTAATGGCGATGGAACTTATGCCTCGGATAAAACAAATGTTGAAATTAAAGAAGCTGTGGAAGCCGGGGCAATAGTTAGATGCTATTATTGCGGCAGCGGGTATTATGAGCTATGGCATGTTTACAATAATACTGCATATTTTCTCATTGAGGATACGTATGTCAATGGGTATGACGATAAGAAGCATGAGCACACTCATTTCTTATCACTCGTTCTGATTTCAGAAAATGGGGTAAAACTTTATGCCCATCAGCTAAAATTTATAGACGCAGAAGGTATTGATGCTAGCTATGCTAAGAAGAATCTCGATATCGTTAAGGCTTCTGTTGGGCAGGTACTTAGAGTTAAGGCAGTGGATGACAGTGGCGCGCCTATTGAATGGGAAGCGGCAGACGCCACAGGCGGCACAAGCGGACCAACTAATGCAATTGAATTTTAAGACTATTAATCGAGGAGGAGTATAAAATGGCAACTACTTCTAGACATGCTTTCGGTAGCAAAAAGAATATTGATACTGCCAAAACCGAAGGCACTATCGCGGCATGCGATGTTTTATTTCTGGACAACCATGAAATTGGCTGGATCGCTAAGGACGGCAGTACTGTAATGTCTACCTCGAGAACTCAGGAGCCTATCACTGTGAACGGTGTCACTGGTCTTGGTATCTCCAATGGAGCAACTATTTCTGCTGGTACTTCTTTTGATGATTTCGTCAAAATGGTTGTGCAGAAAGCGATCCCCGCAACTTACACGAAGCCCACTATTTCCCTCGCTAATAATGGCGGACAGGCTGCTGGTAATGTTGAAGCTGGTACGTCTATTACTCCTAAGCTGAAAGCCACTTTCACTAAGAATGATGCCGGTGATCTTACTAACATTGTTATTAAAAAGGGCAGCACTGAGGTCGCAACTGGGACTGAATCCGCGTTGGCTTATACTGGCGATGCTATTGTAATCGGAGATGAATCCGTTAGCTTTTCTGCATCTGCAACCTACGCCGATGCCCCTGTGAAGAAGAATAATCTTGGTGCTGAGTCTAAGGAGAACTGGTTTGCTGGTGGCACCGTCAATTCCTCTACCTATATCATTGCTGGCAAGAGAAACCTGTTCTATGGAACTGGCGTTGGAAGCGTACCAGAGATTACTTCTGCTATGGTTCGTGGCTTAGCTAATAAGAAATTGGCTCCTACGGCTGGAACCTCTTTTAACATTAATGTGGCAGTTGGCCAACAGTACATTGTTATTGCTTATCCTGCCACACTGCGCGATATCAATAATGTTACTTATGTTGAGGCCAATGATAGTGGTATGGCTTCTAGCTTTACTAAGTCTACTATTGATGTGGCGGACGCTCGTGGCGGTGCCAATGGTGTCATGAGCTATAAAGTTTATACTTATGCTATGGCAGTTCCTGCTGCGGCTGGCATGACTTTTAAAGTTACGATTTAAGGAGGTAAATTAGCATGGCTATTGAAAGTAAGAATTTACTCGTTTGGGTAAAAGCAATGTCTCGAGGCCAGGCGTTGCCTCTCGATGCATCTGAAATTTATTCTACGCTTGCGGAAGCTGAAAACTATGCCTCTACCTCTGCGATTGCTTACGCAGGTCAGACTGTTAAAGCAAAGACCGAAGACGGTAAATATCACAGCTATACTCTGCAGCCGTCCGAGGCCGGTTATGTGCTTGAAGAGGTTGGCGCCATTAAGGAGTCTGATCTCAAGCAGTATGTGATGGTTGTTGATGCTCTTCCTGAGTCTGGTCAGATCGAAGGCATTCTCTACATCAAAAGCACTGACGGTTATGTCTGGACTGGAAGCGCATGGCGTAAGGTCTTCTGGGATGTCACTTCTGATGTGACTGCGGTGTCAAATCAGGTCAACACTCTTTCGGATACCGTTGACACCAAGGCCCCAATTAGCAACCCTGTGTTCTCTGGCACTGTTAAGGTCGGTGAAGATGAGGTTGCATTGAAGTCGTATGTCGAAGGACTATTTGCAAATCTTGTATCTGCAGAGCCTGGCATTGTCGACTCTACACATGCGCTCCCGGAAAATTATAAGGCGGGCCAGCATTTCCGAGTTGCTGAGGCTGGCACGTATGCGGGTGCGAAGTGCGAAGTTGGCGATCTGATTCTTGTTGTAAAGAATTATGCCGCAGATACCGCGTCGAATGACGATTTCATGGTTCTTCAGGCAAATATCGATGGGGCTGTCACCTCTGCCGCCGAAACCACCACCATCGGTGAAGTTGTGGTATTCGATTCTGTGACTGGCAAAGTCATCAAGGGTTCCGGTGTTCAGATTGCTTCTCTGAATGATGCCGTTGCTAAGGCTCATTCGCATGAGAATAAGACGGTTCTCGACTCTTATGATAAGACTCAGGCGGAACTGCTTACTGCTGCAAAAACTGAAGCGCAGGGTCTTGTTACTGCTCATGAAACTGCTGTTAATACGGCTCTGGAAGGCAAGGCCGACAAGGGTACTACTCTTTCCGATTATGGTATCACCGACACGTACAATAAAACAGAGATCGATGGTAAGATTACGACCATTACTGACAATCTGAATACTAAGATTTCTGGGACTGATGCCGACTCTAAGATTGCAACTGCTAAGACAGAGACCCTGAGTGAGGCAGCTACTGCAGCGAGTGAAGCTCTAGAAGTCAGAGTTGGCTCGATTCCTGCCGATACTACGATTAAATCTTATGTCGACACCGCTATTGGCTCTGGCGGCACATCAAGTGCGGAAGCCATTGCGACGGCAAAGCAGGAAGCTATCGACACGTCTAAATCGTATACCGATACGCAAATCACCTCTGCCTTAACAATTGTAGAATTCTAATGGATGATCTCGAGTCAAAATAGGAGGTACATATGGCAGATTCAACTACAACCACGGTACTGTCTGCTTGTGCAACTGTAAACAGTAAAATATCTAATCTGCCATTAAAAGATGGTCAGCTAATATTTATTCAGGATAAGCAGACGATCGCTCTGGATTTTGGTGGAAAGCGAAAATTCTATAAACAAATTGAAGAACTCGCTACAGAAGAGGCTCGCACTTCAATGCTGGCTCCTGTAGCTGATCTTTATTATTTTGTAGTAGAAACGGCCGTCTTATGGACATACCGAGATGGCTGGGTTCAGATCACCACATCACCAAAAGACATTAACGCCATTGAGAAATCCGCTAAAGATTACGCGGATGAAGTTAGCAATCTTATGACCGGGACCCTGGATGAGAACGGGGACATTATTATTATGCTCAACGAGCGTATATTTGAAATTTAGTTTATTTACCGAAACGGTTTGCTTTAGAGAAAGGAAGTACTAAATATGGCAGCTAAAAACACAATTCTGAAGGCTAAAATTGAAAATACTATCTATGAAATGATGGTTAAGACCACAGCCGCGAACGTTTACGTGGATGACTCTACGACTCTGGCGGCGAAACTTTCCTCCCTCATCGCAGATATTGCAAGTAAGGCTTCTAGCGACGACCTCACCAATGGTCTGGCAGGAAAGGCTAACACCAGCCACACCCACGCTCAGACTGAAATCACAGGTCTCACCGATAAGCTTAACGCTCTGGCAACAAGCGAATCTGTGACTAGTGCTATTGACGCTCTTCGTCAGGAGATGCTTGGTGATACTCCGGTTGAAGCTTACAACACTTTTACCGAATTAGCTCAGTATATTGCTGATCATAAGGAAGTTTCTGATGCTCTGACTGAGGCCGTTGGAAAGAAAGCTGATAAGGCCACTACTCTTGCCGGCTATGGCATCACCGATTCTTATACTAAGACCGAAACCGATAAGAAAATTTCGGACGCAGTTGCTACTGCTACTGGCGGCGAGTCTGCGGCATCCGTTAAGGCTGCTCTCGAGTCCTATAAGACTGATAATGATACTCGTGTCGACGCTCTGGAAGCTGTCAAACATACGCACGCGAATAAGACCGTGCTCGATGGTATCGCTGCAAGTGACATTACTGCATGGAATAACAAAACTAACACGAAGATTTACTATTCGGAAACGCAGCCGACCAATCTCGCTGAAGGCGATCTCTGGTTTGCTATTGTGTAATTCTTAAATGTAATTATTTATTGGAAAGGAGGCTGAACCGATGGCGGTTGTCGAAACGTCGGGGATCATTAAGCACAAAGATTCTAACGGAAATATGGTCTTCTTTTATCCCACGACATTAAAAGATAATGTCTCTGGCATGGAGGAAATTGATAATCACCTTACCAGTGAGGACAATCCACATAAAGTGACCGCAGAGCAGGTCGGAGCCCTTTCAAGTAAGCCAGCATATATGGCTAGCACCGATGGGGTAACGTATACTTGCACGGTTCCTGGGATTAGTGCTCTAACTGTCGGCGCTAGTTTTATAGGTATCCCGAAATTAGAAAGTACTTCTCAGGCAGTTAAACTAAATGTTAATAATCTTGGTGCTAAGCTTCTTCGACGGAGAGTATCTGTAGGTTCAGCGACAACAGCTTCTGGCTATAACAATAGCTGGATCGCTGCCAATAAGCCAATAACGGTCGTCTATGATGGAACTTTCTGGGTTGTCGATATCGTGCAGCCGCATGCGAGCGACTTAATGGGTTCAGTTCCTATCGATAAAGGTGGCACTGGGGCAACTACAGCTGCACAGGCTTGCGAAAATTTGGGTGCTTTGGCTAAGACAGGCGGCACGCTGACCGGGAATTTGAGCGGGCAGTACATCACCGGCACATGGCTGCAATCCACAGAGGCAGCGAATTTGGGGAAAACGCCGGGCAAGATCGCGGTGCTGGATGACAGCGGATGGGTGTATTATCGCACGCCAGCGGAGATTAAGACAGATATTAGCGTAGACACGGAGACAATTATTGACACAATTTATCCAGTCGGATCAATTTATATAACGTTAAATCAAACATCCCCATCAAAACTATTTCCGGGAACATATTGGAAACAAATTAAAAATAGGTTTTTATTATCTGCAAGTTCAACATATTCTGCTCTGTCTGTCGGCGGCGAGGCTACACACACGCTGACCGAAAATGAAATCGCGGCACACCAGCACAGCAATTGGTATCCAAACGCGGGCGGAGAGCAAAGCGCAGCAATCGGCTATCCGGAGGCTGGCAGCAAAAACACTTGGTATGCAGAGGCCAGCAAAACGTCCAGTGCTGGTGGTGGGCAAGCCCACAATAACATGCCTCCGTACTTGGCCGTATATATGTGGGAAAGAGTTTACCAAACGCAAGCAAGTGGAAGCTATAACGAGGATGTTTACTTTCTTTATGGAGACAAATAAATTTATAGGCGGAATAAAATTATGGAATTGAGATGTGCAGCCGCATGCAGTAATCTAGGAGCCTTGCCTACTTCTGGCGGCACAATGTCTGGCGCTGTAGATATGGGCTCCAATAAAATCTCCAATCTTGCCACTCCGAAGGATGATAGCGGAACCCTAACTGCGACGGAAGTAACAAGTTAATAAAGTTTTAAGAGGTGAATTATCAGATGATCAATATTGTTGAGTCATTTGTAACAAATAATAAGTGCTACCAAGTAGCGGCACCGCTGTATCCGCAGGGCATCATGCTGCATAGTGTGGGTTGCCCGCAGCCGAATGCATCGGTGTTTGTGCGCAACTATAATCAGTATCAGCCGGGCGGCCAGAGCGTGTGCGTGCACGGCTTTATTCAGCGTGACGGCACGTATTACCAGACGCTTCCGTATAATATTCGCGCTTGGCATTGCGGTGGTGCAGCAAATAGTACCCATATCGGTATTGAGATGACCGAGCCGGCCAGTATTGTCTATACAGGTGGCGCCAATTGGCGTGATCTTAACCCCACGGCAACCGAGGAGCACGTTCGAGGAACGTATGCTGCAGCCGTGGAGCTGTTCGCTCAGCTTTGTAATGCCTATGGTTTCGACCCGTTGGCAGACGGAGTGATTATTAGTCACGCTGAGGGTGCAGCTAGAGGAATCGCCAGTCATCATGCAGATCCTACGCACCTTTGGCGTGAATTTGGATTGACGATGGATGGATTCCGGCAGGACGTGTACAACGCTATGCACGGAGATAACAATGTGAATAACGAGGAGGATGAAGATATGATTAGATACAACACGATCGATGAAGTGCCTAGTTGGGCACAGGCAGATGTGAAGAAACTCATTGACTGCGGCGCTCTTCAGGGTGATAGCAATGGTAATCTGAATATCAGCGAGGATATGCTTCGTGGTGCGATTATCGGTATGCGTTATGCTGAGGCGCAGGACCCGCATTACCATAGCGTGGATGAGGTTCCGGTGTATTTCCATGACGAGGCGAAACGTCTTGTTGAGCGTGGTGCACTGCTTGGCGACAAGAGCGGTGACCTCGATATTAGCTATAGTGCCCTGCGTACAATGATTGTCTGCCAGCGTATGGTTGACGGTAAATAAATAACACTATATTTCATTCGGAGGTGAGCATATAATGCGCACATTAAGATTTCTTGTTGATGGACAGACCATCAAGCCAGATCCGACTTGCGATTTTAGTGGCCTATTTCTGTATAAAAGCTCGAACGTTTGTGCAAAATTTATCTTTTCCTCCGAATGGAATGGCATGATGAAAGTCGCTGCATTTTTATCAATGCTGGATAAAGAATACGAACCGCAAGTAATAAGCGATGAAAACACTTGCGTCATTCCATCTGAGGCTTTTACTAGAGCAGCATTTAAGATTCAGGTTCTAGGTGTAAAAGGATCTAAGAAAACAAGCACAAATAAACTGGTCATTTTGCAGACAGGAGGTAGACGATGAGCCAGGCGGAAAATTTACTTAATAGTTTGAATACTCACTTGCGTCTTGCCAATGAGTCTGAAGAGCCGCATATCGTTATCGATGACGACAGGATTATAACGGTTCCCGATCAGCTTAAACGTCTTGCCGTTCAGTATGATCACGATATCGAAACCGTAACATTTGATTGTCCTCGTTATTGGGACGGCATCGACATGTCTAAAATGGCTGTGTATGTGAATTATTTACGTTCGGATAGTTACCATGCGGCGTATAAGGCGAAAAACGTTACTGTCGACACTTCCGACGATAGCATCATGCATTTCGATTGGACCGTCAGTAGGAACGTCAGTCTGGCCGTTGGGAAACTTGTTTTTCTTGTTTGTATTCGAAAAACCGATAACAATGGGAACGAAGTAAACCATTGGAACTCGGAGATATGCAAAGATTGTTATGTGTCTGAAGGTTTGGAGCCTGATGATGAAGAGCTCAAGGAGCTTTATCCAGACATTATCGAGCAATGGCACAATAATTTGCTCAAAATGGTAAATTCGGGAGAGTTTGACGGTGCTACATTTACACCAAGCGTCACTAAGGCTGGCGATCTGTCCTGGACTAATGACAAAGGTCGAGAGAATCCTGCGACTGTCAATATTCACGGCGTTTCCCCGACTATAGAAGTTACTGATATCACGGGCGGCCATAGAGTAGCGATTACAGATGTGAACGGAACTAACTCGTTTGATGTACTTGACACCATTGTAGACAAGACCGAAGCTGCAACTAAGATGCTTAATGAGTTTGTCTATATAGGTTCTACGGAGCCGACATCAACGCCAGTTCTATGGCTCGATACAGACGCGACCGTGAGTTCTGGGGCGTATGAAGATGGCACGGAGGTGAGCTATTAATGTCATTGAAACTTTATGAAGAATCAAGCGTAAAAAGAATAGCCGAAGCTATTCGTAAAAAGACCGGCGCGAGCACAAAGTACAAAATTGGAGAGATGGCCAGCGCCATTAACGAAATAACTGGAGGTGCCAGCATTACCGTGGACGCTGCTTTATCTACCACATCCGAGAACCCGGTGCAAAACAAAGTTATTACAGCCGCATTGAACGGCAAGGCCAGCACCGCTGTTGCTGCGCAGTCGGCAGCTGGTCTGATGTCGGCTTCCGACAAGACAAAGCTGGACGGCATTGCAGACGGTGCCAACAAAATCGTCGTAGACGATGCTCTGTCGGCAGAATCCGAGAACCCGGTGCAAAACAAAGCCGTGAAAGCCGAGCTGGATAAAAAACTGGATAAGACCGGTGGAACGGTGACGGGCAGTCTTACGCTCAAGGGCGCAGTGTTCTCGGACGGCGGTTTGTCCTTCGGAACAGGAGAACATATCCATTTCACGAAAGCCGCCGATGACGCTGCGCAGCTTAAGCACGGCTCTGCTGGTGTGGACGACATGGTGCCATTTGCCCGCCTGAAAGTGGCAACGCCGACCGAGGACGATGATGCGGCGACAAAGGCATATGTGGACGAAAAAACCGCTGGAGAAGGCGCGGTGCGATACGACGCCGCGCAGGAATTGACCTATGCTCAGAAGGCGCAGGCGCGGAGAAATATGGACGCAACCGGGACGGAAAGCCCGCAGTTCAAGGGGTACGTAACACTTACCCCGGCAAACGGCAACGACGGTACGGGTGTGGGGTTGTCGGTGACTGGCAGTGGCGGTAATTACGTGCTGGACATCTCCGATGTCAACGAGGGCAACCCGACGCTGCTAAATGGTGTGGACACCCCAACCGACGCACAGACGGACGCGGCCGCAAATGTAGCATATGTAAAGGCCAAGATCGCAGCGATTGAAGCAAGCGGTGGCGTGGACGTTGATGATGCGCTATCCGCCACCAGCACCAATCCGGTGCAAAACAAAGCCGTGAAAGCCGAGCTGGATAAAAAACTGGATAAGACCGGTGGAACGGTGACGGGCAGTCTTACGCTCAAGGGCGCAGTGTTCTCGGACGGCGGTTTGTCCTTCGGAACAGGAGAACATATCCATTTCACGAAAGCCGCCGATGACGCTGCGCAGCTTAAGCACGGCTCTGCTGGTGTGGACGACATGGTGCCATTTGCCCGCCTGAAAGTGGCAACGCCGACCGAGGACGATGATGCGGCGACAAAGGCATATGTGGACGAAAAAACCGCTGGAGAAGGCGCGGTGCGATACGACGCCGCGCAGGAATTGACCTATGCTCAGAAGGCGCAGGCGCGGAGAAATATGGACGCAACCGGGACGGAAAGCCCGCAGTTCAAGGGGTACGTAACACTTACCCCGGCAAACGGCAACGACGGTACGGGTGTGGGGTTGTCGGTGACTGGCAGTGGCGGTAATTACGTGCTGGACATCTCCGATGTCAACGAGGGCAACCCGACGCTGCTAAATGGTGTGGACACCCCAACCGACGCACAGACGGACGCGGCCGCAAATGTAGCATATGTAAAGGCCAAGATCGCAGCGATTGAAGCAAGCGGTGGCGTGGACGTTGATGATGCGCTATCCGCCACCAGCACCAATCCGGTGCAAAACAAAGCCATCACGGCAGCGTTGACAGGTAAGGCCAGCACTGCCGTTGCTGCGCAGTCCGTCAATGGCCTGATGTCGGCTGCCGACAAGGCAAAGCTCGACGGTGTTGCTACGGGAGCAAATAAGACCGTTGTTGATACTGCATTGTCTGACACGTCCACCAACCCAGTGCAGAACAAGGCTATCAAGGCATATGTGGATAGCAAAGCTTCCGGATCTGGCGGCGGAAAGTTTCTGATCACCTCTTCGATGGACGAAGAGGAAGGCGATTATGTCATCGACAAGACCGTGGACGAAGTCGTGGCGGCGTATGAAGCTGGCCAAATGATATATCTCAATAATACTAATGATTCCACTTTCATCCCGCTCTCGGTGATGTATAAATTTGTAGCGAAATATACGTTCATCTTTGATCGGATCTCGTACAGTAAGTCCGGATCAACAAAGACGGCAACCTTGTGTCGTGAGACGCTGACTGGAAGCACTGGCGGCACGCTCTCGACAGATTATATGTCTACCGACGGGACACTTGGCAGATTTACGCTGACATAATTGAGCTGCTATTCTTCACTGTTTTGCCAACGCTAACGGCCAGCGCAATATAAATTACAGATTTAAAGAAAGGAGGACGATTCTATGGCAACTGTTGAAAAATCAGGGTCTATCAAGTTTAAAGACTCGAGCGGAAACACGACTGTTTTCTATCCAAATACACTAAAAAGTAACGTATCTGGCATGGGAGAAGTTGACACTCATATTTCCGCAAGCAAACCGATCGATATGGCTAGTACTGATGGAGTAACGTACACTTGCACCGTTCCTGGGATTAGCGCCCTTACTGCTGGCGTTAACTTCGTAGGCGTCCCGAAAACAGTAAGCACTTCCCAGGCAGTTAAACTCAACGTTAATGGTCTTGGCGACAAGCTTCTTCGTCGGAGAGTGTCTTCGGGATCGGCGACAACGGCTTCCGGTTACGCTAACGATTGGTTAGCTGCTGACAAACCACTGAGACTCATGTATGACGGAACTTTCTGGGTTGCCGATATCACCCAGCCGTATGCTGGCGATTTGATGGGTATAGTCCCTATCGAAAAAGGCGGCACGGGTAATGGTACAGGACGTGTGACAGCAGGCAAAGCATCAGGTACTACGATTGGCGTAGACGCTACTGCTGAAGGGGCCGGTAACACTGCTTCTGGCAGCTATTCACATGCTGAAGGTCTAGATACCAAAGCCTTAGAGAGCGAATCGCATGCTGAAGGAACTAGTTCTACCGCATCAGGCTATGCCTCTCATGCCGAAGGGTACCAGACTACTGCTTCCGGCATAGCTTCTCACGCAGAAGGCTACGGTACAATAGCCCAGGGTGATTACTCGCATGTTTCGGGAAGGTATAATAAAGCGGTCACGGGCCCGTCTAGTGTGACAAGTACGGACGGTTCTATCTTCATAGTTGGCAATGGCACCTCCGATACTGCAAGGACAAACGCCTTTCGTATCACCACTGCTGGTGCCTGCATGGGGACCCAATCGTTCACTGCATCTGGCGCTGACTATGCGGAGTATTTCGAATGGACTGACGGAAATGCAGACGATGAGGACAGACGAGGTCGTTTCGTAACCTTGGATGGCGAGAAAATCAGAATCGCCAATGACGCCGATGATTATATTCTTGGCGTTATTTCTGCTCGGCCGTCTGTTATTGGCGATGGTTTCACTGACCAGTGGAAAAGCATGTACCTGACGGATGTCTTCGGCGAGGAGTTAACCGAAACCGTGGGAGTTCCGGAGAGTACAGATGAGGTAACCGGCAAGACCATTCCTGCACACACTGAAACCCGATTTGTTCTCAACCCAGAGTACGACAATACGCAAAATTATATTGGCCGCGAACTCAGAAAAGAATGGGCGGCAGTTGGTCTTGTGGGAAAGCTTGTTATTGTTGATGACGGCACTTGCGAAGCAAATGGATACTGCAAAGTAGCAGCTTCTGGCGGAGCGACAAAGTCAACGGAGAAAACGCCGTACCGCGTAATGTCTAGACTCGATGATACACATATTAGAGTGTTCATTAAGTAACAGCAAAGTCACACGATAGCTGTAGGTAATGGTTCCAGCTTGGGCCAACGCATTCCTAATATCGATAGTTGATCTGGCTGGAACCTATGCGGATGAAAAGGAGTTTTTATGATTAATTACGAAACAGTCAATTCCACTCGCAGCGGGTCTATTTCCACCAATGACATTTTCAGAGATGGGGATGTAGATCGTTCCTTAACTAGCGATTTGAATACGATAGAGAGTAACATAGCTGCTCTCCAGACAGGAAAAGCCGATATTAATCATACCCACGCAAATTATTTGTCCGAAGATGACGCGGTTAGCGTGTTTGCCTCCGCCAACCACACTCATCCCGACCTTTCGACCCTTATCGAAGCTCTGGATAATGATAAGGCCGACGCTAACCACACGCATTCTCAGTATGCCGCTAGCACGCATACTCATGACGATAAGGCGGATGTCAACCATACTCATTCGGATATTAACACCGCGATTGAAACTCTGAATACTGGCAAAGCCGATGTAAACCACACTCACTCCGATATTAGCACTGCAATCGAAACTTTGAACACTGGCAAGGCCAACTCCACTCATACACACGCTCAGTCTGAAATCACAGGTCTCGAAGCTAAGTTAACCGAGATCGACACTGCAATCGCTGCTCTTGAGGAATCCGGTTCCTCAACTGAAGTCCAGCCGATGCTGATTGCTTCCATGCATCTCGGTAAACTGGACAATAATAGTGGCGCAGAATTCACGAGCTCTACTCGAATCTGTTCCGACGCGTTCGCAATTCAAAATGGAAAATCCTATTGGCAGGTCAACGATAAAGCAGTTAACATGTATGTTCTGATTTACGATGCCGATGAGGTTTTCTTGTCATATCTGGGCAACTTTGCATCTGGCGCTGAGATAGCGGTCAACAACGCAGACGCTGCCTACATGCGAATCGGCTCTACACTTGGCGAGTATGACCTGACAAATGTATTCCGGATTTACGATGTTGACCCGGCCACTGGTGGCTCTGGTACTGCCATTGACGCGTATACTAAAGCTGAATCGGACGCTCGCTTTGCTCCGATTTCCCATGCTCATAGCAATTACGCAACGACTGATCACACGCACAGCGACTATGCAACGACTGATCATACGCACACGGAGCTGCATACTCATGCCAACAAGACGGTTCTTGACGGAATCACCGCAGCGAAAGTAGCAGCTTGGGATGCAGGCACTGGTTCGACAACACCTACTATCGACGCTTACACCAAAACAGAGTCAGATGCTCGGTTTGCGCCAATCAGCCATACGCATGCAGATTACATGACTGAGTCAGATGCGGAGGACGCTTTTGCCCCGATCACCCATACGCATTCCAACTACATGACCAGTGTCGAAGCTGGCAACGCGTTTGCTCCTATAACTCATGAACACGCTGGTTATGCGGCTGAAAACCATACGCACAGCTACAACGATCTGACTGATATTCCATCTGATCAGGGGTCGACTTATACTCATCCGGCTACGCACCCGGCATCTATGATCACCGGTCTGGCGACTGTGGCTACTTCGGGTAAGTACTCTGATCTGACTGGTAAGCCGACTTCTCTGCCTGCCAATGGCGGTGACGCCGACACTGTTGGTGGTAAATACCCGTCGTCCTTTGCAAATGTAAGCCATACTCACAGCACTTACCTTCCGCTGTCTGGCGGTTCGCTTACTGGCAACTTGAACGTCGGAGGTATCTTCCGCGTTAACAACCAGCAGTCTGTTTACGACGATGGCAGCATGATCACACTGTCCACCAACAATCGGCAGACTATGATTGCTGGTTCCAAAATCTACAGCAAGCAGACCATCCAGGTGTCTTCTGATGAGAGACTCAAAGAGAACATTGAAGCTGTCGATTCTAATGAATGCATCAGGTTCATCAATGACCTTGACGTCAAGACGTTCAATTACATCGGGGACGACACTCCCTGCATGGGCGTTATTGCTCAGGATCTGCAGGACAGCGAGTTCGAGAAGTTCTTTGTTTCCGCACAGTCTGGTGAAGAGGGCTATCTTACAGTCAAGGCTGCGGATCTCGTCTTCCCTCTCATCGCAACAGTTCAGAAGTTGTCAGCAGAAATCGATTATCTGAAGACTAAGGTCTAAGCATAAAGGGGCTTCCTAATCGAGGCCCCTTTCCCCCATTCAAAAATTCAAAATGGATAGCATTTAAATGAGCTCACAAGGTCGGCGATAGGGTTTTTCATTCTCCATCTTCTCTCACACACCTCCAAATGTTCATTACTTTCCTCTCCTTTCAAATGACCAACCGGCCTTGTGAGTTGACTTAAGTGTTATCTAATAAACAACTAAACCTACACGAAAGGAGGCAACAGTTGTGGCAAAAGTTAAATCTGCCAGTTCGTCAAGTTCTACTAAGAAAAACATAAGACCAGCATTAACTCCTGAAGCAAGAGAAAACCAACTTATATCTTTAGCGATCGATCTGGTGGAGCAACGACTGGTTGATGGCACTGCCTCCGCACAGGAGACTACGCATTTCCTAAAATTAGCATCGAAAAAAGCTAAGCTCGAAGCGGAGCGAGCAGAATTAGAAAATGAACTAATTAAGGCGAAGACTCAGAGTCTGCGCGATCAGGCAGATATGAAGACACTCTATAAAGATGCTATTGCTGCTATGCGAAGATACAGCGGACATGGCGGTGATGGAGAAGACGAGGATGAATACAATGACGAATATTAAAACATATTCCGAGCTAGTCAAGCTCCCAACTTTCGAAGAACGCTACCGATATCTGCGTTTAAGCGGCAGGGTTGGTGAAGATACCTTTGGCTTCGACCGGTATATGAATCAGAATTTTTATAGATCGGCAGCATGGAAGCGAATTCGGGATGAAGTTATCGTCCGAGATAACGGGTGCGATTTGGGTATAGAAGATCGAATCATCCACGGTAAAATCCTGATCCATCACATAAATCCGATCACTGACCGAGATATTCTCGACCTCACCGATATTCTGTTGGACCCCGAGTATCTGATCTGCGTTAGCCACACCACTCACAATGCGATCCACTATGGTGATGAAGATCTACTCATCACAAATCCAATTGTTCGAACAAAGAACGATACGTGCCCGTGGAAACGATAAGAAAGGATTATTGCTATGAGAACTAAAGACATGCCGATTGGAGTCGTCACTTGTTTAGGGCTTGTGGTTTACTCGGAAGCAGACCAGAAATCAGAGGTCGTTTGCAGAGTTAAGTATTTGGCGGAGCTCATGATTGACCCGGATATGTCCACGGCAGATTTCTATAAAGTTTACACAGCGATGGGCGCAGAAGGTTTTTGTGAAAAAGACTTCATAGCCGTTAAATAGTAAAGGAGGCCTCATATGGAAACTAGCATATTAACTTCGATTAAAAAATTGCTGGGCGTCCCAGATGATTATTCGGAGTTTGATGAAGACATTATAATGCACATTAATAGTGTCTTTCTTAATCTAGCCCAACTTGGCGTCGGCCCCGAAGAAGGGTTTTCCATCGAAGACGACTCCGCCGAATGGGACGATTTTATTGGCGACAATGCTCAATTGCAGGCGGTTAAGTCCTATATGTATCTTAAGGTCAAACTCTTATTCGATCCTCCTTTGAGTTCTTCCGTGACCGATTCAATGAACCGGATGATCGCTGAGCTAGAATGGCGACTCAATGTAGCCGTAGACTAAAGGGGGTCGAGATATGAGCGACACAATACCGATTAGAGTTAAAAAAGAATGCTGCCGTCTGAAGCGAGAAGGGCTTACGACAAAGCAGATTTATGACGATTACTACACTAAGGAAATGGCCGACCCATGTACTCATCGTACATTCCGACGAATGCTGTTGGCATGGGAAAATCGAGTCTTTCCGGATGATACTACGCTTGAATGCGGCACATATGAAGGTTTTGTTGCACATAATGCGACAGTACAGGTCTCCAATACCGGAGAGATTGTGCAGGCCTGGATCAAACAGAAGGCAACGGATTTCGATATCGACGACCTAGTCGCAACACTTCGAGAAAACGTCGAGCACTATCAGTACAGTCCGAAACATGACGAATCTGCCGATAGAATGCTGGAAATTCCACTGTTCGATATGCACTGGGGCATCTCATTTCTAGATGATTACAAGCCAGTGCTTGATGATGTTTTAGAATACATTCATAGCCGTCATTGGGATCGTATTGTGATTCCATTCGGTCAGGACTTCTTCCATAACGATAGTGTGGTCAACGCCACAACTACTAAGGGCACGGTAATCGATAAGGTCGATATGATTCGAGCGGTTAAAGAAGGAAGAACGTTCATCACAGCGATTATTGATGCGGCTCTTGAGAATGCGAATGAAGTTCGGGTGATTTATAGTCCTGGCAACCACGACAGAAGTGTGACCTGGATGTTTATGCAGGTTCTGCTGGAGAGATATGGACCTGAAGTCGTAGACGATGCCATGGAGTATCGAAAAGTCTTTACTTATGGCAAAAACTCTATCATGGTAACCCATGGCGATTCTAAGTCAGCGACTGCTAAGAATCTATCACACATCTTTGCTGTTTCGTATCCCGAAGAGTTTGCGCAGGCCACAACAAGAGAAGTCCACGCGGGCCATCTTCATCACGAAAAAGAAGGAGACATTTTCGGCGTGATGATCAGACGTTTGTCTTCTGGAGTTGCTGTGGATGACTGGAGCAATCGCCAGGATTACGTCGGAACTCATCGCAGATTCATGATCTTCGAGTGGGATCGTAATGGTCTGCGATCGATTCACTATGTTGAGTAAGGAGGCGAAAATTCAAAATGGATAGTAAGTACATTATTACCCCCGATGGTAATTTTATCAGCGAAGATGAACTCTATCATCACGGTATTCTTGGCATGAAGTGGGGAGTAAGACGTTACCAGAATGCTGATGGAACCTTGACTGCAGCTGGTAAGAAGCGGTATACGAACTCCGATGGCAGCCTTAATGAAAAGGGTAAGAAGAAATTTGGAAACAGCGTTAAAACCGAGCAGGAAACCCCGAAAAGGAAGTCTGCTAAAGACATGACTGATGAGGAACTTACTAAGGCAGTCGCTAGAGCTAGACAAGAAGATGAGTATAATCGCCTTCGTCCTGATCCTGAGAGTAAGGCCAAAGTTAAGGGTGCCGAAAGTAAACAGCTTATGAACAAAGTGGTTAACGAAGTACTCATGCCAGCGTTCATTGCTTCGGGAAGAAACGCTCTCCAAAAAGCTCTCGATAAGCAGATGAATAAAGCGCTCGAGGATAAAATTGATCCGAACAGCAAAGAGGCGCTTCAGAAGGCCTACGATAAACTTAAGCTGCAAAGCGATATCGAAAAGCTTAAGAAAGGCAGTTCATCCATGGATGACCTTTCTAAGGAGTACGCCCTTCGAAAGAATCTGATGAAAGACGCTCAGATTGACGATGAGAAACAGCAGGAAGAAGCTCGAAAACTCCTAAAGAAACTCGGCTGGAGTGATGATTGATGCTATCAAACACCGCTACGCCAAAATATTACGGACAATTTCGAGACGCGGTACTTAGAGGAGAGATTCCGGTTTGCAAAGAAATCTCAATGGAGATGAACCGAATCGACGAACTGATTGCTAATCCCGGAGTATATTACGATGATGAGGCGATCGATGGGTTCATAGATTATTGCGAGAGTGAGCTTACTCTTACTAATGGTGAACCGCTATATCTGCTCGATTCATTTAAGCTGTGGGCGGAACAGATCTTTGGCTGGTATTACTTCGTGGATAGAAGCATATATGTACCATCTAAGGATGGCCATGGAGGTCGCTATGTTAACAAGCGAATTAAGAAGCGCCTGATTAACAAGCAATACCTGATAGTTGCCCGAGGCGGGGCTAAGTCGATGTATGCTTCCGTTATACAGAGCTATTTCTTGAATATCGACACCAGCACCTCTTATCAGGTCTGTACCGCCCCGACTATGAAACAGGCAGAAGAAGTCATGAGCCCTATTAAAACCTCCATAGCTCGAGCAAGAGGGCCTCTGTTTAAATTCCTCACTGAAGGCTCACTCCAGAATACCACCGGGGCAAGAGAAAACCGCGTTAAGCTGGCCTCCACGAAGAAAGGTATTGAAAATCTCCTTACCAATTCTATAATTGAAGTGCGCCCAATGAAGATAGACTCACTACAGGGACTCCGTAACAAAGTCGCCACAGTTGATGAATGGCTTTCCGGCGATATTCGAGAGAATCCTATTGAATGTCTTGAGCAGGGTGCCACTAAAGAGCAAGGCAGTGCCGAAAACAATGACTGGCTGATAATTGCTATTAGCTCTGAAGGTACTGTTCGTAATGGCTGCGGCGATACAATCAAAATGGAGTTAATGGACATCCTCAAAGGCGAGTATCCGAACCCTCATGTTTCTATCTGGTGGTACAAGCTTGATTCAATTGATGAAGTTAACGACCCCGAGATGTGGATCAAAGCGCAGCCGAACCTTGGTAAGACCGTTACGTATGAAACTTATCAGCTGGCAGTAGAGAAAGCTGAAAAGGTTCCGTCAGAGCGTAACGATATTTTGGCTAAGCGTTTCGGCATTCCGATGGAGGGTTACACGTACTTCTTCACATACGAAGAGACATTACCTCAGACTCGGAAACGAGATTACTGGCGTATGGCTTGTTCTATGGGAGCGGACTTGTCACAAGGCGATGACTTCTGTTCATTCGTATTCTTGTTTCCACTGCCTCGTGGAGAATTTGGCATCAAGACTCGCAACTACATAACTGAATACACTCTTACCAAGTTGCCTAGTGCAATGCGGAAAAAGTACGACGACTTTATCCAAGAAGGTAGTTTAATCGTCATGCCGGGTACCGTGCTTGACATGATGGAAGTGTACGATGACCTGGATCGTCACATCGTCGCCAGCGAGTATGACATTCGTTCTTTCGGATACGACCCGTACAATGCTAGAGAGTTCGTAGAGCGTTGGGAGCGAGAGAATGGACCGTTTGGAATCGAGAAAGTCATTCAGGGCGCCAAAACAGAGTCGGTACCTCTTGGCGAGTTGAAGAAGCTTGCCGAACAGCGAGCACTGCTGTTTGATGAGGAGCTCATGTCTTTCGCGATGGGTAATGCCATTACCTTGGAAGACACGAATGGCAATCGCAAACTTTTGAAGAAACGCTACGAAGCTAAGATTGACCCCGTAGCGGCAACTCTTGATGCGTTCGTGGCATGGAAACTTAACAAGGAAGCATTTGAGTAAGGAGGTGGACCAATTGGCTAATGAATACGTGATTACTTATGACGGTGAGCTTTGCCATTGGGGCGTAAAAGGCATGAAGTGGGGTGTTAGGCGATACCAGAACCCCGACGGAAGCCTTACTGAAGCTGGCCGTCGTAGGCTTGAAAAAGCCGATTATAAATGGGCTAAGAAGAAGACCAATAAGATTACAGCTAATGCAAAGAAAGCTTCCCAGAGAGAACTTAATGCATATGGTGACGAACTTCTGAAACTCCCAGGAGCCTTAAAGGCAAATGGAAAGCTCAGTGCTCAAACTGTAAACGCTTACAACCGAAAGATGGCCGAATTGATGAGCCAAAAAACCTCCGATATTCGAGCCCCGTCTGGCAGAGTCGTATCCTTTGTTGCAAAACGTGGAGAAGTTGGCGTCTTTATGGCGCTCTCCAACTCCGGGTATGACCCCAACCAGTATAAACAAGGCGTTTATGAGTCGGGTCGTATCGCGTATAGGAAGACGCATGCGAACAAGATTAACATTTAGGAGGAAACTTCAAAATGGAAAAACCAACACTACTTAACCGGCTGAAGAACAGCTGGAACGCATTTAGAAGCCGAGATCCTACGATGTTCTACAACGAACCTGGTATGAGTTACACTTATCGGCCAGATAGACCTCGATTCTCTAGAGGCAACGAGCGGACTATCGCTACATCTGTGTTTAACAAGATCGCAATGGATGTTGCTGCAGTCGATATTAGGCATTGCCGAGTTGATGCCAATGGACGTTACATTGAAGATATTAAATCCGATTTTAACGAGTGTTTGACTCTCGAGGCCAACATTGATCAAACGCATAGAGCTTTTAGACAAGAAGCCGTTATGTCCATGTTCGATGAAGGCGTCATCGCGATTGTTCCGATTGAGACAAAAGGTGATCCTATACTTGGAACGTCATTCGACATACGGTCGATGCGAACTGGCAAGATCATCGAATGGTTTCCTCGCAGTGTGAAAGTTGAAGTCTATAATGATCAGACTGGTAGGAAAGAGCAGATCATTATGCCGAAGAAATCAGTGGCAATTGTCGAAAATCCCCTATATTCGGTTATTAATGAATCGAACTCTACGCTAAAACGCCTCGTGAGAAAACTGGCTTTGTTGGATGCTATTGATGAGCAGTCGGCTTCTGGCAAGTTGGATCTTATTATTCAACTTCCGTACGCTGTTAAAGGCGAACTCAAACAGCAACAGGCTGACAAGAGAAGAGACGCTATTGTCGACCAGCTTAGAGGTCCGTATGGTATTGCATACATCGACGGAACTGAAAAAGTTACTCAGCTCAATCGTTCCATTGAGAACAATTTACCTAAGCAGATCGAGAATCTCACCAATCAATTCTACAGCCAGATCGGAATGACCTCGTCCATTATGGACGGAACTGCGGATGAGAAAACGATGCTGAATTACAACAACCGGACCATCGAACCGATTGTTTCGGCAATTGTTGATGCTATGAAACGCAGTTTCTTAAGTAAAACAGCTCGTACTCAGGGCCAGACTATCATGGCATTCAGAGATCCTTTCAAACTTGTGCCTATTGATAATATCGCTGAAATTGCGGATAAGTTCACTCGGAATGAGATTCTTACTTCTAACGAGATCCGTCAGATTATTGGATTTAAACCGTCTGATGATCCAAAGGCAGACCAACTTATCAATAGCAACCTTAATCATGCTAATGAGAATGGTATTAGCGATAATTTACCGATGACAAGTTCACTAGAGGAATTGCTGAATACTCCGATAAGTGAACTGGTGACCGAATAAATCTCTAAGTAAGGAGGAAAAGTCAAAATGGTAGTTACTGAAAATGACTATGATTTTAGCGGCTGGGCTACCAGGGCTAACATGAAATGCTCTGATGGTCGTACCATCATGAAAGATGCGTTCATCGATAACGATGGCGGTAATGTGCCGCTTGTGTGGAATCACCAGCATAATGAACCGTTTAATGTCTTGGGCCATGCTTTGCTGAAGAATATGGACGAAGGCGTGTACGCCTATTGCAAGTTCAATGACAGCGAGTCTGGCAAGATGGGCAAAGAAATGGTTCGAAATGGCGATGTCAACCAGCTGTCCATCTATGCTAATCAGCTTAAGCAGAAGGGTGGCAATGTTATTCATGGTGCAATCCGTGAGGTTAGTCTGGTCTTAGCCGGCGCTAACCCCGGTGCATATATCGATTCTGTCATGTGTCATAGCGAAGATTCAGACGAGAGTGGAATTATTTTCACAGGCGAAGATATAGTACTAGCCCATAGTGAAGACGAAACTACTGAAGATGACGCCACGCTTTCGCATGCTAGTAACGATAAGAAGGAGGAGGGAAATAATATGGCGGAAGCCGAGAAGGAAAAGAAAACTGAACCTGAAAAGGAACAGAAAACTGAACCTGAAAAGGAACAGAAAACTGAACCTGAAAAGGAAAAGACCGTGAAGGACGTATTCGACACTTTCACTGAAGAGCAGAAGACCGTTGTGTATGCACTGATTGGCCAGGCTCTTGAAGATAAGGAAGCCGAAAACGAACAGAAAACCAATAAGGAAGACGAAAATATTAAACACTCTGAAGGAGGAAATGAAACTATGTATAACAATGTGTTTGACCGTGATGCTGCTCAGCCGACGAATGTTCTGTCCCACGCTGATCAGGAGGAAATTATCAGAATGGCTAAGACTCCTGGCATGACTCTTAAGAGCGCTATGGAAGCATTTGCTAACGACCATCAGGATACTCTGGCCCATGGCTTCGACACTATCGATAAGCTGTTCCCCGATTTCAAGGATGTACATCCTGGCGCGCCTGAGCTGCTCGAGCGTGACAGAGGCTGGGTTGATCAGGTTCTGGCTAAAGCGCATAAGAGCCCTGTTTCCCGCGTTCGCACCAAGCAGGTTGATGCTCGTGCTAAGGAAATTCGCGCAAAGGGTTATAAGAACCGTCAGTCCGAGAAGACTATCTCAGGCAATGTTAAGGTTCTGATGCGTACTACTGATCCTCAGACCGTTTACCGTCGTGATGCTCTCCACCGCGATGACATCGTGGACATCACCGACTTTGACGTTGTTGCATATCAGCGCAACATCATGAAGCGTAACCTCGAGGAAGACATCGCTCTTGCGGCTCTCGTTGGCGATGGCCGTCTGGACACCGATGCCGATAAGATCTCTGAGGACCACATCCGTTCCATTTGGCACGACGATGATCTCTACACCATCAAGGCTACTGTCGATATCGCTACTGCTAAGAAGGAGCTTCAGGGTACTGATACCGCTGCTAACTTCGGTGAAAACTACATCTATGCCGAGGCGATTATCACCGCTGCTCTTCATGCCCGTGAGAAGTATAAGGGCAAGGGCGCTCTCGACTTCTACTGCACTCCGCATCTGCTGAACGTCATGCTGCTTGCTCGTGACCTGAACGGCCGTCGCATTTACGAGAACCGTGCAGATCTTGCTACCGTGCTTGACGTTGCGAATATCTACACTGTTGAGCAGTTCGAGGGTCTGCAGCGTGAGGGCGAAGATAGCAAGAAGTATAACCTGCTTGGTATCTTCGTCAACATGGCTAACTACCAGTTCGGTTGTGTTAAGGGTGGCGAGATCACCAGCTTCGACGATTTCGACCTCGACTTCAATACTTTCAAGTATCTGATGGAGACTCGTCTGTCTGGTGCTCTGACTGAGGTCTACTCCGCAATCGCTCTTGAGGAGCCTGTTGCTACTGCTGCAGAGGGTCAGGGCTGATAACTCGAAATAATTCAAAATGGGAGTGAAAATGGATGAATAAATGGTATGGGAAGGTTGGCTATGTCGAGACTGTCGAAGTTGAACCTGGTATTTGGGACGAACGGGAAACTGTTCGATCTTATTACGGAGAGTTTGTTAGAAAATCTAGCAAATTCCAGGTTTCTGGAAATGTGAATGACGATAAAGACGTGTCTGTCGAACTCAGCATAGTCGCCGACCCGTACTCAAGTCTTCATTTTCACTCCATTCGGTATGTTGAGTTTGGCGGCGTTAAGTGGAAAGTCAACACTGTTGAGCCACAACGCCCCAGATTGATCTTGAGTCTTGGGGGAGAATACAATGGCTGACCGTTTAGAATTACATAGTTTGCTTCAAGAACTCTTGGGTAGTTCTAATGTATATTACCAACCCCCAGAGTCTGTAAAGATGAAGTATGATGCGATCAGGTATTCTAAGAAGGATATCATGACCACGCATGCTGACGATAGCAAATACATAATGCGAGATTGCTATGAACTGATTGTAATATCTAGAATGCCGGACCATCCGGTAATCAAGAAATTGCTCGCGTTACCATACTGCAGTTATGATCGGCATTATGTTGCTGACAATTTAAATCACGATGCACTTACAATTTATTATTAAGAGGAGGACTAAAAATGTCTAAACTTACTTGGGACAATACCGGCGAACGACTTTTTGAAACCGGTGTAAAGAATGGCGTTCTGTATCCGATCCAGGCTGACGGCAAATACACCAAGGGTGTGGCTTGGAATGGCCTTATCTCTGTTACGGAGAGCCCCTCTGGCGCAGAGGCTACGGCGCTGTATGCAGACGACATTAAGTATGTTAACCTGCTTAGCAACGAGGAATTTGGTGCGACTATCGAGGCGTATACTTACCCCGACGAGTTCGCGGAGTGTGATGGTTCTGGTACGCTTGCGGAAGGCGTGACGGTCGGTCAGCAGAAGCGTAAAGTCTTTGGGCTGTGCTACAAAACTACCATCGGTAATGATGTCGATGGCAACGATCATGGCTATAAGCTGCATCTTGTGTATGGCTGCCTGGCGGCTCCTTCCGAGAAGGCTTACTCTACTATCAATGATAACCCCGACGCCATTACGTTCTCTTGGGAAGTGACCACCACTCCTGTGAATGTGACTGGCTTCAAGCCCACTTCTCAGATCACCATCGATTCCACCAAGGTCGATCCGGCCAAGCTGACGAAAATCGAGGATCTGCTTTATGGCTCCGCTGATAAGGAACCTTCTCTGCCTCTGCCGGATGAGCTTGCGGCTGCGCTTACTGCTGGCTAAGTTAACCGCAAGTATTTGGCCCATATAACACAAATTGGGACCGTATTCAGTTAGGCTGGCGGTCCCTTCTATTAACATGTAACATGCACCGCATATGCGGTTAGTTGAAAGGAGAAAAATATGATTAAGAAGACCATCACTTACAAAGATTACAACGACGTTGAGCGCACCGAGAATTTCTATTTCAACCTGTCTAAGGCAGAAGTGCTGGAAATGGAAATGGGCACCGCTGGCGGCATGGCCGAGTCCATCCAGAAGATTGTTGACGCGAAGGACGCGCCGGCTATCATTCGTGTCTTCAAGGATCTGGTCCTGAAGGCTTATGGTGTTAAGAGTGATGATGGCAGACGCTTCATCAAATCTAAGGAGCTGTCCGACGAGTTTTCGCAGACGGAAGCCTACTCTCAGATCTTTATGGAGCTGGCTACCGACGCCGATGCCGCTGCCAAGTTTGTCAATGGAATCGTTCCGGCTGATCTTGCTCAGAAGGCCGCTGCTGCTCCGACGAACGCATAAATACGATAACAACGGAGAGATGAGAGATGCTTACGATCAAAGTGCCGATTAGTCCGGAAGAATGGGACGATGTAAAACAAGAATTTATCGAACCGAAGATCCAAACTCTTCAACTGGAACACTCTCTCGTCTCTCTTTCAAAATGGGAATCAAAGTGGAAGACCCCATTTTATTCAAAGAAAGAGATGACCCCCGAAGAGACGCTCGACTATATAAGGTGCATGACACTGACGAAGAATGTAGACCCCGACGTGTACAATCATTTGACACGTGAAAATATCGAGGAAGTTATGGCGTATATTGGCGATCCAATGACGGCAACTACCTTCAGTAAAGAGGATAACAGAGTTAATAATCGAGAAGTGATTACTTCGGAACTTATATACTATTGGATGATTGCGTCCAATATTCCATTCGAATGTCAGAAATGGCATCTAAATCGCCTTATTACCCTCGTCAGGGTATGCGGCATCAAAAATACTCCTCCAAAAAAGAGAAGTAAACGTGATATCATGAATCGCAATGCAGCTTTGAATGCCGCTCGTAGAAAGCAATTAAACACGAAAGGATGATAAGCGAATGAGCAATACCCAAGCGACAGATTATAACAAGAAATATCAGAACAAAGTAAATCAGCGCGAAGATAATGCGAAGCCTGTTTCGGCCCCCGAGGTAGTTACTGCCAAAGAGGCGGTTTGCGAACCCAAAGTAGAAGAGAAAGTTGATACTTCCTTCTCGGTTAAAGTCGACATTAACTATCTTAATATTAGAAAAGGCCCTGGCATGGATTGCGAGAGAACTGGCAACTACACCGGCAAAGGAACGTTTGTTATCACCGAGGTGAAGGATGGAAACGGTTCCGACGCGGGTTGGGGGCGTTTGAAGTCTGGCGAAGGCTGGATTTCACTTGATTACGCTACAAGAGTGTAAGGAGAAATTCAAAATGATTAGTTTCAGACAAAAGGGCGACTTCTCTAAGCTTAACCGGTTTCTAGAAAGAGCAAAGTCAGTCGCCCGTTTAAGTATTCTCGACAAATATGGTCGAGAGGGAGTGGCTGCCCTTGCGTCTGCAACACCTGTAGATACGGGGAAAACGGCAGATTCGTGGTTCTACGAGATCTCTCATGACAATGGGTCTGCCACCATTACATTTTCTAACTCGAATATTAATGACGGTGTTCCAATTGCCATCATACTGCAATACGGACACGGAACAGGAACAGGCGGTTGGGTTGAGGGCAGAGACTATATCAATCCCGCGATCCAGCCTGTTTTCGATAGAATTGTGGACGAGGCATGGGAGGAGGTCACCAAGATATGAGTAAAACTATTGACGAAAGAGTCGTAGAAATGCGATTCGACAATAAACAGTTCGAATCTAATGTCGCGACTTCCATGTCCACACTTGAAAAATTAAAGAGATCTCTCAAACTTGACGATGCAGCGAAGGGCTTAGAGGGTGTTAATAATGCCGCTAGAAAGGTCGATATGTCTGGCCTTGGTGGAGCCGTTGACACTGTCAAGGCTAAATTTTCTGCCCTCGACGTAATGGCAGTAACCGCGCTTGCGAATATTACGAACCAAGCAGTCAACGCGGGTAAACATATTGTTTCGGCGTTAACTATTGACCCCATCAAGAGCGGTTTCCAGGAATATGAAACGCAGATCAATGCTGTTCAAACGATCCTTGCAAACACATCATCAAAGGGCACTACCATCAATGACGTAACTGCTGCGCTGGACGAGTTGAACCATTATGCCGACCTAACAATCTACAATTTTACTGAGATGACCCGTAATATCGGTACGTTTACGGCAGCTGGCATTGACCTGGAAACGTCAGTTAGTGCAATTCAGGGTATTGCTAACCTGGCGGCCGTGTCTGGCTCAACGTCGCAGCAAGCGAGCGTCGCGATGTATCAGCTTTCTCAGGCATTAGCTTCTGGTACAGTTAAGCTTATGGACTGGAACTCTGTCGTTAATGCAGGCATGGGCGGTGAAGTATTCCAGAATGCTCTTAAAGAAACTTCTAGATTACTTAGCACCGGTGCCGATGCAGCAATTGAAGCAAACGGATCGTTCAGAGAATCTCTTAAAACCGGATGGCTTACTTCTGAAGTTCTTACCGAAACTTTAAAGAAGTTTACTACTTCTGGAGCTAATGAATACGTTGCAGAATATACCGGGTTGTCTGTAGATGCAGTTCAGGCAGCCCTTGACAATGCCAAGGCTCAATATGGCGAAGCAGACGCAATTGAGAAAGCTTCTCAGGCATTAGCTGAAAAATCCGGTAAAAATAAAGACGAAATTAAAGCGGTGTTACAGATGGCTCAAACTGCCACCGACGCCGCCACAAAGGTTAAAACATTTACTCAGTTATGGGACGTTTTGAAAGAAGCGGCCCAGTCTGGTTGGGCAAAAACTTGGCAAATTATAATTGGTGACTTTGAGCAAGCCAAAGATCTTCTGACTCCATTATCAGACAAGCTTACCGCGTTCATCAATAAAATGTCTGATTGGCGAAATGATCTGTTAGAGAGCGCCCTTGGTAAGAGTTTTTCGAGTTTAGGAGAAAAAATTACTGGCGCGTTAACCCCCGTAAAGAAAGTGGCCGAAACTGTAACTGAAACAGTAAGTTCAGTTACTGACGCAGTAAGCGATCTTGGGGGCATAGTAGACAAAGTTATCTTAGGCGACTTTGGAAACGGAGCAGATCGCTTTAACGCACTTACCGAGGCCGGGGAAAATTATTATAGGGTTCAAAATAAGGTAAATGAGGCACTTAATAATACTTTCCGATATTCAGAAGAGCAGATAGCGTCGCAAGACAAACTTCTCGGTAAGCAGAAGGAAACCGTCGAAGCAACAAAAGAAACGGCAGGCGCAACTTCTGAAAATCAAGAAGCAACTGTAAAGCTTACTGATGCCCAAAAAGAGCAGATAAAATCGCTAGCAAGGTTATCCGATGAGCAACTGCGGTCTAAAGGCTATACAGAAAAACAAATTGAAGCTTTAAATGAACTCCGAAGTACTGCTGAGAAACTTGGCATCCCTTTAGACGAGTTTATCGATAATTTAGATGAAATCAATGGACGCTGGCTGTTAATGAATTCATTTAAGAATATTGGCAAGTCATTGATCCAAGTGTTTACCTCTATCGGTAAAGCGTGGAGGGATATTTTTGACCCAATACAATCCGATTCGATTTTTAATATCATAGCCGCATTCCATACGTTGACAGCATCTCTTATTCCTAGCGAAGAAACTGCCGAAAAGTTAACTAGAACGTTTAGGGGATTATTCGCCGTTCTCGATATCGTCAGGACTATTGTCGGCGGAGGTATTAATGTTGCTTTTAAAATCCTCTCGAAAGTTCTAAGCGCGTTTCATTTAGATATACTTGATGTAACAGCTAGTGTTGGCGATACCTTAGTGGCATTCCGCGATTGGTTACTCGAAGGCAACGCCCTTTCTAAGGCTATTAATAACTTGATAGCTAGACTCCCGAGTCTAATCGAAAAGTTCAAGGAATGGTTTGACACATTTAAGCAGAGCTCAACTATCCAGGCGCTCCTTACTGGAATAACAAATGCGTATAAATGGTTTAACGAGGCCCTCCAAAAATCTGTAACCGCGATTAGAAAATGGTTCGCTGTTTTCAAGGAAACTGAGGGCGTTAAACAGCTAGTCCAAGCTGTGGAAAGCCTGTCGGCAGCGTTCGAAAAACTCTTTAGCGGCCAGATCGATGTTCGCGAGTTTTCCAGAACGCTCGGTAATAGTTTAGCGGATCTTTTAACGTCTTTGCCGAAGATTGCGCTCCAATTTGGTAGAGATTTCATAGCTGGCTTCTCGAACGGTATTGGCGATGGGATCTCCAAAGTTATCAACAGCGTTCTTAAGTTCTGTTCTGACTTTATCAGCGCTTTTGCAGA
>ERZ1106963.1239-NODE-1239-length-32497-cov-7.454719_pt1 | contig 32497 bp, 40 predicted proteins | sample MGYA00403681_ERZ1106963 | MGnify/ENA primary metagenome ERZ1106963 (study PRJEB35170, sample SAMEA104062407) | human gut metagenome | biome: human gut; feature: human-associated habitat; material: faeces | place: Denmark | collected 2012-05-03 ...
GAGCAAGTCCCGATTTTAACAAGCACGTCTGGAAACTTTTACCGGACAGTAGTGAGGTGGAAACGGATTTCGCGCTCTGGGCCGAAGCCGTGAAACTGCCGCAGAAACTGCGGATGATGCGTATCGCCCGATGTCAGGACGGCGAAGCGTTTGCGGTGCTTGCCACCAATCCCAAGGTACGGCATCCGGTGAAAATGGACATCCAGCTGGTGGAAGCCGACCGGATTTCCGGAGAACTGCGGTGGAACGAAGATGAAAATTCCGTGGACGGCATCACTTACGATCAGTGGGGAAACCCGGTGGATTACCGGATTCTCAAATACCATCCCGGCGATGTGAAGTTCGCAACGGGCAAGGAAGCATTCCATGTTCCGGCGGAATTCATGCTCCACATTTACCGCCCGGACCGACCGGAACTGCACCGGGGAGTGCCGGAACTGACGGCGGCGCTTCCTCTGTTTGCCCAGCTCCGGCGTTACAATCTGGCAGTGCTTTCCGCTGCGGAGGCGGCTGCGGATTTCGCCGCTATCCTCTATACGGATACGCCGCCGGACGGCGAAGCGGAGAAAGTCCCGCCGATGGACGCTTTGGAACTGGAACGGAACATGATGCTGACCGTTCCCGCCGGGTGGAAAATGGCGCAGCTGGACTCCAAACAGCCGACAGCGAACCATGCGGAGTTCGTGAAAATCATCTTGAGCGAAATCGCACGATGCGCCGTTTCCACCTACGGCTCGGTGTCCGGTGATTTCAGCGGTCACAATTATGCTTCGGGGCGTTTGGACAACCAGCTGTACCACAAGAGCATTTTGGTAGACCGGGCGTTCTGGGAAACGGAAGTGCTGAATCATGTTTTCGCAATGTGGTACCGGGAATACGCGCTGACATCCGGCAATCCGACGGAACCGCAGACACCCCGGCACACATGGTTCTGGGATGGCTTCGTTCACGTCGATCCCACCAAGGAGGCAACGGCACAGGAAACCCGGCTGTTGAACCACACCACGACCCTTGCAGCCGAATGCGCGAAGGAAGGACGCGATTACATGAGCGTCCTCCGGCAGAGGTCGAAGGAAATCAAACTCATGCGGCAGATGGGCATCCCCGTTCCGGGAGACCCGGCACCGCAGCAAACTACCGAACCCGGCAAAAAGCCGGATTCCAAACAGGAGAAGGATGAAGATGCAGAGTGAATTCACGCTCATCGAAGCGGCATCCGATGGCAAGCCGAAGGTTGTCGGGACTGCGTACAGCGGCGGCAAGATGAAACTGCCGGGGTGGAAATACCCCGTGGTGGTCGATCTCGCCGGAATGGAAATCCCGGAAGCGGTTCCGCTTCTGGCGAACCATGAAAACAAGACCACGGCGAGAGTCGGCATGGTCACGGCGAATGTCGCCGACGGCATTCTCGGCATCACCGGGGAAATCGTTTCGGAGAGCGGAGATGCCAAAGACATCATCGCCCAGTGCAAAGCCGGTGCCGACTGGCAGTTGAGCATCGGTGCGGATGTGAAGGAATGTGAACTGGTGCAGAACCGGGGACGGGAAGTCAACGGGCAGATGCATGAAGCGCCGTTCTATCACATTCGGAAATCCACCTTGAGAGAGGTGTCGGTAGTGGCGGTCGGTGCGGACGCCTCCACCAGAATGCAAGTTACCGCCCGGTTCAATCTGAACAATAAACCAATTGAAGGAGAAGTTATGTCCGAAGAAACCAAGAATCTGAACGCCGCCGGAGTTGTCAATGCCGAACCCGAAAAGCATGAGGTCACGGCGGATGCGCCGGAAGTCAAAGCGGAAGCTGAAGTGGATGTTGCTGCGGCTGCGTCCGATGCTGCCGTGAAAGCCGTCAAAGCGGAACGCGACCGTGTTTCCGCCATCCAGAGCATCTGCAACGGGGAGTTTCCCGAAATCGAAAAGGAGGCGGTCTCCGCAGGTTGGACTCCGGAAGTCACCACCAAGAAGGTGCTGGAAACCATCCGCGCCGAGCGTCCCGCCGCCAGTGTTCACATCAGCGTGAAGGCTGCGCCGGAGGGCGGTGAACTCCGCAAGAACATCGAGGCGGCCATGTGTCTCCGCTGCGGTGTCAGTGCCGATGTTCTGGAAAAGTCCTACGGGGCGCAGACCGTTGAAGCCGGTATGCGCGACATGGATATGCCGCTCAAACAGCTGCTCATCGAATGCATGAAGATGGACGGCATTCCCTACAGTCGCGGATTCGACAACGAGACCATCCGCGCCGCTTTCAGTTCCGTGAGCCTGCCCGGTATTCTGTCGAACGTGGCGAACAAGAAGTTGCTTCAGTCCTATGAGGCACAGCCGGTCATCGCGACCAAACTCTGCTCCACCGGCGATCTGAACGATTTCAAGGAAGCCGAGCGTTTCCGCCTGACGGATGTCGGAGACCTTCAGCCAGTCGGCGCTGACGGGGAAATCAAGGACGGCGGCGTCACCGAAGAGAGCGCGAAGAACCAGCTGGACACCTACGGCAAGAAATTTTGCCTCACCCGCAAGATGATTATCAATGACGATCTGGGTGCTTTCATGAAAGTGCCGGTGGCGATGGGCAACCGCGCGGCGCGTCTCATTGACCAGCTGTTCTTCAGCCGTCTGCTCAAGAATCCCACGCAGGCAGACAACAAGGCGCTCTTCCACAGCGGCCACAAGAATCTGCTCACCGGTGCGACCAGTGCGCTTTCCTCCGACTCCCTGAAGAAAGCCATTCAGCTTTATCTGGATCAGGTGGATGCCGACGGTCAGCCCATCAGCGTCGAACCCCGTTTCCTGCTGGTGCCGACTGCCCTCAAGCACCTTGCCATCGAACTGACCCGCGGTGCAACTCTCGTCATGGCCGGCGGCACTGACAATGTTGTCCGTCCGGCGCTGAACGTCCTCGCCGATGAAAATCTGCAGGTTGTTTCCAGCCCGTACCTTGCCAACAGTGCCTACGAGGGAGCATCCCAGACGGCATGGTATCTCTTCGGCGCTCCGGGGCAGATCGACACCTTCGAGATCGGGTTCCTCAACGGCAAGCGCACCCCCACCGTTGAACGCGGCGAAACCGATTTCAACACGCTGGGGATGTGGTTCCGCGTCTACTTCGACCTCGGTGTCAGAGAGCAGGATTTCCGCGGGATGGTCAAAGCCAACGGTGCCGCCTAATCAATCAGCCGGGAGGGAAACCTCCCGGCGTCAACAAAACCAATTCAAGGAGATTTGATTTATGATTGCTCGTTTTGTCCAGAAAGGCAATGCCATTGATTACCGTCCCTCTGCCGCCGTGGCGGCCGGAGACGTGATTGTCCAGGGAAACCTTGTCGGAATCGCACGGCTTGACATCCCTGCCGATACGCTCGGCCCTCTCGCCGTGGTCGGTGTTTACGAAATCGCGAAAGCGTCCGGTGCAATCACGGTCGGTGCTGTTCTCTACTGGAATGCCGCCAACAAGAATGTCACCACCACCGTCACGAACAACACCTATATCGGCAAGGCAGTGACTGCGGCCGCCTCCGGGGATGCAACGGTCTGCGTACTGCTGAATGCGCCGCACGTGGCGTAATCATGGGACTGCTTGAGCAAGGTGCGGAGTGGCTCAAGGATCAGCGGAAAGCCTGTCTTGCGGTGACGGTGAAATACTGTCCGCAGACAGGCTCTGCAAAAGAAATTTCCGCGACTATCGGACGGACGCTCTTCCGGGCGGAAAACCAGTACGGGGTAACGGTCCGCATCGAAAGCCGGGACTTCATCGTTTCGGCTGACGATGTGGATTTCATTCCGGAACGGGGCGATGTCATCGTTTACGCGGGAAAGCGTTACGAGGTGCTTGCCCCAAACGGAGAGCCGGTCTGGCGGTGGTCGGGAAACGGAAACAGTTCACACCGCATCCACACCAAAGAAATCGGAGATGAATAAAATGCCCAATGAAGACGTTCCTACCACCCGCGATGTCTGGGAACAGCTGAATCAGGCACGGCTGGAAATCGCTGAAATCCGCGAAATGATAAAGATGCATTTCGAGGATAAGCAACATCATTTCCCGCCATGCAAGGCGGCATCGGATATGCAGAAGACTATGCTCTCTGCAACCGGAGCTGCTTTGCTGGCGCTGATGGCTGCAATCGGCAGCATCGTTGCGGAGTTTTTGAGGAGATAAAATGTCGGATGTCCTGAATATCGCAAACGCCGTGGCCGCAGAACTTTCCGAATACAATACGGAAGTGCTGTTCTGTCCGGAATACGAATTGCGCGATCTGGAAGAAATGAAGGTCTGCGTGGTTCCTCTTGCCGTACAGTACAAAACGCTTTCCCGGACTACGCACGAAGAGGTCTTGAAAGTCCAGATCGGTTTTTTGAAACGAGCCAACGAGGATGACCTCGAAGAACTTCTGCCGACCGTGGAATCGCTGGGTCTTGGATTCCTCGGCAGAAAGATTGCCGGTGCGATCTGCATCGGCGTTGCTTACGACCCGATTTATTCCCCGGAACACCTCCGGGAGAGACGGCAGTTCACCTCGGTCATCGAACTTGCCTTCAAGAAAGCATCCTGATGGCCGATGCAACGGTCCGGGTGGAATTTGACCCGGATGCGGTGAAACGGGCTGTCAAAAGAGGAAGCACGGAATCGCTGAAACAAGCCGGTGCGTATGTCCGCAAGTCGGCACGGAATTCCGTGAAGAAATCCAAGCATTCCTCCATTGCTGGAACACCGCCCCACACCAGACGGGGACTGCTGAAACGCTCTCTGCTGTTCGGCGTCGAACCCCGCCGCATGGCGGTGGTGATCGGTCCCGCATTCAAATTCGTGGGAATTTCGATGACCGCCCATGAATTCGGCGGGATGTACCGCCACCGCAAGTATCCGAAGCGCCCGCTAATGGGACCGACGCTTCAGAAGACCGCTCCGCAGATTTCCAAACTGTGGGCGAATTCAGTTAAACCATAACTCAAAGGAGTTTTTTCTATGGCAATTGTTCTTGGCCTTGATGCAAAACTCTTCCGCGGTACTGCCGGAACACAGGCGGCAACGGAAGTCAAAAACGTCAAGGATTTGACCCTCAATCTGGAATCCGGCGAAGCGGATGTAACCACCCGTGCCACGCAGGGATGGAAAGCATCGGCGGCAACGCTGAAGGAAGCGTCTCTGGAGTTTTCCATTCTCTACGACACCGCCGACGCCGACTTCACGGCCTTCCAGACGGCGTATTTCAGCAATACGCCGATTGCGCTGTTCGTGTCGGATGGGCAAACCACCGCTCATGGTCTTGATGCCGACTTTTCCATCACCGGCTTTTCTCTGGAACAGCCGCTGGAAGAAGCCGTCAGCGTTTCCGTGACGGCAAAGCCGACCGCATCCACCCGTGCGCCGACTTGGGTGTAAAAACCGATGTAAGCATACCTCCGCAAGCCTCTCAACGATGCTCAAGGTGCGGAGGGTTTTCTTCTAACCATAAATCATAAGGAATACACCCGATGAAAAGTTTCACCGATAATCTTGGACGCACATGGATGCTGGTCGTGAATGTCGCGGCAATCAAACGCGTCCGCGCGCTCTGCGATGTCGATCTTAACGCCATTGTGGAAATCGATCACGACAACAATCCCAGCACCAAACTGCTGGAACGGCTCTCTTCCGATCCCGTTCTACTTGTTGATGTTCTTTACGCCGTCTGCAAGCCGGACTGCGACCAGAAACAGGTCAGCGATCAGGACTTCGGCGCGGCGATGGCCGGCGATGCCATCGATCATGCGACCACTGCCCTGCTGGATGAGATCGTTGATTTTTTCCCGGAAGCGAAACGGCTGGCATTCAAAAAGATCCTCTCCGCGACCCGCCGTTTCGAGGAGATCGCAAAGAAGAAGCTGGAGATGATGCTTCAGGACGGAAAGTTCGAGGAAAAACTGGTCTCCGAACTGGAACGGTTGACCGGCTTGTCCGGGAGTGCGCCGGCATCTGCGGAGTGAATCCCGACCCGTTCACATTGCGAGAATTGGTCATGATGGTCGAAGGACGCGGCAAGATGGAATGGGGGCAGACTTCCTGTCTCATGGCGCTGATCGCCAACATCATGCGCGACCCGAAGAAGAGCAAATCCGTGAAGCCGTCGGAATTCAACCCGTATCTGCAAAAGGAACTGCCCGTGATGAAAGCGCCCGTCAGTATTCTGCGGGACATCTGGTGTCGGAAAGAGCAAAGCCAAGGCTGATTTTATAGAAAAACACATCATTATTTCTATAAAAACAGACAGGGATTTGAAAAAGAATCTTTTTTACTTGCTCTTTCTTGCAGCGGCAATTTCAGCATTGATTTCATCAAGACTCATTTGAGAATTGCCGTTGGCCTGTGAAATTGCGGAAAGTGTCCGCATAGCGGCAATGGCATCGCCAGCCGAGGGAACAGAGTTCAGTTTTACAGCAAACGGGACTCCTTGTTCCTGAACCAGCTTGGTAAGACTCATACGCAGATAGGTCGGCAAGTCAAAGCCGAGTTTTGTGCAGAGATCATTTGCCTGCTGACGCAGACCATCGTCAATTCGGAATTGAACCAGTGTGTTCGGCATGATGCTTCTCCTTTCGGTATTGTTTTATCTTTCATTTGCAGTATAATATAATGCAAAAACAATCATTTTGCGAGTTCTTGTTTGCAGAAAAAGTAAAATTTAACCAGAAAGAAGGTGAAAAATGAGTGCTGCCGGTAATGTAAAAGCCGGAAGGGCGTATGTGGAAATCCTTCTGGACCAGACAAAACTGGAACGGGGACTGAAACAGGCGCAGGCGAAACTGAAGAATTTCGGCAGTGCGCTGACCGGGGTCGGCAAGAGCATGGTGGCGGTTGCCACAGTTGCCGCCGCTCCCATCGCATACGCCACAAAGACCTTCGCCGATTTCGATGACCAGATGCGGATGGTCAAAGCCGTATCCGGGGCAACGGAAAAGGAATTCCAGAGGCTGACCGAGGTCGCCGAAAAACTGGGACGGGAAACCTCCTATACGGCGAAACAGGTCGCTGACGGCATGACGGCAATGGGACGGATGGGCTTCAATCCCAAGGAGATCGAAAACGCCATCCCGGCTGTTCTGAACCTTGCCCGTGCCACCGGAGTGGAACTGGGCGAAGCCGCTGAAACGGCGGCGAACAATATGCGGGTGTTCGGCATCGACTCTTCCAAGATGGCGGATGTTGCCGACATCCTGACCGCAACGGCAAACGGCTCGGCACAGACGTTGACCGATCTTGCCGAAGGGCTCAAGATGGCAGGACCGCAGGCGGCTGCCGCCGGGGACAACATCATCAATGTTTCCGGAGCGCTGGGAGTTCTGGCGAACATGGGCATCAAAGGGTCTCTCGCGGGGACTGCGCTCCGCAAGGCGTACAGTCAGTTTGCGAAGACCAAAGTGCAGGATAAACTCAAAGCCATCGGCGTTGCCACCACCGATGCCAACGGGAATCTCCGTTCCATGCCGGACATCATGGCAGACATCGCCAAAAAGATGAACGCCATGCCGACCGCCCAACGGCTGAATTTCGCGGAGGAGATTTTCGATCTTCGCGGTTCTCTTGCCGGACTTCAGTTGGGCGGAAACATTCAGCAACTTGACGAATTCATCAAACGGCTGAAAAACGTGGGAGGTACAGCCGCCAATACGGCAAAGGAGATGGATTCCGGTATCGGAGGTGCGTTCCGTATCTTCATGAGTGCCGTTGAGGGATGCCAGATCGCCATCGGCAGAATTATCGGCGAAGCGCTCGGTCCCTACATCCAGAAGATGTCTGCCGTTCTGAACAAAGTCGCTGAATGGATCGCCGCCCACAAAGAGGTGGTCATTATGGCGGTGAAGGTCATCGCCGTGGTGGCAGCCGTTGGCGCAGGGCTGATCGTTGCCGGACTTGCTTTCAAGGTCATGGCGATTGCGGTCGGTGCGCTCTGCACTGTGTTTTCAATTCTGAAGGTGGTCATCCTTGCCCCCATTGTGGCGGTCAAAGGACTGATCGCCGTGTTCACCATGCTGAAAGCGGTTCTCATCGGCGTAAAGGTCGTGGCTCTTGCCACATGGGCGGCAATCACCACACCCGCCGTGCTGGTCGGTGCGGCACTGGGAGTCCTCGTTGCCGTGGTCTGGAAACTGACCGGCGCGTGGGATATGTGTGCGGATGCCCTTCGCGGACTGGGAGCCGATTTCGGCAATGCCTTTTCAAGCATCAAAGAAATCGTCGGGGAAACATGGGAGGTGATAAAAACCGCCCTTGCATCCGGCGATCTTGCGGGAGCGGCGAAGGTGGGACTGGCGGCACTGAAACTGGGCTGGCTCACGGGGCTGATGCCCTTGAAAAAGGCATGGTATCAGCTGAAAAACTTTCTCTCCGACAGCTGGACGGTGACCATCTATTCCATATTGAAACTGGGCAACAATCTTTGGTACGGACTCATCATGGGACTGAAACAAGCGGGTGATGCCATCGCTGACGCCTGGAGTTTTATCTGGGACGGCGTGATCGGAGCGTTTGAATCCACCATCGGTTATCTCAAAAAGAAATGGATTCAGTTCAAAGGGTTCTTCGATTCCGATGTGGATGCGGAGATCGCCCGCGTGGATGCCGAAATGGCACAGAACAAACAGGAGCGCACCCAACGCAGTGCCGATGCCGTCAACCGGAGAGCCGCTGAACGCGATGCTCTGAACCGGGAGTGGGATGCTTCCAACAAGGCAATCGATGATGCGATGCTTGCCGAAATCAATCAGAATCAGGAAGCGTACAACAAGGCTATGGGCGAAGCGGCTGCGGAGATCAATGCCGCAAAAGCCGAATGGCGGAGCGCCATGGACGAGGTGAAGAAACGCGCCGAAGAGAAAGCGAAGCAGGTCGAAGCGGACAAGGCGAAAACCGAGATCGCAGCTGAAGGCACGAGACAGGCGGAGACCAAAGTCGCGGATATGTCCAGCGGGACAAAATCCGTTGGCGCATGGTCTGCCGAAGAACTGGACGCTCTGCTTGGCGGCGGGGGAAACGCCCAGGAGCGCACTGCGAAAGCCACCGAGGAATCGGTCCGGCAGCAGAAAGAAACCAACAAGCAGCTGAAGCAAATGGAAAAAAGTTCCGGAAGCGGCAGTGCTGCATTGACATACAGTTGAGGTGAAAAATGAGCGTAACAGTAACGCAGGCGTGGGAGGGAGTCGATCTCCAGCTTGAGAAAGGTTCCGGGAGCAATGAATCCAGCACCGCGACCGTATATTATATTGTAAGCGGGGCGGCAGACGAAACGACCGCCTGTTCGTCTTGCTACAGCAGCGCCCCGGACACATACGCGGGGATCGACAAGAAATCCGTTTCCGTTTCGGAGCGCCTGACCGATACCTCGTGGAAAATCGAGGTTCGGTATGGTACGGAACAATCCTCCGGAGGCGGGAATACCGGCGATGAGGACGATGAGCCGACCGTCAATTTCGACTGCTCGGCAGGCACGAAACACATGACGCAGGCGATTTCGCAGACCTGCGTCTATGCCGGGAACGGGGAAAAGAAAGACTCTGCGGATGTTGCCGTGGCCGTTCCCATCGGCTGGAACGGCAAAGACGGCAGTGAATCCGAGGCGGCGGGTGTGGATGTCAGCATCGGGGAACTGCGCGAAACCTACACCAAGACTTTCTCCCGTTCCAAGGTCACCGGCACATCGTGGAAACGGAAGGTCGCCGAACTTGTCGGCAAAGTAAATTCCGGGTCATTCAAAGGCTGGAATGCCGGGGAGTGTCAGTTCCTCGGCTGTTCCTATTCCGCTCCGCTTTCCGGCAGTAAAAAGGTACAGGTCAGTTTTCATTTCGCCATCCGGCTGAACGAAAGCAAGGCCACCATCGCCGGGGAAAGCATTGGCTCGAAGAAGGGGTTTGAATACCTCTGGGCGCTGACGGCGGATGAGGTGTCGGACGGAGAGCGGGTCCGCAAGGTCAAGAAAGTTTATAAAGCCGAGGTCTGCGAAACCGACAGCTTCAGCGGATTGGGGATTTGACGATGGCGTTTTTTCCTCATGTCAACAAGGGCGATGCTTTTCAGCCCAACTCCATCTTGGAGAACAACATCCGCGACTGCGTCAACTCCTTCAACGGGTACGGCGCAAGACCGATGACGGGAGTCAAGGGCAATTCCATCCGGGTCGCGGTCTGGAACGCTTCCGGCAAAGCGTTGCCCGCCGGTGCGGCGGTATCCATTGAACCCAACGGCGATGAAAACGAAGCGGGCGGTCGCGCTCTTCCTTGCCAGTTATATGACGGAGACAACAGAGCGTGGGGTATCCTTGCAGACGCTCTTCCGGAAAATGCCGTCGGCGACTGCATCATCGGCGGCATCGTAACAGTGTCTCTTGTCGGCAACGGCAATCCGGGAGACCGGGTGATGCCGGTCATCCTTGAAAACGGCAAGGTGCAGAAATTCTCCGCGATTCCATGCGGAGACGCCCGGCTGCTGTTTGCCGATGGAAACAATTCGGTGATTCTGCTTGACCGGGAAGACGGATACCACGGATATTTCAAAGTGGTCTTGGCGAAGATGACCGGGGAACCGCCGGAGGAAGGCGATGACAGTTCAAGTTCGTCTTCTTCAAGCAGCTCGTCTTCCAGCAGTTCCGATGAGAGCAGTTCGAGTGATGATGACGATCAGTGGCCGAGCGGTTCCGGGATTCTCGGTTTGTCCGGCGGAAGACTGGTTCTGTACCCCACGGGCAGCTGCGATGATGACGGCGAAGGCGATGACAGCGGAGACGATGACTCTTCGGATGATGATTCTTCGGACGATGACAGCAGTTCATCTTCCAGCAGTTCAAGTTCTTCTTCCTCAAGCAGTTCGTCTTCATCAAGTTCGGATGACAGTAGTTCATCGGAAGAATCATCTTCCGGCGGTGAAGGCGGCGAAGGAGACGAAACGGTTCTGGCGGTCATTGACGGGGCGAATCCCGACTCCGGAACCTGCGGTTTCATTGATATGGGAACGACCCATATTTCCGTCCCCCGCTGCACCTTCGCCGACTGGAAGCGGGAAACTGACCTTTACGTTTACCTTCAAACCGGAGGAAACGGAGTGGGGGTGTATCTCTCATCATCGTATCCGACACCGGCGGGAAAGAAATTCAGGCGGTTGCTCGGCCGGCTCATTTACCGCAACGGAGCGTATTCCGTGGTGCAGGAACAGCACGGCCCGGTAATCGAAAACTATCAGATGATGATAGGCGGATTGGGGGTCGGCAATGGCAGGTAATGTCTGGTTCAAAAACGGGAAAATCGTTCTGGAGGACGGCAAAGTCATCCTCTGCGACCGATGCCCGTGCAAATGCGAACCGAAGGTGATTGCAAGTTTCATCACCAACGGTTCGGACGAGAGCCGGAAACGCTGGAATCTCCGTCCGTATCAGCGCGACCATATCGGCGATTACGGCGGTCACTGGCGCATCCGGGATGTGGGGGAAGCGCACCACAACAATTCCGAAGCATCCTGTTCCGGCTCGATTTACAATACCGGGACAATCAGCAAAAAAGGGGCGCTGGAAGGTCTGCCGGATGAGTTCGTTTCCGGCTATTCCTATGATGGCTACATGGAACTGCAGCAGGGATGCGAAGACGAAGACGGCAACATCGTCTGGTCTTGCCCGTAACCACGAAGAAAGGTAAAAAATGTTTGATTTTCAGAATGACAATTACACGCATATGCCGTTCGCCGCACCCGGCTCACCACCAGACTTCCGTCCGGAGGAGTTCTGCTGCATCATCGTGAACGGCAAATGGAAACTGCACCGGTATCATGCCGGAGCGTGGGAGCGAATCAATACCGGTCTGCCGGAGGATGCCACCGAGTGTTCACCCTGCGGTATCTACGATCCGACAACCGGGATATGGTCTCTTTCCTTCATCGCCGGAGGTTCGGAAGAGCAGAGACAGTTCTACCTCTACCGCATTGCCGACCTTGCGAATCCGGAGTCCGTGGCGGTCATCGCCGCCGATGCCGGGTTTGTCTGGAAAGAGAAGATCGTCTATGCCGGACGCAGAAGCGGTATCACCGTTGCCGAGGGGAGCGCAAGGAAATCCTACACCCTATCCGGCGTGGAATACCTCTACCGGGTTTCACCTCATGTGGAACGGCCGCAGGAGTTCATCATTTCCGGGCAGAAGACGGACGGCACGGTCTTTTCATGTATGCTTGACCCGATGAGAAAAACGCTCCGGGAACTTACCGTGGACGATGAAGCCGCCTACAAGGGCATCATCTGGAACGGCAGATGTTATTACGCACGGCGCGACGGTGAGTTCGAGGAGCGGCACATCGTCTGTTCCGACCGCTACCGTTTCCGCGATCTGCCGTACAAAGAATTTGTAACCGAAAATGAGTCTGCCGGCGAACCCGTCGGCGGCTGGGAGTTTGAATAATGAGCTGCAACTGCCATGGAAAGAAAGGCATTCGTATTCAGTTCGCCGCCCCGGATGACCAATGCACCGCCTGTGCGAGAAAGCACGTCAAGGCGGCATGGAGCAAATGGGGCGAGTTCACCTACGAGGATGACAACCGGGATTATTGCTCGGCTCAACTCCGGGATGCCGCCGACCATTTGAAATTCAGCCACCGGGAGACGGCGCTGAAACTGCGGGACTTGGCGGTCATCATCGAAGAGAACCGGGATGCGGAACTGGGCGACATCGCCGCCGTGCTGAATGCATTGCGAATTGAAACGCGGGATTTGTTCTACGCAGACCATCCCGAAGCGAAAGAAAGACTGGAGGCATTGAATGATTGACCTTGTAATACCGCTTGGAACCGGGAGCAAATCCGGCAACGATGAACTCAAGCTCTTCCTGCGGAGCATTGAAAAGAACGGAACAGGCATCCGGAACATTCTGGTCGTGACGGACCATGTTCCCGACTGGCTCACGGGAGTGCAGATTGTCCCCCAAGGTGACATTTACGAGAAAAACAAGGACGGCAACATCATCCGCAAAATCCTTGCTGCTGCCGTTTCGGAAGGAATTTCCGATGAGTTTGCCTGGAGCAGTGATGACATTGCGTTGCTGAAACCGTTTGACTTCAAGACGATGCCGCCCATCTACAACGCCAGAGGAAAAGACCGTTTCCCGGCTGACGGTTCGATCTGGCAAAGGCGCGTCCGCCGGACATTCGAGTTCCTTGAAAGCCGGAATCTGACGCTGGCGCATAATTACGAATCCCACACGCCGCACCGCTATCCGACACGAAAACTGGTTCGCACCATGCGGGAGATCGATTATGCCGCCGATATCGGCTACTCCATCAACACGCTGTTTCACGGATTGCTCGGCATGACCGGAGGATTCGACCAGAGCCTTTTCAAAGAGACCTGCGAAAAGGATTCCGGCTGGAAAATGGACAGGACGCTCATCGGATACAACGACACCGCCTTTCTGGGCGGTCTGCGGGAAGAACTGTTCAAACGGTTTCCCGGCAAATCAAAATATGAAAGGTGATTATGCAGACAATACCATTTTATGTCGCGGCGGGTTCGACCCTCGGCGCGGTCCGCGATTATGCGAATGCGCAGAACGCCGCAGCGCCGGTTCTGACGCGGGGCGTTGCGACCTGCCTCAAGATGAGACTGTTCGCCAGCGGTGAAAGCGCCGACCCTTACCCTCTTGCGGAATTGCAGAGCATCCCGACATGGCAATTCGTGATGGACGATGATTTCGACAGCACTTCCGCCTATATTCTGGTCGCGGATCACGATGACATCACCGTGGAACGGGTCACGGAAACCATCAATGGTACGCCGTGCGTTTTCACGGAAATCACGCTCCCCATCACGGAGATGAATACGGAAGAACTGAATGCGCTGCTGGGAACGCAGGAGAGCATCGCAACGCTGAACGGGGAACTGGTCGGCTTTGACGAAGATTCCAGCGAGGTCTTCGTGCTTCAGGTCAAAGGGTTCACGGTGCGGAACCGCATTTCATCCACCGGGAATCCCACGGAAATCCCGGCGGAATATCTGACGGAAGCACAAGTGCGCGCCCTTTGTTCTGCCGGATTGGAAATGATTTTCTCCGTAACGGCAAGCGAAAATGCCGCCGACTGGCACAAAACGCAGACAACCTCCGACAAGTTCTTCCGCATCCGTTTGCGTGGCGATTCCCGGAACTGGACCGCGGGAAGCGCCGCCGATTACGGATGGAGTGACTGCTTCGGTTTGCTGGTCGGCGCAACCGGTACTCCGGGCGCAGACGGAACGACATGGTATTGCCATTCTGCCTTTGCGACTGCCGCCGATGGAACGGGGTTCATCACCGATGCAACGAACTGGACGGCGAATCACAAATACATCGCATTTCTGACCACGGATAAGCAGACGATCACAGCAACGGATTTTGCCGGACTGTGGGTGAAATTCATCATCGATAGTGCGGCGAACATCGCCGTCACGGATGCCGGAAACTACTTCCAAGGGAGTACCGTGGAAGCGGCATTGCAGGAGGTCGGCGCGAACCTCGCCGGTCTGGAACAACTTTTAGCGGGGATTTAAGATGAGCATTTCAAATGAAATCGCACGGATTTCCAATGCGAAGACCGCAATAAAACAGGCGATCAACGCCAAGGGCGGCACATTGGTGAATGAAAAACTTTCCGCTTATGCCAGCGCCATTGACAATCTGCTTCCGGAGGAGTTCGGAAACCGTGTGCGGTTCATTGACTTTGACGGCACGATATTGAAAACAATGTATGTGGCAGACGGCGAGAGCGCAACTCCCCCGGCACTTCCGGTTCATGCCGGACTGACGTTCAAGGAGTGGAATACTTCCCTGACGGACATTCACAGCCACCGCGACATCGGCGCAGTCTACGACACGGCAAGCGGATGTGCGGAATTCGATGTCCGCATGGTGGTCAAAACCGGCTACACGGTCACATTCAACCCGTACCTTGAAAGCGGAACGCTGACCATCGACTGGGGAGACGGTACGACCGACACGGTCACGGGAACCGGGAAGAAAACGGTCAGCTACACCTACGCCGAATACGGGGATTACACGGTGAAAATAAAAATCTCCGCAGGCGGGAGATGGTATCTGCCGGACTATTTCTGCAACAGTTCCAACTACTTTCTGGTGGCGGCAAGAGTTGCCGACGCATACAAAATCAACGGCTATGCGTTCTACTGCAACTACGGTCTGCGTTACTGCATCATCTGCGATTCAGTGACCAGCATCGGCGATTACGCCTTTCAGGAGTGCCGAGCCTTGCAGAGCATCGTGATCCCGCCGTCGGTGACGAGTCTGGCGTACTGCTGTTTCTACTACTGTTATGCGCTGGAACACATCGTTTTCCCGGATACCCTGACAACGATTCCGGAAAACTGCTGTGCCTACTGCTACACCCTTGACTGCGTTACTTTTCCGGAAGGGGTAACGACCATCCGGAATTACGCTTTCAACTGCTGCTATTCACTGCGGGAAATCGGCTTCCCGGAGGGATTGACGAACATTGAATATCAGGTCTTTTCGGAGTGCCGTGGGTTGCGGGAGGTCAAATTTCCGTCAACGCTGACAACCATCGGGGAGTACGCATTTCAGTATTGTTACGGTTTGAAAAAAGCGGTTCTGCCGAACAGCATCACGAGCCTCGGTTCGTACTGCTTTTCGTACTGCCACGGGCTGCAGCATATCACGATTCCCACGGGAATCACGCGCATCCCCAACGGTCTCAGCTGTCATGCGTACTCGTTGGAAGAAATCACGATTCCGCAGAACATCACCTACATCGGCGATGAGGCATTTTACGAATGCTGGCGCTTGCGGAACGTGAATGTTCCTTCAACGGTAACGACCCTGCGGAGCGGCTGTTTCCGCTATTGCCGGAGCGTGGAAAACTATCATTTCCACACCAATACGCCGCCGTCAATGAGCAGCAGCAACGTGTTCAACGACATCTCCGGCAGTTGCCGGATATGGGTTCCGAAAAGCGCTGACAGGACGGTTTTGACGGCATACAAGACCGCATCCAATTGGAGCAACTATGCCGATTACATCTACGAGGAGGAATAAATGGCGATTCAACGCGAATTTTTCGGAGAGCGCGCCGACGGGGTAAAACTCTACCGCACCTTCAGCGATGCCGGGAAAGTCATCCGGCAGAATGAAACGGGCGAGGAACTGGACGAGGCCGTTGACGTGGAAACGGCTGAATACACCTACATGGAAACAGACAGAAACATCGAACCGCATGAGGAGGAACAGAACGATGCAGATTGATTGTTACGGATTTGAGGCAACGAGCGAACATTTCCAGAAGCGGAAACTTCAGCCATACCGGATTACTGTAGCCGGCAATGTAACCTACATCTGCTTTGAAAATCTGACCCGGCGCCCCATTCACCGGATCACCAAATCCGACACGGAAACGGTCGTCGAATGGGCTTACGGCTACTGGAACAAGCGGTCGGAACTGAACTACATCCCCATCAATGAAACGAAGGAGATTTGAAGATGGATACCTTTTTCGATGCCGTCACCGGAACATTGCAGGGAAAGGATGCCGGGGTGAAAAACACGAGCAATGCGGTCAATGCGGTCATCCCGCAGATTTCCGGCAGCGCACAATATGTTTTCACCAATCCGCTGGAATCCCTGACGGTCAACGCCGTGGAAAATTCCCCGTTTGAAAGCGAGGTTTTCTTCTCCGCCGCACCCGGCGGAATCAGCGTTTCGTTTCCCGCGACACTGGATGTTGCCGGAGAAATGAAATTCGAGGCGGGATGCCGGTATGTTATGCGGTTCAAGAGCAATGTCGTTTCCCTTGCGGAAATCTGCAATGCCGCCGAGGAGATGTCCTATCTGACAACTCCGCACAATCTGACCTCGAATACCTCTGATCCCCGGTTTACGTTGAGTTCAAGCGGAGATCAGTATGAGGACTGTTATGACGATGTGACCGGGGACTGGAGCTACATCTATCATCAGGCGTGGAATGCGATGGATAACGACAGCGGCAATATCGCCGCCGTAACCTCGGATAACAACTATAACTGGTGGCAAATCCGTTTCAACGAAGGACTGATGGACCTCCATTCCGTTTACATTGAAGAAGCTAATATGCAGATGGTTCTGGAAGGTTCTTTTGACGGAGCGGACTTTACGGAAATCCGGACGATCCCCGTCGGAACCGGCAAGTACAAAATCAACGCTTCGCCATATCGGTATTATCGCCTGCGGAATTCCAACACGAATTCCTATGCCTCGCTTTCGTTCCGTGAAATCGAGTTCAAATACCGGCAGAACACGTCGTTTGTCAAACTGGATGCGCAGTCATTCAAAATCACGGATTACATCACGTCTTTTCCCATTGAAGCATACGGAACGGGTTTGACCTATGAGGCAACCGGCTTGCCTGCCGGACTGAACATCAACAGCCAGACGGGAGAGGTCAGCGGCACGTTCCCCAAATCCGGGACGTTCACTTTTCAGGTGAAGGTCACCAATCCGGCGGGGGACAGCAAGACGGCGCAGATGAGCGTGGAATATCTGCCGATTACATCGGATGACGTTACCGTTTTCGAGGTAACAACCGAACAGGAGAATCAGGAATTCAATATCACCTCGGTGCGGGGCAACGTGCTGATTCTCTGGGGTGACGGCACTTCAACGGTAAGCACGGAAACCGGGACGGCCGGATATTCGCACACTTATAAGAAAACCGGAGTTTACAAGGTCGTGCTGACCGGGGCATATACCGCTCTTGCGCTGGGCGTCTGGATTCCCGGCGGAGAACATCCGGGAAAATACATTACTGCGGTTCTCAAGGTTTCCAACAATCTGACGGATGCCGTGGCAAGTCTGACCCCGATGTTCGGCGGACTGGAACGCATCACCAGTATGCCGCTTTTCAACACATCGAATTTTACGTGCTTTGAGCATATGTTTCTGGGGTGCAAGGAGCTGCTGACCGCTCCGCAGTTCAACACCAGCAAGGTGACCTCGTTCAAACAGGTCTTTGACGGATGTTCCAAACTGACGGCGATCCCTGCGTGGGATTTCAGCAAATCCACCTCGTTTGACCGGTCGTTCCAATACTGTTCAAACCTCACCGGGACGGCCAATGCCGCCTCGTTCTGGGAAAATACCAAGGTGAGAAGTTACAGCAGCTGTTTCCGCAACTGCACGGAGCTTTCAAACTACGCATCCATCCCGTCCGGATGGAAATAACGGAAAGGAGTATTTATGTGGAAGAAAGACGGAAAATTTTTCACCAATCCGCTGGTGCTGAACGGCAGATTGATTTTCAACCCCACCGATGTCCAGTTGACCGAAGCCGGATATCAGCAGATTGCCGTGAATCAGCATAAGGTGTCTTCGGCGAAGAGGTATTCCTCGCTGAAAATCATCCGCGCCTTGGGCGCGCAATGGGAAACCGTGCGGACGAAATTGGAAGAAGCCGGTTATCTGGACCAGTTCCTTTCGGCAAACTACATTCAGGCGGACGATCCGGCATTCCAGCTGTTTCTGGGGAGTTTCGATACGGAACTTCTGGCGGAACTGGAAAAGTGCCGTTGGACGCAAAATTGAGGAGGCGCAATGCTGATCGATATTCACGAGGCCACTGAATCCGGGAACATCATTACCCTGAAACGGGCGTTCACGGTTCAGTGGCGCGGACGCAAACTCAAAATCCCGAAAGGCTTTGAATCGGATGGAGCAAGCATTCCCCGGCTGCTCTGGCGGCTGGTGAGTCCCTGCATCCATCAAAGCACCATCCGGGCGGCAATCGCGCACGACTTTCTCTACCGGACTACGCCGGAAGGATGGTCGCGCAAGGATGCCGATGAATTTTTTCACGACATCTGCAAGCGTGACGGGCTTGCGGATTTCCAAGCCGATCTTGCCTACATCGGGCTGCGTCTTTTCGGATGGCAGTCGTGGCGTGACAAGGCAAATCAAAACCAACGCGAAGGAGAATGATTCATGCGTAAATTTCTCGTAATCGGGGCGGCAGTCATTGCCGTCGGTCTGCTTGCGGGCTGCGGTCATAACGCCATCAATTACGGCGATGGCCTCGGCTTCGATATGGGGGTGAATCCCGAAAACTACACCATGTCCTTCAATCTGCGGTACGGAAAAATCCTCTCCGCCGTAACGAGGGACAACGTGGAAATCGAACTCACCGGAAAGGCGAATACTGACGGCTCGACCGGAGCGGAAAAGGCCGCCACCAGTTCGGTCGGCACGGACGGCAATCTGAAGGTCAAGATCGGGCGGCAGATCAACGGAGCCGCTGTTGACCTTGTGAAAGCCGGTGCTGACGCAAACAAGGTACTGCAGGAACTGAACCACGGAAACGCTGAAACCAAGGAAGTTGAAACGAAAACCGAAGCGAAAACTGTAACCGAACCCAAGACGGAAACGGCAACTGCCGCCGAAGTCAAAACTGAAACCAAAACCACGGAGGTCAAGTAATGAAAAAGTATGTTTTTATCGCCATCGCCGTTTGTGCCGTTGTCGCGGCCGTCATCACCGGATGCGATCTGCTGAAGGAACATTCGGCGGAAATCCACCAGACCGTTGCCACAGCTTTGCAAAAAGCGTATGACAACGGCGGTGCGGAAAAGGTCAGCGCCAAGATCGATTCGCTGGTCGTGGATGGAAAACTTTCCACTGTCCAAGCGGAGAAGCTGAAGGAAGCCTTGCAGAAGGGACATGATTCCATGCAGGGCAAACTTGCTGAACTTTCCGTAAAGGATTCCCCGGCTGACACCACGGCGGAATAAGGCCGTTGCCCGGAGCGGAAAATCCATTCTGTTCCGGGCTTTTTTATTTCTTCGATAAATCTTGCAAGTTCTTCTGGATTAAAGCATAAGGTACGCTTCATTAAACAAAGGCGCAACACCATAACCCTAACAGAAAGGAAAACTGAAAATGGCGAACAACTGCGTGGTTGGAATCTCGGTCACAACCTTCAACGATGTCTGCGGCGAAAAACTGCACGACATCCTCACGGGAGCGAAAATCCTCGCGGACAAGAAACAGGAGGGCATCTACATAGGATGCGAACACCGATACCTCTTCGATGCGAAATTCTTCCGCGACCGCGACACGGTACAAATCTTCGGCTGGGTCAAATGGGGATTCTGCGATGACGAGGTCAAGACCTTCCTCGCGTGGCTTGATGGTAAATGCCGGGGTAAAGGAACTCCGCATGGACTACGATGAGCCGGGATGCCTCCTCTACGGCAACTACACCTATGCCGGAAAGAAGCTGATGAAATGCAGTCTGCCGGAAACAAACTATCCGGAGGATGACGGCGACAGCGACAGCGACTTCGGCATCACCCTCGAATCCGCGCTGAAAAAGCATGGCGTTACGGTCGAAATCCCTATGGCATAAAATATCGAAGAAAGATTGGAAAATCACTTGATTTTCCATCTTTCCGCGCTCCGGAAGAATAAAGAATAAATCTTCGGTTTATCTTGCATAACTCATTGGCTATTAACGGATTATCACGCTTAATTAAAGGCAGAGCAAGGTAATAGCGTAACGCAAACAAAACCAAGGAGTACAAAAAATGCAAAACGCAATCGAGACCATCAAGACCCTGACCTACGGAACGGAACTGGAGTACACCCACATCAGCCGGGAGCGCGCCGCCAAGGCAATCCACAGCGTGGTGGGCGGCACGGTGAACCACACGGCCGGCGGATACGATGAATGGACGGTCACCGCGCCGGACGGCCGCAAATGGAAGGCGGTCAGCGACGGCAGCCTCGGCGACCGCACCACCTCCGCCGAAGTGGTCACCCCGATCCTCAAGTACGAAGACATGGAAACCCTACAGGCGGTGGTGAGAGCCCTCCGCAAAGCCGGAGCGCAGACGCCCTCCTGCACGAGCCAGCACGTCCACATCGGGGTGACGGACTTCACCGCCCGGCAGATAGCGAACTTCGCGAGAATCTGGTACAAGCAGGAAGCGGTGATCCTCAAGGCGCTCGGAACCCTGCCAAGCCGCCTCGCGCACTACACGCGCCCCACCGACCGCGAGTTCATCGAGCGGCTCGAAAAGGCGAAGCCGACCACCCGCGAAGAACTGAACAAGGCGTGGTTCGGATATGCCAACCCCAATCCGGCGCACTACGATGGGGCAAGGTACCGGGCGATCAACCTCAACAATGTATGGCGCACCGGGACGGTGGAAATCCGCGCGTTCAACGGAACGACCCACGCCGGCGAGGTCAAGGCGCACATCCTCCTCGCCCTCGCAATCGCCGCTAAGGCGCTCACCGCCAAATGCGCCAGCACGAAGAACCCGCAGGAGTTCAACGAAGCGACCGCCAAGTACACGATGCGGGTCTTCACCCTGCACCTCGGCATGATCGGCGAGGAGTTCAAAAACACGCGGATGCACCTGCTGAAGCACCTCGAAGGCAGCACCGCATGGAAGAACGGCAGACCGGAATAAACGGAAAACACCGGGGCGGCAACGCCCCCTTACATGGAGACAAAAAATGCAGATAAGAATCTATGACACAGATTTCGAGGGCAATCCGGTGGAATGCACCGGATACCGCTTCTCCGGCAAAACGGCATTGGACATTGTGACGGCAATGGGAATGAATCCGTTCAACGCCCACCTTGAACCGATGGAATTCATGCGGCAAATCCTTGACCGCATCGGGCAGAAAAATTTCCCTCTGCCGGATGACGCAGAGAAAGCCGCCGGGCAGTTCCTTCAACGGCTGGCGGTCTGCGGCTATGCGGAATTTGAACTCGCCGACGGTGACATCACGGATATGCCGACCATTGCGAAACCGGAGGGCAAGTGATGTTGTACTTCGCCTATGGGTCAAACATGAATCCGCAACGCGCCGCAAAACGGATGCCGGACGCGAGGGCGGTCGGCATCGGCATTCTTCACGGCTGGCGGCTGGCAGAACGGCTCTATGCCGACATTGAGCCGGCCGAAGGTCAATCCGTCATCGGGGTGCTGTATCAGGTGAGCGGCAACGATCTCGCCCGGCTTGACCGATGCGAGGGGTATCCGCACATCTACTGCCGGGAAACAGTTACCGTTGACTGCGGTGATTTCAAGGTGATTGCGCAGACCTACCACATGAATGCGGAGACCCGGCGCGAGAGAAAGGGCATTCCGTATCCGGAGCATTATCGGAAAATCTGCTCCGCCGGTGCGGATGTCCATCACATACCGAATCAATACAGGAGAAAACTGAAAATGAGAAAAGGCAACATTTATGTGGCGGTCTACGGAACGCTCATGACGGGGGAACGGAACTACCGCTTCGGTGCTGGTGCGGTCCGCAGAATCCCGTGCTTCATCACCGGGGCGCTCTACGACACCGGTTACGGTTACCCGGCATTCAGTCCCGATGGAGTATCCGCTATCCGTGCGGAACTGCTTGAGGTCTCCCCGGCGGTGCTGGCGCAGATGGATGCCCTTGAGGGATACCCCCGGCTCTACCGCCGTGAAACGATTGCGGTCAGGACATCTGCCGGAAACGTTGAAGCGCAGGTTTATGTGATGAATCGTCTGCCGGAAAACGCCGTGCCGATCATTTCCGGAGACTGGCCGGAATACCGAAAAGAATCTTCGCAATATCTTCGGTAAACCATTGGCTATTAACTCACTATCACGCTTAATTTAAGCAGTGCAAAATAAAAGCAACTAACCGAAAAGGAAATCAAAATGGCAACAAGAGCGGCAATCGGAATGAAACAGGCGGACGGAACGGTCCGCGTGATCTACCTACACTGGGACGGTTACGTCGGCAGTGCCGGGGCGATCCTCGGCGGCTGGTACAAGACCACCGAACAGGTCACGGCTCTCCTTGACCTCGGCGACTTGAGAGAACTCTACGAAACGCTGGAGAAATGCGTGGCGTACCACCGCGACCGGCACGAACCCTACCGCGCCCCATCGGTCTATGCCGACAAACTGGACTACCAGTACAAGGGCAAGAGCGAGTTCGGCGCGGACTATCTCTACCTCTACGAAGACGGCGAATGGAGCGTCTTCGGAATATATCATGAGCCGGACTGGGTCAGGCTCGAAATTCAAATCGGAAAGGAAAACTGAAAAATGGACGAATGGTTCCGCAAAACTCACTGTGACCGCTGTGGCGGTTCCCTCAAAGGCGGCTTCAGCATGAGCCGCTTCAACACCGATGCCTTGTGCCACCGGTGTCTCGAAGAGGAGCGTCAGCACCCCGATTACCTGCTTGCGGCCGATGCCGAACTGGCAGCGGTCAAACGGGGCGAAAGAAACTTCCCCGGCATCGGCTGGCCCGGTAAAGACGGGAGGGTCAAACGATGAAACCGAAAACCGACATCCGCGTCCGCCTCACTGGGCAGAACGGGAACATCTTCAATCTCCTCGGAATTGCGCTCCGTGCGCTCCGGGACGGAGGTCATGGCGAACTCTGCAAGCCGCTGACCGAAGCCGTGACGAGCAGCAAATCCTACGAGGAGGCGCTTTGCCGAATCGCAGAATATGTGGAGGTTGAATGATGAGAGCCATCTTCATTGATGCGGAACACCGACAGGTCAGCGAAATCCAAATCGAAAACGAACTGCAGGCGTTCTACGACAAAATCGGCTGCCGGGTCGTGCAGATCGTTGACTGCGGCATGGATGCCGATATGCTGGTGGATGAGAACGGCCGGATCCGGGACTGGAAGGTCGGATTCCAGTTGCCGAACATGGACGGCATCGCCGGGAATGCGCTGGTAGTCTGTTCCAACGAGGACGGCGACTTCACCGACTGCGATCTGCCGGTATCGGTGTTTGCGGAACGTGTCCGATTCCTTGACCTCACCAAGGAATCATTGCCGGAACCCCGGCAGGTCTTCGTGCCGATTGAAGGAGAACTCACCGAAGAAAACATCAACCGGGCGAGGCTGATCGCGGTCTTCCTGATGAACCGCTGAACTCAAGCCGGAATCTTATCCCCCCACGGAGATACGGGTTCCGGTTTTTTTATTTGTTTTTTTCTCATCTTTGATTTGTATTTTCGACTCTCGTGTATTATATTTTGTATGTTGGGTGTTTAGCGACAAAATGACAGGATATCTATATGCGAGTATCGTATAACAAACTTTGGAAATTACTGATTGACCGCAAAATGAATCGCAGTCAGATGCGGAAGGCTGCCGATATAAGCACATTTACGCTTGTGGAAATGGGCAAGGACGAAAACGTATCTATGGAGGTTCTGAAAAGAATCTGCAATGCGCTGAACTGCAACGTCGGGGACATTATGGATATTCTGCCGGATGAGGATGATGAAAAATGAAATTTTTCATCAATCTGTGATATATTCTGTTTTTGAGGTGTAAATTATGTCAGGACAACGGAGTCAATGGAACGAGGCGACAAGGGTACAAATGCCCGCATTGGTGCATTTGACCCGGATTGGCTATTCGTATTTTGGGAAAATTACCGAAGAGATGTCTGGTTCTGTTTATGATCCGGACACAAATATTCTCATTGAGGTTTTCAAAAATCAGTTTTCAAAACTGAATCCAGACAAGGCCGGTGAAGCCGAAGCGATGCTCCGCCAAATTAGGCAGGAACTCGACAACGATGATATTGGCGAGAGCTTCTATAAAAGGCTGAAAGCAATATCTCCGGTGAAATTAATAGACTATGACCATCCGGAGAAAAACGCCTTCCATTGTACTGCTGAATTTACCTGCAAACGGGATGAGGATGAATTTCGCCCGGATATTACGCTGTTTATCAACGGACTTCCGCTTGTTTTTATTGAGGTCAAGAAGCCGAATAATATCGGAGGGATGGTTGCTGAAGCCGATCGGATGAACAAGTTGCGTTTCCCCAATAAAAAGTTCAGAAGATTTATCAACATAACCCAGTTAATGATTTTTTCCAACAATATGGAATATGATGCGCTCGGTGGAATTGTGCCGATTCAGGGCGTGTTTTACTGTTCCGGAGCAAAGAAGAAATCCCCGTTTAACTGTTTCCGGGAAGACAATCCCCTCAACCGCGATGTCGCACCTTATAACGCAGATTTCCCATACACCCAAATTGATGTAGAAACAGAGAAAAAAATACTGTCCGATTTCAACAATCAGGTGATTCATACTACGCCGGAGTACCAGACGAACCTGAATCCATTTACGCCGACAAACCGTGTCTTTACCTCCATGTGCAGTCCGGAGCGGTTGCTGTTCCTTCTGAAATACGGAATCACCTACTATCACAAAACGAAGGAACGCGATGACGGCACGATCGAGCAAATCGACCAGAAACACATTATGCGCTACCAGCAATTCTTTGCTGCTATTGAGGTTCGCAAAAAACTCATGCAGGGAATAACCTCCGGGATTATCTGGCATACCCAGGGAAGCGGAAAAACGGCACTGTCTTATCATCTGTCATACGTTCTTACCGACTACTTTTCCGGCATAAACAAGGTTGCCAAGTATTATTTCATCGTGGACCGCCTCGACCTGATGAAGCAGGCGAAAGAGGAATTTGAAGCCAGAGGGTTGATTGTAAAAACCGCAGATTCCCGTTCCGAACTAATGCAGCAGTTCAAGACGAATCAATCACAGGAAGGAACTACCGGAGAGCCGGAAATTACGGTTGTCAACATCCAGCGTTTTGCAGAAAATCAGGACAAGGTGATTCTTCCGCCTTATGCCACAAATCTGCAGCGCGTCTTTATCATTGACGAAGCGCATCGGGGATATAAGCCGGAAGGTTCGTTTCTTGCAAACCTTTTCGATGCCGACCCGAACTCCATTAAAATTGCCCTGACGGGAACTCCGCTTTTGCGCTCGGAAAGGGAATCCTGGCGGGTTTTCGGAAACTACATCCACACCTATTATTACGATAAATCGGTTCAGGACGGCTACACGTTGAAAATCATCCGGGAGGACATTGAAACCTCGTGGAAGGAAAAACTTTCAGAGATTTATGAATCCCTCGAAAATCTGGTGCAGAAGAAAGATGTCAAAAAAGATGACATCATCGAACATCCGAATTATGTGAAAGAACTGCTACGATATATTATTTCCGACTTGAAACAGTTCCGGATGCTTCGCGGGGATAATACGCTTGGCGGGATGGTGATTTGCGAAACCAGCGAACAGGCACGACGGCTTTTTGCTTATTTTGATGAAATCCAAAAAGAACTCAACGATTCTGCGTCCCATAAGAGCCATTTCAGGGCCGGACTGATTCTCTATGACAGCGATGACAAGGAGACCCGCGAGGGAGTCATTACTGACTTTAAGGATAATTTCAAGGTCGACATTTTAATCGTGTTCAATATGTTGCTGACGGGATTTGATGCGCCCCGGCTGAAACGGCTGTATTTTGGACGAAAACTGAAAGACCATAATCTACTACAAGCCATCACCCGCGTGAACCGCCCGTATGGCGACAATCGCTATGGATACGTCATCGACTTTGCCGACATCAAAAAGAATTTCGATGAAACGAATGCAGCCTATCTTACCGAACTGAACCGGTTCAACGATCCGGATGAAGTAGGTGAAGGGAATGAGGTCGATATCCTTACGCAGGTGATGGAAGACCCCCAGAAACTGATTCAGCGGATAATGGATGCCAAACAGGCGCTTTTCAACTATCCGCTGGACAATGCCGAAGAATTCAGTACGGAGATTTCCACCATTGAGGATAAAACAGTCCTGCTTGAACTGAAAAAGGCACTTGTCGATGTCCGCGACTGCTATAACATTGTGAAGACTTTCGGCGATGAGGATTTGAAAGCGACCTTTGCTGCATTGGAAGTGACCAAACTCAAGGATATTCTTTCCGAGGTTCAGCGCCACATCAATATCATCAATCAGCGGGAAGCTATTGCAAACAACGACACGACCCGCACAATGGTCAATGAGGCTATGCAGGACATAACCTTCAACTTCAGCAAAATTGGGGAAGAGGAATTGAAGATTGTTTCCGGAGGGGCGGCATTGGATGAAAAACTCCAAAGGACCATCCGGAGACTCTCCGAAAACATCGACCCGGAAGACCCGGAATTCATCATGATTCGGGAGGCATTCCGTCAGCGTTTCCGTGAGCATGGCTTTACTCCGCAGGACATGGATGAGTACAATAAATATTCTCAATCAATGGACGAAATCCTTGAAAAACTTGCCGACCTCCAGAAGAAAAACAATGCGCTTCTGCGGAGATACAATGGAGACGCAAAATTTGCACGGGTTCACAAACGCATCCGTGAGGAAAATGTTCAAAGAAAGAGTGCCGGAAAGTCGGTGATCCTTTCCGAATATGACGAGAGTATTGTCGGTGCGCTTATGACCATTAAGGGGACCATTGACCGGAAAGTCTATGACCGGAACGACATTTTGCGTCAGGATGCGTATTTTGAACGGACGGTCATGACTGAAATCACTGCCAGCATGAATACGCTGAATCTCTCCAGTGCCAGAGAGGACAGAGTGTTCATTCAAAGCCGGATCACCAAACAATATATGACTCAATATAACGAGACATATCCAACCGTACAAGGATAATTTCAAATGGATATAAAGCAGCAAACCTATCAGTTGATTGATGATCTGAAAGCAGTCTGCCACAACTATGGCATGGGAAATGACGGAAACGAATATAAGGTCATCACGCAGATATTCCTCTATAAATTCCTGAACGATAAATTCGGGTATGAAATCAAAAAGGCAAGCAAAGTTCTTGCCTCTGCTGAAAAATGGGAACTGGCATACGCAGAGATGCCGGAGGATGACAGGCTGGACCTCTTGGATTCCCTGTCGCCGGACGTGATGAGACTGAACCCGGAACACCTGATTTCCAATCTTTGGAATCAGCAGGCGAAGGGGGATTTCGACCTGATTTTTGACAGTACGATGGTCGATATTGCGGATAAGAATATCGAGATTTTCTCCACCCAGACAACGAAAAACACAAAAATTCCGCTTTTTGAGAAACTGACAAACTATGTGACGGATGATGCCCAGAGAGCCGCTTTTGCCCGTGCACTTGTGGATAAACTGGTCAATTTCTCCTTTGAGGAGGCCTTTGCCGAAAGCTACGACTTTTTCGCAGGGATTTTTGAATACGTCATCAAGGATTACAATACCAACGGCGGCGGGGTCTATGCGGAATACTACACGCCCCACGCCATCGCGGTCATTATGGCAAGGCTTCTGGTCGGCGACAATGTCGATTTGCACAATATTGAATGTTACGACCCGGCTGCCGGGACAGGTACGCTGTTGATGGCGTTGGCGCATCAGGTTGGGGAAGACAAATGCACGATTTTTGCCCAGGATCGCTCCCAGAAGAGCAATAAAATGCTCAAACTGAACCTGATTCTTAACGGGCTAGTTTCATCGTTGGATCATGCCATTCAAGGCGATACCCTGACCGATCCGTACCATAAAAATGCTGACGGCAGCGAACTGAAAAAGTTTGACTTTATCGTTTGCAATCCTCCTTTCAAACTTGATTTTTCCGAAACCAGAGAACAGCTGGCAGCGATGCCCGCTCGGTTTTGGGCAGGTGTTCCCAAAGTACCGGGAAAGAAAAAAGAAAGCATGGCAATATATACCTGCTTCATCCAGCATCTGCTGAATTCCCTGAAAGAAACTGGGAAAGGTGCAATTGTTCTGCCCACAGGTTTTCTTACAGCAAAGAGTGGCGTTGAAGGAAAAATTCTTAAGCACATCGTAGAAAATAAGATTGTTTATGGCGTTATCAGTATGCCTTCAAACGTTTTTGCTAACACCGGTACAAATGTTTCAGTTGTGTTCTTTGATAATTTAAGGCAGACTGACACAGTTATTTTAATAGATGCGACCCAAATGGGTGAAGAATATCAGGAGGGCAACAATAAAAAGGTTCGTTTAACGCCTGAAGAAATCGATACAATTGTTGATACTTTCCGTAATCAAAGGAATATTGAGAATTTTTCTATTCCTGTTGATAACAAAAAGATAAAAGAAAAAAAATGTTCTCTCATGGCAGGTCAATACTTTGATATTAAAGTTGAGCATGTTGACATATCTTTAGAACAGTTTTCCGAACGGCTTTCAAAATATGAAACTATTCTTAGTGAAAGCTTTACCGAAAGCAAAAATCTTGAAAAGGAAATCAAGAAGCAGATAGGAGCATTGAAGTATGAATAAATGCAAACTATCAGATATCACTCTTCAGATTTATGATGGCAAACACGGCGGTTGTTCTAAACAACCTAACAGTGGTTTTTATTTTATAAGCGTGAAGGATATTGACGGTTTGGTACTTAAATACGAAAATGCCATGCAAATCCCTGAAGATGAATTCAACGAGATCTTTTCACGAACAAGTCTTGAGGTTGGAGATACCTTATATGCAAATACCGGTGATACTATTGGGAAAAGTGTGTTCGTAACTGATGGACCGTATGTTTCAAAAACAGCTTTTCAAAAAAGTGTTGCAGTAGTAAAGCCTAATAAGGAGAAGGTATATCCACGGTATCTTTATTATTTAATGAAATACGAAACCCCAAGGTTGAGGGCTGCAGCAAGTGGTTCAGGACAAAAGAATCTTTTACTTGATACTATGCGCAATTTTGAAACATCGATTCATGATATGCCTGATCAAACTAAGATTGCCGGTGTTCTAGCCCCTATTGATGAAAAAATCAAGAAGAACAATGTAATTGCTGATAATCTTGAAGGTTTGGTAAAGTTTATCTACGACTACTGGTTCGTGCAGTTTGATTTTCCGGATCAAAACGGAATGCCTTACAAGACCAGCGGCGGGGCAATGGAATGGAACTCTGAACTAAAAAGAGAGATTCCTTGTGGATGGAAAGTAAAAAAATTATCGGATTTGGCATGTGAAGGGAAAGATTGTCCATACACAAGCCCCCAATGTGTTCCGACATTTGATCTTAGCGTAATGCCTTCTAATAATATGCTCCTTGCTGATTTTAATGAGAGTAAAAATTTTAGCACAAATCTTTTTGTACTAAAACAAGGTGACATATTATTCGGGTCTATAAGGCCATATTTGCGAAAAGCAGGGATTGCGCCATGTGATGGCGCTGTTGCCGGGACTGTACATGCCATCCGTCCCAGGCGCAAGGAAGACTATAATTTCTTGGCAACGACACTTTGTAGTGAACGTATGTTTAAGTATGCCACGACAGTTAGTCAAGGGACAAAAATGCCAGTCGTGACGATTGATTCATTGTTTGACTACAAAATCGCTTATGATGAAACCGTTGCAGAAAAATTTAACGGCTTTGATATAAAGGGTGTTTTTTCACGCATTGCTATTGAAAATCACGAATTGGCTGCGTTACGGGATTTTCTTCTGCCGATGCTGATGAACGGTCAGGTCAAAATAAAAACAGAATCCTCGGAGTCCGGAGCGAGTCCCACCCAGAGTAAAGACATTGAAAACAAGAAAACAGGAAAATAACTGGAGGTCGAAATATGAGCAACAGACGCGATAAAGAGAAAAAAGTTGAAAGCCATGTTTGGCCTTTGGTTACAATTTTACGGCAAAAGTTCAAAGTTGATTTCTATCAACGGGAGTATGTCTGGGAAGAAAAGCAAATGCAGGACTTGATTGAAGACTTGTCCGAAGAATTTTTGCGGAATTGGGACGAAAATGATTCCACTGAAGAAGTTGCAAAATATGATCCATACTATATGGGGGAAATTGTCCTGTCGAAGCCGGATGTGGCGGGGATAGATTATTCGATTATAGATGGGCAGCAGAGGATAACATCCTTAACTCTGATCTTGATTTATCTGCGAAACACCTTCAAGAACGTCCCCCAAATGCCGTGGGGTGACATTAACGCTATGATTTATTCCGATCATTACGGGGTGAATCGCTATAACCTGAACATTCCGGAGCGCAAAGAATGCATTGACTCCTTATATGAAAGAGGAAAATATGACCTCCAGCCCAACGATTCGCCATCTGTGAAAAATATTGTAGAACGATATTCTGACATCGGAGAAATCTGGGACGAAAAGATTAACGAAAAGAATGTTGCTCATTTTGCATATTGGTTGATAAACCATGTGCTTTTCTCTCGCGTGGAAACAAATGACGATCAGTTTGCATATGTGATTTTTGAATCAATGAACGACCGAGGATTGTCGTTGACCCAGGTTGAAATGTTACGGAGTTTTCTTTTAGCCAACGTGAATGAAAATCAGCGTCCAAAATCTATGGGCATATTTGATAGTGTGGTCGCAAGACTTTCTGCTATCCGACTTAGTTCACGATCCAAGGCTGCTTTTGAATTTTTTAAGATATATTTCCGTGGACATTATGCAGAGAATTTCAGTCAGAGCGATACCAATTCTGATTTTGTCCGGATTGGAAAAGAATTTCATCGATGGGTTACCGATTGTACAAAGCAAATCGGTCTAACCAAAGACCCGACCACATATGTTGATTTTATCAACAGGATTGATTATTTTTCAAAGGTTTACGAAAAAATTAACGATCTCATTGTCAAAAGGCAATCGACGGATTTCTTTTACCTTATTGTCAACGAGGACTATAACTTTACCCTGCAACCTGCTTTGATTTTGTCGGCAATTCGATATTTGGATAGCGATAAAATCGTTGATGAAAAAATCAGAATTGTTTCCCGGCACATTACAAAAATCCTTTCATGGCGTATTTGGAATCAGAATACGATTTCGCAAAGTTCACTTGAGGCCTCCATTTACCAATTGTGTCATGAAATCAGAGACTTGGACATCGAGACCTTAAAAAAACATCTTGCAGAAAGCGGCATAGAGCGTAGGGAATTGGCTACTGGACCGGTTCTCAATCAGCAGAACAAGAAAAAAATCAAAGTTCTTTTGGCTTTGATTACGGAAATTGTTGCACAGGAATCCGGAGAATCCAACTATATTCTCAATTCTTCGGAACCCTGTGAAGTTGAACATATCATAGCAGATCATTATGAGCAACATCAGGATGAATTTTCCAGCATAAACGAATTTGTGGCTGTGAGAAACAGTATTGGTGATCTGCTTGTTCTGCCAAAATCATTCAATGCATCATACGGAGACACGGTATACGAGGAGAAGGTCAAGCAATATTTCAGCCAAAATATTCTTGCACAATCCTTGAACCAGCAGAAATATCAGAATAATCCAGGCTTTCTAAAATTCATAGACAGGACTGGGTTGCCATTTGCAGCTTATGACCATTTTGGCAAAAAAGAGATTGATTCTCGTGCCGAACTCTACAAAAAAATATTGCAGTGGAACTGGGAAGCGAAATAAGGTTCTGCAATGAAACTTGGTATCACAGGTAGCTGCTCCATCAAGAGGTTTGATTTCTCCGATGATTTGAAATTCTCTTCCGAGGGACTAACAAGGTGCATGACGTTTGATAAAACGAGCATAGGGTCTGTGTAACGAATTTTCTGTAAAATCGCAAAGGGTGCCAGTGCGAGGAGGCTCTTGAATTGGCAAAAAAAATGTGATAAGTTCTCCGAACTGCTTT